>VMHT01177175.1_pt1 | contig 131255 bp, 147 predicted proteins | sample 4693611 | NCBI WGS metagenome assembly VMHT01 (sample SAMN12280063, study PRJNA550983) | marine metagenome | isolation source: seawater sampled from same location over 5 years 0.02-0.2 micron viral filtrate | place: USA: collected off the coast of southern California halfway between the port... ... | reverse complement strand
TTAAGGTTATTATCTGCTGTGCTATCAATAATAGTAGCAACATCTGTTTTATCTAATGCAGTACCTGCTGGAAATCCTAATGTTGTATTGACTAATGGAATAGTTGCACCATTAATAATTACATTTTCACCTGTATTATCTGCAATAACTGGATCAGTAACTGAATTTAGTTGGCATATAAAATATGGGTTACCCTCATCTATATAGTTAATACTTTGATCACCAGTTGAATCGATTACAGTGGTTAACACAAGATTTTGTAATGTTAACGTTCTGTTATATCCATTAGGACCAGTATCAGCAATACCTAATATACTTCCACTTGGTATTGAGTTAGCCGGTATGTCAGCATCAACATTTGCTGTAGCAACAATATTATTAAACTGTGTTTGTGTTTCATCAAACCAAACTGGTGTACCATCAATTACTGCACTAGCGGCGTCACCATTTGCTTGGGTTACATAATTAAATACAGGCTCAATTGCTGTGCCAGTAAACGTTAGTCCTGTTGATTGTGTACTAAATCCAATTGATGCTACATCACATCTTAGTAATCTACCTTTATATCTAACCTTATCACCACGCTTATAACTTTGCGTTCCGCTCCAAGTTTCAATGGTTGCGTATTCTGCTGTACTATCAAATACAGACTTCATATCCTGTAATGTTTTTACAATATTGTTATCGTTTTCATCTACATCTATAACTTCACCTGCTGTCCTAAGACGTGATGGTCTATCTAAAAATGTTGCTGAGTCTTCAGTGTTAAAACGTATTGTGCTATCACCATTGACATATTCAAGCTGGCTGGTTAGTCTTACGTCTAAAATCTCAACATTGTTATCAACTAATGTTGGATTATTTGGATCGGGGCTAAGTCTAATTTCAGTTGCATTTACGTTTGTGTTATCACCATAGTAACTATGTCTGAACATCCATTCTTCGTAAATGCTTGCTGTACTTGTACCTTCATTTAACATTGAACTTCTGTTAAATGGTTTCATAACATTGCTTGTGCCTTTTGCTTTTATCATACCCTGATAAAACTTTGCAAAAGTTTGATCATTTATAAATGTATCGTTAACCCAGTCCTTATTATAATTTCCTATTGTAATGTTCTGTGCTTTTCTGTATGTTGGATTTACGTTTTCAATATTATAATCGTAAAGTGTGTTAAGTGTTTCAACACTGGTATCAAAGTTTTCAACAATTTTGTTTTCAAATACAAGGTATCCAGGAGCTCTAATGTTACCGTCCCAGTCTATTGTTCTGTGTCCTTGCATTAATAATCTATGGTGTCTCTGGTTTGTTACATCATTAAATAATGTATCATTAAACTGTGTAGTGTTATCAAATTCAACTACGTGTTCAAAATCTACTTCAGCAAACGTAACGCTTCCAAATTCTTTAGCAAGCGGAGAATTAATACTTACAATAGCAGTCTTCTCTAATCTATCAACGCTTACTTCTTTTGGATTAAGTATTTTTCCTTTTGTATCTAATGGGCTATTCATACCACCTGGTAGTGTACCAAACTCTACAAGTCTACCTGTTTGTCCAGTATAATTAATCGTATCACCAAGAGCAAGTCTTGTTGTATTACCTACTTCATTGCCAATAGCAAATACTGCTCCGTTTGTTGCTTGAGCATTACCATTTGCCTGTGGTACAACACCGTTATAGTTTAGGTATTCATAATATCCTCTAATAAAATCGTATAGGTCCTGTACTTTCGCTACAACAGCACCATACTCAATACTACTAACTCTACTATAATCAAAATCATTATATCTTCTTACGATAGCATTTTCTACTAGTTCTAAATTAGTAAAGTTATCTGTTTTTCTAAGAGGCTCATAAAAGTAAAACTTTTGCTTACCAAGTCCATATCCATCAACCTTTATACCACCTAGTTGTTTTTTCAAGTTCATCACACTTGCGTTTACAATCTTTCTTGGTGGGCCTTTATATAAAAATACATTGTAGTCATTTGTGTCAACTTTGTATTTGCCGTTTGCTCCTGACTCAGTATAAAAATCAACGAGGTTTTCAGATGTAAAGCCGCCTACTTTTTGTACAAGTTTAGTATCAATTGGTTCGTACACTTCACGCATACTAATGTCTTTATAGCCACGTAGTAAGTTGTTATCTAATACCTTGTTAAGACCATGTCCATGATATATTGCATTACCCATAATAAATTCAATATCAACTATTGCGTCCTGATCATAACCAGTGCCTTGATTTGTAATATCAAAAATAGGTACTTCTCTATATCCGTATGTTCCTTTAGTAATTGTAATACTGCTAATTGTACCTGTACTATCTACATCAATTACAGCCTCGCCTACTCTTGCTGAATCAGTTGGAGAGAATAAATCAATTTTACTTGTTGATCCCCAACCAGTGCTTGAGCTACGAACATTAATACGTTTTACTTTTTTATGGCTGGCATTGTTATTGTATAAAATATTATTAGGTGATATAGCAGACCTTGAGTATGCGTTAATTAATTTGTTGCTACTAAAAATATTACCTTCATTAAATAATCCTGGTTGGAAAAACTCTGTCCATGCTTTTGCAGGTAATAATTTTACTATTGCATCTAATAATGCACTTTGACCTAAAGCACTTCCTCTCCAAGCAATCTCAATAGGACCATAGTCACCAAATACAAAATCCTGTGCTCTGTTCACAGCAGACGGTATACCAAGCACTTCGTATCTTGGTACAAGGTTTCCGGCTGTATCAACTGGGTAGTTGTTTGTCCAGTCCCAATTATGTCTTGCATAACGTAGTTCTGATTTTGTATAGTTCACATGATCACGTGTATTACTTACGTAGCCATTTGTTAATGCTTCAATTAATGCTGTACGTTTAGCATCTGATCCACCGTTTGCAGTATCTTTCCAACTATATACATCGTCCCACCAATCTGGTTTTTTGCTTTTTCCTAGCATATGCCATGGTGTTAAATCAGGTCTATGTGTACCAAACAAGTATTGATACGCACCTTTCCAATGTCCTGGCCAGTTACCCATTGAACTGTAATTCCATGTTGTGCCGTCATTGCTTCCAGGATAATTTGTTCCATCATAGTAGTTACTGGAATTGAAAACTTCTACACCAATCTTTGCTTGGTAATCTCTGTATAGTTGTTCTGTATAATTATCTAACTTTTCTTTTGTATACCAAGTTTCAAAATGTGGTGCCGGCAGAAATGCATTAGGACTTCTTGTATTATCCAAGTCAACTATACCTGCCCAAATTCTTTTGTCTAAGTCTAATAAACAGGCATTTACAACATCATAGTTTGATTTTGTTGGGTCATATAAATTGTTTGTGTTATTCCAAACTAGTTCTGTTCCATCATGTAATGTGATTATATCTGTTTCAACTGTAGGTGGTGTTCCATACGCAAGCCCTAGTTTTACCATGCTTTCAGGTATATAACTATTGTTCTCTCTATCAATAAATTGTATTGTAAGAAATGCTGGCTCAGTAGTACTTACAGCGGTTGTTAAATTTTTAAGTGTAATAGTACTGCCTGCAAGAGTATAGTCAACATCTTTAACAAGTAATCTTTCATAATATTCATTACTGCCATTGTTTTCTGACAAATACAAATAAGCATGATCCATTATATTAAAGTCAGTGTTTATTGATATACTTGGATAGATTTTTGTTTGACTTGCTGTAAGATCATATCTCTGTTCTCTCTTATCTTGGAAGTAAACCATATTTGAATCAGCATATAAATCTGTTCCTTTTTTGGTTTCAGTGATTGCTTTAAGTGCATCACGTACAATGTCCCTTGTTTTCACATATCCATTTGATTTGTATAGTCTAATTACTTGAGCTCTAAATCTATCTCTAAATCCATGAAAGTCACGTGCTTGTGCAAACAGAGCTTCTCTTGCATCAAATGCAGTATTGGCATATGTGTAATCGTGCATGATACTAATATCATCATACATATATATTGTACCACCAGTGTTATGCAATTTAACATCTTTGTGGTAACTATTAATACCAAAACTTTGCCCTGTTAAGTTTGGTGACTTATATATAATATCGTTCCAATGGTCAAATGTTTCACTAATAGTAAATTCAAGTAATTGCTTGTTAGTTGCATTATGTTCAAGTACATCAGGTATGCTGTATACTTTTGCATCATTTGTTGCATCTACTTCTCTAAATTCTAAATCAATAATACTATTTTCTTCTACAAGGTCTGCTGGTACAACTATTGAGTCTGTATTAATTGTATACTCTTCTTGTCTAATACGCTTGCCGTCAATATATAGATCATGATATAGATAGTCATCATTATCTAAAATAACAATACGTGCCTTATTAGTAGCTGAATAACCATAGTATAATATTCCAGCAGTATTTGGCATTACTATTGTTGTTACATTTCCACTTGATGTAACATTTGTTGTATGTGCAGTGCCAGCAAAATCGCTATAGAAATTTATATTATTTTTACTAATGTTAATAAAGTTATAAGTTTCACCTGCTTTGACTGTTAGTGTAGGCTTACCTTCTTTACGTTCATTAAAAATACCAAATGCAAAGTTTTCAGTAACAGTAAAGTCTATATTAGGACCATATGTATGTACAACAAATTCTCTTGCAGATTTAAAACTATCTGTGCCGTATGGGATAGTTTGTGCTGAAGTTGCATCAGTAACAATCTGTTGATACTTTTCTTTTGCACCACGCATTACATTGCCAGGAACATAAGCGTTCTTTACAATTCCTTTTTGCTTATAACTGTAGTAGCCTTTAATTGTATCTGTATCTACAAGTCCACCATCAGGAGTTATTAGACTAAATGTAAATTTATCTTTATCCTGATAGTTTACAAATTCGTATTCTGCTCTATGGCCCATATCTTTAAGACTTACGACCATGTCAAGTTCAGGATCAATTGTTGTACCTGAACCTATCTTATATCCAAATAATTTAGATCCACCTCTTTCGCCATCAGCATCTTTCACATACCTAAATGTACTATTAGGATATTTTGTTATATCGTCTAATCTTGTGTTTTGTCTTTCATCGTCAAACAAATAATATAACGGTGGATGATTGACACGATCCTTTGTATATCCCACCATAGTCTGTGGTGTGTCGCTAACCCACAAGTCCTGTCTAATATAACTTGACTGTAATGTTGCTGTGTCTGCTGTACTTGTTCCAAGAGCATTTCTTATAATGAATGTATCACCTACTGTAAGAGTTTTGTAAACTGGATCTGTACTTTGTGTGGCATCACGTGTGTATGATGTTGCAACATTTTCTACTATGTAGGTTGTGCCATTTTGTAGTTGACTTGCTAGACTTGCATCTCTTAATATAAAGTCTATAGGTCCTTGAAATTTCTGTACTGTGCTATCATTACTATGTTTGATAAGATGTATACCACCTTCAAATTCAATGATAGGACGCTTTGCTTGATTATCAAGAGTAGTGAAATTTTCTGCATCCATAAATGGATTCATGTCTGCCAATTTAAAAATTGTATCTCTGTGAATCCAGTGATTGGATCTACTCCATGCTGTAGCAATAGGATCATCTCTGTTAATAACAATATAATCTTTTAATGCTGTTGGTGTATACCATGTATCCCAATTTGTATTACTATCCCATGTATGTTCTAAGTAGGATTGAGCTTTTGCTATTTTATCTGGTGTTCTATTTGTTGTTACTACTTCCTGTGTAATTTCAGTTCCTGAAACTGATGCCCTAATAATATCTTTGAATATTACATTGCCACTTGTATCAACTTCTACCCAGTATATTGAATGTTGTTCTTCTGTTGTTAATCCGGGCCAACCCGTGCCAAACCTTACTACCATACCATTCGCTAGGTAAATCTTTCTGTCATTACCAGAGTAAAACCATAATGCAGGTGCAGTATTAGTATTTGGATCTGCTAAATCTGCATTGTATGCTTGCATTATTGTAATAGGTGAGTTACCACGTGCGTCTGCTATATTGCCTTTTTTGTAGGTAATATCCAATACATCTATACTATCCCAATATCCTTTTGTATGATTTGTGTAAGTATTTTCATCTGTCCAAATAGGGTATGGGCGTTTATTAGTAGTACCAAAAACTGTACGTTGCTCATTGTAAAGACGTAAGTTAATTTCCTTGCCAACACCTGTTACAAGATAAATGTTGTTGCTTAAAGAACCATAACCCAGTTCTAACTTAATACGCATTCCGTCTTCTAAATCAAAACTGTTATTATCATCTACAAATGTATGTGTTACTTTTCCGTTAATATCTGTAATAGGATCTACTGCATATGTTGCTGTGCCATTTGTATTATCACTTTCATATACAGGTAAGTTTGGAACCCAATAGTAACTTGTAAAGTTAAAAAACTTATCTACATCAATTGGCGGCTGATATACATAACCCTGGGTAGTGTATGCCGAATTATAATTATAGTCATCGAAGTATTGTTCAACTGCCTGGGCCACATCGTCAAATGTAATACGTGTATCACTAACGATTGTAGGAGAAAGTTGTACATTATTATTTTTTGTATCTAAGTATTTTGTTTGTTCTGTTTCAGTTCTAGACTTGCCTGACTTATCACCAACATAAGCATCAATATCTTCTAGCATACCTTTAGATACTAGTTGATCAAATGTACTATCAAGCCACTGCTTATTAATTCTAGTTTGAAAGGCGAATGGGAGGTAATCACTACTCTTTACATTTACTGTAGGGTAGTTACCAATCTTTCTTTTGTTCTTGCTCTTTTTGGTTTTAGAGCTCTTGTAATCTTTATAATCGGCCATTAATAAGAGCCCTGTGCTAAGTTAATATTTGCCTGTGTCAGGCCTGAAATAATATCAATGTCAGTAATACTTATGTCAGGAATAAGTAGCTGATCTTTGAATGGAGTAATCTGGAATAGATCACCAAATACTGCATTTGTGCCTAATGGAACAATTACAAAACTACTAATTACACCTGCAAGTTCTTTATGTACATAAGCCGCAAGTTCTGTGAAGTAAAAACTTTCACCGAACTCCCAATTAGCAGGATTAAAATATTCTTCAATTACATTTACAACTTGGTTTTTGATTTCATTATCTGTAAACTTTACGCCTGCCATTTTAATAATTCTAAACTTAGCTCTAAACTCTGTATCCGATTTAGGACCAAATATAACTTTATAGTTTGCAGGCCTGTATACAATACTATCACTCATTGCTTTACGCTCTGTTTGATCATCAAAGGCACTACGTAAACTTGTAACTGTATCTGCTACTGGCATACCAGCTTGGCCTGTTGTATCTTTGAGGTAAGCTCTAAACTTTGTATCATATGTTGTTGATAATGTAAACACATCAATTAAGTTTGTAAATGATGGATCAATAAGTTCATTATGATCAGGAACATGTGTCCATTCATATCTTAAATTTTCTTTACCAAACACAGTATCCAAGTCACCATCATTATCAATATCAATGTCTATTTCATTTGTGCCAACTACATCTGAAAACGCTTCAGGATTATCTGGTCTATCATTATCATCTGCATCAACACTTGCAAGGATAACTTTTGTAGGATCATATACACCTGACTTATCACCATCAGTTTTAAAATCATATCCCCAAATGTAAAATGTTGTACTTGGAAATCCTGCTGTTGATGTGTCAGTAACTAATACTTTATCTCTTTTCTTCTTGCGTGATTCGCCGTCCATAAAGAATTCATTTGTAATATTACTAAATTCCATTTGATCAGTTGTAAGTTCGTATCTTAATACTCGCTGTACGATTGACCACTTATCAACATTGTTACTTGATTCATAACTTATATGTATAAGCCAGTTATTATCTTTTGTGCTACTTGCAACACCAGTACCAGTACCTGGACCAGTTGCTATGAAGTTTGTGCCTACAGTATTTGCACCAGCACCAATTAATGTAAAGTCTGTATTACCTAGACTTTGTATTTTATATTCAAGTCCAGTAATATATTGTCCTGCAGTTACATTAAGATTTGTACTAAACTCTGTTGGAAATGTTATATTGCTACCTGTTGGTAGTGGACTACGCTCTACTATTTCCCACGCATTATTAATGTAGTCATACTTTAATGCAAAAGTTTGTTTTGCTTTTATATAATCAATTACAGTATTGCGTTCTGTTTTTGTAAACTGTCTGCTTATTGCTGGGTAAATTGTTTCCAGTGTTGCGTTTGAAGGTATTGCTACATCAAGGCTAATTGCACCCTGATCATCAGGTGTAATACCTGTAGGATCACCACTTGTATTATCAACACCTAATCCATTATTATAAATTCTTTTTACTTGTGCCCAATACTCTGTGCCACCATATGTAAACTTTAGCATAGCACCAGTTCTAATTAGTTGCAAATATGAAGATTGATTTTCACCAACACCATGAATTGTTGTACCATTTAGAAAATATCCTGTAAGTGGATACTGTGTACTTTGTGCCCAGCTAAATGAATTTAAACTGTATGTGGATTTTAGATCTACAAATGTAGTTGCAAATTTATTGTAATATAAATTAATGAGCTCATCATCACTTACAAACCTTTTGATATAAGAATCAAAAACTTGTGCCGCAGATATATCACTTGCAATGGTTGTCTTTCTTTTATTGCAACTATATAACTTTCCATCAGTTCCAAATAATCTTAAATTACTATATGCACCTGTTGGGTCTTTTAAGTCCACATATCTACTAAAGCCACTGTGCGTTCTATTCACAGCCTTAATTTTTTTCATGTTATCACTAGTGCTACCGAGAAAACCGTTATAGTCACTTGCTGTAATCATTCTATTCTGGCTTGCATAACTTTGTGGTGCTGAGACTCTTATGTCATCTATACTCTCTGCACTACTTGCACTGTTCACTGTACTCTTAAGTTGAACAACAAATGTTGCTGTATATGTATTGTTGTCAGCACCTTTGTATGTCATGTTAATACGCTTTAGGCCAATGTCATCGGGACGTAACGTATATGTTTCGTCAAGGCTTGATCTAAACCATACTCTTATAATTCCGTTAGGTAAGTTGCCAAATGAACTGTCTGCAAACTGTATGCTTATTCTATTGTCTACTAATGACTTTACACTAAAGATATCTCTTATTCCATTTGAAAGATTATTGAATATAACATTTGTTCCAAATACTTCATTAACCTTAGTCCAGTTTTTAATTACTGTTCCATCTTGATTAATGGTTTGTACCCAAACGTCTGTTTGGTTTATATTCTCTGCGTCTACATCAAGTGTGATACCACTAACTGCATCTTGTACATTAAAGTCTTGAAAGTCTAAGTTGCCTTCTTTTAAGCCAAAGAAGAAACCTGTATTATTACTTAATACACCCTGCCCATCATTTTTATATAGGATACTAAAAGCACTTTGTGGATCAGGAGACTTTTCTTCATAGCGTAATGTGTCTGTATTGTAATCTGAACTATATGCATTAAATGTAGTTTGTGTGCCTTGTGCTATACCAGTAAAATTAAAAGCAACTTGGTTTTCTGTATTGTTGAAGTTGTAAAACTGGTTTACAACATTATCAACTGTAACCTGTTTGCGTGGTGAGCCAAATGGATTTGTGCTTGCAAATACAGCATTCATAATATTAATAAAGTTATCTAAATTATCTGCTGATGTACTATTTTCAAAGTTAAACTCTTGCCCAGATAAAGTTGTACCGTTATTTCCAATTATATCTTCATTTGTTTTGACTGAAACAACTTTTACAAAACCACTTGCTGTTGTATTTCTTCTTGGTGTATAGCCTAAGAAGTTTGCAAGTTTATAAACAGAGTCTGTTCTTTCTGCTGTGCTGATAAAGTTATTACGAGCATTAATATCAATTCGGAAGGCAAGGGCATGACCAAAACGTGCGACAACGTCTAATAGGCTTACAAATTCTGCTGACTCTACCCAGTCATTGTAACTTTCTGGATAGTTTTCTCTGATGTATGATACCATGCTATCACGTATCGTATCAAAATCATATGCCTGTAAGTTTGCATTTATGTATGATTCATATACCGCTGTATAATCTTCAGCCGCAAACAGTTTGGTTTGTCGTTGTGCCTGTGCCATTATAGTTCCTCAAATTCTCTATCAAATTTAAGTTCCAGTACTACTGGTGTTGAAGTGGGTATGTAGTTTAGTGTCGCATTTACCTCAATCTTTGATTCGTCAAAGTCAACTAAAATTGTATTCTTCTCAATACTGAAACGTGGATCATAACTGATTACATCAAGAACATCCTGCTTGACTAAGTCAACTGTGATATTATCAAGGGGTTCCATGACATAAAATGGTAGCATACTACCAAAGTTTGGATTTGTCCACTTCTCTCCTTTGCGAATCTGGAAGTGATTCTCAAGGTCACGCTTTGCTAATGCAACTCCTGTGAGTTGTTTAGGCGTCATGGACTGGTCAATCGTGCTATATCCGTAAATTTTTTCCATACTAATATTTATACAAAAAAACCGCCCTATTTAGGCGGCTTTGTTTTTGACAATAATTAATTCATCTGGCCAACTAATATAAGTTTTCCAGGATAGATCTGATATATGTATGGGGATATTTTTAAATTTATGGTTTAATTCGTGATATGTTGGCTTTATAGGCTTTACTTTAGGGCGTTCCAACTTGTTGCCTTTGTTCCAGTTGCAGGTCTTACAGGCAGTAGTGCAGTTTTCCCAACTACTTACCCCGCCCAAGTACCGGGGGAGAACATGATCCACGGTGAGTTCCTGCTGTGGAAACTCTTCTAAACAATATTGACAGGTGAACTTATCACGTATAAACATATTTCTACGTGAAAACTTTGCTGATACAGGCAGTTTGTGATAACGCTTTAGCATAACAATACTGGGTTTTTGCATACTGAAGTTTGCACTACGCACTAACTCATCATAGCTCTCAAGTATTCTTACTTTGTCTAAAAAATAGACTTTGATTGCAAGTTGCCAGCTAATTGTACTAAGCGGACATAGGCTTACAGGTTGTGCATCAGCATTTAGTAACAATACTGGTTTGCTCATTTTTTAATCCAGGTCCATACTGCTAAATCTACTGGAGGTCTACCAAAGTCTGGCTCTCCATGTTTCTCTTCAGGTAATCCACCAGCCGCTTTTTCTGTTGCTGGTTCAATCAAATATTCTACTTTATCTTTGTAAGCCTCATGCATCTCGTCTACGTTTTTCCAATTCCAATTATGTTGTTGGTGGCCTCGTGCATATAATGCTTCTTCTTTATCTAAATGTAATCTTACTCTTACAATAAAAATACCGCCAGGCTTTACCCAGTCAATTGCCATTCCGAACTGACTAATGATATTATCAAACGTTCCAAAATTTAGACTGCCCAATGCCATAACAACATCAGCACATTCATGTTGGAAAATATTCCTATTATAAACTTCTTCAAGTGACATATTAAAATCTGCTTCAGGATAATCTGAAACATCTAATCCAATTAGATTAGGAATTAGTCCTTTAAAATTATTTTTACCACAACCAATATCAATTACTAGTTTTGGATTTCTTTCATTTACAAATGGAATTAAGTTTAGGCTTGATAAGTTATGTGTAGCCCAACGCTCTTTGCTGTAAGGAGCCCAATCAAAATGTTCTTTTACAGCTTCTATACTATCTAATTTAGGCATTGTTCTCCTGGTATAGTGCCACTATACGCCTCATTCTTGTTTGTGTCATTTTGGGCAGAAACCTTTTGGTTTCTGCATAGTAAACATACTCTGCTTGTTCTTTTGCTATGTCGTTTATAAATCTGTTAGGATATAATTGTCTTATCTTTTGAATACCCTCAGCCTTAATTATACTTCTATCTTTATTTCTACCGTAATCACCAAGCATCATTATCTTGGCTTCACCCTGCCTAATGTTGCGTTGAAAGCCACTTAATATTAGTGCAGAAGCATACCATTGCCATTGTCTTGTTTCAATGTATTGTTGTATTTGAAACTTGCGTGATGCTGTTCCTACACTAAAAATATCTCCAGTGTGATAATATAAACTAAGCATAGCATCATATTGTGTCTGTGTCAACTGAGAAATGTTTCCAAGTATACCTTTAAATTTTCTTTCTGTGAACTTAAATTTATCTATCCAAAAACTAAACGCTTCAGATTCTGTAAGTCCAATATCATTAATTTTTTCTGATGTACCATATCCAATTACAAGTCCACTGCCATATTGATATCCTTGCCATTCCTGTTCTCGGATTAAAAAATTAATAAGTTGTGAACTTGCTTCAAGGTTTTTTAAATCCTTAAGATCATCAACCATTGACTCAGACTTTTTTGTGTATAAGTCAAATTCTATTAGATCCTGTTCTGTAAGTATTGAAGAGAGTTTAAATTCCATTAGTTTGTATTACCTTTTGCAACATTAAATTTCTCTTGTACTCCTGTAGCACCTTTCCACGGATGGTGCTCTGGCACTCTAGTACCTGCACTTTCAAGTACATTTGTGTTTTCAACTAATTGATTCATTTCAATTTTAGTTGCTGGTGTTGGTGCAGGACCATTCATATCAATACGTCCTGCCTGTTCTTTATAGTTACCGGCCGCAATCATATTTCCATTTTGTCCTGCTTCAAATTTAAAATCTTTAGCGGCAAATAAATCATAGTCGCCAGCAGTTGCTTCAACTTTAATTCCGTCTGCACCAATACTTTTAATTTGTACACCGTTGTCTGCCTGCATGTTAATATTACCTTTAGCATGAAGATTAAAATCACCTTCAGCATGATAACTTATATCTTTTTGACTATATACATCTATTCTACCATCAGCGTCCATTTCAATATATGCATTACCATTATGATTTGTAATGAATACAATTTGTGTTGCATCATCCATTAATACTTGGGCTCCGCCTCTGGTGCGTATTCTAATATTTTTACTATTACCTTCTGCATCACCATCGTCCATTGAAATAACATGGCCATCAGATGTTGTAAGTCCGAAAACTCTACTAGGTGACTCACGTCTTGCACTGCTCATACTATGTCCACGTACAAAGTCGTTTTCTAATCCTTGATCAATTAGTTTTTGGCTTCCTGTTGGATCAGCTGGTTTAGTATCTGGATCGTTTTGATCATAAGGATTTTTTTCAGATACTGGTAAAATGGTGCCTTGTTGTGCATAGTTTAATGCACTTGCTTTACCGCCCATCATATGGTTTCTATCAATACCTATAGCACTTCCTAAGAGGTATCCAACATTATGTCTTGATGTAAATGCACATATAACTTCTGTACCTATAGCCGGTGGTTGTGGCCACATGCCGTAACTTTTTGGAGCACCACCCTCTACTGACTCATCTGCACCATACTGTGTTGGATCACCACTTGCTTCTTTAGGACTTGTGTAACCTCCAAATGGTGTAACTAATAAAACATGATATGGCGCACCACCTGAACCAAATTCAGGAAAGTGTACTTTAATTCTACCAGTGTAAATTGAATCATCATTGGCAACTACTGTGCCAACATATACACCGTTTAGAAGATTAACTCCACCAAGTCCACCCTGTTTAACTTTCTCAGGTGTTCTACTATTTGTACTTTGATATGCCATTATAAATTCTCCAGTTCATTTTGCATTAGGTATGTACTAAAGTTTCTATTCCTAATACATGATAACGTCTGTGTAAACTGTCCGCCTGCTAATTTTTGATCTGCTTTAAAAACTTCATATATTCCACTTGCCGCAGTATCCAACCCACCTCTTCTTTGATTTTCTGTATATGCAACACTTTCTTCTGGTCTATAAGTTAGAAAGGCAATATAGATTGTAGAGTTTTGTAAGTCCTGGAGTTGTACTTCAGTACCTGAGATAGTAGTACCTGTACCCATCCAGAATGGATCACCTTTAATTTCTAATGTCATATTTAAGAAGTCTTCTTCACGCCTTGCCATATTTCTATCATGCATCGCATCTAATGCAGTACCAGTTTCTTCATTTGTATTCTGTGCTTTACTACCTGTTGCTTCAACACCATACTGTACACGTTCAATAGGAATACGATCTACTTCTATTTGACTTAGGAATGCACGTTGTCCAGGTGCAATAGTTGTTGCACGAAGTGGTTGACTAGGCACTTTCATTTGACTTGTTTCAGGATAATTTTGTCCTTGGTTAGGATCTTGTGCAATAAAAAATGTGTTATTTACATTTAGATCAAAACCCATGACTTCAGTATTTTGTCCTGAGTATAACCAAAAGTATTTTTTAACAATACTCTCAGATATTGCTGAAGCATAAGTCTGCTGTTTTTGTTTATTTGTAATGTGTTCTTCTTGTTTCTTTGCGTCTACATCAGGGTGTGTTGAATCTCTGAATAAACCTACTGTAATTGTAATCTCAACTTCTGGAGTGTTAGTTCTAGGATCATTCTTGTCAAGTTGTTTTACTTCTGTACTTGCTCTAATTATTGGTACCTGTCCAATTAATTTTTTCTGTTTTGCTGAATACTGATTAAACACTGGACTGTTTCGTGTAATCATAACTTCTAAATAATCAGCAACGTTTGTGTTTTGATTTATAATAGCATCACGAGTACCTTTTTCATTTTGTGTCATTTTTGTAGCAGTACCAGTATCACCTGTACCTTGCATTGGACTCTCTGCTAAGTTTATTGATGCTACTGATGAGCGGGCCATACCAGCCGCTACTCTCAATCCATGATCAACACGAGTGTCAGCAGTTACGGCTTCTCGTTCAATACCAGCAAGTTCAGGTGCTAATTTAATTTTCCAATGCTTTCTTGGCTGTGGATTACCTTGATCCTGCTTGCTCATGTCTTCTTCATATTTGTTACATGCACGTTCTGTTGCTTTAATAAAATCTGCAACGGTAGTGAAATCTTGAATTTCAACATTTGTATAAACACTTGATTGATATTTTGCCATACGTTGATTGTTAAGTGCAATTATATCATATGTTGTTCCTGATTCAGAAACACTTGCTTGTATCTCCTGAAATACTAAACTATAAAGGAAAATATTAGGATACTGCACACGTAAATCAGTTTCAGGATCTCTACCTACAAACTCTACCTTTAATACATAATTTGCACTTGCTATTGTAGAAAATCCAAATATAGATGATACTGCTAAAATTTTATCAAGAAAATTAAATCCTAATACTTCTTGTAATTGAAACTGTACAACACCCGTAGATGCATCTACGTTCTTTTGTCCACCTCTAATAAATGTTGTTAGGTTTACATTGTCTATACTAAAAACTGTAGTTGCACCAGTCTCTGCAATAATAATTGCATCACCTTTTTGGATAGATCCACTATCGTTAGCAAGAGCATCTGGTGAATTCCACAATGGTTTCTTAACAAGATATAACGTAAGTTTATATCCAGCAAGGTTAACACTACTGTTCCAATTTCCATTTATATTTGTTTTGTACATTATGAGAATTTTTCTGGAACTTGAAGTTCCATACCTGCTTTTAGATCTAGGATAGGATCAACTAATTTGTCTTGATTAAATTCTGCAAACACCCACCAAAGTCTTGAATTTCCATAAAGATCGTTTGCTAGAACATCTGGTCTTTGGTCGTATTTTGCTTCAACAATCAGAGGGCTTGTAACTACATCTGCTTTGTTAGAAACAAGTTCATCTGTTATACTGAGATATTTACCATTAACAATTCTGTTATTTCTGAAATTACTATCAGGTCTATAAATTGTTGTCATTAGATATAACCTTTCCTCAATAAGTCTCCTGACGCATAGTCTTTAAAGTTCCACTCGTCACGTAACTGGCCAGGTGGATGCTGTGGTGCAAGGTCAATACTAAACAATATACTTGTTGGTACTGTTGATGACTCAGCTGGAATATTAACGTCTGGTTGTTTTTCAAAAGATTCAGTTATATCGCCACCGGCATTATCCTGAGTTTGTAATTCATTTTGTATATTATTACCATTTGCATCTAGGTTAGTTACGTCTACAAATCCACCTTCCAAAAATTGTGCCGCTTGTGTTTGTATTGAAACGTAATCTACATCTTCAGGTAAAGTAAAGTTTACACTTCTAACAATTACAGGAATATTGTTAAACATTTCTGTTCCATAACCATTAAAAACTAGAACGGGAGGCGGTGTGCCTGCATCAGTTCTTCTAAGTCCATTGTTATATGCCCCGAAATCGCTCTTAGTTGCTGTGCGTAAAAAATGCATACATGCAAGCATATACTCTGCTTCTGTTAGAGTGTTTGCTGTGAATACAGCAGTCAGCTGAAGTGACACATTAGGAGTCATACTATAAAAGTGTGGTTGTTCAACGCTTTGATTAATATCATATGTTCCATAGTTTGCACTATGATTGACGTTTATTGTTGGCGTATATGGAAATACAATTCCGTTGCCAGTCTTTTTTAATGTTTCTAATGTTTTTTCTAACCATGAAGGATTTTTTGTATATAGTCTAACTTTATGTTCTCCAGGTACACCAGCAATACTTTGTTTTACTCTTGGTCCTCTTGGTTGATTTGTTACTTCTTCTTTAGTGACATTTTCACCATCGAATCCTGTGAATGCACTGCCAGTTGTAATATCTCTATAATTACCATCTGCATCTTTAGATACATTGTTCTTAGGTATTAATTTACCATCAGGTGTAATAATATATTTCTCTCTATCAAATGGAAACTCACCTTTATCAGCTAGTTTGTTCTGAGCATCAATTATTTTTATATGATCTTCAAGTAAACTGTCTTTAATTAAACCTTCTTCATTTAATTTTATCGCCTCTTCTTTTGTGAGATATTTAATGCCACCTGTATTAGGTATTCTTTGGCCCGCCTCATCAAGTTCATTAAACACCAATACTGGTGCTCTATTCGGATCCTTTTCTACATCGATTTGCGATTCGTACTGTGAGCCTGGTGGTGCTTCAAATTCTGAGTCAGGAGCAAATTCTCCTCTACCAGAAAGTGCGTCCTGTTGTCTTGGAGTAATTCCTCCAGAAGGTATGTGTGCTCCACCTGAACCATCAAGTGAACTTCCACTTGCTATAGCATTTTCTTCTTCTGCGGCGGCTATAGCATCCTTATTATCATCACTTGTGCCTTGTCCGCCACGTTGGTCAGTTTTTGCGGCACCTGTATTCTTCACCTCTACTTCTACTGAAACTTCTTTTTTCTCTACATTATAGGTAGATCCTTTGGCTGATTCAACAGGTTCAATTGTTCCTTCGATGATTCCGGATCTATATCTACCTGTGGCAACAGTGTCAATATAGCCTTCATCACGCCTTCTTTTAAGATAACTGTGTCCAGGAATACTACGGCTTTTTGGATAATCATATGGCTTACCGTCAGGATAGTCAGGTGATGTGTTTTGGGAATCTACTAGACGAATATCGCCTCGTGTTGTATATCCTGTTGGAATCATTCTGCCATCAGGATTATCTTTTGTACGTACATCAATACCTGAACGTTTTAATCTTTTAGCAACTAATTTGGCTTTTATATCACGGTACGCAGGATCTTCTTTCTTAACAGTGTACATGTTAAGGCCTGAAATAGTACCTACTACCTTTTTCTTAGTTACGGTGGTTTTACCCTGAGGATATGTATCTGCCATTATGTTAACCTATTTTCAATAAACTTAAATACACGTTCATTCATTTGACCAAAAAACGCTTGGAACACTTTTTTCTTTTCTGCTTCAGGTTTTTCACTTGCCATTGTTTGACGAAAATCTGTTGCACTCATGCCACCTTCATTTACTGGCATTGTTACAAAGTATACACGATTCTCATCTGGTGTCTGTAATTTGCTTGTGTCATCTGGTAATGGTGCAAGTACACCTCCAGATTTAAGACGTCCTGCGTCTTTTTCACTAAATGCAAGTACTAATGCATATTCTGAATCACTTCTCCCTACTTTTACCTGTTCAGGTCTATAAGGTAGTGTGTTTACAAACTTGTCAGTTGGAATACCAAACATTTCATTTGCAATACTTGCCTTTTCTTCAAACGTAAAAGGATCAGTAGTAAAGTCACCAGACTTATGCATAGCCTGTTGCTTTTGCCCAAAAGTGGAGGCGATAAATACATTGTCAGCACCAAAGCGTTGTGCTAAACTCTGGTATAATGCAAAATGTCCTTTATGCATGGGTTGAAATCTACCACCATAAAAAACAGTGACACGATTTGTGGTTGCTTCGGTTAATAAATCGGAATATCGCATTTCGTTCTCCTATATTGTATTTATACTCAAGAAAAGTGCTTGACAATCAATAACTTAGCGTATACAATGTAAGGTGTACAGATAAGGAATAGCAATGGCAAGAAATTACCTAAACAATAGAGACATGTTGTTAGAAATACACAAGTCTAAGATGACCTATTGCTACTGTGATGATGACAATTATTATTTTTATGATTTAATATTAGATAATGTTGAAGAAATAACAAACGATAGAATTGAAGAAGCAAAACAGAATAGAGCATCAAGATTACAAAAATTAGCACATGAAGAAGCAGTATTACAGTGGGAGAAGGGATTATGGGATAAAAAACGTAAACCAAGAGCCGCTGAATTTGCTATTGACCCTAATACAATTACTGAAAAAGAACTTGTAATGAGAGTCAATACATATGAACATATTCCTAGAGAAGATAGGAAGAACACACCCAAAACCGAGGCAGATCACCATACAAAGGTAAACTTCCCACCATTTAAGCATTATGCACTTGTTGGTAATAACTGGAAAGAAGTAGTACGGAGCCACTGGAAAGGAGACTTGACAGATGGTCATTTCTGTGTTACACATGGTAAGACAAACGATAAGTTAGCAAAAATGTATCTAATGCTATGCCATAGATACAGTATGCGTGGTAACTGGCGTGGATATACGTATGTGGATGAGATGCGTGGGCAGGCTATTCTTCAGTTAAGTCAAATTGGATTACAATTTAACGAAGCTAAGAGTCAAAACCCATTTGCATATTATACGGCGGCTGTTAATAACAGTTTTACCCGTGTTCTCAATTTAGAAAAACGTAATCAAAACATCAGAGACGACTTATTAGAAGAAGAAGGACTTAACCCTAGTTTTACACGAACATTTAATGCAGAGTGGGAAGCAAGGCAAGCCACAAACCCAAATAAGGAATAAGATTTGCTATTCGATAAAGTAGTGGTCTTTACAGACATTCACTTTGGTATGAAGAATAATAGTCGCTTTCATAACAAAGACTGTGAAGATTTTATTATATGGATGATTAACCAGGCCCATGAACGTGGTATACGTAAGTGTATATTCATGGGAGATTGGCATCATCATAGGGCGACAATCAATGTATCTACACTCAACTATACAGTAAGTAACTTACGTCGGTTGAGTGAAAGTTTTGACGAAGTATATATGATTATGGGTAATCACGATTTATATTATCGTGAGAAGCGAGAGATCCATAGTATTCCAATGGCAGATGAATATGATAATATTCATGTTGTTACAGATGATATACTTGTCAAAGACGACGTTGCCATAGTGCCGTGGTTAGTTGATGATGAATGGAAAAAATTAAAACATGTGGAATGTCGATACATGTTTGGCCATTTTGAACTCCCCTCGTTCTATATGAACGCAATGGTACAAATGCCTGATCTAGGACATGGGCTAAAAGCTGATGATCTCAGAAAACCAGAATTTGTATTTTCCGGACACTTCCACAAACGACAGCAAGATGGCAACGTCATTTACACAGGCAATGCCTTCCCACACAATTACTCAGATGCATGGGACGATGAACGTGGTCTTATGTTTTTAGAATGGGGAGGACAACCTGAATTTGTACAATGGCCAGATGCACCAAAGTATAGAACAATACCTTTAAGTAAACTTATTGACAATCCTGAAAAAATACTATCAAGTAAAACACACTGTAGGGTAACACTTGATGTAGGTATTACATATGAAGAAGCAAACTATATTAAAGAAACGTTTGCACAACAGTATGACTTGCGTGAGATTGCACTCATGCCAGCAAAGAAAGAAGAACATGCTACAGATTGGAATACAAATAATGATATACAAGTTGAAAACGTAGATCAAATTGTACTAAACCAACTACAAGCAATTGATTCTCCTACAATCAAAAACTCCCAACTAATAGAAATATATAATAGTCTATAATGCTAAACATAAAAAATATCACTGTAAAAAACTTTATGAGTGTGGGTAATGTTACACAGGCTGTAACATTTGATCATGCTGGACTGACACTTGTGTTAGGTAATAATATGGATCTGGGTGGTGATGGATCTCGTAATGGCACAGGAAAAACAACAATCATTAACGCATTAAGTTATGCGTTATATGGCAATGCACTATATAATATTCGTAAAGATAACTTGGTAAACAAAACCAACAACAAACAAATGATGGTTACTGTTGACTTTGAGAAAGATGGTATAGCATATAAAATTGAACGTGGACGTAAACCCAATGTGTTTAAGTTCATGGTTAATAATACTGATCAAGCAAACACAGATGAAATGCAGGGTGAAGGTAGAGAAAGCCAAGCAGTAATTGAGAATATACTTGGTATGACGCACAACATGTTCAAACATATTGTTGCACTTAATACATACACAGAACCTTTCCTAAGTATGAGGGCAAACGATCAGAAGGATATGATTGAGCAACTACTGGGTATTACACAACTTAGTGAAAAGGCTGAAATACTTAAAGAGCGTGTACGTAACACAAAAGACGCAATACAAGAAGAAACACACCGTATCCGTGCTAATGAGGAAGCAAATGAACGCATTGCAAATAGTATTAAAGATATGGAAAGACGTAAAAAAGTATGGGCTGATAAAAAAGTCAATGATATCAAGGACTTACAGACAGACTTACTTACACTACAACAAGTAGATATTGATGCTGAAATACAAGCACATGCATTGTTTGAAGAATTTAATAACAAACGTACACAAATTGAAACACTTAATAGTGAAATTGCTAGACTAGACACAAGCATTCAACGTGAACAAAAACGTAAAGACAAAGCACAAGCAGACTTGGATACTACACTAGATCATAAGTGTTATGCATGTGGACAAGAGATTCATGACGAGCAACATGAGAAAATGATTGCTCAAAAGACAGAATTAGTAGAAGAATCGGTAAGGCATCTTGCTTCTGAGAGCGAAATGCTAAATGAATATAAGAGCGCCTTAAATGAACTAGGTGAATTGGGCGATGCCCCTACACTACACTACGATACATTAAGTGAAGCATACGAGCATCAAACAAAACTAGGAGCGTTAGAAAGCAGTATTCAAGAAAAAGAGAATGCAGATGATCCTTATGAGGATCAAATACAAAGTTTAAAAGAAACTGGCTTACAAAACATAGACTGGACAGAAGCTAACAGATTAACAGAACTGAAAGATCATCAGGACTTTTTGTTAAAACTACTAACCAGCAAAGACAGTTTTATTCGTAGACGTATTATTGAACAAAATCTACAGTTTTTAAACACACGTCTTGAGTACTATATAACTAGACTAGGACTGCCACATGAGGTGCAGTTCCAAAGTGACTTAACAGTTAGTATTGTACAGTTAGGACAGGATTTAGATTTTGACAACTTATCACGTGGTGAACGCAACAGACTTATATTAGGACTTAGTTGGGCATTCCGTGATGTATTTGAAAGTATGAATCATCCTATTAATCTTGTATGTATTGACGAACTAGTTGACAGTGGTATGGATACCATTGGCGTTGAAAGTGCGTTAGGTGTATTGAAGAAGATGGAACGTGATAGACATAAAAATATTCTGCTTATCTCTCATCGTGATGAACTTGTTGGTCGTGTTAATAGTGTACTACAGGTTACAAAAGAAAACGGCTTTACAACGTTTAACACAGAGGTAGAGATAGTAGATGCATGATGATGACGATTACATCTCAATCAATACAAATGATGTTACATTAGGTACATATGATACAGTTACAATCCCTTCTGTATCAATGGCTCCAAGCACAATCACACTCAGCATGCCTGAGGAAGATTTGTTTGTAAAAACTCCTGACTACGATAGTAGGAAAGTTAAACAGGAGTTAGGGATTGATATGATACAGGAATTAAAAAGAAGTTTTGGCGAATAATTGGCTTTACAATGGCAAAGAAGTATTGGAACTCCCAGAAGAATGTGTAGGCTTTGTCTACTTAATAACCAATACTACAAATGATAGAAAATACATAGGCAAAAAACTGGCAAGATTTAGCAGATCAAGACCACCACTCAAAGGCAGAAAAAACAAAAGACGATATAAAGTAGAATCAGATTGGCAAACTTACTATGGCTCAAATGATGAATTAAACACAGACGTAGAACAATTAGGCACAGACAAATTTACCCGAGAAATATTATATTATTGTAACTCCAAATCAGAATGTAGTTACCTAGAGGCACGTGAACAATTCTCAAGAAAAGTACTAGAATCAAACGACTACTACAATGGCATTATTCAAGTAAAAGTACACGGCAAAGGCATAATCAAACAACAACTTAACGGCTAATACAGAACCCTACATGCTCAGTTTGATCGGGATGGCTCGATCCGCTTTGAGTTCACAGACACCTGTGTTCAGATTCTGGCGTGCATAATTTAAACAATGAGTGAGCTCTCCTGACAGATTGGAACTCACGGATAGTCCTTAGTCGTTATCATGGCAAAGGATGTTTCTGCGTTGTTCAGCAGTGAGTAAAGTCGTATCGCATAACCGCGACTCCCTATAATAAGGTTTTACTATGATAATGTGGGTGATTCCGAGGCGAAAAACCTTGTATTCATTTTTCACACTTGGCCGTATCAGGCTAAGTGTGAATGAAACACTCGGCGAAAAAGCCGTTATAATATTAGTCGATAAATAACTATAACCACAATAGATATATTAACCGATTCGAAATATACATCGAATATCACGAAGTGATATGAAGATGTGATGTTTGAAGAACATCTGTTAATAACACTGAAAGAAATATTATGAACTTCGATACATTCGTAAGCACCTTTCTGATCTGGACAGAGAAAGAGGTGGAAGCGAAGAAAGATGACGGTTTCCCTATATGTCCCTTTGCACGTAGAGCAAGAATGATGGATCTAATCCAGTTCATTGATGCCCGTTCAAATCAAAAGGAAATGCTTAGAACGTTTGATAGAGAACGTTATGAAATAGGTATTGCTTGGATGGGTGATGGTGAATTGTCTTACGATCTTGAGGCTTTAGCAGAGGACATGCAGAAGGAATTTTCCGATCTGTTCTTCTTTACAAGCACAAATAAGTCAGGACATTTTGTTAGGAATTTTACTAATTGTATTTTTATACAGTTGAAAAAAGACATTCTAGATAAGCGTGATTATTTACATAGCACAAATTATTATAATAGCTGGCCTGCAGAATATTACAAATTAATTACCGGCCTCGAGAAGCCCTAGCCTTTTGTTGTGCCATGTTTGCTTCTTCAGTCTTTTTATTCATTCTTTCAGTCATCAATCTGACAGAGGAAATTGGCATGCACATAAGCTCTGTCCATGTAGTAGCACCTCCACTATACAAAACTAAATCTAATAGGTTTGCTTCAATGCCCTCACGTTCTAAATCATAACGTTCAACAATTTGTTTAATCTCCGTCGGCTGACTAGTGGCTATCAACCTGCGAAAAAACCCGCGATATCTAACTCAATATTAGTTTTAAAAGGCTTACCACATTCTGCACATTGGGCATCCATTATGGTGTCAATGTTGTTTTCACTAAGTTGTTCAACACGCTCACGTATTTGATCATAGTCTTTCTTTGTGATAATTTTTAACCAATCGTAAATATCTTGGTATTCTGTAATAGGATCTGAATCTTTATCAGGTAAATGAACTGTGCTAATACAACGTGCAACTAGCTCAACACTTAGCTCTGCAACTTCCACAAATGTTTTACCAAATTGTTCCTGTAAGTCTTCTTCGCCTGATGCTTCAGCATTAATTAATTGTTGTACAATAGCCTGTTGTTTTACCTGCTGTATCTGTAATCTAGTCCTATCTTCGATAGTGTACGGAGTAAGTTCTAATCCAAAACCATTTTCAAGTTTAATTAATGTTTCGTGCTTGTTATCCTGTACACGGCTTAACAGTATGTTACCGTCTACTGCCATCTGATTAACATGTCTACACTCTTCATTTGTACATTTAATGTCAATTGATAGTTCATTACCATAACTTGCTTGTCTAATAGCCAATAATACAACTAATAGATCATTCACTGGCATCTGTCTTGGCTCAGGAATATCAGGGCAACAACTTTCAATTAGTGCCACTGTAGCCTCGCCATTAAACAGTGCATCAGGTGTTTTAGTAATTAATTCATCTCTTGCACTCATAGCATATACAGCAAGTTCGCCATCTACACTTAATTTTGGTTTAGGATCGTACCATTTACCCTTACTGGGTAAGGCAACGTATAATGCGGGCTTTTTATATGCCGCAATTAAGGGATTCGCTGTCATAGGGTGTTTTCTCCAAATAAATACATTATATATAAATGCATCCATTTGTATTTATGCATTAAATAGGTACTTAATTTTGGACAGTAACGAATTTTTAAATCTTATTGAAATGTTGCCCAAGTGGGCTACTGACGACACATTAATGAGCATTGTTCGAATGGAAGGTCGTAGTCTTCAAAGCCATATGGGCGAAGTCAATCGAATTGCTAAAAAATTAGGTATGAAACAAGTCCAAGTAAACATAGAAGATTTTATAGGACAGAAAAAACGTACACAAACAAGAATTGATAGATTCTTAAATGGTGTTCAAAAAGAAGTCAACTCTATAGGCGGTGCTAGAGCTGTAGATCCAATTAGAGGTTTTGGTGAAATAGCAGAAATAGGTGGCCGTGCTATGGCTGGTGCTGGTGAAGCCGTATCTGACTTTGGTAAGTTGTTTGTTAACAAGTATGCAACTGGTGCTAGAGTTGCTGGTACTACTGCACAATATGCCGGTAAAGGCATCGCAGGCATGGCGGCTTTTAGTGGAGCCCTAGCACCTATAATTATGGCACAAGAGAAAAATCTAAGAGCAATGCTTGAATATGGCATGATGTTTGATAGAGGTTTACCTGGTGCTACTGAAATGCGTGGCGCCGCCGCAAATATGGGTATGAGTGTTTCTGAAATGCTAAAAGGGCTTGATGGTATGCGACATGTATTTGTCAACGGTGAAGGAAGTCTAGCAGACAATTCATTATACTTCAACAACTTCGTGGGTAACCTAGCAAGTGCAAGTAGAAACGATCAAGGGTTTAATCAATTTGGATTAGTAGGAACACAGTTCATAAAAGAGATGGGTAATGTCACTAAAATGTTCTTTGAACAGGGTGAAATGAGTGAACTTAATATACCAACCCGTAGGCGAATTACAAAAACATTTGAAGATACACAAAAGATTGCTTTAGCAATGGCTGAAATGACAGGCATTAATAGAGAACAATTAATTAACTCTGGTTTAGATGCTCAGGGTAGAGATGAAATGAAAGGCAACTTGTTGCGAAACAAAGCCATACTTGAAGAAAAATATGGTGAAGGTGTAACGGTTCAAATGCAACTTAACGCAGATTTCCTTAATGGATTGTTTAAGGAGATGTTACCTGATTTAGCAGATGGCATGGACCAAACACTAACAGGATTTGTTCGTATGTTGCCAACAACTGATAATGTTTTAATGTCAGTACCTCAAGAAATTAACGAAATACTAGCATTAGGTGGTACAGAAGTAACAAAATCCTATGTGTCATTAGTTGAATCACTTAAAGATGGTTCCAATAGGGTTGAAGTTGCAAATAGATTTAAAGAATTTGTTAGACTTGCTCGTGAAATTCCAAATGCTCCTGCTGTGGGAGACGCAACATTGGATTCAGTACTTAGGTTAAAAAATGCGGCCGAAGTTATTCCAGATGCGTTTGTTGAATCAACAAGTGATGCTATACAGAAAAGAGTAGATCTTGCTGATGCCAAAACTGAAGAAGCAGATAATAGTGTAGAAGCAGTGGAAGCAACAAAAGTTGGTATGCGAATGTTACAGCATAAAATTGTTCCAGGGTATGAAAACCTTGGTGGAATATTTGCATCTACTACAGACGAATTGGCAAGATTTAAAAAGTTTTTAGTTGAAGCAGGTGTTATAAAACCACCAAATGTTACAAGTGCAAGTGAAGAACTAGCCAAAATGAATGAGTATAGAGTAGCACCTGGTACAAAAGAAGGACAAGAGATAATAGCAAGTGAAGGTGGATATGGTGGTGTATTTGATCCATACACAGGAGTTACAATATCTGATGACCAGGTAGTTTCTGATAGACTGGGTACAGGATCTAAAACAACATTAACAGGCCCTGCACCTAGTAGAGATCCTACTATTGAAATGGCACCTGCTGAAGTGCCACCAGTTAGGCCAGGTGATCGTGTACACCAGATACAAAACAAAACAGCGGCCATTAGAAAAGGCCCATTAGCAGAGGCATTAGTCACAATACTTAAAAACGCCGCCATAGTTACAGATCCTAATTTAAGAGTTGAAGTTACAAGTGGTGGGCAAATGCCATTAGATGAATGGAAAGCATCTACAAAAAATAAAGACCGAAAAGGCAAAAAATACTTTTTAGATGGACAAGCAGTACGTACAGGATCTGAAAGACATGACGGTGGAATGTCTGCTGATTTACAACTTAGATTAGGTGACCATTTGATTCCTTATACACACCCTAAATTTTTACAATTTACTGAAGCATTTTTCGCATTGGGTGGAAGAGCAGGCAGTGCTGATCATGATTATATGGGTAAACATAGAGGACACTTTGATATAGTTGGTACAGATAAAGGTGGTAGCACAAGATGGAATGCAAGTGCAGGATTTGCACAAGCACAGGATAGTGGACTAATTATGGCGACACGCCCTGAAGCAAATCCATATCTAAAAAGACTACAGGAAATACAAGCGGCACAAGATGAAAAGATTACTAAAAAAGAAACAACTATACAAACTGCCAATGTTACAGACAGTAATCAGAGCTTAAATACAAGTAACAATAGTGTCACTCCTGATGACACATCAAAAACGAGAATGGATGAAATCAATAAAACTATTGCCGCTGAACAGTCTAGAATTGATAGAAGTAATTCTGGTGTAAATGAATACTTTGGTAGAGAAACCAAAGGCAGAGAAAAAAGTTCAGCAATAATAGAAAAGTTGAAAAAAGAGTTAGCAGAAATGGTAGCAATAACACAACAGAATAGAACAAACACCATATTGGAGGCTAACTAATGGCTGACCTACAGATACCTATTGGTGGTGAATTAGTAACCATTCCTGAATGGGCAAAAGAATCTACTTTACAAAGTTTAGTAAGTGTCATTAATAGTAATGATGCGGCTAGAAATATTGTAATCAAAGCAATGAATGTTACTGCTGATGATATTAAAGGATTAGAGCAGGCAACAAGTGAACTTAAATCAGTTGAAAGAGAAAGTGCCTATAATCAAGCACAAACAATAGGTGATGTAGCAAGAAACATTGTAGGCAGAGCTACCAATATTATTAACCAATTGGGAGACACAAGTAAACCACTTTCAAGTATGACTAATATGGCAAAGCAGATGAAAGATACTGTAGCCAATGCAAATGCAAAAGGTGGTACTGCTGAAAAGATGCTCCAAAAGTTTAAGTTTATAAACGAGGAATGGGCAGGTAGATTAGTTAAAGGTTCTGGAATAGCAACAAATGCATTGTTTGCATATGGCGGTTTTTTATCTGCCAAGATTGAACAGTTTGCAGAAGCACAGGCTACTATGATTGATAGTGGTGCAATCTTTATGGATTCTGCTCAATCTTTCCAACATATAAGAGAAGTTAGTTATCAGGCTGGCGTTAGTTATGGCGCAATGTCCAAAACTATTAACAAATACGGAAGAGCAGTACAGTCACTAGGAAATGGTATATCTAAAGGTAGTGTTGTATTTGCTGAATCGTTTAATACTTTAAACAGAGCAAATGATGCATATGGTGACTTTGGACAAACAAGTCAAGAAATGATGGACACATATGCACAGTATATTGATGTAATGCGTTTAACAGGACAGACAGATACACTATTAGCAAATGGCGGAGCAGGTCTACAAACAGGATATCAGCAGTTAATGCTTGAAAATTCTTCATTAGCGGCCGCGACAGCATTTAATAGAAAACAATTAATTGATTCATCATTCGAAGCAGTAAGTGATGCAGATTTTGCAGGACCTAACCAGCGAATCAGAGAAAGCATGGGAAGTCAAGTTGCAGATAATATTGTTGCATTAAAATCAACTTTTAATTTATTGGGCAAGTTACCAGCCGCTGAAGGCGGATTAGGTAAAATTGGTCCAATGATGGAGTCAATGATTACAAGGGCACAACAAAACTTTGAAACAAATGGCAAGTTTACATTTGGTACTACCAAACAGGATCGAGATGTCATACAGGCATTTAATTCTGTAGAAGGTGGAGCAGAATTTTTGCAAAAATTACAGGATGGTATTATTGATCCTTCTGTACAGATGACGAGAAAAGAAATACTACGAGGAATAGCCAACCTTGAAGTACAAAAAGGTTCTATTATGAGAACTGATAAAAACGTTGGTGGGCTTATTCTAGATCTTAACAATGGACTTACTGGATTCCAAAACGCAAATAAAAAACTTGCAACCATGTCAGATACAGAAATGGCAGAACTAGAGAAAAAGACAGGTGAACAATTAAAAGCACAGGGCGGGGTAACACAAGCAGTTAACAGTGCGGCTTCTTTAATGTTACAAGCACAAGAGGCATTGACTCCAAACATGGTTGATATGTCAAGACTGATTAAAAATATAGCAGACGACCTATCATCATCAACTGGAGAACCAGAAACAGAAACAGAAAAAAGAAAAAAATTAGAAGAATTAATTAAGTCTGGTACTGTAGCAGAAAGAATTGACGCACAAGCAGAATTAGAGTCAATGGATAAAGCACCTGTACCAGTAATGCCTATGCCAAAGTCTGGACATAGTAAACGTAATTGGATAAGGCAGTATGGAAATTCACATAATGAAGATGGATCAGTGAAGCAAAGGTTTATTGGTGGATATTTAGGTTCTAATGAAATGGCACTTGTTGGTGAAGAAGGTCCAGAAATGCTTATTACAGATATGCCTTCTTATGTTAAAACCATTAACCAAATGGCACGTAATCTTGGCGATGCAATTAAATCAGACGTAAAAGACGACGGAACAAGAATAGACTACTATCCAGATGGTTACCAATTGATTAGTGATGGTGGAGGTACGAATTTTGTTGACAAAGACGGAAATGTGTTGTATAATCAAAGTCCGACAATACAAGGTTACACGAGAAGAACATTTAGCAAGGGTGATTATATGGAAATGTATAATACAGAAGCCGCCGGTGCAAGTGTTACTGTACATATGTTTAATGGTAAACAAATTGGTCAGGAAATTGCGTCTGGAAATGTTCGTGTTAGTTCAATAGGCGGCGCCCTTGGCGGTGGAGACGTTGGTGGTTCCTTTGTTGAAGCTTCTTATAATGTTGGACAAGGGTTATCTATAACTGCTGAATCAATGACTACTGCTGATGGTGTGACATCAAGGGCTGTTACTGCTGAAAACGAAAATGCAGGTCTTACAAAACCACAAGATTTAACACTAGGTCCAGATGGCGAAGCACCGGGCGAATACATGGCAAATATGATACAAGGTGAAGACGGAGAACTGCCTGAAGTTATTAGACAATTTAAAACAGCATTAAAGAATATGACGTTCCAACAGGCCAAGCAAACTGTTCGATTGTCTGCCGAATATGAATAAATAACATTATAATATAGGAAAAACTCATGAGTTGGAAAAAACATTTTACCAGATACGATACTGACACTAGTACAAGCCGTGCGAAAGCAAATCGCTGGCAGAGCTGGTTGCCTGAAGTGTATTCTGGTCAACCGAACAGAGTAGAGCGTTATACACAGTATGACCAAATGGATATGGACGCTGAAATTAACGGTGCTCTAGATACAATCGCTGAATTCGGAACACAAGAAGACTCTGATACGGAACTTCCGTTCAGAATTAAGTATAATAATGATGCTACAGAAGCAGAAGTGCAAGCATTGGGAACTTCACTAAGGCAGTGGAGTAACCTAAACGAATTACACAGACGTGCATTTGGCATAATGAGATCTGCAATTAAATATGGTGATCAATTCTTTTTACGTGATCCCGAAACATTTAAATTGTATTGGGTAAATCCAGAAGATGTAAGCAGTGCTATTGTAAATGAAAGTGCTGGAAAAGAGATTGATCAGTATATTGTAAAAAATATTGCATTAAATTTACAGGATATGGTTGCTGTAGATACACGTAAATTACAAAATACAACAGCAAATGGAACATCAGGGTATACTACACCAGCAAAATCTAATGCAGGTGTATATCATGGTGGTTATAATCAAAATAACACAGAGTATGCAGTTGATAGTAAACACGTTGTACACATGGCATTGAGCGATGGCATGAATGTAAACTGGCCTTTTGGTAATAGTATACTAGAAAGCGTATTTAAAGTTTACAAACAGAAAGAACTTTTAGAAGATTCAATTATTATCTACCGTGTACAACGAGCACCTGAAAGACGTGTGTTCTATATTGATGTAGGTAATATGCCATCTCATAAAGCAATGGCATTTGTAGAACGTGTTAAAAACGAAGTACATCAAACTCGTATTCCTAATAAAACAGGTGGTGGTACAAACGTAATGGATGCCGCCTATAATCCACTATCAATTATGGAAGATTACTTTTTTGCACAAACAGCAGAAGGTAGAGGTTCCAAAGTTGATGTATTACAGGGTGGTGATAATTTAGGTGAAATTGACGATTTAAAATATTTTAATAATAAACTTTTAAGAGGTTTAAGAATACCTAGTTCATATCTTCCAACAGGACCAGATGATGGAACTGCAACATATCAGGACGGTAGAGTGGGTACTGCATTAATTCAAGAATATAGATTCTCAAAATATGTAGAACGTATTCAAGCAATACTACAATCAGTATTAGATAAAGAATTTAAAATGTTTCTTAAATTCCGTGGTGTTGATGTACCTAGTAGTTTATTTGATTTAGCGTTTACAGAACCACAGAGCTTTAGTCAATATAGAGATATTGAACTAGATTCACAAAGAGCTCAACTATTCAGCAACCTTGAGGGTGTTCCGTATCTAAGCAGAAGGTTTATCCTGAAGAAATATCTTGGATTACAGGAAGATGAATTAGTTGAAAATGAAATGATGTGGAGAGCTGAGAACAACGATATGAATACTCAAGACTTTGATGCCCAGAATGCATTAGGCGGATTGGGTGTTAGAGGCGGAGATATAGAAGGATTTACTCCTACACCAGTAGATGATGCGAATCCTGAAGAAGGTGAAGTAGGAGATGAGGGTGGAGTGACTACATCAGATAGTCCAGTACCTGATGATCCGGGAGGTGATGATGAGGTTTAATGAACTAGCACAGACAGCAGAGGGTGATGAGAGTCATAAGTGGGAACTTGATGATACTAGACGCCCTAAATTAACGCTAGAACATCTAAATAAAATGAGAGCTATGCGTGAAATGGCAAAAGCTGATCATATAGAACAAGTTGGCAACTACAAACAAATGTACTCTGCTAATACTGGTTCTGCAGAATAATACCGAAATAATTCAGTATTTTATTAAAAATGCGGTTTTATTCGCATTAACTATTACTCTGAAGTAAGACATCTTAAATATAAGTGTTATAACCTATAAGGAGATTTAAAATGAGTGCTCAAGATCGTTATACTAAAGTTATTGAGTCTCTTGTAAATGGCGACGAAGCAAAGGCTTCGGACCTCCTACACGAGGCTTTCGTAGAAAAGGCACGTGATATCTGGGCTGATCTAGTAGAACAGGACGAAATCGTTGAAGACGATGTAGAAACTGAACTAGATGAGGAATTCGGCGATGAAGAATCCGGCGATTTCCTAGATGACCTAGAGACAGACGAGTCAGAAATTGAGTCTGAAGAAGCATTTGGCGAGGATGATGACGAGCCAGAAATGGACATGGATGCAGATATGGATGCAGAAATGGAACTAGCAACTGACGACGAAGGCGAAGAAGGCGATGAAGCCGACGACGCAGAAGAAATGGATATGGACGGAGATGCAGACGACAAGATTGAAGCTGAATTTGCTTCAGTTGAAGATGCATTAAACGACCTAAAAGCTACATTTGCAGAAATCATGGGTGACGAAGAGCCAGCTGAAGAAGCTGTCGCTTTCGAATCTGAAGATGATTTAGAAGAAGCAAAGGACGAAGAGCTAGACGAGTCAGATGAAGAAGTTGAGGAATCAGCTGATGACGATGACGAAAAGCTAGACGAAGCCGCTGAACTGCAAAAAATTGGCAAGGATAAAGCTGTACACCCAGTGGATATGCCAGCAGGCGATGACGGAAAAGCATCACCAGTTGGACCAGGTACTGATGACATCGAATCAAACGGTGGACCAGTAAGTACAGACACAAAAAATCCTGCTCCAGTTAAAGTAGCAACAGCAAAAGACATGGGTATTACCCATCCTGGTGATGGTGCAAAGCTAAAACCTGAAACTCGAGGCCATGGTGCTGAGAAAAAAGGTAAGGCGGAGTAAAAAATGCTTATTGAAAGACTTTCATACGACCAAGCAGGTATTGTAACCGAAGCCAAAGACAATGGTCAAGGCGGCAAGGATCTATACATGGAAGGCATTTTCGTACAAGCTAACCAACGTAACCAGAATCAAAGAATATACCCTGGCAAGGAAATAGCAAATGCTGTTGAAAGCATTACTAAAAGAATTAGCGAGGGTTTTTCGGTATTAGGCGAAGCAGACCATCCGGAAGATTTACAAGTAAATCTAGATCGTGTTTCACATTTAATTGAAAGAATGTGGATGAACGGTGACGATGGTCATGGACGCTTAAAACTATTACCTACCCCAATGGGAAATATTTGTAAAACCCTATTGGAGTGCGGTGCAAAGCTAGGCGTATCAAGTAGAGGTAGCGGTGAAGTCGGTGGAGACGGTATTGTTAAAGGTTTTGAAATACAAACTGTAGATATCGTTGCTAACCCAAGTGCACCAGATGCATATCCTAATCCCATTTATGAGGCAATCATGAATGGCAAGCGTGGAAACGTTTTGATGGATGTCGCAAATGCCACAAACAATGATACAAAAGCACAAAAGTATCTCCAGGAAGAGGTACTTAAACTTATTGACAACCTAGACATTAGGAGAAAGTAATGGCAACAGCAATAGAACAACTCCTAAGTTCAGAAGTTCTTTCCGAAGAAGTACGCACTACACTTTCTGAAGCGTGGGAAGCCAAATTGGCAGAAGCACGTGAAGAAATCACAGCAGACCTAAGAGAAGAGTTCGCTAATCGTTATGACGCAGATAAAGACCAGATGGTGGAAGCACTAGATGCGATGCTAACTGACACGATTACAAAAGAACTTAAAGAATTCTCAGAAGACAAGCGTGATGCAGTAGCCGCCAAGATTGATTATCAATCTAAAATGATGGAACATGCAAAACTTCTAGATCAGTTTGTAATGGAAACTCTTAAAAAAGAGATTTCAGAACTACGTGATGATCGTAAATTACAAGAAGGAAACTTCGAGAAGTTAGAAGACTTCGTAATGGAGCAACTAACAACAGAACTTAATGAATTTCATGAAGACAAAAAGGACCTTAATAAAGAAAAGGTTCGTCTAGTGAAAGAAGGTAAAGAAATAATTGCTGAAGCTAAAAAGAATTTCATATCTAAAGCAAGCGATAAATTGTCAAATATTGTAGAATCTACATTAAAGACAGAGCTAGGCATGCTTAAAGAGGACATTCAGCAGGCGAAAGAAAATATGTTTGGTCGTAAGATCTTCGAAACTTTCGCGGCAGAGTTTATGAGTTCGGAATTAGCAGAAGGCAGTACAGTTTCGGAAGTTACCAAAGAACTTGAAAAAGTTAAAGCACAACTTGAAGAATCACGTCAGCAAGTTGCCGAGAAAGAGGAAATGGTTAATAAAGCAGAGAAGAAAACATCTCGTATCGTTGAAGCAAACGAGAGAGCTGAAGTTCTTGCTGAACTACTAGGGCCTCTTGCAAAAGACAAGCGTGACCTTATGGGTAACCTACTTGAGTCTGTAGCAACTGAAAAGTTGAAAGTACAGTACAACAAGTATTTGCCAACTATTTTAGAGTCTGACTCTAAAGCAGATAAGAGATCACAAACCCTAAATGAATCTCAGAAGACTGAGATTACAGGAAACAAGGCACAGCGTCAGGATACTGATAGTGAAGCCGAAATAATTAACCTCCGCAAATTAGCGGGTCTTAATTAATAATCAGGAGATACCAAAATGTCACAAGCATTATTTGAAAATTGGAACGTTACAAAAGACGCTCTAACTGACGGTTTGGAAGGCAACAAAAAAGCAGTAATGGAGTCAACTCTTGAAAATACAAAACAGTATCTTCAAGAAGCCGCGGCAAGCGGTTCTACAATGGCTGGCAACATTGCAACTTTAAATAAAGTTATCTTACCAGTAATCCGTCGTGTGATGCCAACAGTTATCGCAAACGAACTTGTTGGTGTTCAGCCAATGACTGGTCCAGTAGGCCAGATTCACACTCTACGTGTACGTTACAGCCAAACAGCTGGCGGCGTAAACGCAGGTGATGAAGCACTATCACCATTTGCTATTGCAAAAGGTTACTCAGGTGATGCCACAGCAGGCACAGCAACTACAACATCTGCTCTAGAAGCAGAAGCTGGCCGTAAGATGAGCATCCAAGTCCTAAAGCAAACTGTAGAAGCTAAAACACGTAAGCTATCTGCACGTTGGACATTCGAAGCGGCACAAGATGCCAACTCAATGCACGGACTAGACGTTGAAGCTGAAATCATGCAAGCACTAGCCCAAGAGATTACAGCAGAAATCGACCAAGAAATCCTAACAAGCCTACGTACACTTGCTGGTACAGCAACTGATACATATAACCAGGCTGGTGTTTCTGGTCAAGCAACATTCGTTGGTGACGAACATGCGGCTCTAGCAGTTCTAATCAACAGATCAGCAAACCTAATCGCTTCACGTACAAGACGTGGCGCAGGTAACTATGCTGTTGTTAGCCCAACAATTCTAACAGTACTACAGAGTGCTACAACTTCAGCGTTCGCAAGAACAACTGAAGGACCATTTGAAGCACCAACAAACACAAAATTCGTAGGTACACTAAACGGTACAATGCGTGTGTTCGTTGACCAGTATGCTTCAGATAGCACAGACATCATCGTTGGATACAAAGGTGATGGTGAGATGGATGCGGCCGCTTTCTACTGCCCATATATCCCACTAATGTCTTCTGGAACAGTACTAGATCCAGCTACATTTGAGCCAGTAGTATCATTTATGACACGTTATGGCTATGTAGAGCTAACAAACCAAGCTTCATCCCTTGGTAACGCGGCAGACTACCTAAGCAAGATTGGCGTTAACAGCGGTAACCTTAGCTTCCAGTAAGAATTATTCTTACACAGAAAAGGGAGGATTTTTCCTCCCTTTTTTTATGAGCTGATTAAGCATAAATAATACTATAATATATTGGAGATTATTATGGCATCAGTAATTAAACCAGATGGAGGAGAATTGCATGTTCTTGGAGCAATTAAACAAGCAACCTCTACATCAAGTAATATTGGTAAACTTACTATTGACAATGCAGATGATGTTGACTTAAACAATCTACCAGCCAACCACTCCGAAGCAGATGCGGCCTTAAATGTACAAGGCGGTGCAGTAATCGGAGGTAACTTATATACAGCAGGCACATTTGTTGCAGATGGTGATATTGTTACACTTGGTAGTTCAGGAGGAAGTCTTTCACTTAATGCAAATATTAATAGTGATGTGTTACCATCAACAACAGACACATTTGATTTAGGTAGTCCAGCTAGTTCGTGGAATGAATTACATGTAGACAAAGTATTTTTAAATTCTTTTGTTACTAGCAGTACTGCAACAGCGAGTTTAACTAAATCAGTTGATATGATTGACGCAAGCACACCTGCCGCAATGACGTTAGCAAACGGAACAGCAGGTCAAATTAAAATGTTTGTATCAACTGCGGCACCAGGCGCTCCGGTAGTAGTAACACCAGCTACTCCTAACGGATTCGCTTCAATTACATTTACCACTCAGGGTGAAACGGCTACATTGTTATATGTAGATGACACTGCTGGTTGGTCAATCATTGCTGTCAATAGGGCATCAGTGACATTGTAGTCAAAACTGTATTTTTAACTAAATACATTAGTAAGAGACTATAAAAAAGTTGTAAAGGAAGTGAAAAGTTGCCAATTAATATCAACCACAACTCAGACAAAATCAAAGCTGACGCCGACTTAAAATTAGATGCAGGTTCATCTAATAACATTGATGTGTCTGCAAAAATTGTTAAAAATGCAACAGACCCTGTTGACGCACAGGATTTAGCAACAAAGGCATATGTCGATGCTCAATCAGGAAGTGGTGGTAACTTAACTTTAGGAACTCCAACAGATGGAAGTCTCACAACAGATGGTGCTCTACAAACTTTTACAACAGGAACAACAATTACAGATGCCATTGATGATCTTAATGAAACAATAGAAAATATTCGCAACAATACTTTTGTAAAAGAAGTAGACTTTACTGGTTCACCACTTGTTGGTGGTGCTGGTTTAGCAGTAACATTAAATATTTCTGCTGTAGGTAACGCAAATAGATATACAATTGACTGGGGCGATGGCACAACCGATACAGCAACATCAGATAGCACTCCAACACATACATATTCAAGTAACACTGGCTCTCCATTTACAGTAAATGTTGAGGCTTTTAATAATTCAGGTGCTGGTACAGGTAGTACAGCAAGCGAAGAAAAAACTGCCTTTGTTACAATCTTTACAGCAACACCTGTTGTTAGTTTTGCGGCTTATTCCGCACCAACAGGAGGTTCGCCAATTACTCAATGGGACGATGGCGATACAATTTATTTTGAAAATACAACCACAAATACAAGTGGTGCAACTATCCAATATACTTGGGAATGGGGCGATGGATCATCTGATGACGTAATTAGCTCTGATAGTGTAGCAGGCGGTGTCGGCGGAGGACGTTTAGCTCACACGTTTGCTCTTAGCACAGAACAAGAAGTGCAAAGAACCGTTACACTAACACTTGATAGTCATACAACAGCAACACCAGGAACCACACCAACAGATGATGATGCTGTTTATAAAATTTATGATGACCACACCCCAGAAGTTGCTCTTAATTTAACTACAGGAATTAACGAACAGTCAGGAAGTGGATTGACTGTTACATTTACAAATAATACAGAAAATACAGTAGGAAGTTATTCAACATATGGCAATAGATATCTGTATACGTTTGGAGATGGCGATACACAATACGTAAACGCAGGCTCAAATTCAAACGGAGATCATGGACGTACAATTACACATAGATATCAACTTACAAATAGTGAACAAGCAAACGGTACACCAAGAGACTATACAGGTAATTTACAACTTATAACAGATCATGCAAATAGCCCGTTTACTACAACAAACTTTACAGTGCATTTGGAGCCAGATGTACGTGCCTCAATTTCAGGCACAGCAACTAGAGTAAGTGATAGATCAGGCGATAATCAGTTTGATGTATATGATGGTACAACATATGATGGTGTAAATCATGCTTTAGTACAAGTTACTAATAGCACACAAAATGCAGACGACTATGTGTATAATTGGAATGACGGTAGTACAAATGATACAGTAACAGAAGATGGAACAAGTCCAGGTACTATTAACCAAATAATAACACATGATTTTACAGGAGTAACTCCTGGCAATTATACACTTAATTTTACAGCAAATGGTACTCCAGACATTACTGCACAGACAGATACAGATAGTCTTGTATTTCAAGTAAACGCTGTACCAAGTGCTCCATCAGGATTAAGTTCAAAAACTATCCAACTAAGTGATAGTGCTGAAGGTAGCTCACCTTATCTTGCACATGGATTTACCGATAATAGTGCAACAAATCCAGTATCAGCAGGCGCAAATTTAAATCAAAGTACAGTTAGACGCTATGCAAATACAGGCACTATTGATAGTACCACAGCAGGAAATGCTTATGATGGTACATCAGGAACTGTAAGTGTTAATATTAATGGTACAACAGATGGCTCACAATCATTTACTACAGCATTAAATGAAAATGGAACAAATAATGCATTGGTAGTAAGCGATCAGAGAGATGCAAACGATACAGTTAGCAGTTCAACATATCCAACAGGTTTTTATCAAACGTTTGATTCCAGAATTGCAAAAACACTATCAGGTTTACCTGTTGGTGTTAATGATGCTCGTATAGAACATTCAACAACTGGTAACACAAACTATGTAACCATTGTAAGAGATGATATAACAACTTCACCAACATTAGATTTAACTGGTGCAACTCTTACAGAAAACAACGCAGGAACATATAGATATATTTCTGGTATTCCATATTATAATTCAGGCAGTCCTACTTTAACAATAGGTGGTGCTGAAGTCTATAATTGGATCGGCCAGGCATACAGAAATTCAACTAGCATATTCGAGATTGCAAGTGGTACAAACTCAGAAGGCAGATCACAATCTGCTGTGAATACACAAAATAAAAGTTATTCAGATATAGAAGGTACTACACCATTCCTTACAGGAGGCATACCAAATGCCAATACAGGTAAGGATGTCAGTAGCCCATATGCACTAGGAGATATAAGTTTAAGTCTTACAGGTAGCTCAGTTTCTACTGTTGAGACTTTAAAGTTTAGGATTAGCAACGTAGTAGGTACAAGTTCTTATCAAGAAATTGCAGGAACAAAAGTACAAGTACACACAGCAAGTCCTAGCGGTGTATCTGAAACAGCAATACCCGTAGCGAATTCGTTAGGAAACGGCAACTTCACTGACGACGGAGTACGTATTGCAGATTTCTTAAGTGAAACAACTGATACACCATCATTCACTGGAAGTACTAACTTCTATACTAACAACACATTTACAGGCGCAGTTTCGGTAAGCGGAACTAGGGAAGCAACTATAAGGTGGGGTCTCTTACAACACTTTACAACGAACCTATCAAGTGGTTTCTTACCTGCAGGTCCAGACAGATCCGGAGATACTGGAACACAGTATTTTACCTTTGCGTTTCGTAGACAAGTTGTTGCAAACTTCGACATTGCTATTAACTCTTCAACAGGTATTGCAGGTATGTGGATTGCTTCACCAGGAACAGGTATTGATAGTGCAAGTGGCCTAAATGGTTGGTTGGACACTGGTACTCAATATGCAGGTGCAGGCGTTCCGGGCAGTAACACTGGAAGTGGAGGAAATGGAAGTGATGGGTGTGCAAGCACAGGTGCAGACGTGGTACCGTTTGGTCAAAGTATCAACAGTACATACACAATGACACTTGGTAGTGAAAACATGTCCAATGCTACAGGTAATGTTGTATTAGTAAGAGTAGCTCTTGATAGCGGAGACTCAATTAATAGTATAAGCATCGGAGAAGCAAGCTAATGGCTATTTCCGATAATCAAAAACTTGATTACTTGTTTAAGAAAGTTGGCTTTGGTGTTTCTAAGACTGACACCAACGCTAATAAACTTGCCGCTAACGAAGCTATAGCAAGTCCGCTACTATTAAGAGGTGACAAAGTTTGGCAACAGGCCGGAAGTATTCCTGCTACATTGCCAGGTACTAGTACAAGTGAAGTTACAGTGTATGGAAGTAGTAATCCAGTTGAATGTACCAATGACGTAACAGCCTCAGCAAATCGTACATGGAAAACAGACACAACAGACTGGATTCCACCAGAATTTGGTAGTACGTATCTGGTTAGCGTCTACATTCATACTAGTGGTGATCCTGCAGGCGCCATTAGTATTTCTAATAAAGTCTTTACTACCGGTTCTGGTAACAATGACGAATGGTTCTTTGATTACCAGTCCGGTGTATTGCATTTTATTGGTGATAATTTACCTAACGGTGTTAATTTTACTGGCAAAAGTGTTTACATTACTGGTGCAGTTTATACGGGTTCGTTTGGTGTAGGTACAATTGGTGCCCAAACAAATGTGTTTAATGTTGTTGATGTATATACAAGCCCAACAGATCCAACACCAGATACGCTTACAGCAAGTGGTGGTGATACATTAGAAGTTGTTGCAGATGGCTCAATACAAGTAACAGCAGATGTAGCAAATAATAGAATTACATTTAGTACAGCAAATATTCCTAGTGATCTTACAGATTTAGGAATAACAGATGGCACAAATCAACAAGTATTAACAACTGATGGTAATGGTAATTTTACTTTTGAAGATAGTTTAATAACTGGAACTATTCCAGGTCATGAGATTTTTACTGGTGATGGTACAACTATAAACTTTACACTTTCTACAACACCTGCTGATGTTGAATCAATTGATGTTTATGTAGATGGTGTTATTCAGCGTCCAGGCGTTGGCGAAAACTTTACATTAAGTGGTGCTGTAATTAGCACAAATGGTGCTATGGATACTGGTTCAGAATTATACGTTAAACATAGATCTGCTCACGCAACAGCAGTTTCTCCATTAGCAGGAAGTATTACAAATCAGGCACTCAATTTAACTTACACAAGTGCATTGTATACCGGAGATGGTAGTACTACAGACTATACTATTGATTCAGGACACAATACTAGTAGCGTTCTTGTAATTGTAAATGGTGTAGTAAAACGTCCTAATCAATATTCAATAACAGGTACAACGTTACAATTTCCTACGGCACCAAACGCAGGACATAGCATTGATATACGTTATTTTCCAGTATAATAAAAGTACTTAACTCCCCAAATTAACCTATAAATACGTTTAGCTCGAGGTATGATTCCTTGGGCAATTTCCTATTCAATATAGGAAATCAAATATCGATATTTGATTTGGAGATCAAAAAATGGCTTTTAGACAAATTAAAACCCCTGCTATTGCTAACTCAGCGGTTACCAACGTAAAGTTAGCGGCAACTTCAATTAGTTCTCAAACTGCCGTATCTGGTGCTGATTTAACAGCTGACCAACTGATTATTTTCGACGATAGTGGATCTAGCCTCGCTAAGATTACACTAACGGACCTCCTAGGATCGGGCACATCTGACAATATGTCCGAAGGTTCGTCGAATTTGTATTTTACAACTGCACGTCATAATAGTGCGTTTGATTCATACGCTTCAGGTGGAACAGGTGTTACAGTTAGTAGCGGTGCGTTCAGTATTGGGCAAGCAGTGGCAACAACAGACACAGTAACGTTTGCTGGTGTAACATCAGATTTAACTGGTGATGTAACTGGTGATGTAACTGGTGATTTGACTGGTAATGTCACAGGTAACGTAACAGGTAATGTAACAGGTAACGTTGATGGTACGATTGGTGGAACTACACCAGCCGCGGCCAACTTTACATCTGTAGGATTAAGTTTAGACCTGAACATTAATAACAACTTTACTATTAATGCTTCTACAGGTATGGCTACTGGTGACTTAACTGGTGATGTTACAGGTAATATCACATCAGCTGGCACATCAACATTTGCAACAGTTGACGTTAATGGCGGTGCTATTGACGGCACTATCATTGGTGCAAACTCAGCGGCGGCAATTACTGCTACTACAGTTGATACAACAGGTAACGTAACTATTGGCGGTAACTTAACAGTTTCCGGCACAACTACAACAGTCAACTCAAACACTATTGAGCTTGGCGACAACATTATTGTACTAAACAATGATGTAACTGGCGCTCCTACAGAGAACGCTGGTATTGAAATTGAACGTGGAACTAGCGAGAATGCTAGATTCGTATGGGATGAAACAAATGATCGTTGGTCAGCAGAAGTATATGATGGTTCTGCATGGGTAGCGGCAGACCTTAACATGGCGGCAGTTAGTGCGGCTATGTTTACTGGTGATTTAACTGGTGACATTTACGCAAACAACGGTACAAGTAAAGTTCTTGAATCTGGAACAAATGGTTCAGATGCAACATTTACTGGTGCAGTAACAGGTGATGTAACAGGTAATGTTACAGGTAACGTAACTGGTGATGTTACAGGTGATGTAACTGGTGATGTAACTGGTGATTTAACCGGTAATGTAACTGGTGATGTAACTGGTGATGTAACAGGTAACGCTGACACAGCAAGTGCATTAGCAACAGCTCGTACAGTAACTTTCGGTGGCGGTGACGTAACTGGTTCATTCAGCTTTGACGGTAGTGCAAACGTTTCTAACGTTGCTCTAACAGTTGGCGCTGATAGCGTAGCACTAGGTACAGACACAACAGGTAACTATGTACAATCTATTGCAGATGCTGGTAATACCAACATTGTTGTAACAAACGGTACAGCAGAAGGTGGAGCGGCAACTGTAGACCTAAGCACAATTAGTGGTGTATCAGGTTCAGTAGGTAGCTCAACAGCAGTACCAGTACTAACAATCGACGGTTATGGTCGTATTACAAACGTAACCACAGCAACTCCAGGTGTTTCATTAAACATCCAAGCTGATAGTGGTTCCGACGCAATCGACACATCCTCTGATACAATTGACTTTACAGGTGGAACAGGTGTTACAACATCTATTGATGCAACTAATGACCTAGTCACAATAGCAATTGGTCAGGCAGTTGGTACAACAGACGCAGTTACATTTGGTGGTGTTACTTCAGCACTAACAGGTAACGTAACTGGTAACGTAACTGGTAACTTAACTGGTAATGTAACAGGTAATGTTGATGGTATTCTCGGTGGTGGAACTCCAGCGGCGGCAAGTGTAACTACACTTAATGCTTCATCTACTATTACAGGTAACGTAACTGGTAACTTAACTGGTAACGTAACAGGTGATGTAACAGGTGATGTGACTGGTGATCTAACTGGTGATGTTACAGGTGATGTAACAGGTAACTCAACAACTGCAACAGCATGGCAGACTGCACGTGACCTATCCTTAACAGGTGATGTTACAGCAACACTAACAAGTGTTAACGGTTCTGGTAACGTAAGTGCAACAGCAACACTAGCAAACAGTGGTGTTACAGCAGGTGCTTATGGTAGTGGTACAGCGATTCCAGTCGTAACTGTTAACTCAAAAGGTCTTGTAACAGCAGTTACAACAACCTCGCCAACTACACAAATGACAGTAGCAGGTGATAGTGGTTCTGACACAATTGATATTGGTACAGATACACTAACTATTGCAGGTGGTACAGGTATTACTTCAGCAGTAACTTCGGATACAGCGACACTAACACTTGATAACACAGCAGTAACACCAGGCACATATGGTAGTGCTACACAGGCATCTGTTATTACAGTTGACCAACAGGGTAGACTTACATCTGCTTCATCCGTAACACTAGGTGCAACCCTAGATATTACTGGCGATAGTGGATCTGATTCAATTAACCTTGCAACAGATGGACTAGAATTTGAAGGCGGTACTGGTGTAACAACAACAGTTTCAGCGGCTTCAGACAAAGTTACATTTGCAGTTGGACAAGCAGTTGGTACAGGTGATGACGTACAATTTAACAACGTTCAAGTTGACGGTACATTAACAACAGATGATATTACTGCAACAACAGTTACAGCATCTGGAAACGTTATTGTTACTGGAGACTTAACAGTTAATGGTACTACAACAACAGTTAACTCCAATACAGTAAACATTGGTGATAACATTATTGTACTAAACAGCGATGAAACAGGTGCCGCTTCACAAAACGGTGGTATCGAAATCGAACGTGGTACAGACACAAACAAGACACTAATCTGGAACGAAACAACTGATAAATGGACAGTAGGTTCTGAAACTTTTGTAGCGGCAGGATTTGAAGGTGATCTAACTGGTGATGTAACTGGTGATGTTACAGGTAACCTAACAGGTAACGTAACAGGTGATGTAACTGGTGATTTAACAGGTAACGTAACAGGTGATGTAACTGGTGATTTAACTGGTGATGTTACAGGTAACGTAACTGGTAATGTAACTGGTAACGTAACTGGTAATGTAACAGGTAATGTTGATGGTACAATTGGTGCAACAACACCAGCCGCGGCTACATTTACTGGCGTAACTGTAAACGCAACGGTTACTGCTAACATAGTTACAGACGGTACAGCACAATTCACAAGTGGTGCTCTTACAGGAGCAACAACTGGTGCGTTTAGTGGTAACGTTACTATTGGTGGTAACAACACTATTACTGGTGCAATGAACTCAGCTTCAGCCGCAATTACAAACAACGCTACAGTTGGTGGTACACTAGCGGTAACTTCAACATCAACATTTACTGGTGCAATTACAGGTAACGGTGGCTTTGTAGGCGATCTTACAGGTGATGTAACAGGTGATGTAACAGGTACAGTAAGTAGTCTTGCAAACCATAGTATTAATGCTCTAAGTGATGTTGACACTGCAACAGCGGCGCCAACTAACGGACAAGTGCTAGTATGGAACAACGGTGCAAGTAAATTTGAACCAGGCGATAAGTTCTTTAGCCTACTAAATCTTACAGACATGGACGACAGTACATTTACTGGTAAAGCAGAGTACCTAATCCAAGTTAAGTCAGATGCAACGGGTGTTGAACTAGTTGATCCAGCAACAGTGGTATTTGGTAGTACAAACCGTATTACTCTTGATGGTGATGGTTCTACAACTACACACGCATTAGGATTTACAGCAACAGAAGCAAACTCAACTGTTTATGTTGGTGGTGTTATCCAGGACGTATATGACGGCTCAGACGGTTCATATAACATTTCTGGAACAAACATTACATTCCAAAGTGCAATGCCTACAGGTACACAAGCGGTTGTTATTGCAACATCCACAGCAAGTGTTCCAACGTTTAGTTCAGCTAACTTAGACAATACTCAGGACTTTGCTGTTAACACTAACGACTTTGTTGTTGATGTAACAAACGGAAGAGTTGGTATTGGTACAGCAACACCATCACAAGCTCTAGATGTTGTAGGTAACATCTATGCAAGTGGTAACATTGTTGCCGGTGGTAACATTGAACTAGGTGATGCAGACTCTGATACTGTTACGTTTAATGCAGACGTTGCTTCGGACATTATTCCAAGTGCAGATAATACACATGACCTTGGTAGTTCTTCAGCTAAGTTTGCTGACGTACATGCTACAAACCTACATGGTTCTCTAGCTGATGTAAGTGACTTTGTACACTTCCACAGTGCAGACCAAGTAATTAGTGGCACACAAGCAACCAATAACGCAAGTGGAACAATTGATCTAACATTTACAGATCTAGCCACAGCGTTAACTTACCAAATATTCCTAAACAGGGTATTACTACGCCCAACAGATGAATATAGCGTAAGCGGTAGCACAGTGACAATCGTAGCAGGCGTCCTAGACGAGAACGACGAAATCGAAGTAGTTGGCTTAAAGCACGCCAACGCATAATATAACTATCCAAGTGTAGGAGGAAGCCATTCCTCCTACATGTTGCTGTAACAGAGTTACTAGCTCGTGGTAGTTTAACCAAAGGGGAAAGAAAATGGCAAGAAAACTGAGAACAGGTGGCGCAACGAGCTCGACAGCTCTTGAGCGTGACAAGAAATACAAATATAATGACGCCGGTACACTAACAGAATTTACCGGTAACGAAGGCTCTACAGATATCGTCTTCACAGGTAGTAAATCAAACCTAAGACGTATTGCTGATCTAGAACGTAACGTGTCTATTTTGGCGGCACAAGTTAAAACCACAGACGGTGCGGCAACTGACGCGGATGACGCAAGTTTTCCAATGAAGTTTACAGATGCAGTACGTTTTAAAGACTCAGTTCGTATGGATGATGCTGTTGATATTAACGCAAACGTTGATATTTCAGCACAAATTACAATTGGCGGACAAACAACAATCGGTGGTGGTTACGGATCAACTGGTGTTACAATTAGTGCTGATGGTGACTTTAGCATGGATGGTAATGCAGTAGTAGACGGTTCAATTACAATTGGTGATGGATATGGTTCCACTGGTGTTACAATTTCAGCCGCAGGCGCAATTAGTGCAGACGGTTTAATTACAGCGGCCAATGGTATCAGCGTATCAGGTGGTACAGCAACAATCACAACTGCTGACATTAACGGTGGTGCTATTGATGGTACACCAATTGGTGCTAGTTCAGCATCAACAGTGGCGGCTACTACATTAACTACAACAGGTAACGCAACAATCGGCGGAAACCTAACAGTTAGTGGTACAACTACAACAGTCAACTCAAACGTTGTTAACATTGGTGATAGCACAATTACACTTAATAGTGATGAAACAGGCGCACCAAGTGAAAATGGTGGTATTGAAATTGAACGTGGCACATCAACAAACGTATCCTTTATATGGAACGAAACTGATGATGAATGGACAACAGGTACAGAAACAATCAAAGCTGGACACATTTTACCAGCCGCAGACGAAACATATGACTTAGGTTCAGATGATTTGAAATTCCGTGACCTATTTCTAAGTGGTTCTACAATTAAACTAGGTGGTGCTACATTGAGTGCTAGTGGTTCTAACGTTTCTCTTGGTGGCGGTGATATTGATGCTAACGCATCTACTGCTTCAAGATGGCAAACATCTAGAACATTTACTATTGATGGTTCAGTAGACGGTTCCGTGTCCTTTAACGGTTCAAGTAACCCAACAATTACTGTGACTCCAGCCGCAGATGCTGTTACACTTGGTACACATACAGCAGGTAACTATGTTGCCGCAGGTGCAGTAGCAGGTAATGGTCTAAGTGGTTCTGCAGGTGCAGAAGGTGCTACATTTACAGTAACATCAAACGCAACTACAGCCGCAAGTGCAAATACTCTTGTATATAGAGATGGTAGTGCAAATATTAACTGTACAGGTCTAAATGCTGGAGCAGGCGCAATTCTAACAAGTAACTATGTTGGTAGAGATGCAAATGACTATATTGCATGGAGTAACAACTCACATACAGTAGCAGTAGTAAACGGAACTGAAAGACTACGTGTAACAACAAGTGGTATTGATGTGTCTGGTAGCATTGTTGCTGATAGTGATATTACAGCATATTCAGATGAAAGACTTAAGAGTAATGTTCAGCTAATTGAAAATGCAATGGCAAAAGTTAATGACCTTGACGGTTTTACATATGACATGGAAGACAAGGAAGGCAATGTAATCGGAAGAAAAACTGGTGTAATTGCTCAGCATGTACAAAAAGTATTACCAGAAGCAGTCATTGAAGATGAAGATGGATATCTAAGTGTTGCTTATGGTAACATGATGGGTCTAGCAATCAATGCAATCAAAGAGCTAAGTTCTGCACTGGCAGAAACTAATAAAACAATCACTGCAAACGATGAAAAGATGGATAATATGAAAGAAACCATCAAGAAAATGCAAGCACAGATTGATGCTATATTAGAAAAAGAGTAATCTAAACTACACATTAAAAGAGCAGGGTTCGCCCTGCTCTTTTTTTATGAAATAGCATAAATACATTAAAGCAGAGAAGGTATTGCTATGAGTTTTAGGAAAATACAGGTAAGTAACATTAATTCGGATGCAACCGCATTTAATGATCCACTTATCGCACTAAACGGTGATGAGACAGGCACAAATTCATCTGACATTGGTTTAATATTAGAACGTGGTTCACTTACAAATGTTGCAGTAATATGGGACGAAAGTGAAGACCAGTTTGCTCTTGTTTCAACAGCTCATACAGGTGCCACAGATGGAAACATACCTATATCTGCATATTCAGATATAAAAGCAAGTACCTTTATTGGTGCATTAACTGGCGATGTTACAGGTGATGTAACTGGTGATTTAACTGGTGATGTAACAGGCACAGTGTCAAGTCTATCTAATCACGATACTGATAGTCTTTCAGAAGGTTCAAGTAATTTATATTATACTGATGCTAGATGGGACACTAGGCTAGGAACGAAGACAACAGATAATTTAACTGAAGGTAATAATTTATACCATACAACTGCTAGAGTAAGAGCCGCTATTAGTGAAGCTTCAACACAGTTATCATATAATAGTACAAGTGGTGTATTAACATTTACACAAGGAAATACAGATACAGTATCAGAAGGTTCAAGTAATTTATACCACACAACTGCTAGAGTACAAGCCATATCAATTAACAATGTTTCTGAAGATACTACACCTCAATTAGGTGGCGATTTAGAAACTAATGGAAACGACATAAAATTTGGTGACAGCGACAAAGCCATATTTGGTACAGGTTCAGATTTACAGATTTATCATGATGGTTCAGATAGTTATATAGATGATGCAGGTGAAGGAAGTTTATTCTTACGTTCAGGCACAACATATTTTCAAAATGCTGATGGTACAAAAACTAGTATACAAACTAATTCTGGTGCAGGACAGACATTATATTACAACAACTCAGCTATATTTGAAACAACAGCTACTGGTATTGATATTACCGATACTACAGCATCAAATTCAGAAGGCCCTAGTTTAGATTTATTTAGGAATAATGCATCACCTAGTAGTGCAGACTATATTGGTTGTTTAAAGTTTTCAGGTAAAAGTAATACAGGAACTACAAGAAATTATGCACAAATTAAAGGTAAAATAGCAGATGTTTCAAACGGATCTGAAGATGGAACATTAGAATTTTGGGTTAGAGCAAACGGTTCAAATAAAATTATAACAAGAATGAATGAAAATGGAATACTTCTTACTGAAGATATGACATTGAAGTTTGAAGGAGCCACAAACGATACTGCTGAGACAACTCTTACAGTAGCAGATCCAACAACAGACAGAACAATTACCTTACCTGATGCTACTGGTACAGTAGTTTTAGCAGACGGTAGTGGTAATGTAGGTATTGGTACAACATCTCCTCAAACTACGTTAGATACAGGATACACTAGAATTTACAATAGTGGTGCCGCATCTAGTCCTAGTGCAGGTAAAGGTTTAGAAGTACATTATGTAACTAGTGGCAGAACTCAAGGCGAAGGTGCGTATTTAATTTCATACGATAGAGATAATAGTGCGTACAAACAATTTGTAGTAGATGCTAATAATATAGAGTTATCAACAGGTGGAAACAATAGATTATCCATTGCAAGCGGTGGTAATGTTGGTATTGGAACTGAAAGTCCACTATCTACTTTGCATGTTAGGTCAAATACACAAGATGGCACTTTACGAGTGGGCGGTAGTGGAGCTTCTCTTGGTTTAGAATTTTCGTATGATCAGTCAGGTGCTACAACAAGTATAATTCAAGCTAATCCTACTTATACTAACGATGGCCAGTTATTAAAAATAAGAACCGATGGTGACAGAAATACAAATCAAATAGTTCTTACGGGTGATGGTCATGTAGGTTTTGGAACATCTACACCAGCAGATGCTAATTGGTCATCCTCTACGTATGGAAATACAGAAGTTGCTATTGATGGCGACGGTGGCTATGCTGTTCTACATCTTAGGGGCGATGGTGCAGGAAGTACTGACACTAGATATTCCATGGGTGTAGGTGATGGCAAGTTTTACATGGCTTATGATGATGTTACTACTACGCATAGGATCTGTGTTGAATCAAATGGTAATGTTGGTATAGGAAATACAGGAGCGGCCGCTAAGTTACATGTATCTGGAGATATATATGCAACTGGTGATGTTACAGCGTATTACAGTTCGGATATTAATTTAAAAGAAAACATTGTTAACATTGAAAATGCATTAGATAAAGTTAATAAAATAAGAGGTGTACATTACGACTGGAAAGATGAATATATTGAAAAACATTCTTACGTAGAAAAAGAAGATGTAGGTGTAATTGCACAGGAAGTGGAAAAAGTTTTACCTGAAATCGTTACTGATAGAGAAGATGGTACAAAAGCAGTGAAGTATGATAGACTTACAGCTCTCCTTATTGAAGCAGTTAAAGAATTAAGTGCTAAGGTTGACGCACAACAAGAAGAGATAAATATTTTAAAGGGGAAATAGTATGGCTTTTAAACATGGGAATCATACACTAATTGATTTAGATACTGGTAATGATACAAAGATTACTAGTGCCGTGGGTTCGGATATTGTATTTTATCCTGATCAACATATTTGGATTAAACAAGGCACAAAGTTAATCTTTGAAGGCACAGTACCTGATGACTTTGAAGCAAAACTTCAAGCCACATCAGTTACAGCAGATAGAGATATTATTTTACCCGACGAAGATGGCACACTAGCAACACAGGCGTATGTTACAGGAGCAGTAACTGGCGGAGCATTATCAAATACTGATGCACTAGCTGAAGGTTCAACAAACTTATATTATACAAATACTAGAGCAAGAACAGAAATAGAAGGTGCAGATTTAGACCTGGCAGGCAATAAAGTATTATTTGCTAACAAGTATGATAACCTAGTTGATTTGCCAAATGCGACAACATATCATGGTATGTTTGCTCATGTACATGCAACAGGCCTTGCTTATTATGCACATGGTGGCAACTGGATTGCTCTAGCAACACAAACAGGAGCCGGTGATGGGTTATCTTCAAGTGACTTCACAAGTTTCCATGGCTCAGTGTATGTAGTAACTAACACTGACGCAACAACAAACGCATCAGCAACAGTAACAATTACATTTAGTGATTTAACTAATGCAAAGCAGTTTAATATTTTCTTAAACAGACAGCTATTAAGACCAGATGAATTTTCAGTAAGTGGAACTGATGTTACATTTAACATTGGTTTGTTAGACGAAAATGATGAAATTGAAGTTAGCGGTTTTAAGATTGTTACATAGAGAATAGAACCCAAGGTGCATAAATAATAAGTATACAATATAGGAGTTAGAAATGGCATTACCAGCAACAGGTGCTACAATCTCGATCGGCACAGTTAGAGATTATTTCGGATTATCAGGGACGACTTCACTACTAGACTTAGGTAACTATATCTCACCTTCAGTTACAACTAGCATTTCGCTTAGTGCAACATTTGGTGGATGGCAGAATCCTAACTCTACAGGATCTAGCCCATAATTCAACATATAAATAGGTGTTGTTAATATTTTTATTGACAACACCTATATTTCATGTATAATACATACATTATCATCACAGGAGAAAAAGAATATGAGTATTCGTACACGTTTCGAAATAGAAACATTCATGCTAGGCTCCCATAGTACTATGGAGAGGAAAGCACAAGCGATAAAACTGGAATTGGAATCTGCAACAGCCGGAAACCATCCAGACCTACCAGTAATTCAAGCAATTTATGATGACTTTGCAAAAGACAATGACGTAGATGCTTTGATTGCTAACATTGAAGAAACAGAAGAACAATATTGGGTAGATAGATTAGCTCGTATGGCGGCTATTGACATACTTACTATTGGTAAAGTACAACCTGAACATATGCAGTACATGGCAAGTCTTAAAGATGAGGCATTTGAGGCATGTGTAAAGAGTGCGGTAGCACTTGCTAAGTCCCTAAACGAATCTGTGAGAGAAATCGAAGCAGAACTTGGTACAGATATCCTCGAAGACTAACTTGGTAGACGTACCCAACTTTTATCATAAAATAGATAAAAATGTCCGTGTTGCAATTTGCGTTCCTGTGCGTGATAATGTAACGGCGGGCTTTAGTTATAGTCTTGCTATGCTCATGAAAAAGTGTGGCGAGACTAATCTAAAGATCAGCCTGCATTATAACATTGGAAGCGAAGTCGCAATGCAAAGACAACAATTAGTTATAGAAGCTCTTGAAACTAACCCAACACATATATTATGGTTAGATTCAGATATGAAATTTCCTGCAGATATACTAACAAGATTACTTACGCATGGAAAAGATATTGTAGCATGTAATTATAGTACAAGAGTTGAACCATTATATCCCGTTGCTTTTACAAGTGAAGGAGATTTAGAGGATAGGCTTTATAATAAAACAGGAATCGGCAATGTTTTTGCAGTAGGGTTAGGTTGTATGTTAGTAAATACAAATGTATTTAAAGAAATAGAATCACCTTACTTCTGCGTAGAATGGAATGAAGATTATACAAATTTAGTAGGCGAAGATATATACTTTTGCAAAAAACTTAAAGACAAAGGATACGATATTCTTATTGACAATGAAGCAAGCCAAATGATTGCTCATATTGGAACAAAAAATTACAAATTGGAAGACACTAATGATTGGAAACACTAATTTAACAAAAACAGATTTATTGGGCTTCAAAGGACAGAGTGTAATTACACCATTTGATAGACTTAAAAAGTATATTTTTGATAGTTATCCAGTGTGTGCAACAGAACATAATGTTACTGATGAATCCGAACTATTAACGATAGCATTCGAATATAAGGATGAAGCACCTATGGTATGGATTCATACAGAAGGCGCAAATATAACATCAAACTTTCCGTGGCATTATAGACCATCAGATTTAGGTAAAAACTTAATACACGCATTTCCCAGAGTAGGACGTAGAAGCAAAAGAGCAGTACGTTGGGGAGATATCAAACTTGTACCAACAAGTGGATTTAGTTATGGTGTAGTAAAAAATAAAATTCATGGATCACATCATGACGCAGATTTTGACATTTTTATGATTAGTTTCCATGAAGCTGAAGCAGATAGAAACTTTGCAAAACTAAAGGCAGACTTTCCTGAAGTTCAACATGTTAAAAATGTTGAAGGAATTGCTAATGCACATAAAAAAGTGGGTGAAATGGCAAAAAGTGAAATGGTTTATATTGTTGATGCAGACGCAGACATCATGGACGATTTTAAATTTGATTATATACCACCAATGAGTAAAAGAAGTAACACCACATACGTATGGTCAGCTCGTAATCCAATCAATGACCTAGAATATGGATATGGTGCAGTGAAATTATTTCCTAAAAAACAGTTAATGGAGATGGGACACGTTCTTCCTGACTTTACTACTGGTGTAAGTTTTTATCAACCAGTAGCAGATATATCAAACATAACAAGATTTAATAAAGACCCTTATCGTACATGGCGTAGTGCATTTAGAGAGTGTGTTAAGTTAGCATCAAGTGTTAACCCTAACCAAAAACAAGCAGAAACAGATGCACGTTTAGAAGCATGGTGTACTATTGATAATGGCGAACGTTTCGGACGGTATTGTATTAAGGGTGCATTAGAAGGCAAAGCCTATGGTCAAGAAAATAAAGATAACATAGACGCATTAAATAAAATTAATGATTTTGAATGGTTAAGGGAAATGTTTGTAGAAAGCATGAAGAAAAAGATTACTTAATCACTGTAAAAATCATCTAACCAATTAGGACCATCCTTTGTACAAGTATCAAGGATGGTTTTTACTTTCTTAATTAGTTCTCTATTATATAACTGTGCCTTTACACCAGGGTGTAATGGACGTGGCCAATTACCTATTCTTACCCAAGCATAACCTTCACTTTCATTATTCAACATAGGAATAAATTCTTCAAATACTGCTATTACAAAAGTATTGTATTCAAACTTTTTATCTGGGCTTATAAATTGGTTAAGTGGAAATACTTTATTGATATCAGGCAGTACGCCTAGCTCTTCTTCACATTCACGTAGTAATGTTTGTATAGGTCGCTCATACTTTTCAGCCTTGCCGCCAAAAAACGCCCAGGTTCGTGGGTGGTTTACGCTACCGCTCCGTTGTTGGAGCAATACACGCCCGGTGTCCACCGATAAAAATAGACATCCACTTGCTTTTATCATTATAGGTATAGTCGCCAAAATCCTGGTTTGTATATTCCTTCAAATGCGTTAAACCATTCTGTGCCATTCCATTCAAATTGATCTAAGGTTGCATTGTTTAGGACATACTGTTGATTGTTATTGTTTTGACTGTCAAAGGATACAACCCATGCAGTACCGTTATATTCTACAATATCGTTTTTGTTTGCCACTACGTTTGTCCAGTTTGTGTTAATTGGTGTAGCATTAGTAATAAGATAACGTTGACCTAATGCCGCCGCTGGTACATTACCATCTCCTGGAAAAGATGCACTTGGATTTAAAATTCCATCAATGTTTGAAAGTGTATTTGTTGGCAAAGTAGCAGTATCAACAGTAACTTTTAATAAGTTTACATCATTTGGATCGAATTCAATCCTACCAATAATATCATTTGCTTTATCACTTGGGTCACTAGACTTGCGTAGTCTAATTTGACTTATACCTTCTCGTAATTCTCCAAAAGGTCTGAGTTCTTCACTCCAGTCTAATGTGTTACCACTGTCATTTAGTTTTGAACCATTTTTATTAAGCAAACTTGCATTGTTATTGTCGAATTTTAACTTTCTATCTTCAAATGTAACAATAGTGTACTGTAATGTTGTTTTGTCAAATGAATCTTTACGTTTAAATGAATCTAAGTTTTCATCATCTAAACTATATAGTTCACTAATTATATTATAGATAAGTTTTTGTTGTTTTACTTTTGCTGGTGGTGTTATAAGTATTGGCATTCTAAATGTTAATGTAGCAACATCAATCATATCATCAATAGTACTTCCAACACTTCTACTACTCCATGTTGTATTAGTCATTTCAACATAACTTAGTGATGTCCAGTCAAAAGGATTATTAGTTGTTCTGATGTTTAGTGTTGGATTGAATAAAACCATAATCTGTTCAAGTAACTGTAATTTCTGGTCAGTATTACTAGTCCATATATCACAATTCATATCCATAAAGTAAGGTACTGGCTGATGTCGCTCAATAGTGTATCTATTACCTACTTCGTTAAGATACTCTTGTGAAGACTCGTCATATTTCTTTTCAAATACTTGTACCTTTTCTACATTACCCTGATATTGTCTTCTTTCAGGTGCCATATCAACATTATTAACATAACAACTTATAAATGGAACTGTATTTGTCATGTTTTCCGAATTTTCACGTTGAATATGAGCCGCCATACGATTTATGTCACCATATCTCACAGGCACACTATGAAAAATAGGTAATTTGTCATCACTGTGGCCCATTTGCACACTAAATCCACTGAACAGTCTTATAAACTGTTGTATGTAGCGTCTAATTTGTTTGTCATAAAAGAATTGTTGTTTTACTGGCATTAAAAGTCTTCCTTAGGCTTAATAACTTTTGACAATGGCACTTTTTCCGGAGTTTCTTGGTTACCAACAACTGTTGTGTCGTCATTGTTGATAAATTCTGCGGCATTGTAAGTTCTATCGCTCCATGTTTTCTCCATGACATTATCATACAGTCTATGCCATCTACTTCCTCTAAACACAAACAATCTTTGTGGTTTGAAGTCTGTTCTTATAAAGTACTCTCCATCATTTGGATTAACCGGGAATTGATCTCCCTGTTCTAATGTTTCTCCATGCTCATATGTTGGATCACTTTCGTCTCTTCCAAATAAGTGTTCAGTAAGTGGTAAGTTTGTTGGATTTGCCTGTTCAGCTGATTCAACTATAGCATCACTTATGTTAATTTCTGTTTGATATGTAGAAATATCGTTTTTAAGTGAATCCGGATCATCTGCAGAACCTAATATATCTGCATATTCTTGTGTATCTGTTAGTGGTGCAACCTTTACACGCCAAATGTGTGGGAACCATGTTTGGCTAAAGCCTTCACTTCCTCTGGCGGCATCTTGCACAACATAAAATTTGTTAATAGCATCTCTTTCATATGATAGCAATAAATCATCACGTAAATGTGGTAATTCTAGTACGTCTCCAGGCATTAGTCTTCTACCTAAACGCTCTACCATGTCATTCATATGAAATGTAATAAACAATGTATCGTTTGTAAGGAATAAACCAAATTGGGTTAGATCAAAGTCATTATCACTGACATTATATACGCCTCTTAGTTCATATATGTCAGGATCGTACTTGCGATCTCTGTTTTCCATGAATAGCAAGTCTTGAATGTTTGTTTCGTTAATTTGCCCAAATGGATTTACTTCATTTCCATTTTTATCTGTCTCTAAGCCACTACCATAGTTCGGTTCACTCGGATCTTCAAGGTCATATTGTGGTTTTGGACCTAAGTACTTGTGTACATGTATTGCTGTACCACCAATATCGAACTGCTCACGGATATTCCAGTCCATAAATTTGTAGTCGTTGCTTTTATAGGGCTTGTATAAACTCAGTCTTGGCATAGAATGTTCCTTATATTGTATTTATGCACTTGACAAGACTTTAGGAAGAGTTTATTATAAGTACATAATTGCAAATGTTTAAGGAGTTTGTTATGGCTTTAAAGAAGATACCACGTAAATCTAGAAAACAGCGAGTGAATCGCAAAACAGGATTTCAAGATCAAGATTGGACTGGTTGGGAAACTTGGGACGGCAAAAAATTTCATACAATTAAACGTCATGCTATTGATCAATATTATACCTTAACAAAACCTGCAGATATGCATGTACATACACATACATGGATGCTACAAAATGGCTATAATAAAAATGATGTACGTTGTTATAAGGCGGCAACACATGTAGGTGTGTATATTGGTATCTATGCAAAACTACTACTTAATGGTATGCCAGATTTCAATCAGAAAGAAGATGACTATTGGCAAACACTTCCTGGTACAGGCGGTAACGTACATCCTTTAAGTGAATATATGAAATCTAAAATAGATGAATCTATTGCACAAGGTAAATTGCTTGTAGAAGAAAAAGAAGCAAAAGATAAGGCTGAAAAGGCTAGACTTGGTAACCTTTACAAACCCACAATTCAAGAAGTTATGCGAGATACTGCTTTTGCAATGACAAAGGATATTGAAGAAGTAGTTGATGAATGGATTACTAATCCAGATCCTGCTATAGTTAAAAAGTTTGATCCTGTACGTACATTTAGACGTGTAGGCACAAAAGCAAACCATGCAAGAATTATAAAACTTTTTTATGAAGGAATTTATGATGAAATGGTATTGCTTAATAACATACCAAATGCGGGTCAACTAAAACGTATGGATGAACATGAAGCAGATATGTGGTCACAACTTGCTGAAGGTTATGAACACTATGATAATAATCAAAAGAAGGCGGCACTATTACTTTACAAAAAGATTATGGATGCTTGTGATATTGTTATTGCAGAGAGCAAATCGCAACGTAAGCCACGTAAAATAAAAGAAAAGAGTGCGGCTGATAAGGTTAAGAAGTTGCAATACAAAGTAAGTGATACAGATCATGGTATTGCTAGTGAACCACCTGAAAAGATTATAGGTGCAGTAGCATGTATTGTGTTCAACTGTAAGAATCGTAAGTTGGGAATTTATATTTCTACAGATAGTGATGGCTTTGCAGTTAAAGGTACAAGTCTTGTTAACTATGATGAAGCAAGTAGTTTACAGAAAACACTACGTAAACCTCAAGAGCAACTTAGTATGTTTAAAAAGACAACAAAGATTAGGGCAACTAAGCAGTTTGAGTCTCTTAAAACTACAGACACAAAGTTGAATGGTAGATTTAACAAAGAAACGGTGATTCTTGCTATATACAAGTAGCATGGATTACAGTTTAGAACTTAATATAACAAATTATTGTCAAGCAAAGTGTAGGACATGCCGACGTACAGTCACTGAAACTGGTGAAACTGTACCTTGGCTTGTCCTTAAACATATGACTGATAGCGAACTAGATGCTATTGTTGAAAAAACAGTAGATCTAGGCATTACCTATGACTTATGTGGTGAATATGGTGATCCAATGATGCATCCTCGTATTCAGGATTTTATTACACGTCTATCTAATATTGGTTACGTTAGTATTAATACAAATGGTGGTTTAAGAAATGCAGATTTTTATGCACTGAATAGTAAAAATAAAAGACTGAAAATTACTTGGAGTATTGATGGAATTACACATGATGTAAATTGGAAATATAGAGAAGGTGTAAACTTTAAAAAATCATGGGAAAATATGACTACATGGTTTTTACATGGTGGCAAAGGTACATGGGATTTTTTAATATTTGATTGGAACGTACACCAAGCAGATGATGCAAAAGAATTTGCAGATAGTAATAATATCCCTATAAATTTTAAATGGCCTAATGGCATATATGGACAAGTAGATGAGCGAACAAGACAAGAATTGCAAAGTAGACTGTTTTTGTCATAGTGAAACACTAAGAGGATTTTACTTGGATAGTAGTATGCAGGTATTTCCATGTTGTCATTATGCAAGTATATATGGTGAACGTAATATTGCTGACGAAGTACCAGTTAGAGATAAAAACTATGAACAAAGTCTTGTAGATAATCCAAATTGGAATAGTTTAAACCATCATACATTAGAAGATATAGCAAAACACAAACAATATCAAGAAAATATATATTATCCAGGCTGGATTAGTAACCCAAGTGATGTCTGCCTACACTTCTGTAATAAATACAAGTAGAGGTACACCAATGAGTATGAGATCTAAATTAATCAAAGAAATGGAACTAAGACTAGGCGGCCAAATGGTTGACGTAGAGCTTGATCCTGAACATTACGAATTAGCCATTGAAAAAAGTATTGCAAAGTATCGCCAAAGGGCAGAAAATGCAGTTGAAGAATCTTTTGTTATGCTAACTTTACAAAAAGAGCAAAACGAATATACTTTACCAAATGAAATAATGGAAGTAAAAGACATTTACAGACGTACAACTGGTGTTAGCAGTGGAACTGGTAATGACATTGAACCTTTCCAGGCGGCTTACCTTAATACATATATGTTAGGAGCCCATAGACCTGGTGGCTTAACAATGTTTGATTTCTTACATCAGTATAGAGAAACAATGGGTAGACTATTTGGTGCAGAACTTATGTTTACTTGGAGACCGCAATCCAAACGTCTGTTTTTACAAAGAATGATAAAAGCAGAAGATGATGTAGTATTGCATGTTTATATGTATAGACCTGAAGAAAACTTATTAGAAGATACATATGCGTCTCCTTGGTTAAAAGACTATGCATTTGCTCATGTAAGATTGATGCTTGCAGAAGCACGTGGTAAGTTTACACAGATTGCAGGACCACAAGGTGGTACTACAATGAACGCAGATCAGTTACGTACTGATGCTCAACAAGATATAGACAAATTAGAAACAGAACTTACACTTTATAATGAAGGAAGTACTCCGCTAACATTTGTTATCGGTTGACAAACTTAAAATTTCTTAGTATAATAAACACATGAAAAAAGTTATTGGCATTTGTGGCCTTATTGGCCATGGTAAAGACTCCGCCGCAGGTTTTCTTATTGCGGAAGGATATCAAAGAATCAGTTTTGCAGGTGTATTGAAAGATGCGTGTGCAAGTATTTTTGGTTGGGATAGAATTCTTCTAGAAGGAAACACACCTGAAAGTAGAGCATTTAGAGAAATGCCAGATGAATGGTGGAGCAAACGTTTAGATATTCCTAACTTTACTCCACGTTATGCATTACAGTATGTTGGTACTGATGTATTGCGTACACATTTCCATCCAGACATTTGGGTTGCCGCCTGTGAAAGGCAAGTTGAGATGGCAACAAAAAATGTAGTAATTTCAGACTGTAGATTTTTTAATGAACTTAAAATTATTAAAAAATTAGGCGGTACTACTGCCGTAGTCTGGAGACATGATAAGCCTTTATGGTGGGCAACTGCATGTAATGTCAATCAAAATAAAACTAATAAAGAACCAAACAATTCAATGAACGTTGTATTCCCCGAAGTACATGCAAGTGAATGGAGTTGGGCAGGGTGGGATTTTGATGTTGAACTAAACAACACAGGCACTTTCGACGCCTTTCAAGTCGAAACACTTTCCAAACTAAATTAAAACTACACATAATTCTATATCAGCACTCTATTTGGGTAATCCGATAAATATTCATATAAGAACATTATGTTCTAATAATGAGAGGAGAACTCCAAATGGCAAATCTTGTTTCACCTGGCGTACAGGTTTCAGTAACAGACGAGTCAGTTTATGGCCCAGCCGGCGCTGGTACTGTCCCAATGTTGTTTATAGCAACTGGTAGTGACAAGACAGATCCAACTGGTACAGAAACTGATGGAATTGCAAAATTCACAAAATCAACTAATTCAGGTTCACCTGTACTAGTAACTTCACAACGTGAACTTACACAGTATTTTGGTAACGTTGATATTAGACAAGTATCTGGTACAGTTCAACAAGGCGACGAAACAAATGAATACGGTCTTATGGCCGCATACAGTTTTTTAGGTCAAGCATCAGCCGCATATATTATGCGAGCAGACGTTGATCTAACATCACTTCGTCCAAGTTCAACTGCACCAACAGGTCCTGCGGACAATAACACATATTGGCTAAATCCAACTGCTTCTAGTTTTGGTATTCATCAATACTCAGCTTCAAGCCAGTGGGAAGTACAAACACCAACAGTAGAAATCGTTGCTACTGCTGGTTCAGCAACTGCGGCAGTAGTTGATGATACTTTCCTAGTTGAAATTGTTAATGACGCAAACGACACACAACTTTATTATTACAAAGGTGTAAGTGGTGCATGGACACTACTTGATGCTAACTATACAACAGTAGACGTTAGTTTTGAGCCACACTACACAGCACCAGCAAGTCCAACTACAAATGATATTTGGATTAAAACAACAGTTCCAGGATCAGGTTTAGATCCATATATTGCATTATACACAACTGCAAGTGGTTCATTCACAAAGCAAACACCAGTATATGCAAACGATTCAGGCGTAGTTCCAACAGGAATTATTACAGATAAAAATCATGACGGCTCTGCAGGCGCGGTCCGCGATCTAGAAGAAGGCGATATTTGGCTTGCAGTATCACCAACAGCAACAAATACAGGTATTGTAACAATTAAACGTTACGATTCTGCAAATGATGAGTTTGATGATATTTCAACATCAAGCACAACTGCAACTGGTGGTTATACAATGAGTGTTTCAACTACAGAACCAGTAGGTAATCCAGTAAATGGTACATATTGGTTTGATCCAGATCTAAATGAATTAGATGTTTATGAAGTAGCAGTAGACAGTGGCGTACAAAAATGGCAAAAAGTCGAAGACGTACAGTACGGTTCTGCGGCACCTTCACAGGATTCAGGCGGAAATGCACTAGCAGACGGTGACTATTGGGTTGATACAGATGCGGCAGGTTATCCTGTAATTTACAGACATAACGGCACATCTTGGGTTGCTAAAGACAATTCAGATCAATCTACAAGTGACGGTGTTGTATTTGGTGACATTACAAGTCAGGCAAACGCAGGTGGTACTTTTGTAGCAAGTGGCGCAGTACTTGCAAATGGACCTAATCCATTAATTTATCCATCAGGCACAACAGCAATTAACATGAACCGTAGTGGTAATACTGTAAGAGTATATGATTCAGGACTATCAACTACATGGAAATGGCGTAATGCGGCAGGAAATCAACCTAACGGATCAGGTTCTTTTGGTAGACATGCTCAAAGAGCAGTAATTGTTGCAAAGATGCAAGCATCAGCGGCAAGTACAAAACTACGTGAAGAAACAATCCAGTTCCGTTTAATTGCAACTCCAGGTTATCCTGAAATGGCAGACGAAATGTTTACATTAAACAGTGACAGAAATGAAACTGCATTTGTAATTGTTGACTCACCATTCCGTTTAACTCCAACAGAGTCCATTGCATGGGTACAAGGTACAAATGCAGTAGCAAACGGCGAGGCTGGACTAGTAAGTAGCAATACATACGGTGCAACATACTATCCAAGTGTGCTTACAAGCGACCCAATTAGTGGTAAAAATGTAATTGCTCCAGCATCACATAGTGTACTTTATTCATATGCATACAACGACCAGGTAGCATTCCAGTGGTTTGCTCCAGCAGGTCTAACACGTGGTATCGTACAAAACGCAACAAACGTTGGACACTTAAATTCAGAAGGCGAATTTGTTCCAGTAGCTCTAACACAGGGCGACAGAGATGCAATGTACCAAAACAAACTAAATCCTATTGCTAGATTCCCTGGCGAAGGCATTATGTTGTTTGGACAGAAAACTCTAGCGGCAAGTGCAAGTGCTCTTGATCGTGTTAACGTTGCACGTCTAACAGCGTATCTAAGAGAACGCTTTGCAGTTATTGGCAGACCATACTTGTTTGAGCCAAATGATGCAAATACAAGACGTAATGCTAAGGCAACATTTGATGGATTCTTATCAAATATCCTTACACAGCGTGGCGTATACGACTTTGCAGTAGTTTGTGATACATCAAACAACACACCTGCAAGAATTGACGCAAACGAGTTATACATTGATGTGGCTATTGAGCCAACAAAAGCGGCAGAATTTATTTACATTCCAATCCGTATTGTTAATACAGGCGAACTTAGCTAATAAAAACTAATTAAAGCGGGCATTTAATTAACTGCCCGCTTTTATTATGACTGATTTACATAAATACGTATGAGGCAATATGCCTTTTTTAACGTTAAAATAAAATGGAGTTCAAATATGGACATGTTCACAGATATTCAGTCTAAAGAAGTTCCTTACATGACTACTACATGGTTATTCCAGAGTGCAGGCGACATTATTGAGCTTGATGCATGGGTACCAGAAAATGTAATTGATCAGTGTATTGAGTTTAACAGCAGACCAGAATTAATTAAGAGACAAAGACCAACTAAAGATAATCAACTTAAAGGTCCTGAAAATGGTCCTAAGGGTGGTTGGGAATATAACTTTGTCCCAGAAGGTTGGGGTTTACCGGAGAATGCAACAGAAGTAGGTTGTATGCTTTATGATAGTGGAGACTATCTATTCCCTCACAGAGATAAGTGGAAGTCCGTCAAGCCAACTGGCGAAATATTAGGCGATAGCCTACGTCTTATTTGCTGGGCGAACAACTGCAATCAAAATGAATTTACGTTTATCCACGATGGAAAACTAGTAAAATTCGAACCACGTCGTTGGTATGCGGTCAATACACGCAAAATCCACAGTGGTTTCTGCTTTAAAGATGGTACAGTGCATTTAGCATGTGGTATTCATCTATACAGTCGTGGTGAAACTGGCAACTCACAAAAGGAAAACCTAGCAATCAGTACTCAATGGTTACTAGATGTACTGCCTTTTGCACAGCCGCCACAGGATATTAAAGGCATTAACTGTCAAAGAAATTAAATGAAATTTTCTTGCTATTTGGCATAAATACAGATAGCAAGAATTTATTCTAAAAGGAGATTAAAATGGCTGTAATTACAAATTTTGGTGTACCTACTGATAATGCTTCTGCTACACTTATGCCGAAACTACAATATCGTTTCAAGGTAGAGTTTGAAGGCATGGGCAGTGGTGGTGATGGAATGCCACTTGTAACAACAAATGTTATTAGTGTCACTCGTCCACAACTAGATCATGAAGACATTACATTAGATACATATAACTCAAAGATTCGTTTGGCTGGTAAGCATACTTGGTCAGACATCACACTTGTGTTACGTGACGACATGGATGGTAACGTCATTAAATCGTTAGACCATCAGCTATCAAAGCAAGTTAACCACTCTACACAAGCATCTGCAAAATCTGGTGCAGACTACAAATTTAAAATGTCAATTATAACACTTGATGGTTCATTTGATAATGATAGTAACGGTGCCGCAGTACTTGATAAATGGGAACTAGTTGGTTGCTTTATTCCAAGTATTCAGTATGGTGACCTTAACTACTCCACAAGTGATATGGTTCAGGTAACAGCAACTATCCGTTACGATAACGCAAGCCACACAATTTTACAATCAGCAATAGACGAACTAACTAATGCTGGTATTGTTGCAGGCGGAGAATCCTCAGCAACAACTGACGGCGCTCAGTAATCTAGGATAGGAACAAATGGGAAAGTTTCTAGGTGACATTGCAACCGATGTTTATGGAGTAAACACAGGATCTAATGCAGTACAGCCGTTGTTTCCTAGGACCAAGTTCCAGTTTATGTGTTTATGGGAAATCGGAGGCGCTGAAAGCGGCTCCGTTTCTACCATACCAATGGCAAGGATTCAAAGCGTATCAATGCCAGGACATACTTCTAGAGTTTCAGCACAAAATCAATATAATAAAAAACGTTTGATACAGACAGGTATAGATTATTCTCCTGTTAGTATGCGTGTCTATGATGATAGAGATGCACAAGTAGAACGTTTTCTTAAAAATGCTTCTGAATATTACTACGCAGGATTGATGGGAAATAGTTCTGCTAAATTTACAGAGGATATAGTATCTGAAAACTTTAGCGGTTCAGGTACAAGTAATACAGGTTTTGTACTACGTAATTCTAGATATTACTTTACAAGTTTAAAAATTGTAAGGTTCAATACATCAAGAGACGCTAACGTAATCATTTTAAGAAATCCTATAATCAGTAATATAGATGGTGATACACTAGATTATGGTGATAGCGGTCCAATTCAATATACATTACAAATACAATATGAAGGATATCACGTAAAAAGTGATCCAGGACTAGCAACTGAATTAAGAACACAAATTAAAGAAGCTCTAGAAACACCGCCAGTCATTTAAACTAAATACTACTATGGCAAAGAAGTTTCAACAAGGTATGTTTACACCTACAAATCCTACAAAATATGTAGGCAAAAGAACTCCACGTTACAGAAGTGGTTGGGAACTTGCCGTTATGCGAATGGCAGACGCACATCCAAATGTAATTGCTTGGGGTAGCGAGACACACAGAATACCATACAGACATCCACTTACAGGTAAGCAAACTACGTATGTACCAGATTTTTTAATGGTATATGAAGATAAAAATAAAAATAGAAAAGCAGAAATGATTGAAGTAAAACCAAGTGGACAAATACTTGGTGAAGCACGTGGCATGCAACAGAAGGCGGCCGCAGTAGTAAACCAAGCAAAATGGGAAGCCGCCAGAGCATGGTGTAAGAATCAAGGCTTAGGTTTTCGTGTAATTACTGAAAAAGAAATATATAATAAACCACAGCAGAGAAAGAAATGACAAAAAGATTAGAAGAAGAATTAGGATTACCACCTATTGAAGATGTAAAAATCCCAGATGAAATAGAGGAAACTTTACCAACAGTAGAGGAATCACAAGAAGAAATTGCTCTTGTTCAGGGTAAACTGGACATGACAGAACGTATTGATGGTTCACTTCCTGCTGTGATTGGATTAGAAGAACTTGATAGGGAAATGGATGAATATGCTACAAAAGCAATGACTACTTTTGAAGATTTGTGTGATCTTGGTAAAAACGTAGAAGATAGACATGCGGCTCCTATATTTGATAGTGCTAGTAAAATGCTTACAGCGGCCTTAACAGCAAAACAACATAAAATGGATAAGAAACTAAAGATGATTGAGCTTCAAATGCGTAAAGCAAAGTTAGATTTAGATGAACGCAAATTAGATATGAAGGAAGCAGGTGATGAACCTACTGAAATTCAAGGTGAATTTATCGGCGATAGAGCTTCAATGCTTGATTCTATCATGCAAAAGATGAAAGAAAATGATAAATAATTATAAGTTCGGAGTTGTATAATGAAAACATTTAAACAATATTTAACGGAATCAAAAAGAGATTACACTTATCGCATCAAACTTATAAATGAGATTGATAACGAATCAGTAGATCGTATCGAAAGACATTTAGCAAAGTATGAAGTGAAAACTGTACAAGCACCTAAAAGATTAATGCTACAAAGTGCTCCTTATGATTTCCCACAGGCACGTGGACATGAAGTTCATGTTATAGAATTTACCACTGAGCGACCAGCCAGTGCGTATCAAATTCAAGAAGAATTAAAAGCATTACTTGGACTGGGAGATGCAGTCATGAAGGTACGTAGTGATATGGAACCTTTAGAACAGCAGGAACAAGCAAGTACAAGCGAACCAAAAGAAGCTGGATCTATGCTAGAAGATGGCGATTACTCCGAGGCCGAAAAAATTAAAGCAGAAGATTATTATGGTGACAAATACAACTCTAAATTTGTACAAGAGCTTCTATCCTTACGTAAAGATAAGGAAAAGGAGGACAAAAAATGAGAGAACTTAAAAAAGTAATTAAAGAAGATGAAATGGATGAACAGAAGCACGCCACATTGGGCGAGATTGATTCTCTTGTTTCAACTTTAAAAGGAAAAGTACAAAAACTAGTAGAACTGGATTCACAAGGAACAGGTACAGGTGATTTAACTGATCAAATTGTTACATTTGAAAAAGCAATTATGGCATTGCAGGGTGTATCTGCAAGAAGTCATAAAATTGTACCAGAAAATGTTGAAGAAGCAGTAGGCGATTCTGCAGATCCAATTTTAGACTTGATTGAAGAACTGGGTTCACATAGTATTGTACTAGATGAATTAATTCGCTATCTAGACGGTGATACAATTAAAGACTTTGTATCAGACTTCCGTAGGCACAATGATATGCCACCAATGAAAGAAGCAGAAATTGAATTAGAACCAGGATATACTATTAAAACAGACAGGCCAGGTGAATTAAAAGGCACTAAAACATCTACAGGATATGTAGGTGGCAAAGGTGGCGAAGCAATGTACAAGGCAAACAGAATTTTAGATAAAATTGAAGAGGAAGATCCTGCAACAGACGAGCAAGTAAAAGAACTTTTCATTAAATATGCTGGTGGTGAAGACAAAGCAGTTAAGACAAAGGTTATGAAAACACTTAGAGAACTTGGATGGTTTGGCGGTACTGATGAGTCAGTAACTGAAGCTGAAGGCAGAAGAGTAATTGAAGTCAACAAAAACATTGATCTTGCAGGCGACAGTATTTGGCAAGGTGAAAAGCGTGGCGAAGAAGTAACATACAAAATATATGTACACGATATTACAATTAATACAGACGAAGATGGATATATGAGTGTTTCAGTAAAACACGAAGGTCCATGGACTATCTATACAGATAGTGGATTCGAAGAGGAAATCAGTGGTATCATTGGCACACCAGTTTCATTTAGTGAACAAGGCATGCAAGACGATGGTATGGCACATCTAGAAGGTGAAGAAGAAACTAAACAGGAGTCAAGAATGATGGAAGAACTAGATAGAATCCTTAAGATTGCTGGAGTTCAGAAGGCTCCGGTTGCAGAGGAAACACTTGAAGAAAAGTGCGGTTGTGATGATCCAAAGTGTGATGATCCAAGCGTACATGAAGATGAAAAAGTCGATGAAGGCGAAATGCCAAAAGGCTTAAAAGACTATCACGATAAGAAAAAGAAAAAATCTGATGATAAAGAAGAAACAGATGAATCTATCGATGAAGCAAAAAAAGAAATTGACGAAGAGCCAAATGAAGGAAACGAATTTTCAGGCGAACTAGAAAAAGCAAGAAAAGCCGGTAAAGATGAGTTTGAAGTAGATGGCAAAAAGTATAAAGTTAAGAAAGAATCTGCAGAAACAGATGAAGAAGTTGTAGCAGAGGCACCAACAATGGACACTACACAACTTATTAACTTACTTAAAAATTCAGGATTATCTGAAGAAGCAATTAACAAAAAGTTAGATGAGTGGGCAAACACTCCTGCAGGTGTAGGCGAAACAGAGCCAACAAAACATGCAGGTGATGCAAATGATGATTTTGCACAGGCAGTAAATCTAAGCCTTAAGCGTTACTTAGATGCACAAGACCTTAAAATTAACGTGAATGAGAATCATAGCGTAAAAGGTATGAAAGCAAAGTACAACGCTCATAAAGACAAGTAAAATTAAAAAGACCCGTGATATTTTCACGGGTTTTTTCTCCTATAAATACACACATGGAAAGACCTATTGACGTTTATACTGACTCTTATAGTCAGTCTGTAGAATTTTATATTCCTGCTCCCCACAGAAAATTAGTAATTAATATTTCAGGAGGGGCGGATAGTGCAATATTATTATGGATGCTAATTAAATATTGTGAGAAGCATATACCTGATGCTGAAATACATGTTATAACATGTGCAAACGTTGTAAAAGGTTGGTATAATGCAAAATGGGCAACTACAGTCTTAGATAAAGTATTAGAACTTACAGGTACTGAACTTATAAAAAGTCACTACACATATTTTACAGATGATCAACGTAGGCAAGAACTTAACGAAACTGAAAAACTAATTACAAAGATACATGGAACAACAGTAGCAATACTAGGCACAACACAAAACCCATCTGTAGATGTAGAACATTTACGTGAAGGTAGATTTGAAGCAAGGGACGAAGGACATGGCAGACCACCATATAGAAACCTATCTCCTGAAGTATTGCGTTGGCAACCATGGATGAATATTGATAAACGCTTTATAGCATATCTTTATAATCATTTTGAAATGATGGATAAACTTTTTCCATTTACACGAAGTTGTGAACAGGAAAGTAGGCATAATAAAGATACTCCTAGTTGGATGACTACGCATTGTGGTGAATGTTGGTGGTGTAAAGAACGTCAATGGGCTTTTGGTAAATACTAATATGGCAGGTACAGTAGATACAAAATTAACTAAAACTCCGTATAAAAAGGAGAAGTTCACTGAACACCAGTTAACTGAATTGGCTCTTTGTATGAAAGATCCAAAATACTTCCTTATGAATTATTGTTATATTCAACACCCAGTACAGGGTAGAATGAAGTTTGGATTATATCCTTATCAGGTTGATCTAGTAGATACATATCATGATTTTAGATATAGTGTTAGTATGCTTGCACGACAAACAGGTAAAAGTACCTGTGCGGCAGGATACTTATTATGGTATGCAATGTTTAATCCTGATCAAACTATTCTTATAGCGGCACACAAGTATTCAGGAGCTCAGGAAATTATGCAACGTATACGTTTTGCATATGAGCATATTCCAGATTTTGTACGTGCAGGTGTTACAAGTTATAACAAAGGTAGTTTAGAATTTGATAACGGTTCACGTATTATTGCACAAGCAACTACAGAAAATACTGGACGTGGTTTGTCCATTTCATTAGTTTATTTAGACGAGTTTGCATTTGTTAGACCTAACATTGCACGTGAATTCTGGACCTCACTTTCTCCCACACTAGCAACAGGTGGTAAATGTATTATTACTAGTACTCCAAATCAGGACGATGATCAGTTTGCTTTGATTTGGAACGAAGCACGTAAAATGCTTGATGAATATGGCAATGAACAAAAAACTGGTAGAAATGGCTTTGCAAGTTTTCTTGCTACATGGCAGGTACACCCTGATCGTGATGAAGAGTGGGCAAAAGAAGAACAATCAAAAATAGGCGAAGAACGTTTCCGTCGTGAACATAACTGTGAATTTATAGCCTATGATGAAACACTTATTGATAGTATAAAATTATTTAATATGACAGCAAAAGATCCTATTGAAAAGATGGGGCAAGTGCGTTGGTATAAAAAACCTGAAAAGGATAAGTTGTATCTTGTTGGATTAGACCCAAGTTTAGGTACTGGCGGAGACTTTAGTGCTATACAAGTATATGAAATGCCCGGTATGAGGCAAGTTGCTGAGTGGCAACATAACAAAACTACTATACAAAGACAAGTAAGAATTATACAACAAATATGTGAGTTTATGGTATCTGAAGGTGTACATGAAGATAGCATATATTATAGTATAGAAAATAATACATTAGGAGAGGCGGCACTTGTGATGTTAGAAGAGCTTGGTGAAGAAAACATTCGTGGTACAATGTTGACAGAACCGAAAAAACCTGGACCAGGACGATTGCGTAGAGGATTTACAACTACACATAAATCAAAGGTGACAGCATGTGCTAAACTTAAACAATGGGTTGAAACAGATAAACTTGAAGTAGCAAGTAGAAATTTATTACAAGAACTTAAAACATTTTGTGCAAAGGGTAATAGTTACCAAGCAAAAGAAGGACAGACTGACGATCTTGTAATGGCAACTGTGCTTATAGTACGTATGGCATTGGAAGTAACTAAGTATGAAGATGCGGCATTCTTAGATCTGAAGGGACAACCACAAGATGAAGAGTATGAAGAACCTATGCCATTTAGCATTTTGTGATAAATACATTTAACAAGGAAATAATTATGGATACATTAGGCGAAGAAATTTTAAACATTATTAAAGGTTCAAATATGAAACTTAAGATGTTTACTTCTGAAGGACAAAAAACTGTCAATGCAGAAGAAGCAACAAGATTCTATGCATATGAAGAAGACCTAATGATTACTGTCCGTGAAGATGATGGAAATATCGAAACTGTTATACAGGCAGGAGGAGATTTTTCTATACCAGATAACCAAAAATTGCTAAATACTATTAAGAAAGCAACACATAAGAATTTAGGTGAGTTTACAGTGAGAAAATTTGATAAAAAATTAGAACCAAAAGACTTTAGTCACCAAAGCGTTAATGAAGCTGACTTTGATTTTGATAATCAACCAAAAATGAAAGTACAGGCTATTAAGATGCCTAAAGATCCTAATGCTGGAAAGCCATTAGGAAAGATGAGAGTTTCAACAAAGTCAAGTGTGAAACAAGATAATAAAGGCAACTCAAGTTTTGATTCAAGTAGAACAATAGGTAGTAAAGATAAGGCTACATATTCTAGAAACCAAAGTAGTACACAGGGTGGAAAATACAGTTATGCTAACACATCAGCAGATAACAAAGGTAATTTTTCATTAAGTAAAAATGGTAAAACTACAAAAGGTTATGATAGAGCCATTAGTACAGCATTAAACAAACAAAGAATTAATGCATCAGAGGCTCTCATTATTGAAGGGTTCAGCAAGCCATTTGGAACTGTAAAAACAAGTTATGTTGAAAGTCCTAATGCTAGGCTGGTAATTAAACATAGTAAAGGTGTAAATGAAGAAGTACGTGGATCACGTAGCAGACACATTCACTCACTGTTTATTGAAAACTCACAAGGCGAAAGATTTAGGTTCCCTCATAGGTATATGGGTGGGGCTAAAGCGATGGCGATGCACGTAAATGAAGGAGGAACTCCTTATGATACTAAGGGTGAAGAAATACTTAGTATGTGTGAGGAGATAGCAAGCCTCAATAAGTTTGTAAGACATGTACAGTCACACAAACTTGTAAATGAAAGTAATAGTGAAATTGTAGAAGCTGTAAGGGGCAAACTTTCAGAACTCAAAAACACTATCAACAGTCTCTCAACACTCAGAGGTTATAACAATTTTGCAGTGTCTGAAAATAATTCAGATAATACTGAAAAAAGTGTTGACATTACAGAAAAGTTTCTATATAATACGTTTACAACTGAAGAACTAAATGATGTTCTCAGCCGTGTAGGCCGTATTGTAGCTGAAAAACAAGAGAGAGATAGCGTTGTGCAAGAGACGATTAAAAATCTATATTCAATGATTGAAACACAAACAGACATTGGACTAAGTCTAAATGAGAATGATCCTGAACATCCTAACAATCATGTGATTGAGGAACAGGATATTCTAGCACGACAGCTATCTTATCTCGCAAATAATGTAACTAATGAAAATGCACGTGAATATTTTAGTTCACTGCATTCCATGGTTGTAGAGGGTGTTAGTGCAAACGACACAAAATTAATTGAAGCGATTGTTAAGTATTTGAACACAAATCCAACATTCGAATCACAAAAGGAAATTCCACTTGACGAAGGTGTACTTCTTACATTACGTAAAAAAGTTCAATAAAATCAAGTATTTGCTTGACAGTGGGCAAGGAAGAGTATACACTGTATAGGCTAATAAAGGCAAAGGAGCAAATATGTTCCGACACATAAAACTAACAAAGGCTAATATAGGAGATAATTATGGCATCTTTGGCAGAAATCAGAGCAAAACTGCTCGAACAAGACACAAAATCCTCAAATAGAGGTACATCAGGCGGCGGCGACAACGCAATTTTCCCACATTGGCAGATTCCAGAAGGCAGTAGTGCTACACTACGTTTTCTTCCCGATGCGGATGAATCTAACACGTTCTTTTGGAAAGAGCGACAGATGGTTAGATTAGAATTTCCAGGTATTAAAGGACATGATGAACACAAGCCTGTAACAGTACAGGTTCCATGTGTTGAAATGTGGGGCGATAGTTGCCCGATACATGCGGAAATTCGTCCTTGGTTTAAAGACCCTTCTATGGAGGACATGGGTCGTAAGTATTGGAAAAAGCGTTCTTACGTTTTCCAAGGCTTCGTTACACAATCTGATTTGCAGGAAGATAAGACTCCTGATAATCCGATTCGTAGATTTGTAATAAGTCCTCAAATCTTCAAAATTATTAGTCAGGCGCTTATGGATCCTGATTTCCCTGAAATTCCAACAGACTATGAAGCTGGTACAGACTTCCGTATTATGAAGTCCACTAAAGGCCAGTATGCAGACTATAGCACTAGTAATTGGGCTCGTAGGGAACGTTCTCTTAATCAAGAAGAACGTGATGCTATTAACACTAATGGCTTGTTTACACTAAATGACTTCCTTCCTAAGAAGCCAGGTGCAGATGAGCTTAATGCAATCTTCGAAATGTTCGAAGCAAGTGTTGATGGACAACTATATGATCCAGAGCGTTTTGCAGAATTTTATCGTCCTTATGGACTTGATGCTCCTGGTAGAAGCAATAATACTGCTTCAACTCCAGCACCAGCACCTGCTCCAACACCTGCTCCGGCTCCAGCGCCTACGGCACCTGCTCCTGCACCAGTACAAGCAGAGGCGGCACCTGCCCCAGAACCTGTAGCAACGGCACCTGCAGAAGCAGAGGGCGAAAAGCCTAGTGCTCAAGACATCCTAGCGATGATCAGAGCTCGTAAGGAAGACTAAACAGAGGGGGCTTCGGCCCTCTCCTAATTATTGGAGGTATATATGGCACGACCATTTGACGTGAGTAAATTCCGCAAAAGTATTACTAAAGCGGTACCAGGCCTAAGTGTAGGCTTTAATGATCCTGATACTTGGATTAGTACAGGCAATTACACTCTCAACAAACTAATTAGTGATGACTTTCATAAAGGTATTCCTTTAGGTAAAGTTACAGTATTGGCTGGTGAAAGTGGAGCAGGCAAGTCGTTTATTGCGGCTGGCAACGTAGTAAGACATGCACAACAACAGGGTATATTTGTTGTGCTTATTGATACAGAAAATGCACTAGACGAGAAGTGGCTACATGCATTAGACGTAGATACAAGTGAAGATAAACTTCTTAAACTTAATATGTCAATGATTGATGATGTTGCAAAAACAGTATCAGATTTTATGAAAGACTATAAAGCAGAATATGCTGATAAGGATAAAGAAGAAAGACCTAAAGTACTATTTGTAGTAGATAGTTTGGGTATGTTGCTAACACCAACAGATGTTGATCAGTTTCAAAAGGGTGATATGAAGGGCGATATGGGTAGAAAACCTAAGGCACTTACTGCACTTGTTCGTAATACTGTGAATATGTTTGGTGAGTTTAATGTGGGTATGTTGTGTACTAACCACACTTATGCATCACAAGATATGTTTGATCCTGATGATAAAATCTCAGGTGGGCAAGGCTTTATCTATGCGAGTAGTATTGTTATTGCAATGCGAAAACTTAAACTAAAAGTAGATGCAGATGGCAATAAAACTTCACAAGTACATGGTATTCGTGCCGCTTGTAAGGTTATGAAAACTAGATATTCTAAACCTTTTGAAAGTGTTCAAGTTGAAATTCCTTATGAAACAGGAATGAGCCCATATAGTGGACTTACAGATTTCTTTGAAGCAAAAGGTGTGATTAAGAAAACTGGAACAAGACTTGAATATACAAGCCCTGTAACAGGAGAAGTAGTTACACAATTCCGTAAAGTATGGGACAGAAATGATAATAACTGTTTGGATACAGTTATGTCAGAGTTCAATGCTCAACCTGAAGAGATTAAAGATTCACGAGGTGATCTCGCTGAAGAAAATATAGACGTAGAGGTGGAGGCTATTAATGAATCTGAGTGAACATGACTTGGAGTTTATTTTACAACTATACGATACATCACATCGACTTATTAGTGATAAACTAAAACAAGATTTTGCAAATGATTACCTATACAAACTACTTGACTATGGCTTTGATATCAAAGCAAGTGCAAAAGAGATAGGTGAGCATGATGAATATCTTGATAAGGCTGTTACTGAATTTCTTGAAGGTGAAGAAGAGTACGGAGAACCAGAAGAAGAATGGTTTGAAGATGAAGAATTCTGGGATGAATAGCCTATATGAGTAAATGGTATAGACAAGTTACTGCTGATATGAGCAATATTGTATCAGCAATATCTCATTTCGAGACTGAAATTGAGCAAGCACGTCTGGAGTGTGGTATGAAAGGAGTTCTAGAAAAACAGGCACGTGACATGCCTGGTATCGTAGAACAACGTTTCAACCAACTCCAGGAAGTGGAAGCCATACTCGAATATCTTAACACCGAAATGCGAAAAATTCGCAGTAAAATTTTCAGGAAGTATCTTGAAAATTATAATCGAGCACTCAGTTCTCGAGATGCTGATCGGTTTGTTGATGGTGAGGAGGATGTTGTTGCACTCCAATATCTAATTAATGACTTCAGCCTAGTGCGTAATAAGTTTATAGGTGTGATAAAGGCACTAGAAGCCAAGCAGTTCCAGATAAACAATATTGTTAAACTGCGAGCGGCTGGACTCGAGGACGTATCTTTGTAAAAAGATTTAAAAAAATTGCATAAAAAGGTTGACAGGTAAGACATCTTACTATATCATGTAAGTATAGTTAAAAAGGAGACCATAATGCAAGTTGCAGTTATACACACCGCTTTCGAAGATTCACCACGTACAGTAGCATTTGTTGATGTTCCTGATAATACAGAAACTAACGAAGCACTTGAATATGCATATCGTTGGACAAACAACGTTATGGGTTCATGGAGCCGTAAAGAAGAAGTTTTTGAAGATGGTGAAACAAACGGCGATTTTAATCCTAATGTAACAGTAATGGCACCACTTGAGAATGGCATGGGTTTGCGTTCTACTTCAATGGGTGATCAGATGCTTGTTGGTACTAAGAAGTACAAGGTTGCAATGCTTGGTTTTGAGGAGATAGCATAATGGATTATATTGAACAAGTCATTGCTGATTTTATTGAAATTGGCTACACTGAAAAAGAAGCAACCGCCCTTGCATGGGCAAAGTTTTTGGAAATTGCATAATGGCTCGCAAGAATAAGACATTTGATATAACGCCAGTTGAAGCACTGGCGTTAGCGATTGAAACTTATAATCAACAAGGTTTTATCCGTAGTGGTGAAGGTTACAAAAGTGTTGACCTTGATACTGGTAAGGTTATGGAAGAAACTAAAGACAACAAATCTATTGTAATTGAAAAAATTACTGCTGGAATGAAGCCATCTGAAGAAAATATTACTGAAGCACAGGCTATGATTGATAAGTTTAATGGGCGGTATATGCTTAAAAAACTTACTAGTAGCCTTTCAAACTTTGAGTCAGGTGTTGCTCAGGCATTTGATACAGATCAACTTACTAATTTTAACGTTGCCGTAATTGCTAGTATTCCTCACATGAATGAGGTTGATAAGAAACGTAAAGCAGTAGAAGATAAAATTGAAGAACTACGTTTTGAAAGTGAATACTTTGGTGACAAAGGTCAACGATATGATCTTGAAGTTGAAGTAATTGATGTAAAGTATATTCAGAGTAGCTCTGTATACATGATTACTACAGTTCAAGGAAAAAAGAATATCATCAAGTTCTGGTGGAGAGATCAGCCAGATATCAGTGATATTATTGATGGTAAAGTAATTCATGTACGTGGTACAGTTAATAAGCATGAAAAGAGCAAATATACAAATGCTCAAGAAACAATGCTTAATAGAGTAAAAATATATGATAAGTGATGATTTTAGAAAGATTAGAGAACTACATTTAAATCAGGGTTTCATAGACTATGAAAGCCCAGATTGTTACAGTGAAATGGTAAATGAACTACAAGTTCATCATTACAAAATTAATGTAATGAAAGGTGTAGACAAATTTAAGCATAGAATGTTTTCCAATACATTTCGTAAATGGGATGAAAGTTTCGTTTGGAGAAATATATGGACAGACAAGTTTGTATACACTTCTGAATATGATAAAGGTGCATTTCTATGGAAGGATAAGTGGATTAAGGATCAATATTATGATCTTGCAAAGGCACTTATACCTTATATTGACATGGATCTTGAGAAGGAAATAGAGCTAGTACATCAAAAAAATACTGATTTAAGATTCTTTTATAAGAAAAAACCACCTGCTTTGGTATATATGGTGGCATGTATAGAAAATAATGATAACGAAACCTTTATAAATTGGTTTCATAAAATGACAAGCAACGAAAAAAAGTTCGATTACCTAAAATAAAAGGTTGACAGGTAAGAGTTCTTACTGTATTATGTAATAGTAAGCTAAAAAATATGAAGGAGATAACATATGTCAGTTAATGCTTTTAAGACCGCCCCTCGCCAGCGAAAGAACAAAAAAGGTGAGACTATTATCCAAGTTCTGGATACGCCTGAAGTTGAATCTACTGAAACAGATTCTCAGATAATTAAGAGAATTGAACAAAGATTTGACATTCTAGATGATATGACACAGATGTCTATTGATGGCATTGTTAGAGGTATGGTAGTTACAGGACCTCCAGGTGTTGGTAAGAGTTTTGGTGTTGAACAAGTACTAGATAAGAACAATTTGTTCGATAAACTTGCTGATAAGAAACTTAAATTTGGTGTTGAAAAAGGCGCCGCCAGTGCTATTGGTTTGTTTAAGTTACTTTACAACTATTCAGATAAAGGTTGTGTACTAGTTCTAGATGATTGTGATACAGTATTGTATGACGAGACATCACTTAACCTACTTAAGGCGGCTCTAGATAGTAGCCCTAAGCGAACACTTAGTTGGAATACAGATAGTAACCTACTACGTAGGGAAGGTATTCCTGAAAAGTTTGAATTTAAAGGTTCAGTAATCTTTATTACTAACTTAAAGTTTGACAATGTACGTGGTAAGATTAAAGACCACTTGGATGCAATTATGTCCAGATGTCACTACTTGGACCTTACATTAGATACGGCACGTGAAAAACTACTACGTGTTAAACAAATTGTCGGTGCTGGTATGTTAGATTCATACAAGTTCTCAAAAGCTGAACAACAAGAAATTGTAGACTTCATGCTAGACAACCAGGATAAGTTACGTGAAATCAGCTTACGTATGTGTACAAAGATTGCAGACTTACGTAAGTCACAGAGTGACCGTTGGCAGACAATGGCTGAAGTAACTTGTATGCGAAGAGCTTAACTCCTTCATTGTTGCTTACAAGAGCTTTTCGTAACACTGCCAGGGGGTAACACCCCTGGCTTTTTTTATATTGACAAATCAACAAATTAGCGTTATAGTGTATTATGGCTTGTAAAATTATATTGAAAGATGAAGTTAACTGTAAGATTGAAGGACTTGATCTTGATACAAGAAAGAAAATTGAGAAGGAACTAAAGTTCTTTCTCCCTTATGCATATCATGTGCCAGCATATAAACTAGGCAGATGGGATGGTTGTGTGAGTTACTTTACAATAGGTGGTGTTACGTATACAAATCTATTGGATATTATTATTCCTATAATTGTTGCAGAAAATTATTCTATTGAATTAGATGATCAACGTAATGTATGGGACTTTGATTTTACTGAAGTAAAAGAAGATAGTTATAGTAATATTACATGGCCCAAAGGACATCCTGTTGAAGGACAGCCAGTTATGCTACGTGATTATCAAGTAGAAATTGTAAACAAATTTTTAGAAACTCCACATTGTTTGCAGGAAATTGCAACAGGTGCAGGTAAAACTCTTGTAACTGCAAGCCTTAGTGAACGTGCGGAGAAGTATGGTAGAAGTATTGTTATTGTACCAAACAAGGATCTTGTAAGACAAACATATGAAGACTATGCTAATATGGGATTAGATGTTGGTGTGTATTTTGGCGACAAAAAAGAAATTGGCAAAACACATACAATTTGTACATGGCAGAGTTTAAATAGTATTAAGAAACAATTTCGTGACGGCAAAACTGACTTTGGATTGCAGGACTTTGCTGAAGATGTTGTATGTGTAATTGTTGACGAGGTACATCAAGCAAAGGCAGATGTACTAAAAGAATTGTTAACAAAAGACTTTGCACATATTCCTTTGCGTTGGGGGCTGACAGGCACAATACCCAAAGCAAAACACGAACAAGTATCACTCAGAGCTTGTTTAGGTGAGGTAGTTAATAAACTAGCCGCCAGTGAACTACAAGAATTAGGCGTACTAAGTAACTGCCATGTGAATGTAGTACAAATGGAAGAGAGTGTTGAATACTCAAACTATCAGAGCGAACTTACATATCTTACAAGTGATAAAGATAGAATGAAGTACGTAAGTGGTTTGATTGAAAATATAAGGAAGAGTGGCAATACACTTGTACTTGTAGATCGAATTAAAGCAGGTAATTTGCTTTTAGAAAATATTCCAGATGCTGAATTTGTCAGTGGTGTAATGAAAACAACGGATAGAAAAGATGCATACACAGAAATTAACGAGGGAACGAATCACGTGGTTGTGGCAACATACGGAGTGGCGGCTGTCGGTATTAACATTCCTCGCATATTTAATCTTGTGCTTCTTGAGCCTGGCAAAAGTTTTGTCCGTGTTATACAGTCAATAGGTCGTGGTGTTCGTAAAGCACAAGACAAAGATCATGTTGAAATATGGGATATTACAAGTACTGCCAAGTTTAGTAAACGGCACTTGCGAGAACGTAAGACTTTTTACAAAGAAGCAAACTATCCTTTTACTATAGAAAAGGTAAAGTATAAATGAAAATATTAACAGTTGACAATAAAACATATGAACTAGATGATATTCCAGAAGTTGTAGACGATCTACGATATGGTGTTTTAGATTACAGTAACCCAAAGAATGTAGATTATTACTTTATTCCACTTGTATTTCTAGAAAGTTTTTATTCGCCGGCGGCGGTATTACAAATAGGAAATAACACATTAAGTATTCCATTGGATTGGAGTTTAGTAATTTGTGATCCTGAGGTAGGTGAACCTGAAGTAGTAAACCTTATGAGTTTGAACGATAGAGGATTTCATGCATTTACAATTAATCCTATTTCAGGATTTAAGCCTGAATTTGTTGACGTACAAATAACTAACGTGTATACTGATATAAAGTGGTACTCTCCTAAACTTAAATTTGGACACCTGCTTGTAGTGCCTATTGAAGATGGTGACGAACCTAAATGTGCATTATTTGTGAAAGAGTCTAATAAAATTCCTGAAGTACTGGATATAAATCAAATATGGTAAATGCAAAACTAACAATTAAAAATGAAATGAGTGCTATTGATACTAAGAACAGAACTTGGTACAATAGTCTTGATGATGATGAAAAGAAAAAGGTTGGCATATGGGTGCTAATGCGTTATCTTAGTAGTGTAAAGAATAGTGTAAAAGACATTGAAGAACATTACTTAGAGTTTGCAAATGAAGTTGTCAATGTACACTTTAACACGTTGCGACATCATCCAGAATTACAATTTAAACTTATGCAGGCTGTTGGTATTGGCAAACAGATGTTTCATCCGTGGATTGCTCCAGGAAAGAAAGGTACTGAGAAGCCATTTTATAAATGGTACAAGGAACAGTACAAGCAATACAATGATGATGAGATAGAGATCCTTATAAATGCAATGACAAAAGATGAACAACTAGATATACTTGAACAGTTTGGTGTAGAGAAGAAAGAGATAAAGCGATTATTGAAGTGAGCTTTAAGTGTGAATATTGTGGAAAGACTTTTGTCCGTGAGAACAGTCTTGCAGTACATATATGCGAAAAGAAACGCAGGCACTTAGCCAAAGATACAAAACAAAATCAACTTGCTTACAGGTGTTTTCAATTATTTTATAAGATAGGAACAAATAGTAAAAAGCTGAAAACGTATACAGATTTTGTTGATAGTCAGTACTTTAATGGGTTTGTAAAGTTTGCTAGTTATTGTATTGATCTAAAGGTAGATGATGTAGATGCATATGTAAGATGGTTGTTACAGAAAGGTACGCCTCTTACTAAATGGTCAAGCGATACTACATTTAATGAATGGATTAAGATTAGGCTGAAGACTGAATCTCCTGATAGAGCAGTTGAAAGAACAATCATATTTTTAGAAGAATGGGCTAAGGAAAGTAAGATGCCTTGGTATACATACTTCACAAATGTAAATCCTAACTTGGCCGTGTTTCATATTTGCAGTGGTAAGATATCTCCGTGGGTGCTATATACAAGTAATACTGCAAGTGCAATATTTGATAAGTTAAATAGTGAGCAAGCTAAAATGATAACTGATTATGTTGACCCAGAATATTGGTTTAGAAAACTAAACAAAAATAAAGAAGATGTAGACTGGGTATTGGATATATTAGGAAAGGTGGACTTAGCATGAACAAATATATATTTGATGTTGATGGAACTCTTACGCCAAGTAGAGGTGAAATTGATACACAATTCAAACAATACCTATTAGAAATATCACGAACTAATGATATATATTTTGCAACAGGTAGTGATAAAGAAAAGACTGTTGAACAAATAGGTGAGGATTTGTTTAATCGTGCAAAAAAGGTTTACAACTGTAGTGGCAATGATGTTTACGAAAAAGATAAATGTGTTTATACCAGCGACTGGAAACTGCCAGAACAATTAGAAACACTCCTTAGTAAGTGTTTAGATAAAAGCAAATACCCTACACGTACAGGTAATCACATTGAAAAACGCAAAGGGTGTGTGAACTTTAGTGTGGTAGGAAGAAATGCTGAACACGTAGATAGAAAAGATTACTATAATTATGATAATCAAACAGGCGAACGTGCTTTTATTGCAAAAATAATTAACAAATCTGACAAATCAGTAACTGCACAAGTAGCAGGTGAAACTGGTATTGATATTTATGAACGCAACAAAGACAAAGGTCAAATAATAAAAGACTTCACTAGTGAAGATACAATCTTTTTCTTTGGTGATAAAATGACTGAAGGTGGAAATGACTTTCCATTAGCAAATAAAAATACTGAAGGGTACAACATAGCAGTAAATGATTGGGAAGATACATTTAATAGATTGCTACTACTTAAAGCAATGGGAATATTAAAATGATATCAAACATACTTTTAGGTGTATTTTTATTATTGTTTATGTTATTATTATGGCATGTGTCGTATACTGAATATAAAGAACGTGAATGGCGTAGAAATAATCCAGATGAGTTTGCCTTCATGGAAAAAGATAAGGTTAAAAAAGAATGATAGTCAACACAGATATTGATATTGATATCGCAGATAGAAATAAACTTTTGCAATGTATTCCACATACACCTGCAATGATGAATAGCAAAGGCAAACAACAGAAACACAATACTGGTGTTTATTTCCATAAGGTACCAGCGAATCCCTTTACACAAAACTGTACAGTTGACTTTAAAAAAGCAGAAGACATAGGATATTTTAAATTGGATATCCTAAACGTTAATGTATATGATGGTATTAATAATATTGATGAGCTTAATGAACTATTAGATATGGAACCAATGTGGGAATTACTTGAGCATGAAGATGTAGTAAAGAAATGTTTCCATATACACAACCATTATCCGGTAGTAAAACGTATGAAGCCCACAAGCGTTGAGAAACTGGCGGCAGTACTCGCAGTGATACGTCCTGCCAAACGTTATTTGCTTGACAAGTCATGGGAAGAAGTAATGAAAGAAGTATGGATAAAGCCAGATGGAGATGAGTATTATTTTAAGAAGGCACATGCCCATGCATATGCATTAGCCATTGTATTGCAATTAAATATGATGGTTAAAGAGAACCACCCTTCTTAAGTAGATTTATACTTCTTCTCTTAATGCGTTTAGTAATACTATTACTAAGGCGCACTTCAGGCCCTGCTATAATTTCCATTTGTTTTACGTTAAAACTTTGGCTGGTATAACCGAAAGGCCATCTGTTGAGCAAGGCAATATTGATTGGCAGTCGTCTGTTTGTTTCCCACCACCATTCTTCGCCAAGCTCTAAAAATTGACGCTTATGTTCCATATCCTTTAACCTGTCATATACATACATCGTGCAAATTTGAGTATCGATATTTTGTAATATACCTAAATATTCATTACCTGCATATGCAATAACTGTCAGGAAAGGATATTCCTCTAAAAAGTCTTTGTTATTGTGCATCACTAGATATTTAGTATCTAAATTTTGCTCTGATTTGAATAAATACAATATGAGGTATAAACATGTCCAATTATAGTACAAGTTACAATGTCACACAAGGTGGTGATTTATTTGCAATACAAGATCAAGGTAATTCACCAGGCACAAGTAGATACGGTGCAAGTAAAGGCACCACTGTTCAATCACCATTAAATTACAGAAAACTAATGGCGTTTAAACATATTGACAATGAGTTTTTCTTTTTTATAAAAAATCAAGATAGAAAAGTATTCAAGATTCATGGTATGGAGTTTTATGCTACTTTTGTAGAGCGTGGCAGTAAGGGTAGACTTTTCAGTAAGAAATGTCAAACTATTGATCCAGATCAAGGTTCTGTAAGATTAATTGTAAATCCTGGTGAGATTGCTTTTGCTGAAGTTGGTAACTATGACGTTGTACTAACTTATAAGGATGGTAGAGGATTAACATTACCATTATATGCAGATGTAAATTACAGACCAAACCTTATTTGTGAGATTTCAGAAGCGGCACATGCTGTACCCTTAACAACCGCAACTGTAGATACATTTCAATTGGATAGTGCATTAGACTTGCAAGTAAGTGAACGTACAGAAGGTCCACACTACTATTATAAACGTCGTGGATTAATTACATTGGCTGTATACGCAACAGGATATACAGGCAATTTCTTCTTACAAGGTAGTTTAAGCGACTACCCTGACACAACTGACTGGTTTAATATTGAACTTGGAGCAATTCTTGACCACCACTATTTTAATTCCTTCACTGGTGTTGAACCATTTAGCATTAGAAGCAATGTTAAGTGGCTTAGAACACGACATGATACAGGCACTGGATCGGTTGACAAAGTCGTATTTAGACTGTAATATAACTACATGACATTAGTATTAGACTTCGTAAGAAATATGATTCCTGCGAACTGGAGCTCTAACCCTACAGGTTGGGTATCCGGTAACTGTCCTATGTGTGTACAGAATGGTGAAAGCCGTCCTGATACAAAGGGTAGAGGCGGATTCTTATTTGAAGAAGATAAGTTTAGGTACAACTGTTTTAATTGTAACTATACAACTGGCTGGGCTGAAGGCAAATACTTTAGCAGTAGATTAAAACGTCTTATGAAGCAGTTTGGTATTGAAGAAAGTGATATACAACGACTTCAACTTGAACTATTAAAAGAACAAGATGTAGCAACACTACTTTTAAAACAAAAGAAAAGAAATGAGCCAGTAATTATTGATTGGGGCAAAATGGCATTGCCAGAAGGTGCTGTTCCTATTAAAGACTATGCTGGTGGTAGTCCAGATTTTGTAAATGCAGTTGAGTATTTGTATGAACGTGGATTTGACATAACAGATAACAGAATATGGTATAGTGATACCAAAACACCTGCAAGAATGTATAAGCGTTTTATTGTGCCTTTCTTTTATAAAGGTATTCCTGTAGGTTATACTGCGAGATGGATCGGCAATCCTCCGGAGGGTATGCCGAAGTATTACAATCAACAACCTAAAAGTAATTTTGTGTATGGACTTGATAGTCAATCTAAAGATAAAAACGTAGTGATTGTAACAGAAGGACAATTAGATGCTATCTTTACTGATGGTGTTGCTATAGGAAGTAATAATATTAATGATGATCAGGCGAATATTATTGACAGTTTGAACAAACGTGTTATAGTATTACCGGATGCAGACAGTGCTGGTATGAAAATGGTTAATAAGGCAATAGATAGAGGTTGGGGTGTTGCATTTCCTGAATGGGATAATTGTAAAGACGCCGCGGATGCCGCGATGAAGTATGGAAGACTATATACTGTGCGTAGTATATTAGATAGTGTTGTAACAAATACAACAAAAATTAAAGTGTTAGCGAGGGGTTATTGTAGATGAACGATTATAATTTAGACTTACAGAAACTTTTTATTGAGTTTATGGCAAAAGATCAAGATTTATTTGTAAGGGTCAATGGAATATGTGAGCCACAGTATTTTGATAAGAATATTAGAAAGGCTGTAAGTTTTATTAAAGAACATGCTAACGAATATGGAGCAATTCCTAAATTAGAACAGATTAAAGCAACAACTGGTGTTGAACTAGATGATGTAAAAGAGATAGATGCAAGGCATAAAGAATGGTTTATTGATGAATTTGAAAAGTTTTGTAGACATAAGGCACTTGAAGGTGCTATTCTTACAAGTACAGACTTAATTGAAAAGAGCGACTATGGTGCAGTAGAGAAGATTATTAAAGATGCAGTACAGATTGGTCTTGCAAAGCACATGGGTACTGACTATTTTGCGAATCCAGGTGAACGTATTGAACATGTACGCAATCAACGTGGTGCAACAAGTACAGGTTGGACAGGTATTGATCAGAAACTGTATGGTGGATTCAATAGAGGCGAACTAAACATATTTGCGGCCGCATCTGGTGGTGGTAAGAGTTTGTTTTTGCAGAATCTTGCACTTAATTGGGCTCAACAAGGTTATAATGTAATATACGTTAGTCTAGAGCTTAGTGAAGAGCTATGTAGTATGCGACTTGACAGCATGTTGACAGGTTATACAACAAAAGACTTGTTTAGAAACGTTGAAGACGTAGATTTAAAGATTAGAATGCAAGGTAAGAAGTCTGGTAAGATACAGATTGTACAACTGCCTAATGGTATTACTGTAAATGACTTGAATAGTTACATTAAAGAGTTTGAAGTAAAGAATAACATGAAGATTGATGGTATCCTACTAGATTATTTGGATCTTATGATGCCAGCACAAAGTAAAGTAAGTCCAAGTGATTTGTTTATTAAAGATAAATTTGTTTCTGAAGAGTTGCGTAACTTTGCAGTAGAACATGATATACTATTTGCAACAGCCTCACAGTTAAACAGAAGTGCAGTAGAAGAGATTGAATTTGATCACAGCCATATTAGTGGTGGACTTAGTAAGATTCAGACAGCAGATAATGTTATTGGTATCTTTACAAGTCAAGCAATGCGTGAACGTGGTAGGTATCAAGTACAGTTTATGAAAACACGTAGTAGTGCAGGTGTAGGACAAAAAGTAGATCTAGCATTTGATGTGAGTGGATTACGTATTACAGATTTAGAAGATGATGATCAACCTACACCACAAAGTGAAACAAACGCTTTATATGATAGGATTAAAAGAAAAACAATGTCAGATACAGATACAAACCCTAATGTACCGGCTGTTGAAAATATAGGAAGTGATAGGTTGAAATCTATTCTGAAAAAGCAAGATTAGTGTTCTGTGCAACCCATTTTGCCATAAACTTGTGCCCTGCCTCATTAAAGTGGCCGGGTTCATCACATTTAAATGACAGATAGGTTTCATCAGACATTTGATTAAGTATGTTGGGTATAAATGGGTGTTGTTTTTTAGAAAACATCTTAGCGTGGGAGAAAGAAAAGTCAGCTCTAGAACCATAATAGTCCATAAGTGCTACGTGTTCTATTAAACCATACGAATGAGGTTTAACTTTCCAGTACTCTTGCACAAAAGGCAACCAGTTTTGATGCCAATGATTATGATCTACAGCGTTTTCAGTTCCGTTTAGGTGAGTTTTAAATACAAAGTGATTATAGAACCATTTATGATCAGTAATTTTGTTATAATTACCTGTAACAGCACCAAGAGGTATTTCAAAAGGATCTAATAAGGGTGTATAGTAAGTTATTCTATGAGGACCAGTCATTTGTATTATGTTTATGTCAGCTGAATCTTTAAATTGATCATAAGCATGACATGAATACAAAAGACTAGTACCTGGATAACTGTAATTGTTAAAAATTATGTCTGGATTCCATACACTAAGCCAATAAACCCAGGATCCATGCCCCAAGTCATTTGGTAAAGTATATTCAGGTACACCATATGACTGGCTACAGCCAAATACGTTAACTGTTTTTATCTGCATAAAACTATTTATTGGATAAATACAAGTAAGGAGATTACTTTGATGAAGAAACGCACAAGATCGATCCTGGAAGAAATAAACAGTATTCAACCAAGACGAGATAAAAATCAAATACTTGAAAGTCGTGGTACAAATGCTATCAGTTCTATTATTAACCTATTAGAAATGATAGACGCAAACTATGATGCTGAAACTGCTTCTGATCTTACTAAACGTGTAATGTTAAGTATTAAGAATCGTGATAATGATAGGTTTATGCGTGGAGTCAAAAAGGTCAGGAAACTGTAGTGAAGATAAAAGATGTAATTAGTGGTAGCAAAAAAAGACTATCACGTAATAATAGACAACGTAGACATAAGCAGGGTGATTCAATAAGAGATGTTGATCATATCTCAAACCTATCTGAAGGTGCCCGTATTGATCATGTGGAAGATTTAGTATTATGGCAAGGTAGTAGGGGTATTGATAAAAGTATTTCTACACTAAAAAGTTTAGAACATCAACCACAAGCAACAACTATTAAATGGGACGGCAAACCTGCTGTTATTTTTGGTAGAAATGCTAAAGGCGAATTTATTTTAACAGATAAAAGTGGATTTGGTGCTACAACATATGATGGCAAAGTAACAAGTCCAGAGGCATTGGAAAAAATGCTTGTAGGACGTAAGGGTGATAACAGACAAGCGTATGCAGAATACATGAAAGGTTTATGGCCTAAGTTTGAAGCGTCTGTTCCAAAGGATTTTAGAGGATACGTACATGGCGACTTACTATATGGCGCCTCCCCAAAAGAAGAAAAGGGTAGAATTACGTTTCAACCAAATACAACAGCATACCATGTAAATCCAAGAAGCACTATTGGTAAAAAAATTGCACAGAGTAGTGCAGGTGTTGTATTACATGCAAAAATTAACTTGGATGGTAGTACAGAACCGGTTAATGCTAAAGATTTTGTTGACGGTGAGTTATTAGTAATGCCACCACAGACTGTTACACAACCAGCAGATGTAGATGTTCCTGCACTTGACGAATTAGAGCAATACTCAAGTAAGTTTAGAACTGGTATTGATAACATGCTTAATGTTCCTGCTGATTTAAAGGTAGCAGACTTTGCAAAAATCATTTACGCTTATATTAATGGAAGCACAAAAGCAGGAAATTTAGGAAATCTAGGATTAGACGACTTTGTAAGTTGGTTACAGTCAAGCAAGGTAAGTGTACCTAAACAACAACGTATTGTAGAATACTTACAAAAACATCAAAAGTCTTTTGCCGGTATGTTTGAGATTATTAGTGGAATACAAAAAGTAAAGAATCAAATTATTGATCAGTTAGATAAGCGTCCAGCAGATATTACAGCAACAACAGATGGCACCCCTGGCGGTGAAGGTTATGTTGTAGGCAGTGATGTAAAACTGGTAAATAGAAGTGGCTTTAGTGCCGCCAATGCAAGGATGAATCAGAACTGATGGAAACGCAGGGCGATGTTCAAGCAGGTATAGAATTTATATACCATATGAGAGAACACTTACTTGATGTAGGTGTTGCAACAGCATACTTATTTGTATGTTATGGAATTTATTTGTTAATGAAGAAGTACATAAAATGACAGATGCAAAATATACAGCAAGACAATGGGCAGAAATGTATGGTGGCCATGAAATGACAGAAGAACCAACTAAGGGTTTAGAGTTTATGCAAACTCTAGGCGAAGCACGTATGTTTAGAAGTAAAGATCAAATAAAGCGTGAAGGTTCAAGAAATACAGCAGATCATTTGTTTGCTACACTTATGAGTCTGTACACAATGAGTCAAGACTATAAGTATGCACCTGTTGCAAAAGAGTATGCTCGTAGAACAATGGGATTTGGTGGATTTAATAGGCCTAGTCCTAGTGGCAGTGATTTGTATCAGACAATGTTTACATTAAAACGAGGTGATTCATTATTTGGCAAAGAACGTGATGCAATGTTAATGAACAAAGTTAATATTCCAGAACCACAAATAAAAAGATTTTTAAATCAAGTAAAGAATGGACAAGTGAATACATCACAAGCACAACAGTTCTTTTTTAAATTAGAACGTGATCTTAAAATACAAGATCCAAAATTAAAAGCAACAAGAAGATTAGTACAAAATTGGCCTAATCTATCATCACAACAACAAGCACTAGCTGGAAACCAATTACATCGATATTATAGAATGTTTGCAAGACGTAGCGATATGGCTCCGATATTTACAAAGTTTGCCGCAGATTCTAACTTTATTTTAGGCGCAGGTATTAAAGGTAAAATTGCAAAAAGTATTGCTACTAAAGTTGGTGCGTTTGCGGCTGGTTACGCAATAGGTAAAGCAATACCAAGTTAATGGAAACCAAAGGCAATTATAGGCCTGGTGAAGTACTTACGGGTAATACAACCTTTTACACAGCATTTTCACTTGTAGATATAACAGATTCAGGTGATAGTGATCCTAAAGGCAATACAGTAAGTTTTCAACAAGCACAAAATTTAAATAGTCTTATACAAGCATTAAGTCTTAGGACACAATTAGTGCTTAGTAGTATTACAAATTCAAGCACAACATTAGATGATTATGAATTTGGTTCGCTGTTTTCTGGCGAGCATACAGTATGGGTCTTTAAATTTGCAACAGAAACTGTAGATATTTTTGCAAAAGATGACGATAAAATGTATTTTGCACATGAAGATGTACATGGAGTTCCAATACATGACGGCTTAACTGAAACAGCAAGCATTGAATCATTTTTTAACACAGCATCTGACATTAATAAAAATATATACTTTAAAACAAGTGATTCGTTATAAATACAATATATGCAGGAGCATTAGTGAAAATCAGCTCAGTAGAGACACATTGGAATAAAACAAAATGGCAATGCAACAGTCAAGGCTAGAGCGTGAAAATCTGGAAGCACATGTAGATTTATGTGCAGAAAGATATCGCGTGTTAGAAGAAAAGTTAGATCGTATTGAAGAAAAGTTTGAAAGAGTCGAAAAGGCACTTTCAGAAATGGCAGAGAAACAGGTTACAGATTCTAAAAGTAATAATAAAGTATTGATTGGTGCGGCGGCTACGGTTATCGCAGGATTGTTGTCTACTATTGTTTTGTTACTTTTAAATTCTAATATTACGCCGGCGGGATAATATGTTTTTACTTGAAGGCTACGAAGACGTCGTAGTAGAAGCAAAATTAGTTTACGGAAAGCGTGGCAACAAAGTTGTCCGTAAGTTTCGTTGTACTGTGGGTAAACGTAAAGGTAGAGTTGTAAGTGAACCTAGCCAATGCTCTAAACCTATTGATCTGAAAAAACGTTTTACATTGAAGAAAACGAAAGCACGTATGGGTGCTAGAATCGCTAAGAAAGCTCAACGCACAAAAAGATTAAATCCTGCAAGTAGGATATTAAGACAACTTAACAAAGCAAGAGGCGGAAGATGAAAATTAAAAACAACAGCATTATAGATACAGTCATAGACTATGCAAATGTTAAGTTCGGTATGGAAGTTAAACAAGAAGATGTATCAAAGCAACTTAAAATGCTTTCATATAGAGATACATTAAAATTAGTTGATGCAATATCAAATGAAGATGATGAAGCATTTGGTGACATCATAGATTTAAGTGCAGTGTCTGAAGCATATGGCACAGGACAAACTGCAACACCAAGTAGAGCAACAAATAGAATGAATGCACAAGTGGCCACAAATAGTGCAAGACGTGCAGACAATATTGGAATGAAACAAAGCAGAGGTCCAGGTGCAACACGTACAACAGCAGGATCAAACAAAATTCCTACAGGACAAGGCAGTAATGCAAATGCAGTAGGGCAAGATCCAGATGATGTACAGCGTGGACAAAATGCTGACACAGCAAACCAGGCTTCACAACAAGCAAACCAAAACGCACAGGAAATTGAGAGACTAAAACAGCTCGCAATGGGCAAGTAAGATGCGTTTACTTACATTTGGTGATAGCTGGTCCTATGGTGTAGGTGCAGGCTATAACGAATCTTGGACACAAGAATATTATCACAAAAATAAAAGCGATAAGCAAATAGCGGACCAATATGCCTTTAGATCAATTATGGCAAAAGAAATGGATGCTGAAGAGAATTTAGACTTTAGCAGACCAGGCGGTGCTAATGATACACAGTTTCGTAGATTTTTTTCAATACATTATGGACAAGGAAGAGTTGCAGATATAAACATTGAATTTGAACCCGAGGATATAATACTTTGGGGTATCACAAGTTTATATAGAATGGAGTTTTGGGAAAATGAAACTAATGGTACAAAGATATTTACAATACCTAGACAAGGTAACTTGTTTACAGAGATGTATGCAGTAGATTATTTTGACTTAGATTATCAAAAACACAAATGTTTTTATGATATGAAACATGTAGAAACCATTTGTAATAGTGTAGGTTGTAAATTAATATGGTATAATTTTTTTAATGATCACAGTTTCAATATAGATAATATGTTATGGAACGGTAGTAGTCTATTAAGTCAAATGATACAGGATAATGATCCAAACGATAAATACCATATGAGTACGTGGGACGATACTGATAGGAAGATAAAAACAGCAAAGGAGCAAAAACTTTGCAATCCATTCTCAGGACATCCTACTATAGAAGGGCATAAAAGAATTGCAAAAATTCTGCTAGGAGAAATACAATGAAAACACATGAACTACCAGGTGGTACAATGATACTTCTAAGTAATTTAGAAAATAAAGTGTATGAATGTATGATGCATGAAGAAGTTTGCAAGGAAGATATGTCAGAGCGTGATGCATATGTAGCACAACAATTAGTTAACAAAGGTATGTGTGCCAGAGTACAACGTGAAGGCAAAACATATTTTAAACAAGCACCTAGGAGTTTCGAATGAGCAATCCAGACGTTAAAGCCATGGAACAGATTATGGCAAAAATGAACAATGCTGTTGAAAACGCAGATCAAATTAAGGCTGATCGTGCGGCAGGAAAAGTTGTAGTAAATGAAAAGAATAAAGAAATGTACGATATTCTTAATAAACTAAACAACGTTACTGAAAAAGCAACAAGGAAAATGCTTACAGAATCACCTGTAGAGAGTGCTATTACTACAAAACAACAGGATAAGATTAGTATGGGAGAATACGTTATTGAAATGGAACGTAAAGATTTGGCTCCTAAAATATATAAAACATACTATAACATTTCCCATAATGGCAAGAATATTCATACTCTTGCTTTATTTGAGAGTGCAATGGCAGTCCTAAAAAACTATGTAGAAGACAATAGTTCAACTACAGATAAAATCATTACACTAGATGAGAAATATGACAGTTACTTACAAGAGGCGGCACAACACAAATCACGTGCCAAACAAGTAAAAGAGTCATTTAAACGAGACGTTTATACTGCAAAACAAGGTCAAGCAGTCAGTAAGATGAAGACCATTAAGCGTGAAATTAAATCATTAATTTAACAGAAAAACATAAATACAGTATAAGCAATTTAAAGCGAGGTTAACATGAATTTATACGATTTAGAAAATACAAACAAGTTTTCCAAATTGCATACGGTACTAAATGATGTGTTTGAAACGAATTTCAACTTCAACATGCCAAAGGCAAAATTGGAAGCAGTAGCAACAGCTACAGACCAAAAAATTAAGAAGCTCAAAGAGAGCGGAATGGACGTATCCAGCAAGGATATGCAAAAACTACTTCTTATTGCACAGGGTTTAAAAACTGTAATGGCGGAAGCCGATGATGTGGAAGAAGAAGTAATTGCAGAAGCAGATCTAGATCAGGCAGAAGTACTTCTAGCCGCTAGACAACTTTGTGATGACTTACAAAAAATGGCTGAAGACTTAGCAAGTATGCAAGTTGAAGACCTAATGAGTATTCATTCTGCAATGAAAGAAGAAGTAGGTACAGCAGAAGCAGATGCATTTAACGCATCAGCAGAAGCGGCTATTAGCGGTGCTTTAGAAGCAGTTAAAGGTGCTAAAGAAGGTGTAGATAATGCATTACTTGCGGCACAAGGCCAAGGACCAGCCCCAACAGACATGGACATGGAACCAGCTGGTGATATGGGTATGGATCCAGAAGCACCTGCAGAAGAGCCAATGGGCGATGAAATGCCTGATATGGATATGGGTGATGATATTGAAGGTGCAGACGCTGGAGCAGAAGGCAGAGAAATGAAAGAGACTGCTGAAACTGTATATCTTAATGCACTAAAAACTATTAAAGAAGCCCAAGTAGAAGGCAAAGTAAACAAAAACGTACTTAAGAAAGCATTTGAAAGTTTAAAAGCATACAAAGCAGAAGACGCACAAAAAGGACCTTTTGCAAAACAAGGCGATAATCAGACTGTAACTATTTCACCAAAGGCAAAAACTAAAACTAAAACTGGTGGAAGTAAAGTTAAGTAATATGCGTTTTTCGGATCTAATTGCAGAGAACAGTGATTTACAAGATGCTATACTTGACTTACTAACAGTCATGGCAGGGGAAGGTATTAATAGTATTCCAATTCCAGTTCTTGTAAAGGAGTTAGCAAAGCAGGGTATTGATGTAGATGAAAACAGTTTGTTTGATGTTGCACAGAACCTCGCAATAGTACGCAACATTAAGGATGACGTAATATTCTTCAATACAGATAGTGATGCATCTGCAGGAGATCCAGAAGAACCAGATCCTGAAGCACAGGATAATAAAATTGACAAACTAGCACGTAAGCAAGTGAAGAAAGAGTTAGGCTAATGAACATAGGATTAAATGCCGCACAGGCAAGAGCTAAATCAAATAGTGATATGATCATATATGATGAAGTTCAGTATATAATGAAGGATATTATAACGCAAAGTGCCGCAGGCAACTATGCTTCAACTATAACTGATGGTACTACTATGACAGAGAGTACTCCGGAAGTTGTAATTACAGGCACAGTGGCAAATCCTACTATTGTTGTTGGTGAAACATTTAGTTTTAATGGTACATCAGTAGCACTAGGAACAACAGGAACTAACCTAAATGCTATTATAGCAGACATCAATGATGCGGCAATTACTGGACTTGTTGCGAGTAAGGATGCAAGTAATCATATTGTTCTTACACACAACATTCCAGCCGCCACATCATGGACATATATTATTGATGCAGGTACTGCAAATAATAACTTAGGAATCACTGCAAATACATACACACCACCTAATCCAACAAGTTCAACATACTGGCATACATGGATGGGTACAGCCACTAACAGAGGCTATAAAACACAGATGGATTATATCGTTAAGTATTTTCAAGACTTAGGATATAGAATTGAACGTAGTACAAATTCAGCAACCAACCAAACATTCCAATGGGATATTAGTTGGTAAAAACTACTTGACTTCCTTACATTTTTATTGTATATTTAGATAATGTTAAAAATAACTTCTCCCTATCCATATCAAGAATTTAAACGCAAAAGTGTAAACGGTAAACGTTTATACGAAAATCCGTATGGCAATCCTGTCCCTAGTGTTACAACAATTTTGGATAAAACAAAACCACAAAAACAAAGACAAGCTCTTGCTAATTGGAAGAAGCGTGTTGGTGAAAAAGAGGCACAACGTATTGTAACAGAAGCTTCAGACAATGGTTCACGTATGCATGCCATACTTGAATACTGGGTAAAGAACGAAAACTACACAGGTCAAACAACCATACTATCTGAGAAAATGGCTGATGTAATTAAGCAAAACATTGAGCCAGACTTAGATGAAGTTTGGGGTAGTGAAGTAAACTTATGTTATCCACAACTATATGCTGGCACAACAGACTTAGTTGGTGTTTACAAAGGTAAACATTCTATTATGGATTTTAAACAAACTAATAAACCTAAGAAACGTGAATGGATTGACGATTATTTTATGCAAGGCGCCGCCTATGCTCTAGCACACAATGAATTGTATGAAACTAAAATAGAAAACATTGCAATCTTTATGTGTAGTAAAGATTGTCAGTGGCAATTATTTGAGGTAGACGAAAAAGAGTTTCCAGATTGGGAGACAAAATGGGCGTTAAGGTTGCAAGAATTTTATGAACTTGCATAAATACCATATAATGAGGAAACAATTATGCCATCAGTAGTAGCACAAATCAAAGTAAGACAGGGTAACCTAGTAGATTTACCAGTATTAGAACCAGGTGAATTTGGTTACGCAACAGACGTACAAAGACTTTATATTGGTAATAATCCAACACCATCACAAACAGGTGATGGATCTGAAACAGTCTTTTCCTTTCCGCTTATAGACACAGATAGTGATGGCACGACTACTAATAATGCAGTGTTAGAATTTGGTAACAAGATGACATATGCAGTTTACGTTGATGATACACTTCAATCACCATCAACTTATACTGCTAATGATTCTGCAATTACGTTTAACACGGCTCCTGCTAATGGTGCAGTAATTTTATGTAAGTTTAATACTGAAGTAATAACAAGTTCACCAGATAGCGACACAAGGTATTCACCAGATAGCAGATCATTACCGTTATCTGTTTCTGCAACAAATGCAGGTATAGCAGTAGATGGTTCAAATTATGATTATGTTGATATACAATATATACTGAAAAATACAAATGGTAGACGTAAAGGAGTAATTAGTGTAAGTATTGACGCAACCGGAAACACAAGTATCTTAGAAGATAGTTATGTAACAAGCGTTAATCCAACAGGTACTGATTTAGACAATGTTTTCTCAGGCGTTGTAGCAGGTGGTATTTTTAATTTACAATATACTGCTACTAACAATTCCGAATTGTCCTATTTACTTACTAACTGGAAATCAGTTTAAAATGAAATGACACAGTGGATGGCACCGCCTACTGAACGTCTGAAAAAATGGCGATCTTTTAGGCAAAGTATTGATAAAGAAAATTTAGAAGATAGTCTACAAGAGCTTGTAGACTGGTTTAAGACTGCACCATTAAGCAGTCGTGTTATCGATGTATATGATAATGCATTATGGCCTGGACCATGGGAATTATTATATGCAGGAGATATGGATGAGAATGCCATTGCATTAGCAATGGCTTATAGTTTGCAACTAGCAGACATCGATTGTGAAGTTTTGCTAGTACAAGATAATAAAATAAGTTTTTTGGGACTTATTGTTTTGGTTGACAAAACGTTTGTTTTAGGTTATACTTATGGTGTAGTCGACAAAAAATCAGCACTAGTAAACTGCGATGTACTAGACAGATATTGTCCCAAAGAATTATTATAAACAGGTTAAAGGCATCAATGATGTCTTAAATACAGATTATTTGTAGGTGTTAGAATGAGTGAAATTATAGTTAGTAAGAGAGACGGTGCTTCCGAGTCATTAGACTTAGAAAAAATGCACAAGGTGGTATTTTTTGCCTGTGAAGGTGTTACGGGTGTTAGTCCAAGTGAAGTAGAAATCCGTAGTCATTTACAGTTTTATAATGGCATTAGCAGTAGTAATATTCAAGAAACTCTTATTAAGGCGGCGGCAGATTTAATTACAGAAGAAACGCCAAACTATCAATGGGTAGCAGGTCGGCTGATTAATTATCATTTACGTAAAATGGTTTATGATCAGTATGAGCCGTGGCCGTTACAACAAATTATTGACAAAAACATTGAACTAGGTTTTTATGATGATGAGATTTTACAACTTTATACACCTGAAGAAATTGAATTAGCAGATAGTTATATAAGACATGATCGAGACGAGAACATTGCATACGTGGGTATGGAACAATTTAGAGGCAAGTATCTTGTACAAAATAGAGCTACGGGCATTGTGTATGAAACACCACAAGTAGCATACATGATGATTGCACTAACATTGTTTAGCGATTATGCTAAAGAAGAGCGTATGCGTTGGGTAAGAGATTTCTATAACGCAACAAGCAATTTTGATATTAGTTTGCCAACACCTATTATGGCAGGACTACGTACACCACAAAGACAGTTTTCTTCTTGTGTTCTCATTGAAACAGATGATAGTTTAGACAGCATTAATTCAACTTCGTCATCTATAGTCAAATATGTTTCACAGAAAGCGGGTATTGGTATTGGAGCAGGCGCCATTCGTGCCATTGGATCTCCAATTCGCAAAGGAGATGCAACACATACAGGAGTTATTCCATTTTACAAAATGTTTCAAAGTGCAGTTAAATCATGTAGCCAAGGCGGTGTACGTGGTGGAGCGGCAACTCTGTACTATCCTATCTGGCATTTGGAAGTGGAAGACTTACTAGTACTAAAGAACAACAAGGGTACAGAAGACAATCGTGTTAGACATATGGATTATGGCGTACAGTTTAATAAACTTATGTATGAAAGACTGCTAACAAATAAAGACATAACCCTGTTTTCTCCTAGTGATGTACCAGGATTATATGAAGCATTTTTTGCTGATCAAGATAAATTTAAAGAAATATATGAAGCGGCTGAAAAAGACGACTCTATTAGAAAGAAAACTATTCGTGCTCCTGAGTTATTTGCAATGTTTATGGAAGAGCGTAAAAATACAGGTCGTGTATATCTTATGAATGTAGACCATGCTAATACACATGGTGCATTTGTTGAAGATACTGCTCCTATTCATCAGAGCAACCTTTGTTGTGAAATCAATTTGCCAACAAAGCCACTTTCAAGTTTGGATGATACAAACGGAGAGATTAGTTTATGCACGTTAAGTGCAATTAATTGGGGCAATATTAAAACCCCAGAAGATTTTGAAAAACCTTGTACTTTAGCAGTCAGAGCATTAGACGCACTATTGGATTATCAGAAGTATCCAGTACTGGCCGCAGAATTAAGTACAATGAAAAGACGCCCATTGGGTATAGGTATTATTAACTTTGCATATTGGTTGGCAAAGAATGATACTAATTATCAGGATCCTAATTTAGAATTAGTTGACGAATGGGCAGAAGCATGGAGTTACTACTTAATTAAAGCAAGTGCTGATCTTGCCTCTGAAAAGGGTGCAATTAGTGGTAACAAAGAAACAAAATATGGGCATGGTATTACACCTAACCTAACATATAAAAAAGAAGTAGACGAACTAGTCAAGCATAAAGAACGCATGGACTGGAAAGGTTTAAGAAAGCAACTAGCAGATACTGGTATCAGAAACTCAACACTCATGGCACTAATGCCAGCAGAAACATCTGCACAAATTTCTAATTCAACAAATGGTATTGAACCTCCACGTAGTTTTGTAAGTGTTAAACAATCAAAACATGGTGTACTAAAGCAGGTTGTACCTGGTTATCCTCGTATGAAAAATGCATACGATTTATTATGGGATCAAAAGTCTCCTGAGGGCTATTTAAAAATTATGGCTGTATTACAAAAATATATTGATCAAGGCATCAGTGTTAATACAAGTTATAATCCAGTTCATTTTGAAGATGAGAAGATTCCAATGAGTAGTATGTTACAACATCTTGTAATGTTTTACAAGTATGGTGGTAAGCAACTATATTATTTTAATACTTATGACGGACAAGGAGAAATGGAGTTCAAAGAAGAAGAACAACAGGAACTTGCTCCAACCGATATTGATGAAGAAGACTGTGAAGCATGTGTAATATAAAGGAAATGACATGGCTGTTTTAAATGTAGCACAAAAGAAAGAACATACAGAAAACTTAGCATTCCTTGACGAGGGTCTGGGTATGCAACGTTACGATACTTTAAAGTATAAACAATTTGATAAGTTGACAGACAAACAACTTGGATTCTTTTGGCGTCCTGAAGAAGTAGATATTCTAAAAGATGCTAAAGACTTTAAGGATTTGACTGAACACGAACAACATATTTTTACAAGTAATCTGAAGAGACAAATCTTGTTGGATAGTGTACAGGGTAGAGCTCCAGCAGAGAGTTTCAATCCTATTGTAAGTTTACCAGAACTTGAAAACTGGATTACTACTTGGACATTTAGTGAAACAATCCACAGTAGAAGTTATACACATATTATTAGAAACGTATATGCAAATCCTACAAAAGTATTTGATGAGATGCTAGACATTCCACAAATTTTGGATTGTGCTGATGATATCACAAAATACTATGATGATCTAATTGAAAAAAGTATGTACTATCAACTCTTAGGAGAAGGAACACATACAGTCAATGGTAAGAAGATTGTTGTTGACAAATATGATCTTAAGAAAAAAGTATGGTTGGCACTTAACAGTGTAAACATTTTGGAAGGTGTTCGTTTCTATGTAAGTTTTGCTTGCTCTTGGGCTTTTGCAGAACTTAAAAAGATGGAAGGTAATGCAAAGATTATTAAACTAATTGCACGTGATGAGAACGTACATTTAGGTAGTACACAATATATGATTACAAAAGTGCTTCCAAAAGAAGATCCAGACTTTGTTAAAATTGCAGAAGAGTGCAAAGACGAAGTTACAAAAATGTTCACTGACGCAGTAGAACAGGAAAAAGAATGGGCAGATTTCTTATTTGCTGGTGGTTCAATGATTGGTCTAAATGCAAAACTATTACATGATTACATTGAATGGATCTGTTGTAAAAGGATGACAGCATTAGGCTTGAAGTGTCCTTATACAACTACACAAGCAAATCCACTACCTTGGACACAAAAGTGGATTAGTGGAGCAGAAGTACAAGTCGCACCACAAGAAACAGAAATTAGTTCATATGTTATTGGTGGCGTAAAACAAGACGTTGACGATAAAACGTTCAGCGGATTATCACTATAGGGAGATATATATGAGCATAGTAATTTGGGGCAAGCCTGCTTGTCCTTCTTGCATGAGAGCAAAAGCTCTATGTGAACAAAGACAGTATCCTTATGAGTACAAGGAACTTGGCAAAGACTTTGATCGCGAAACAATTATGGAGAATTTTCCTGGAGCAAGGACATTCCCACAAATCGTGATTAATAATGACAAAATAGGTGGATATGAACAGATGCTAGAGTATATCGATAATACAGGATATAATGGCACTGGACATTCCTTTTAGGAGAATCATATGATTATTGAAAGTCCTTATAAAGAAGGCGATGTTGTTAGCATCAAACTTAGTTCTGGCGAGGAAATGGTTGCCCGTCTAGAAAAAGAAACAAAAGATCACATTGTAATTAGAAAGCCACTAATGTTAGTGGCTGGTGATAACGGAGCAGGATTGGCTCCTTTTATGTTTACTGTTGATCAAGAAGCAAAAGTAAAACTTCACACAAACACAATTATTTGTATTGTAAAAACATCTAAAGATGCTACTGATACATATACACAGAGTACAACAGGACTTGCAGTAGTTAACTAATGTATACATTAGACATTCGGAAAGGTAAGAGTAAACTTTCTGTTTCAGATGATAAAACGTTCTTACAAAAACAAATATTCACTGGCGAATTAGAATGGGAACACATGACGGCAGTAACGAGCAAGTCTGACGTTTACATACAGCCAATTGATCTTATAAATTCAACAACATATTCTATGCAGTATATTGAAAATTCACTGAACTTTCATGATTTTTTTAATACACAATTATTTAAAGTTGATCCAGAAATACTTTTCCACCTATGCCATGATGCTATGTGTGCATTATTTGAACATAGAAAAGTGATAGTCAGTATACAAAATGAATATCCTGGAATTGAACATACAGATATGACAGACTATAATCTGCTTGTAAATTTAGATGATTACAGTGTTAAAATAATGGACATAGATTCTATTAGGGTTCAGAACAATAATTTGATGGGTGCCATGACAAGCTCGTATAAATCTACGCTAAATACTATAATACATATGGAATCATTAGTAGCAGAACAGAGATCAAGAAATGCCAGAAACACATAGAGATAGAGATGATCGTTCATGTGGTGCAGTTACAAAGGCCGCATGTGCTAACGTCTATACAAATAATAGAATAACTTCAGTGGATGGCAACCCAAATACACATGGTGCTGGTAACTTAAAAGCGGCCAATCCTAACGTGTATATTGGAGGAATTTTAGTTGTGATAAATGGAAATAGTGCAAGCCCGGATAGATTGTGTCCAATTCCAGGCGGTCCACATTGTAATCCAAAAGCAACTAGCGGTAGTCCAAACGTTTATATTGGAGGATAAATGACAGATTTTCAGGGCGGATTAGAAAGTGCTAACGAATATTTAAATAGGACAGTAAGTATACCTACTAGCACTACTATTGATCCAACAACAGGTACAGTAACGACAACAGAACAGAGCTTTACTATGCGAGAGCTTATCTGTAGTTTATTGGCTGGTAATGGATTAAAGTTACCAAATGTTCAAATTTGTCTAAAAGCAAACTTAGGCAGACTGTTAAACAATGCTGGTGTAAACTGGCAGGGTGCTTTAGCAGATTTAGAAACTAAACTTAGAGAAGCAGAGCAGGCACTTGAAGAATTTACTGCTCACACGGATATAGAAAACGTTTTAAACCGTATGAACGCCGCGGTAGCAGAATTTGCGGCCGTTGCTAATATGATTAATTTTTGTGGTACGCCAGTTATACCAAGAGCTATTCCTAATGTGTTGGGTGATATGTTTGGTAGTTTTACTGGTGAAGGTAAACGATTATTAGATAACCTGGGATCTATGGCTGATAGTGATATTGGAGGCTGTATTGATAGCTCAGGTAATTTTAATCCTATTTTTAATGGTGGTATTCTTAAAGACATTCAGGATAATTTAAGTAATCTAGCAAACTTACCACAGTCTACACTAGATAATTTTAAAAACCAGTTAGACGCTTTTAAAAATGATATGCAGAACTTAATGGAGTTTGAAAATAACTTTGGTAATGGTTCAACAGAAACAGGTCCTGGTGGTAAAGGAGGAAGTACCTTTGCAACTACTGATAGAGTTAACACAGGTGTTGGTGTTGGTATTGATCCCGAAAATATGACTTTTGCAACCACACACGGTATTGCAAATAGTTTGAAAGCAAACTATGATAACTTAAAAGCATATGAGGTAGATGGACAAGGTAATAACATTTTCTTTTATTTGTTAGAACCAGAGCTAATAGCAAAACTAGAAGCTGACAGTAATCCTATTACAGATGTCAATGCACTTATTCCTGTATATGATTATTGTGGAAGAATTATTGGGTATACAAATAACCTGGTACAGGGTAATACACAAACAAGTGCAGGAAGTGCCTTAACACAATATCCATCTCAACCTGGAATAGCAGGACTTAGTACAACAGGACAAATTGTTCATAATTCACCAAGTGCAACAACTAATTTAGCAGGTACAACTGGATCCACAACCTCTGGTGGTGCATCAGGTGGAATTACTTTAGGTGCATTAAGTGTAACTACTGCAAACGCAAGTACAAGCCCTTCATTAGGATATAATCCTACAACAGGTACATTTACGTATACTCCACCAGATTTATCACAATATACTACAACTGCTAATCTAGCACCAGTGGCACTTAGTGGTGATTATTATGCATTAAGTAACAGACCAAGCACAAGTGTCCCAACACTAGTAAGTGCATTTACCAATGATGCAGGTTATATTGACAAAACTTCATTAAGTGTTACAAAAAATTCAGCATCAGGATTAGGTAATTTAACATACAATAATTCAACTGGCGAATTTGAGTATACTCCGCCAGATTTAAGTAGTTTCTTAACTTCAGAAACAATAGACCTCGCTACTCTTAAGTCAGTAGTTGCGTCAAGTACAGATTTTGCGGATTTTCAAACAAATATTGCCGCTCTGTAAGAAAAGTTAAGAAAAGTAAGAAATAATGCTTGACACCATAGTATTATGTGTTATAGTGAGTTATATAAATGCAATAAACTCACTTTGGTGAAAGGTAAAATAATGAGAGCACAAATCTATCCAGATGGTGCAAAGCGAATAAATGCAAAGATTGTGATTCCAATGAGTCACAAAGATGTCAGTGATTACATATTATCGGCGATTGTTAGTGAACAAGTGAATTTAGAACAAATTCAGAAGCTCAATAAACGTGAACTGTTAAGAGTAGCAAAAGACGAAATTTTTTGTTTAGGCGTAGAAGCACCTAAAAGTCGTATTTCTAATGTAGATACAGAAACAGATATAATTGTTAGAAATTATATTAAACAAATGTTCCCGGAGCTCGTATAATGAACAAAGACTTATTTGGTCATAATTATAGTGAAGAGCATTTGAAACAAATGTTACATCAACATGATCAAAATGTTTTTTATGATATAGAGCCTACATGGTTCAACGACGACGAAGATCAACTAGAGTTTGATTTCGAAAAAGAAATTGGTATAGACATGCAACAAAAGGTTGACAAAGTAGCCAAGATGTCTTATACTATAGATAATGCTTAATATTGATACTAGGAGGTACAAATGAAATTAGCATCTATTATAACCGCAACTACTATTGCATTAGCATCATGTAGCCCTGCAATCGCCTTTCAAGGCGCAACTGGTAAGTTTACAGTACAAGGCACCGTCGTTGAAGTAGAACCACGGTACAGTAAGATTACTACTAACAATCCTCAACAACATTGTAAAATTGTAGAGGTTCCAATCTACCAACAAAAAGGTGGAGATGTAATTGGCAACATTATTGGTGGTGCTATTATTGGTGGAATCATTGGCAATAACGTTGTTAAAGGTGATGGCTCTGGCGCCGCAGGTGCAGTAATTGGTTCAATTATTGGCAATGAAAAAGGCAAGCAGAAGCAATCAACAGAGATTGTTGGTTACAAGCAGGTTAACAAATGTCATACACATTACAATCAAGAAACAGTCGAACGACGTGATGGTAGTGTAGTGGTTGTAGAATATGCTGGTGGACGTCTCAAGTTCAGCACAGAGCGTAACTATAATATTGGAGACAGTGTTCCACTTTACATGGACCTTACAGTAAGGTAAATAATAATGTGGCTGGTGTAGCTCAGTTGGTAGAGCAGTTGATTTGTAATCATCAGGTCGGGAGTTCGAGTCTCTCCTCCAGCACCACTTTTAGGAATGGTAATGTATAGGGTAAAAGCATACTTTAAGGATCATATGGTTGCACGTAAGTTTTACGATTTATATGATGCAATCGAATGGAAAGAATCTGCAGATGCACACTACCCTATAAAAACCACTTTAGAGAAAGGTATATTTTCCATGAGGGAATGGGTATATGATTGCTGGAATAGTGTAATGAATGCGGATAAAAATCCGTTGAAAAATATTCCAGATTTGGCAACTAGACATATGGTGCTTCAAGTTCTTGCTTGGATGTGGTGTATTGTGTTTAGTTTCTTTGTAGGTAGTTTTTGGGTGTTTGGTATTAGTTCAATAGCACACGTATTCTTGCTGGGTGCTATTGCAGTAACGGTAGGCACATTCGAAACTGCAAAACGAAACCCCGGGTTCTTTGATCACTTTCCAACATCAACTCCAAGTCGTGCAAGAAACTTTATGTGGATGAATGGAAAGAAGATTAAACTTGACCCACAAGATAAGGGAGGTGAACACGAATGAAAGCAGGAGACGCATTACTGATAGCCGCACGTAAGCAGGCTGAAGGCGAATTAGCAGTTCATAGAGCGAACATTGAAGTTTATCGTACAATGCCAGCAGGTATTGGCGAACACTCAGACGTTACTGAAGCAGTAATTGAAGAGCTTAATAAAATGTCCGCCGCACATGACAGAATTGAAATGCTGGATCTCTATTTTAAAGATTCAGAATAGGTTGGTACCTTAATATACTCGCACCCTGCCACGGTTAGCAGGGTAGGACAACTATAAGCCCATGTGGTGAAATTGGTAGACACGCAGGTTTTAGGTACCTGTTCTTTGCGGAGTGGGGGTTCAAGTCCCTCCATGGGCACCAACACATAGGAAACAAAATGATAGACAGGCACAGGACGCCGGCTGTAACAAGTTAAAACGGACATACACAAAAACATAAAAGGGGCGGCCTGGGTATATCCCAGGTTCGTCATTAAAGATGGAAGAATTATTACTTTGGCAATATAGAAAAGAGTTAGTAAAATACATTTGTATTAACAACTATAGTATTGCTCACGCCAGAAGAATCTTAGCAGGAACAGAACATGAGAAACCACGATCCAGAACCAGAACGTTATTACGATTGGATGCTTTGGAAGATGAGGCAAGAAAATAAAAAAGACCAAGAACAAAAAGATGAAATAGGTCTTGACAAATTACAAGAAATAGTTACAATGAAAGAATAGGGGTATAGTGTTAACGGTTTAGCACGACAGTCTCCAAAACTGTAAGTCAGGGTTCGAATCCTTGTACCTCTGCCAAACTCGGTGTAGGAAAGTCTGGTTAATCCGCTTGCTTTGGGAGCAAGAGATCGTAGGTTCGAATCCTACCACCGAGACCAACCTTGGGCCTGTAGCTCAGCTGGATAGAGCGCCAGTCTACGAAACTGGAAGTCAGGGGTTCGAATCCCTTCAGGCCCACCAATAAATAGTAATACATGTACACTGATGCAGAAATTAAAGAAGCATATAGGCTTTTTCATATGGTTAAAGGGCATTTCAATACGTCATTGGATACAGTAATGTCTTCACAAAATGGCTACTTCAAACGTTTATGGTATGCTGGAGGCAATGGTGCCCCATTGTATGAATACGAAGAAAAGTTTGAAAAGGCTTGGGCTGAACATGGACAAAAGATTTTAGATGATTACAGTAATTTACGGAACAAAAAACGGAACACAGAATAGTATTGCCTGGTGGTTATGCAATAGTGAATTTGTAGGCCCACAAGTTTACAAAGCAAATTTCTATGAACATGAATGGACAGGTAAACCTGGTGCATACAGTGGCTTAATTAATGATGCATATAGACATCCTGAACATACAGAATGTCATAGGCTTATGGAAAATATACGTGGTGATATCATAGCACCAATGCGTAAACTAGAACAAGATTATGAGATGCTTGTTTGGAGTAATTACTTTGGTTGTTTAGAACATTCTGATCAAAAGATTGAATGTGACAAATTAATTATATGTGAAGAATCTAATTATGAGGATGCTTTTCATTATTGTATATCACATGCTTTTAAAGGCTTAGATCATGAAGAGATTGATAGTGATAGTGAATTATGGTGGACTGATCATAAATTAGTAAATGGTGAAATTACAGATAACTGGAAAGAATTGTGGTATGGGAAGTATCATGACGCAATGCATGACGCACTAGAAAATGATGAACTGAAATATATGTGGCAGTTAAATTTTATGCATTGGGATTTAGCTCACTGTCTTGAACATGATAAGCCAGTTGATATTAAATTAACTGAGCATGATAATTTAAGACGTTTACTAGCAGATAAAATTTGTAATCCAAATGATAATACACAAACAGATATTTTAATGTATCATAACAAAGATGCATTATTAATAAAAGATCCCACATGGTGGGACGTAAGGCCAGATTTTATTATGGAATACTTAGAATTAGATTATTGTGATAAATTGGAAACTTCTATAAGCGATTACATAGATGCATATAGAGAACGTAAGGACTGGTTTGATGAACTAGTTAGCAAGACTTTCTAATAACTGATCATAACTTCTACATAATAATTCTTTAAAATTTTGATTCCACTTACCGTGTACAATCATATGTATGCGGTCTTCGTTTGAGTTATTGATAACAGAATGTTTCCTACCAATATCAATAGCACGAACATCACCTTCTTCCCACGGAATACAACCTGCATCTTCCATAGCAAAGTCAACACCTGGAGGATTACTTACTGCAATATTAAAAGCGGCCAATCTTCTTTCATCATAGTCTGCGTGTGGCTGAATAAATCCACCTGGCTCCAGTAGCATAAATCTTAATCTATCAAAACTAGTAAAAGGAAATTGTGTCTTAAACCATTTAGTTGTTTCAGGACATTGTTCACTTAATTCTGTCCAATGAAAGTCAGCATCTACATCTGGATATTCTTTAGGAGGATCTGTGTATTCTACACCTTGTCCATGTATACACATACTACTCCAACCTGGATGTTGCTGTCCTCTGTGTTTTACAAATTGGTGATACTGTGGCATCACTTCTTCTAATACAGTTTTGTAAGGAAAATCCATATCAAGTTTTAAACTAGGACAATTACTTTCTGTCATAATCCAAGTGCCATATTCCTGCATTATGCCTCTTTCATCTTGCCAGTTTTCAAAACGTTCAGGGCGTGGATTCAAATGTTGATAGTGTTCGTGTTGTTTGCAATCTGCTACAAACGATTCAACATTTTCTTTTCTTTCCTGATATAATGGGTTTACTTGATCCATGGAAATATTCCTTCTGCTATTTTTTGTCCTTCAGCACTGAATGGTAGGTAATGATTAAATCTAAACACACCACCAGGGCCGATTACATTTACTGTTACGTTATCGTATTTATCGTGAATCTCTCTAAGATACTCTTCTATTTCTGTTTTGGCTTGGTCTCTTTCTCGTACACTAAAGAACACACTTGACTGATAAAAATGAAAAACATTACTTAGATTTATATAAATTTCATACTGCTTATCTTTGTTACGTCCTGCATCTTTAAGTGCATGCCTTACAAGTATTCGTTTTACACTTTCAAAATTAAACAATTCAATTGGCTCAAAGTCTCTTGGCATTACTTGCCATTCACACTCCCAATAATCTTTGAAAGCATCATGATAGTTTACATAGTCGTTCATTGCATCTAATCTATGTACACCCTGAATAAGTTTTTTCATCCATCCAAAGTTATCAAAATAGTCTAACATAAACTTTTTATATGTTGTATCATTTGGATTAAAGTTATCAAATATGTAATCACTTATTCCTAAAGCAATTCCTGACCTATCCATAATAACAACTTTTTGGTTATCAGTTACTTTACCACAATGAATGTATGAAAGAAACGGTGCAGATAATCCTCCACTAGTACAAAAAATTATACGTCTTACTTCTGGATCTGGATCAGGAATTTGATCTGGCAATTTAAAATCTTCTGTATTAGCAATAAAGAATTGCTCTTTGTTTTGTAGCCTTCCAATTATCTCTGCCTTTTTAGGTATATAATCGTCTGCTACTTCTCCATATGCATAATGATAAGTTTCCCTTATCTTTTCTGGCCATATACCAATACCTGTTTCAGTTTGCAAACCAGCTTCAACTATATTCCACCCCCAACAGGTGCCTTCATATGTTCTTATAACTTCACCTTGTTTTATCCATTTAGGTGTATAATGATCATGAAAGTTATCAGCACTACGTTGTGGCTGTACAAAGTCTGTAAGTCTGCCTCTATAGCGTTGTGCAAACTCTGTAAGGGTGCTACAGAACCATCTAACGTCCACTAGCATACATTGTGGGTGTATCTCATAATAAAGATCACCTTTATCCAATACATGTCCATAAAACACTTCACCGTTGTAATAGTTTTCAAACCATTCAGTGAATTTATCCAATAACATTTGTGGGAACAAACCAATTTTCATTATTAATACATGACTACATCCTGCGTCATTTGCTTTCCTACATAATTCTGCAGGATCATTATCATAAAATTGATGTTTGTAACCGTGTATTTCTGCTTCTACACAATAAAATTCAGCCACGTTTTGTAGCATGTTTTTCCATAAAGGATCTACAATCCTTTCATTGCCTAGCCATCCTAGTGCAACTTTGTGTGCAATTCTATGGCCTTCTTCCGCGGTACCTGAGTATTCCATTCATTCCTCTTTCATTAAAAATGTATTTAAAGTTTTGGTGGTTTTTATCTCTTACTGTTTCGTAAACCTTTAACCACTTTTTTAATCTGTTATCTTGGGTAAAATATACAGAAGTAGGATAAAAGTTATAAGCATTACTAAAATTTATATATGCTGATGGTGCACGTGACGTGCTTATTATATCACATGGATCATTTACAAGAAAATCTCTGTAATGATTTTTAATTTTAGATTGCTTAACTATATCCCATCTATCTTTAAACCAGTCTGCATCTACAAAATCATTATAACGCACAAGTTGACGTTCACTAAATGATGTAAAGTCAACACTAAGACTTGGATATTTTTTATAGGTGTCTTTTATAAAATCTATATAGTTTTTACCGTTCCAATTTTCAATTATGTATTGCCACATTTGATGTGCAATAGTACTATTGTCAACAAGATTGATATATCCTGGTTTTGTAAAGTATGTCATTGCTTCTATTGCAGGTGTGAGAGCACCAGCAGTAACAAGTATTTCATTTGTATGTTCTTTAGGTTCAGTTACAATCATATCTTCAGTATTTGTAACATACCATTTTGTTGATTGTGTAATTAATTTGTAATAGTTATCAAGTATACTATAGTCGCCAACCTGTTCTGTAAGTCTGAGTGCATTTACTATTGCGTCTGGTGCTTCTGTTGTATTATTACTTTCCAAGTTTATCCAATTTAAAAAACCATACTCCCAATTATCTAACTGTGTGTAGTCGTTATGTATTATCTCTTGAATAAATTTATCAAGATATGTCAACCCTTCTGTAACACATAATATTTTTTGTTTTCCTAATTCTTGTGCTTCTTTTATTGCTTGCTCAACTGTGCCTGCATATAAGGTAACAATTGAATGAGCAAAATGGCTTAGTGAATTATGAAAGTCAAAATCATTTTGTGTAAAAATTCTCTCTTGATTAGATAGAAATTCATTAGTAATGTATGCAATTACAAAAGGTATAGACTTGGCTTTATGGTTTACACCAGGGTCAAACGTTTGCATAAATATATTTATGTTAAGAACAGAAGAGCAAAAACAAGCAATTCTTAGCAGGTTAGAACCAACTAAAGTTTACGAAAATGTAGTACCTAAGGATCTTATGTCAGACTTATTAGAGGCATGGGAAGCAGGTCCAAAGAATCACAAAAACACAGGCCCTGTAACTTATGATTACTATCCTAATAAAGATGCACATACAGATTGGTGGTTAAAAGCAGATAAATTTGTTACAGAATTCATTGGCGATCATTGGACTTTTGCTACAAATTTTTATAAAGTAGACCAACCTCATATACTACATAATGATGATAGCGTTCGTTGGATACCTGACTTGTATAAGACAGTAGTTATACCATTAGAAATAGAAAAACCAACAAACTTTGCAGTATTTGATCAATGCTACTTAGATGGTCCTGTTAAATTGCGACATGGCGGACAGCCCAAGCACAAAAACCACGATAAACCACAAGTGTATTATAACCAAGACTTACTTGACAATAGTGAACTTATAGGTTATACTGGAGAAGTGTTTGATGAGTTACTTTACAACAAGTATTTTACTCATCTTCCTATACAACGATTTACTGGATTAACAGTTGAACAGATAGTAGAGTGGAAACCTGGAGATATAATTGTATTTGATACAGCACGTATACATTGTGCGGCAAATTTCTTAGAAACTGGTATAAAACAAAAATTAGGTTATAGTATTTTTACAGCAAAATGACATATATAGAAAATTTACAGAAACATCATTCTGAGATTACCCAACGTTTCTCAGAAGCAAAAACCATTAAAAGTGCATTTACACCTGAACAAGTAAATGAACTGTTTCAACAACAGTTTATTCTTGCAGAGGGTGCAAAATGGACAGCCTCAAGTAGAAATATACAAACAAGTGTAGATATTGATACACTTTTTAATAACTGTACGTTCCTAGATGAAGTATTTAAAGATTTAGTAGGTGATTACTATAAACATCACAGTGGTAACTTTTATGTTACTACACAATTACATGACGCTCATGTTGATTTGCTTACAGAAGAAGAAACAAATCGATTTGAATGGGCAAAAAATGTAGTACCGTATAAAAGTTGTGTAATTCCTTTAGTAATTACAGATGGTGCAGATGCACATACAGCATTTTTTAATGAAAGACATGTTGGAACAAGTATTACATTTGATCGTGTAGAGATTAGTTCACAGGAAAACTCAGATTATGAGATTGCTCGTGAATATCCAGATTTGTATGATATAAACGGAAATATCATACGTACAGAAGAATGGCCTGAAAAGACAGGCTTTCTGTTTCCACAAATACCAAGAGGTAATATGCAAGGACTGAGTATAGAAACAGTACTTGAATTTATTCCAGGTGATGTTATGATATTTGATGCTTGTCAAATACATGCAAGTTGTGTGAAACGTAGTAAGCCAAATTACAAATGGCTGAAGTCCGGTATAAACTTACAATTTTATAAGGAAGTATAATGAATATAGAAAAAGTTCTAGATGTAGAACACTATACAGACGACCTATTTTGGTTTAGAACAACTAAGAGTGATGCTTGGGATAAGAAAAATTTTCAACCAGGAGAGTTTACTATGATTTGTATGCCTGAAAGCAATTTAACTAGAGCATACAGTATTGCTAATTCACCTAAAGATAATTTTTTAGAGTTTTTAAGTATTAAAGTACCTGATGGTCCCTTAACATCAGAGTTACAACATATTAAGCCTGGTGATGTATTGCAGGTTAGTAAAAAAGCAATAGGTACTTTGTTACTTAGAAATTTGGATCCAGATCCTTGTATAAATGGCAATGGTAGGCTATGGATGATAAGTACAGGTACTGGACTAGCACCTTTTATGAGTCTAGCAAGACATCCTGAGGTATATGAATATTATAATGAAGTTATTGTTACTCACACTTGTAGGGTTAATGATGAGCTCGTGTTCCGCCCTGAACTGGAGGCATTTGGAGCCAAAGTGTATCAAACAGTCACACGTGAAGTTCCACGAGACGGAGTCTTTTCTGGAAGAATTACGGATAAAATCCGTAATGGTGACCTGTTCCGTGATCTTGGAATGGAAGAAACCGCATTTGATAAAGCAAAAGACAGGATTATGATTTGTGGCGGTCCAAGTTTTAATAACGAAATAAGAGATATGTTAGAAGAAGCAGGCTGGATGCATGGCACAATGCGTTCACCTGGTGATTTTGTACAAGAACGAGCATTTGTTGAAACCATAGAAGCATAAGTACTTTATGGGTGCCTGGAGCCACCTACTTTGCATAGGTATGAGGACAATAGCCCAACTATAGGCACCCAACTAACAAAAGGAAATATAAATGCTTATAAAACCCGGAAACTCAAATGTAAAATTAATAATAAATCTCCAAGAAGTTTATGACATACGCAATCGAAAAGAACGTGAACTAGAACATTACAATAGAGAACTAGAACAACTTCAAATAAAGATGGCTTTTATAAAACAGGAGATTAACCTTACTCATACTATTATTGATATTATAGAAACTGAAAAGGTTGTAGATTTAAGAGAATATGTGGAGAATAAAAAGAATGAATCATCCTAATATAGACGAAAATAATGTTTGGCGTATGAGCCAACCTATTAAATTGTACTTATTTAAAGATGAAGAGTCAGTAAAAATAAGTTTTCGTGTAACTGACTATATGAATATTGGCAGACAAATGTCAGAAGAACATTTTCAATATATATGCGATAATTGGCGTACTGGTGTTGAAGGATTAGAAACAAAAAGTGGTAGGATATATTGGTATCTCAGCCATTCAGGACCTCGCCCAGAGCAAGTACCATGCGAATTTGTGCAAGTAAACACAGGTCCATTTAGTTTTAGGTTCAGTGTTGCAGAAATGGAAAAACTTGTAGAAGAATTCGAGATGCAGAAAATAAGTAAAATGCATTGGGATGATTGATTTACACGGATATCATATACATGAAGCATGGCGTCATTTTAATAACAAGATAGACGATGCATACTATAGAGGCATGAGAAAAGTCGTAGTTGTTACTGGACAAGGTGACATAATGCGAGAAATGCCACAATGGATAACAAATCACCCAAGAATAAGAGAATATAGACAAGCAAACCATAATCCTGGAAGTTTTACGTGTTTTTTAGAGAAAAAAAGGCAAAAAAAGGTTGACAAGTAAGGCATCTTACTGTAGTATATAAGAGTAAGTTAAAAAAACAGGAGTTAACAAATGGCATACATCAGCAAAGAAGACGTTAAAGCAATTAGAGAAGAGCTTAAAGTTACATTTCCAGAGCTTAAATTTGGTGTAAAGAAAATGCACGGTGGTTCAAACGGTGTATCTGTTACTATTAAAAGTGGTAAAGTAGACTTCACAGATTGTTTTACACATGGTGATGGTTATGCACAAATTAACCAATATCATACACATATGTACGGTGATCATCAAGCAATGTTTGATGCAATTCACAAAATTATTAAAACTGCACCTATTAAAGGTGATGGTTTTTGGAAAAACAAAGGTTGGTATGATAGGTCAGATTCAATGACTGACTACTTTGACACTGCTTATTACATTAGCATGAATGTTGGTAGTTGGAATCAACCTTACGTACAATCTGCGTAAGGTAACATAAATATATGTATGTGGTGGAGTAAACCTAAATTAACAGTTGAAGAAATGGAGCGACAATATTTACTTGAAGAACGTACTCGTGTTCTAAAGGATAGAATCGCACAGATGAATAAACTGATTGATAGAGATAAACTTAATGCACAAGAACTAGCACGTAAGGTGCAAGACACTCCACAAGTACTAGAAAATTCTCAGAGGGATAATGAATTAAATGATCTTAGAGCTAAGTTGTTACGTAGGACCAAATGAAAGTTTCATCGTTTAGAAATTTTGTACGTGAAAAATGGTTTGAACATGTCGATGAAAAAATGGCATGGGAAAATAAAGCGGTTGACTACAGTACCAAAACGTGGTATAATAAGAACAAATACTTTTTAATTCATTTGTATAAACAGGAAGGTAAACATGATGGAAATGATTGCAGGATATGAGGGTTACGTTGGAGTAAGTTTAGTTTTACTCTGTTGCTACCTTGCATGGAAAAACGGACATGAAAACGGCGTTGTTAAAGGCTGTGATGCAACTCTCACACTTTTGGCGATGAACAAAGCAATCCGCATTGTAGAAGATTCAAATGGTGAACAACATATCATGATGCCTGACGGAAACCCAGTATCATTAAATGTTAAACAAGAACAATCTTAGGGATTTGCAAAACACTGGTAAATGGCCAGTTATAGAATCCGATCTACTAAAAACGAAATACAGTAATAGATTTCAAGTTGCTTCAGAGCTTTTTAAATATATGAGCTCTGAAGTATTTGAGTCTTTGAATTACTTTGAAGATGAAGTTCCAAATATTATAGAATGGAAAGACGAAGATATACCAAATAAGATATACAGTACAAGACATGAAGGTCCATGTTTTGGTTATGATGTAGATTACATGGCTGGTCCACACGATTGGGAACATGAAGATGATCCAATTGGTGATTATGTAGTACGTAAAAAGTTTTACATATATGATTGGACTGGTGAAAAATTAGGTAGTGTAACTAAAGAGTTAGATTATTTTATACAAATGCATAATGACTTTTTACCAGTTATGGAAACAGGAAAAGTACTATTTCCAAGAGATGATATTAAAAAGTGGTTACATAAGTTAATGGTAATTGAATATAGTACACCCAAAGCCACAGATGAAAACGTAATGGAACACAGAGCATTTAATACAAATAGATTTGGTGATAGCCATTGTGATGAAACTTTTGCAGGATTGCATTTAGGCGAAAACTTTATAGAATTTCAAGCACAAAATATAATAACTGAAGATTGGGAATATATAGACGGATTATCAGATTCAAGTATGTTATGGATGTTTGGTGAAGATGCACAAAGTTGTGATTGGAAATCAACATATCATAGAATGATTCCAAATAAAGATACAACAGATACAAGGTATAGTATTATATTTGATTTACAAGGCAGAACATAATGCAATGGTATGATTACGTTGCTGTCTATATTTTTGCTGAGTTTATTGCAAGTCATTTACAATTAATGCTTATGCCTGGAGGTTTCCTAATTGGATTATTTGGTTGTATTGCTTTTCATCAGTTATTTGAATTATACTGCTCATGGAGAGTAAGATGGAAAGAGTAGATACTAAAGCATCTGTAAAACTAACTAAGTTTTCTGATAGATGGGATTATATGAAAAAACTCTTTAGTGAGCTTTCTACAGAAAAATGGAAAACATTACATAACTGCAAACACGAACTAAGAACAGAACATTGGCCAAGAAGAGAAAAAACAGATAGTCACAGTGGCCCACAGGTTGGTTGGGATATAGATTACATTGCAGGATTACATGATTACTGGCAACCATATGCAAATATGCCTTTAGACAAACAACCTGCAGAAGAACTATGTGGTACAACTATTAATGATTGGGTAACACGTGATAAAGTTTATATCTATTCAGAAGGTTTTGATTATAGTGAAGAGATGCTAAATGCATTTCCAAGTTTACGTTATTTTCTTCGTATGCGAGATGAGTTTGAACCTGATGTACTTGCATATAAAGATCACTACAAAGATCAGCCTATTAAAGAATTTAAACCCTGTCTTATGTTAGTAAAATATAGTGTACCATCTAATGTAGATTATCATAGTTATATGCATTGGAACTTTTACAAGTTTGGTGGCAGACATGCAGATGATAATTTAGGTGCATTGCACTTAGGTGAAAATAGCCTTGCATATTTCGTAGAAGATGAACAGGGCAAACGTAATTTTCCAGAGTTACAATATGCTAATACAATCTGGACATGGGGCGACTTCGCTAAACGAAGTGGAATAAAACCTACAAAACATGGCGTGGAATATTTCCACGGACAAGGTGATAGGTTTAGTATAATTTATAATCTAGAATGTGAATTCAAATAAGGAGATAAAATGTTAGTACCAGTAGTGGTTGAACAAACAGGCAGAGGCGAGCGTAGTTATGATATTTACAGTCGTCTACTAAAAGACAGAGTTGTTATTTTAAATGGCGATGTACAAGATATGAGTGCAAATTTAATTGTTGCACAAATGTTATTTTTAGAAAGCCAGAATTCTGAAGAACCAATTAATTTTTATATCAATTCACCAGGTGGAGTAATTACATCTGGTATGGCAATTTACGATACAATGCAATTTATTAATGCACCAGTATCTACTATTGTAATGGGGCAGGCTTGTAGTATGGGAAGTTTCCTAGCACAAGCAGGAGAACCAGGACAGAGATTTGTACTACCAAATAGTCGTACAATGATTCACCAGCCTAGTGGTGGAGCAGGCGGTAAACAGTCTGATATTGAAATACAGTATAAAGAAATTACATATCTCAAACAACGTTTGACAGAACTGTATGTAAAGCACAATACAAAAGGCAAAACATACGAACAGTTTGAAAAAGATATGGATAGAGATAATTTTATGACAGCTCAAGAAGCAGTTGAATATGGGCTGGCAGATAAGGTTATAGAACGCAAACCTGCATAAATACATATATGCAAATACACGAAATACTTACGGAAAAATGCTGGAAAGGCTACATGAAGAAGGGCATGAAAACCATGTTCGGAAAACGTGTGCCTAATTGCGTTAAGAAAGAAGAGCAAGAATTACCTGAGCGTCTAGTAAAACTAGATAAAAAAGGTCCTAAAAATCTTAAGAAGTTAGATAAATCATCTAAGTACGAAAAACGTAAGGCGGCCTTAGCACAACAGGACGATATTAATGAAGGCCCAAATGATCCTGCAATTTTTAAGGCAGTCTTTACTGCTGGAGGCCCTGGAGCAGGAAAAAGTTTTGTTGTTAAAAATAGTGGCTTTCAGGCAATGGGTTTTAAAATTATTAACAGTGATATAGCATTTGAAAAAATGTTAAAACAAATGGGCATGGATGCTACACCAGATAACATTTATAGTCCACAAGGTCAAGAAACAAGAGATAAAGCAAAAGACATTACTAAAAGAAGACAGGAAACATATACAAATGTGGGTAGACTAGGATTGGTAATGGATGGCACTGGAAAAGATTACGTAAAAATTGTAACAATGAGTGAAAAACTTAAAAAGTTGGGTTATGAAACACTAATGGTTTTTGTAAACACAGATTTAGAAACAGCATTAGCACGTAACGAAAAACGTGATCGCACCTTGCCACCAGAAGAAGTTAAAAGTATGTGGAGTAGTGTACAAAACAATATTGGAAAGTTCCAAAGATATTTTAAACAAAACATGATCATCATTGATAATAGTGATGGACAAGATGTTGAACAACATTTAAATTCTGCCTTTAACCAAATTGGTAGTTGGAGTCAACAGATTCCAAGTAACCGTATTGCACAACAATGGTTGGCACAACAGAAAGCATAAATTATGACTAATAAAGAATGGTTGTCTGAATGGGCAAACAATGTAAGATATTCTGATACAGATGATTTGCATAGAAAAATCTTTCACGAAGTAGTTTGTGTAGACAAGCCTGAAGCGTGTGAAGTAAAGATTGGTGATGCAAATGATGGTAAAAGTTTAGAAGTATCTCTGATTACAGAGTCATCTACGAGTACTGTAGTTTTAGAAAAAAGGTAAATATGTATAGAAAGTTGTTATAAGCAACAATAACTATAATGAAGGACAAAAAATGTATACTTACAAAGCAAAACTAATGAGAGTAGTAGACGGTGACACAGTAGATGCAGAGATCGATCTAGGATTTGGCGTATTTATGAAACAACGTATACGTTTATATGGGATTAATACTCCTGAATCTCGCACAAGGGATCTGGAAGAAAAGGAAAGAGGACTTGCGGCAAAGGCAAGACTTACCGAAATACTTGGAAAAGAGTTTATAATAGAAACCATTTTAAATAAGCGTGGTAAATTTGGAAGGATCTTAGGAACCTTACATACCATTGCTAATGAAGAAACAGGTGTTGAAGCAATAAACATAAACCAGAAACTTGTTGAAGAGGGACATGCCGTAGAGTATTTCGGCGGCTCTCGTTAGGAGGCACATGGCATTAAGAATATTTGGATTTTGGACACTAGCCGTCGCTCTAGTCATTTCGGCTGTGGCGGCATACTATAGTATCATTGGGCTAGTGGCGATTTTCGCCGCGGCTATGGTACCTATTATTATAATGGGTGCGGCACTTGAAGTTGGTAAATTAACTACCGCGGTATGGTTACACACATTCTGGGATAGGGCTCATTGGAGTATGAAGTACTATCTCAGTTTTGCACTTGTTGTTCTAATGTTTATTACAAGCATGGGTATTTTTGGCTTTTTATCTAAAGCCCATATTGAACAAACATCAGCAAGTCAAGAAAGTGTAGAACAGGTAGTTCGTGTTGATAAAGAGATTTCACGATACACCAGTATTATAGAACGTTCAGAAATAAAAATTCAAAAACTTGAAACAACAGGTTCAGGTGCAGATGCCACAATCCAATCACAAATAGATAAAGAACAAGAACGTATCGATAAAGCATTTGAGCGTATTCAACCTGCTATAAATCAGCAAAACAAAATTATTTCTGATGCAAGGTCAAGTGATAACACACGTACAAAACCTTATGAAACACAACTTACAAATATTCAAGCAGAAATACAAAGGCTTGAAAAGAGTGCAAAAGAATACGAAACAACAATTAAAAACCTAGGCACAGATAATGGTGCAGTACAACCTTTATTAAATCAAATACAAAACATTCAACAAACAATAGTAAAAGTACAAGGGCAAATTGCTAGTGGCGAAACAGAACAAGTAAAACAGGCACAAACAACAATAGGTAGCGTTGCTGATGGACAGGTAGGACCTAGGACAAGAGCGTCCGCCAATGCATGGATAGAAGAACAAAAGATAGTTATAAATGGCATACAGGAACAAATTAGTAATTTACGTAAAGAAGCAAAAACAACACTAGATGAGGAAAGAACAAGACTCAGTAGTATTGTAAAAGATATTAGACAAGTACAAATTCCAGCATTGAAAGATAGAGAACTTAATATGCTAGGAAAAATTGACGAAGTACGTGCTACTGAGTCTCCTGTAATTGCAACAGCAAGAGACGAAATATCAAGACTAAGAAAAAGTGCAGAAGATCAAGTTAAAAATAGCCAGGATTTAATTGAAAGATTACGTAACAAACTTGGCATAGATGAAAATAAAGAAGCTATTGACACTGAAATAGCAGATCTTAATACAAAGATTAAAAATGCAAATAAGGAAATAGATACACTTACAGAACAAAAATATGAATTAGAGGCAGAGTATAGAAAGTTAGAGGCTGAAGTTGGCCCTATTAAATATATCGCTGAATTTATATATGGTAGTGCGGATAAGAATTTATTAGAAGAAGCAGTACGTTGGGTAATTGTAATTCTTGTATTAGTATTTGATCCATTAGCCGTTGTTATGGTTCTTGCAGGTATTACACTTATCAAGTGGAGAAAAGAAAACGACTGGTCAGAAGGTGATGAAATGGCTAGTGATATTGCAGAACTACAGTTTATGGCACAGTCTGATACAGAAGAATGGGTAACCCATTCTTCTAGTGCAAAGTCTGATACAGAAGAAAGCATAGACGAATCAGAATTTGAAGATGATCAAAAACCTAACCCGTTTAAAAAAGACTTACTAGAAGAACAAAAGGAAGAAGTAACAGAACCAGCAGAGGAAGAAGCAGTAGTAATTGAGGAATCAACAGAACCTGCAGAGGAAAAGGCTGTAGTAATTAAAGAACCAGAAGTTAAAGAAGCACCAGATAAACGTGGATCGTTTGCCAAAGATGCCACTGAATGGGAAGGTTTATATGAAGATAACGATGGTTATTATACAGTAGATAATTCAGGCAGACGTAATTATGCTATTGACCCTGACCAAGAAAAAGTAAATAGAAAAGCAGAAGTAGCAAACGCAACTAAACAACAAATTGATAAAGTTGTTGCAAGAATGAAAGACGAAGGAATGTGGCCAAATCCACCAACGCCTACAGAGCGTCCTTCACTAGATCAGATCCTGGAAAGCGACAAGAGTGGTGAGCTAGAAAAGATTCTTAATAAAGCAGATGATGATACACTAGCACAAGTATACCAGGCAATCTTAGCAGATATGAAACCCCAGCCAAATAGAAAAAGTGATTAACAAAATGGTTTACGATAATAGCAGTTATACGGTAACTGCACCTGATCTGTACCTTACTGATGACGGTATTTCAGTATTAATTTGTAGTCAGGATAAAGAATTTAAAACAAAGATTAAAGATTTACTAGAACGTTATATTATTAGCAGTCTAGTCTTTTTTGAGAGTGACGCTATTACAACAGAAAACAATGTTGCATGGGAATATTTTGTAAGCAGACAAGCAGACCTTATGGTTGTTGATATGGATACATGTGAATATGTAGATTTATGTGTAGCACTTACAAGACCTATTCCACAAGGTAAGTGGACATTGTTTGTAAACAGAAAAGGTAGTAAGCGAGATGTACTTAGAATTATTAGTGCAGAAGGCAAGTATTACCAATTTAGATCTATTGATGAAATAGAACAATTTATAGTAACAGAATTACAAGGACCTTTATGATGCAAAAGTGCCATTTTTGTGGCAAGAATCAAAAAGAAGTATTTAAACTTCTGGAAGGAATGGATGGAGTACATATATGTGACTCCTGTGTAGACCTTAGTTCGTCTTTGTTAGCAAAAGAACGTGACAAAATAGATGTCAATGAACAAAGAAAAGTAGTTCGTAAAACTTTTAAAATTCCAGCCCCCTCACTTATAAAGAAACATTTAGATGACCATGTTATAGGACAGGATCATACTAAAAAAGGTATTGCTGTCGCAGTATACAATCATTATAAACGTGTTATAAATGATAGTGGTATTCCTATACAAAAAAGCAATATGTTATTTTTAGGTCCTACAGGTGTGGGCAAAACACTTATAGCACAAACAGTAGCAAACTTTTTAAATGTTCCGTTTATTATAAGTGATGCAACTAGTTTAACAGAGCAAGGTTACATTGGTGATGATGTAGAGGTACTAATACACAGATTAGTACAAAAAGCAGACTACAATATTGCTAAAGCAGAAGTTGGAATAATTTATATAGATGAAATAGATAAAAAAGCAAAACGTAATGATTTAGTAAGCCTAAGCAGAGACGTAAGTGGCGAAGGTGTACAACAGAGTTTGCTTAAATTATTAGAGGGCTGTGAAATAAAAGTTCCTAACAGACCAAAAACTTTACCTGAATCTTTAGAAGTTAAGACAGACAATATATTGTTTGTGTTAAGTGGTGCATTCGTAGGAATGGACGACATTATAAGAGAACGTTTAGGTAAAGTAAAAATTGGATTTAATGAAAAAACAAAAGAAGATGAAAGATTTTGGCATGATAATGTTGAAACACAGGATCTTATCAAATATGGGCTTATCCCAGAATTTGTAGGTAGATTGCCTAGTGTTAGTATATTACATGACCTAAACAGAGATGATCTTAAAGATGTCTTGACAAAACCTAAGTTTAGTATTATAAAACAATATCAAGCATTATTTAAGTTCGACGGTGTAGATCTCGAATTCCGAAAAGATAGCATAGATGCGATTGTGGATAAATGCATTAATCAGAAGATTGGTGCAAGAGGACTACGTAAAATTTTAGATGAAACCTTATTGGAGACACAATATGATTTACCAGAATATAAAAACAAAGGGATTACCAAGGTGGTAGTAACAAAAGATACAGTTGAAACAGGAATCGCCCCTTGGAAGATTAAGGAGGGCGGAATTGCGTAACAACAGATTCGATAGAAAACGAGAAAAGAAAGTTTTAGTACCTTGTAACGAACATATTAGACATGCAACGGTACGTGTAAATGATGTGGATGGAGAGTCAAATATAATGCCAATCCAATCTGCACAACAATTAGCAAATTCTAGAGGGCTAGATTTGGTGTTGATCGCTGAAAAGGCAGATCCGCCAGTATGCAAAATTACTAGTCTTAACAAGTTTCTATATGAAAAGAAACAAAAAGAAAAAGAACAAAAGAAAAAGCAGAGAGAACATGTAAAGCAGTCAAAAGAAATTAGAATGACGCTTAACATTGAGCAACACGATTTAGAAACAAAAACTCGCAATGCACGTAAGTTCTTAGATAAAAATGATACAGTACAAATTACAGTAACACTAAAAGGTAGAGAACGTGGGCGTCAAGATGTTGCACGCCAATTGCTTGCAAAGTTTGCAGAAATGTGCGGTACTACACTTGAAAGTGTACAAAACAGTGGAAATAGAATAAGTGCAAAATTAAAATGAATTGGGAAGATAGATATTTCGCAAGAGATTTCGATACCACTAAAATTATTCCTTCACACGTAATGCGTGAACTTTCACGTGTTGTGCTTAAAGTGCCATCTTTTGTTACACAACATGACCATTATTGGGCTTTGCTACGAACAAATAAACCTCAGCATCGTGCATTAGTATACTGGCTTGTAAAAAATATATATTATGATAATAAACACAATGGAATGATAGAACACTTTGGTCAACTATTAGATGCTCCATATGTTTTACACAGTTTTGTATGCAATGCTACAACTCATGATAAACCATATACAGGAAATGATCAGTGTCAAATACAAGAAAATAACATATTTTTTCATGCAGGTGCTATTGTAAATAAAGCATTAGAATATGATCTTGATACATGTATTATAGGATGTAGAGAAGGTATTGACCAAAGACCTATTAACGAATTACGTACTGAATACTTTGAATTGCTATCTAAATGTTTTCCAAATTTTCCAGATCTTGATGCAGAAGAAGATGAAGTATTTCCTAATTTGAGTATTGGGTTAGGATATGGCATAAAACACGAAAATAAATTCCAAATACAAAGACATGGTTTTAAGTGGGTAAGTTACAAAAGTAATCACAAAAAACCTAACTTACTAAAATAATTGATAAATATACTTGACAACAAGATGTTTTGTTGTTATATTATATATGTAGGTGCCAAAAAGGGCCTACAAAGTATCTTGCTTAAAAGGAGATTATTATGAACAAGAACTATTTAACAACCCTCGACTTGAACAAAGTCACCCCATACGCAGTAGGATTCGACCGTATCTTTGATGATATGTTCCGCTACGTAGAAAACGCAGGCCAGTCAACTGGCTATCCTCCATACAACATTAGGAAAGACGGAAATCAATTCCAGATCGAGATTGCACTCGCAGGTGTGAAGAAGGCTGACCTTGTTGTAACTACAGAGGAAAACAACTTAGTTATTGAACACAACCCAGATGAAATGGAAGTTGAGTCTGATAAAACAAGTTGGTTGCATAGGGGAATTGCTACACGTAAATTCCGTAGAGTCTTTACACTTAGTGATGACGTAGTAGTTAATGGCGCGAAGCTAGAAGATGGTATGCTTTATGTAGATTTAGAGCGTATTATTCCAGACGCTAAGAAGCCAAAAACAATTGAAATCAAATAATCAAGCAGAGGGGAGGGCAATGCTCTCCCCCAACAAAAGATAAATATTAGTATGACAGAGAATCAAACAATTGAAAAGCCTGGTGTAACCAAGCTCAAAGCACCTAATAAATATCATGTCATCATGCTTAATGATGATACGACTCCAATGGACTTTGTCATTAGTGTCTTGACACAAGTCTTTAATAAAGATGTCGAGACTGCAAAACAAATTATGATAGAGATTCATAATAAAGGACGTGGCGTTGCAGGCGCATATAGTTTTGAAGTGGCAGAACAGAAGTGTGTAGAAACAACAACTATTTCACGTCGAAATAATTATCCATTAGAAGTAACAATAGAAGAGTCCTAATGAAAATAGCAATTACTCAACGAGTGATTGATTATAGAAATGGTCCTTACGATTCCTTAGATCATGGTTTTTATTCCATGTTCAAAGGACATGAATTATTGCCCATTCCAAACAATCTAAAATTTTTAAGAACACAAACTATTACTGAAGCAGACTTAGTTGTATTCAGTGGCGGTAATAGTATGATCAAAGATAACTGGCAATATAACTATGATAGATTAGTTGTAGAGAAACATGTGCTTGATCTAGCAATGGCTTATGAAAAGAAGATACTAGGTATTAGTAGAGGCACACAATTTTTAACTGTAAGTTTTGGTGGTAGTATAACACCAGATCCAAATCATAAAAAGAATCATTATGTAAATGCTACTGGTGCTAGAGTTGAAGTATGCAGTAGACATGAAGAAGTTTTAGGAAGTATTCCAGCGGGTGCTGAAGTACTTGCTAAAGATGACGATGGTAATACAGAAGCCTGGAAGTTAAAGGACATTGGTTGTGTGCTTTGGCATCCTGAGCGAATGAATAACCATTGGATGCCAAATCCTTTGAATTGGCATAAGTAACACGGGCAACGTCGAGCCCACTAACAATGTGAGAGCCGTGGTAAAAGCGGCAAGCAAATGGAGGAAATTATGGACGCACTCACTCTATGGATGGCAGTTGGCTTTTTATTCGCCGGTTATTCAGTAATAGCAAACGATAGTGTACAGACTCTCGGTACATGGATCGCATCAAATAATGAGAGATTTAATTGGAAAGTTATGTGGGGAGCGGCAAGTGCAGTTCTCCTTTATACTCTCTGGTATGGCTGGTATACTAACGGAGGTGATATCAGTTATGGAAGACTTAATAAAATTCCGTTTCAAGAAATACAATGGTACCATGCTATGGCACCAGGACTACTATTAATACTCACGAGAATTGGCGTACCTGTTAGTACGTCATTTTTAGTTCTAAGTGCATTCGCTAGTACATTTGTATTAGAGAAGATGCTTGTAAAATCTATGATGGGATATGCAGTAGCGGCCGTGGCGGCATATTGTATTTGGATTGTGGTTACTAAATTACTTGACGAAGCAAAACCTGTTAAAGAAGAACATAAAACATATTGGCGAGTAGCACAATGGTTTACGACAGCATTCTTATGGTTTACTTGGTTAAGTCATGATATGGCAAATATTGCTGTGTTCTTACCTAGAGAGATACCATGGGATCTTATGATTCTAATTAGTCTTGTATTTGTTATAGGATTAGGATATATGTTCCGTGAAGGTGGCGGTAAGATACAAAAAATTGTGTTAGAAAAACACAATACAAGATATGTTAGAAGTGCTACTATTATTGATTGTGTATACTTTCTAATACTGTTGTTCTTCAAAGAAATAAACGATATTCCAATGTCAACAACTTGGGTATTCGTAGGCTTGCTATGTGGTAGAGAACTAGCAATGGCTACTATGACAGGCAAGGAAAAGTTTAGAACTGTATTTCCCTTAATTACCAAAGACTTTATTAAAATGATGATTGGTCTTGGTGCAAGTGTTGGTGTAGTTTTATCCATTCACTATGTTATTGTTCCTAATGGATTTTAGGTTGACAAACTTCATAGCATGTGTATAATAATACTATGACTACACATGCTATGATTGACCTAGAGACACTAGGCACAAAACCGGATACAGTTTTACTTACTATTGGTGGTGTTAAATTTAACCCTAATGAAATAAGTGAACATCACAGTGAACTTTACTATAGATATGAAGTAGATGAACAACTTAGTAAAGGCAGAACTACAGATAAAAGCACACTTGAATGGTGGCAAAAGCAAGATCCAGCAGTTATGGAAGAAGCACTAGGTGATCATGATCGTAAACCTGTGCAGGATATTTTGTCAGAACTTAACAAGTGGTGTGTGGGTGTTGATACTATATGGTGTCAAGGTCCTGTATTTGATATAGGAATACTAGAAAATATCTATAGGCAATACGACATGCATATACCCTGGCCCTTTTGGAAAATTAAGGACAGTAGAACATTGTTTGGTATTATGCCTAAAGACCCACGTAAAGCAATTAAATTTGCGGCACATAACGCATTAGAAGATTGCAAAGTCCAAGCACTTTGCGTACAACAGTCTATCCAGCAATTAGGATTGGAAATAAGATGAGATTAGAAGATGATGTAAAACTTGATTACAGTGATGTACTAATTAGGCCTAAGCGTAGTACACTAGGATCAAGGAAAATGGTAAAAGTTGAACGTAAGTTCGAGTTTAGGCACTATCAACCTGTACGGGTTGATACAGGATCATTAGAGTATGGCTATCCAGCAGGACCATTTCCTGACAAGCATTACGAAGGTATTCCTATTATGGCAAGTAATATGGATGGTGTCGGTACGTTTGAAATGGCTGATACACTAAGTGAACTTGGTATTTTTACATGCCTTGTAAAGACATATAGTGTAAATGAACTTGTGTCATTCTTTGATTCTGATAAAAGTTCTAGAACACAGAATGTTGCATATAGTATGGGCATTACAGATGCTGATCATGAAAAGTTTCGTATGGTATATGAGCAAGTAGATAGCAAACTAAAATATGTTTGTATTGATGTTGCTAATGGTTATAGTGAAAGATTTTTAGACTATGTGAAACAATTTAGAGAACTGTATCCACATATTGTTATTATTGCAGGTAATGTTGTTACCGCAGATCAAACACAGGAGTTAATTTTAAATGGAGCCGATATTGTTAAAGTGGGCATTGGTCCTGGGTCTGTTTGTACTACTAGGATTCAAACGGGTGTTGGTTATCCTCAGCTTAGTGCTGTTATTGAGTGTGCTGATGCCGCACACGGCCTTGGCGGCCATATCATCGCTGATGGCGGATGTACTTGTCCTGGGGATGTGGCTAAAGCATTCGCTGGTGGTGCTGACTTTGTAATGCTAGGTGGTATGTTAGCAGGACATGATCAAGGCGGTGGTGAAGTAATTACAAAGCATTATGCTACAGGCGAAGCAACACTTTTAGATAATGGTAACTTTTTGCCACACTACGAACAAAAACATTTTATACAGTTTTATGGTATGAGTAGTGATGCCGCCAATACAAAACACTTTGGTGGGCTCAAAGATTATAGGGCGAGCGAAGGACGTGAAGTTCTTGTCCCCTACAGAGGTGATGTTGCTAATACAGTACAAACAATTTTGGGTGGAGTACGCTCAACATGTACATATGCAGGCGCCCTTAAACTAAAACAACTTAGTAAATGTGCTACATTTATTAGGGTCAATAACCAATTCAACAAAACATATGAGTCTAGCACAACAAAGGCTTAGTGCGTTAAATTAACGCATCCTAAAAAATTATAAACTTAGAGTGATATATAAGCAGTTCTGTTATATCACTCTTTGCATTTGTAATAAAATTACACTGTTGCTAAAATCGCATGGCAGAGTTTACAAAAGTAGTACAGCAATACTGTCCTATCGGTGATAAATAAAAGTGTAAGACAAAGCGACCTCAGCTTAGAAAAAATGAGTGACACTAGGAAAGACTAGAGCGTGCCTACGCTTTACAACAGACTGACGCCGCAAAGACGGTGACGCCGGAAAAGACCGGGGTATTGCTTTCCTCAAGCATCCAAACAAAACTTAATAAGGAGACAATCATGGGAAAGATCCTACGAATGATTGTGAGCCAGTTTGGACGCGATAGTTCGTTCGAACGAGACATGCTCACATACGCAAAAACAGAATATAAAGATGATTGGTATTATGCTTATAACTATATGCTAAATCATAAGGGCAGAGGCCCAAAGACTGGAGGAGTAACAATATGACTCAACTAGTTTTAACAGCAAGCAATTTTCTAAACATTTCAGGTATTATGGAATGGTTTAGTGACATGTACCGTGCTTATAGAAAAGGTGCAGAACGTAGAGCTTTACGTAGAGAAACTTTACGTGAACTAAGAAGTTTAACTGATCACGAACTACGTGATTTAGGAATTGGACGTAGTGATATTATGTCCATAGCAAACGGAACTTTCTACGAAGAGAAAGTTTTAAATGATGTAAAAACAAATAACAATTTAAAGGGGTGGGTGTAATGACTGCAATAGCAATGAAATACGTAGTGAATCCAGTAGAAGGATTCTTTTATAATTTAGGTGACTGGATCGTAAAGACAGGAACCATTGCAGGAACATCACGTGCCGCAAGCGAATTAGCAAGACAAGGATATCATACAGAAGCAAAAGCTCTAATGATGGAACTTAAAAAGCTAAGAGGCGAAGTCTAATGACAATTAGTATAGCAAAGCAATTGGTCAAGTTTCTTGAAACCTTGTTTGAAAAGCCGTACTATCCAGAAAAAAATTACATGAGAGGTAAACAAAAATGAAAGCATTAGGATTAATCACCGCAGTACTAGGATTTGTATTTTTTGCAAATCTAGCATATGCAGACGATATGACTATTGAAATGTTGAACAAAAGAGATGACGGAGCAAAAATGGTCTATTCAGAAGATATTGCTCGTATTGATGTAGGCGACACAATCACATGGGTACCAACATCAAAAGGTCATAATGTGGAATTCATCGCGGCTCCAGAAGGCTGGGATATTCCTAAAAAATCTAAAAACAACAAAGAAGTTGCAATTACATTTGATGTACCAGGTGTGTACGTATACCAATGTACACCACATAAAGCAATGGGTATGATAGGTTTGGTTGTAGTAGCAGAAGGTGGCGAAGTACCGCTAAATGATGTAAGCAAAGCCAAAGTTAAAGGTAAGTCAAAGAAGAAACTTAAAAAATTATTAGGAGAACTTTAATGTGGCCTTATAATGACGATGAACTAGACATCATCAACGGAAAATAAAAAAAGAGGGCGGAAACGCCCTTTTTTAATGAGCAAGGCGTGTTGGTTTATTAACTACATAGATAAATACTTTTAACGAGGTATACTATGTCTAGAAAACCAATGGTTACAATAATATCTGATTCCTTAAAAGAGGCAACTACTAATGCTGAAAAGGTAGAAGTTCTCAAAAAATATGAATCAGATTCTCTTTTCAAGCGTATTGTTCAATATGCACATAACCCCCTTATACAATTTGGTTTAGAAGATTTTGATCCAAAGGTGATTCCTGGACGGGAACATGGCATGGGCATTAGTAAGTTTATGCACCTACCAGATGATATTGCAAATAACAGTCTCACAGTAGACGAAGGTGTATTCGCAATTAATATGGTGCTTAGTCACATAAACATAGAAGAAGTTCATCTGTTTCTTGGCATGTTTAAAAAGGACTTAGGACTAGGACTTACAATAGACATTATTAATGAAGCATGGCCTGATTTTATACCACCTTATCCTGTAATGCGTCCTAGTAAATATGACCCAAGTGTTTTTGATAGTTGGTATCACTTTACTATTATGGAGATACATGAAGGTGAACGTATTAGTATTATAGTTAGAAATGGTGATGTACAGTTCAGAGATGAAGAAGGAACTATTATTACAAAGTTTGATGAACATGTTGAAACGTTTGCAAAATTGGGTAAAGATGGCAGACTAGTTTTTGATGCTGTTTGGAATGGTACAAATTTTATATTGTATGATAGTATTCGTTATGATGGATTTATTGAAGGACATGATAATAGACTTGGATTTAACTGGAGATTTAATGGTATACAACAGTTATGGTTTATGAGTAAAATGGATCGTGAAAATTGTATATTTAAAATGCCTATGTTTACAGCAGTACCTGATTTAGAACAGATGAAAAAAGAGGTAACAAAACTTGGAAAGCCTTGCTACCTACGTAGTCCATCTGGTATATGGCAAAACGGTGAAACAAAAGAGTGGCAGATTGTTACTCCGGAAGATGTCGCTTAACCTTTTCAGAATATAAACTCATACTATGGTCAAAAGCACCGTCAAATAGTTGGAACTTCATCATTGCTCTCCAACGTCCACGTAACTGGTCTTTAAATCTTTGCCACCAAGTTACTTTCCTAATATTCCCATAATAATTTATATATTGTAATTCACCAATGTGTGTAAAGAATCCGTAAGGCGGAACCTTACAAACTATATCATTGTTGTTTACAAATCTATAAGCATTTATATTATCAAACTGTTCTGCCCATGTGTGATCACCAACACGTGGTGAACCATATGTATAGAGTGTAACTTCAAAACCACTTGCTTTTAATCTACTGGCCGCAATAGTTGCCATAGCCGCACCAAGTGAATGTCCGCAAACTAGTATATGTTTGCCAGCACACTGTTTCATTTGTGCGTAACCAAATATATGATCCCATAGTTTATCCAGTTCACCCTTAAAGCCTGCATGTACTTCACCTTCTGTTTCTGAATCTACTTGCCAGGATTTTAAGTCAGCAACAATATCACTTAATTGTTCTGGTTGTGTCCCTCTAAAGCAAATGACAACATGTTTTGTATCGTGTACATATGCACATGCTTCAGCATTGTTATATTTAAAAAACATAAAACTTTTTTTAGTTTTACAGTATTCCTCAACCATTTCTTTACATAATGGTTCGTCTGCATACACAGCGTTTGATGTATTTGCACACATTACTGCATGTTTCCAATTAATCATCATTCCCCCTGATTTATTTGTTCGTTGGCTTCAAGTATACTACTAGCTATGTGCTTGCCCAAAGCCTCATCATATTTTTCGCCACAATTCTTTTCACATATATATGGCGGATTATCACTCTCCCAACCCGGAATATAACATCCTGTTTGATAGTAAGGAGTTTGAATAATTTCTTTTAAACTATAGTGATCCAAATGATTAAAATTTGGATTTGCTTTTATAACTTCCCAAATACCATCTTTAAGCATAGTTTCTGCTTCTTCATTAAATGGATCTAATCTCTTTTCCCATGCATTCGCATAATAGCAACAGGGCCATACTCTTCCCTCTGGAGTAATTTCAAATTCTCTAAAATCTTCTTTATGAACAGGACAACTAATTTTACACTTCATACCGCTCCACCCTGATAATTATAATCTTTCAATAACTTTACTGCCATCTTTTTATTTTCAGGAGTTATTAACCCGTGTCCTCTACCATTAAATTTAAAGTTGATATCAGTACCTAAATCTTTTGCCATTTCTATTGCATTTGGAATGTCATGCCAGTTCCACTCAAATATTAAATAATGCCATGTACCATTACCACCAGCATTGAAATATGCTTTCATATTATCATATGCCCGTTGAAAATTTACGCCTTCTCTATACATTTCATTTGTTTCCTGATCCGTACCATCAATGCCAAATTTAAAATATACACCAGTATGTTTGCCTCTGAAATCTGTATATTTTTCTGCAAGTTCAGCATACCAATCAGGCTGTCTTAGACCACCATTGGTTAGTACATGAACTTCATCTGTGTAGTCAAAACTTCTTGTTATAAAGTCATTTACTTTTGGGTGCATACAAGGATCGCCCATTTCTCCACAGAATTGTATATATTCTAAATATTCATCAAAGCCTGACAATCTGTTAACAAATGTATCTAAACTCATATGTTCCTTGACAAGCCACTGTGCTTCTGTTCCATCTTCCGGATTTGTCCTTGCACATGACCTACATCTGGCTTGACAATAAGTTGTTAGCCAGAAGTCTATTGCATACCTGATTTGACCAGG
>VMHT01167345.1_pt1 | contig 132701 bp, 135 predicted proteins | sample 4693611 | NCBI WGS metagenome assembly VMHT01 (sample SAMN12280063, study PRJNA550983) | marine metagenome | isolation source: seawater sampled from same location over 5 years 0.02-0.2 micron viral filtrate | place: USA: collected off the coast of southern California halfway between the port... ... | reverse complement strand
TATCCATAGGAATACTATTAATATTTGAATACTTTAATAATATTTCGTTTAATTTTTCTTTCGCTTCTTTCGATTCTTTCTTTTTTTTTCGCTTTTCTTCTGCCTGTCTTCTTTGTTTTTTATATTTTTCTTTTTCATATTTAAGCTCCTCTTCTTTTTTTTTGATAAATTCTTCCCATTTATCATCTTTTTTCACAGATTTTTTTTTTCGAAATTTTTTTTGTTTGTTTTTTTTTACATTCTGATTTTTAAATTTCTTTTTCTCAGGTTTAGGTTTAGAACTTTTTTTTTTTCCTTCATATATTAATAATTTTTCCTCTAATTCTAATAATTCATTTTCTAATTCTGGACTAGGATTTTTTTTATATCTTTCTTTTATTCTTCTTATTTTCTTTTTAATTTTTCTTTTTGGATTACTAGTTACTTTTACATCATCATCATCATCATCATCTGTTTCATAGTCTAGCCAAGAAAAGTTCATTTTTGTATTTCTAACTTACAATTAGTCACCATAAGATTACATTCAATTTTCTTACTTACTCAAATGATATTTTAAACTATTTAAATAAATACCTACTATTCATATTATATTATGCAGATTTTTGTTAAGACACTCACTGGAAAAACTATCACTTTAGATGTTGAACCTTCTGATACTATTGAAAATGTTAAATCTAAGATTCAGGATAAAGAAGGCATCCCTCCTGACCAACAACGCTTAATTTTCGCTGGCAAGCAACTTGAAGACGGTAGAACTCTTTCAGATTACAACATCCAAAAAGAAGCAACGCTTCATTTAGTTCTTAGGCTACGATAAAGTAAATTAGTTTAAATTTTTTTAGTTTAGTATAATTTATTATATATGGAAAATAAATCTATAATAAATAAAAATCTATGTAATAAAAATACACAAAAATGTCATTTTCCTTATTCAAAAAATCCTAGAGATCCTATTTATGAATGTTGTAAAAGTCATTTATTCGAGTTACTATCTTATATAATTAGTGTATTCGAATTGTATAATATTGAATATTTTTTAGATTATGGTTCTCTTTTAGGATGTGTTAGAAACAATAGCTTTATTCCTTGGGATGATGATATAGATATAGCAGTTATTGATAATGGTGACAATAGTGAATTAATTGAAAAAGCTATGATTCATATTCTCAATAATGATAAAAATTATCATTGTATGAAAAATGATAATCCGTCTTTAATTTCCTACTGGTATAGACTTTTATATTCAATTTATAATACATTACATATTGATATTTGCGTAAAAAAAATAAACAAAGATAATAATTATTTAGACCATTTTTGTGATAGACACAATTGGAGTATTAATAAAACAGAATTATTTCCATTAAAAACAGTAAAGTTTAATCAAATTTTAGTTAAAATACCCAATAAATCAAAAACTTATTTAAAAAGATTATATGGAGAAAATTGTATTGATGAAATACAAACTAGAGGTAATAAATATGATTGGGAAGAATATTAAATTAATTTAAATAATATTTATTTATCAATATATATATTATTATGTCCAGTAAATTCACTCAACTACTCATCAAAGAAAATATTAAAAAATTTAATTTTATTAAAACTAAAAAAATATGTGAAAATTGTCCAAAAAAAATTAAAAAAACCAATTGGACAACTGATAAAAATAAAAGATTAGAAAAAAAAAAATTGGACAACTAATTAACAATTTGAACAATTTAAATCAGCACAAATTTTTTTTTTATTTAATCTACAACATCCATATCTTCCACCGTTACATTCATTATCTTTAGTTTCAAATACTACATTTCTTCCTCTATACCAAATTACTAACATAAATAAAAAAAATATTATTAAAATAAATCCTGCTATCTGTAAATCTTTCGCACTATATCTAGTCATTTATATATATTATTATTTTATTTTTAAGAAAATAATTTATTCATATTTATTACTTCAGGTTTATTATTATCCTTTGTATATAATTTTAAAATTAAATCATTATCTCTAATTCTCAAAGTATAATCATTCTGACTACTACTTCTACCTACTCTTCCAAATGCTTGTATCATTTTTTCTTGTGTCATATTTTTTAAATCTTTACTTAAATATCCGTGACAAAATTGATAATTTGTTCCATAAATATAATCACTTGAAGCTATAATTAAATATAATTTTTGTTCTGTTGCTAATTTTTTCATAATATCCATATACTTTTTATTTGGATGATTCGCAAATACACCTATTCCCATTAACAGTAAAATTTTCCATTCTTTATTTATATTCAAATACATAATTTCTGATACTACATTATCATCTATATTACTAGTAAATACATTACTTACTTCTTTATTATTTGCCCATTCTTTTATATGAAATTTACTATTTGGGACATATTTACTTGATAATTCTATTGGATTAATTTTTGATTTTAATTCTTTTACTTTTCTTCTATATTCTTGCTCTGCTTTAAAATCTGTTGAATTATTATTTTTTGATTTATCTTTTTCTAATTGTTCAGAACCTAATTTATCTTTTCGATGTATTTCATCTTTTTCTACTTTCTCCAAATCTAACATATATCTTTCATTTCTATTCATTATCGTCATAATATTATCTAACTCCTTATCTGGAATATTAGACACTTTTAAATAAAACATTGCCATTTTTTCTACATTTTCTGTAAGGAAAATTGTTGGACCATCCGTTAATGTGTAAGCATCTTCAGTTGTAATTTTTATAACTGAATTGTGCATTTTCACTCTATTTTTTTGAAAATAATTGTAAATATCATTATAATTTTTTTTTATTAATAATAATAATCGTAAGTAATAAATTTTTAAATTTATTATATTAATATCTGATATTGATTCAAAATAATTTTCAATATTGTAATCATTCGATATAAAATTATTTTTATTTACATAATAGATAAATTTTACCATTTCTTTAACATCTAAATGTCTTAATATTGTTTTGTTTTTTTCAATATGTCTAGCACATCTTTTTAATTTTTTATAATCACTATATAAGTAGTGAGGCATTACAATATAACCATTAACATCTAAAATTGGTATTGATTTTTTACATTCATAACTAATAATTTCACTTATATTATTTGTCTTAAATTTATTTTTAAAACTAACTGTCATAGGGTAAATTTCATCCATATTTGGTAATGTAGCTGATGATAAAACTACATTAGGTATTTCATTATTTTTCCAATTTTTTTGTAATATTTCATGAAATTCATGATTATCATAATCTAAAGTTATTGTTGGTTCATCCCAATACCAAATTATTTTTTCTTCATCATTAAATGCCAACATATAATTCATAGCTGGTAAATAAGATTGAATATCAGTTATTATTAATTGAACCTTTTCACCATTACTATTATCTACTCTAAAAATAGCTCCGGTTCTTCTATTTTTAACATAGTCTTTTGCCGCAAAATAATGTAATCTTATATCTCCTGCGTCCTTACAACCAAACGCAATTGCTATTGGTATTTCCATTGAAATACATGCTTTTGCTAATTGTAATCCAATATGTTTAGCCGCACATGTAAATATAATCTTTTTCCCACTAGCTAATCCTACTGGAGACATTGTTTTTCCTGTTCCTGTAGGCGCTTGATATAATATTAATTTTGAACCTAGTCTTTTACAAGATTTAAATAAATCTTTTTGATGTTCATACAATTTCATATCATTGAATTTAAATACAACTTCATTTTTTTCAATATTATCCAAAGCATTTTTTATTAGTTTTCTTTTATTAATTTCATTTTTATAATTTTCAATTATATAATTTATAAATTTTAAAACATATTTATTAACATTCAAAACTGAATTTTTCAATAATTGTGTTAATGTATAATAACTTTTAGGACATAATTTTTTTTTAAAGAACTTTTGAGAATTATCTAATAAAATAAACTCATAAACATATTCTTTTAAATCATCTATCTTTTTAGAACTATTTTTTAATCTAATTAAATCTTTTTGTTTTAATTTTTTCATTTTTTTTTCATTTTTTAAAATTTTTTTTATATCAAAAGATAAATTATATTTTTCTACAATTTTTATAATTATATTTTTAAAATAATTTTCAAACAAATATAAATGAAAATTTTCATCACTATTTTCGTTTATTTTCATATAACCTAATAAACTTTTAGAATTATTGTAAGTATGATTTGTATTATTAAATCCATTATAAATTAAATTTAAAATTATCTTTTCTTTGGGATTTACTGGAATTTCCAAATATTCCCATTCACTTTTAGTAAGTTTTTGCTGTGTTAAGTCCATTATTACTACTTATATTTATTTATATTTAATATCATTTCAATTTTAGTAAAATCATATTAAATATTAATAGTTTAATATATAAAATATGCATTATATATTTACAATCGAAGGAAATATTGGTTCAGGTAAATCTACTTTAGTAAAAAAATTAAAAAATATTTTCCATTATCTTGATAATATTCAAATTATATTTTTAGATGAACCTGTTTCAGTTTGGGAAAGTATAAAAGATAAAAGTGGCAAAAATATTATAGAAAAATATTATGAAAATCAAAAAAAATACGCATTTTCTTTTCAAATGATGGCTTATATTTCAAGAATACATCAGATAAAAGAAATTTTAAATAAAAATAATAATGTTATAATTATTTCAGAAAGATCCGTTTTTACTGATAGAGAAATATTTGCGAAAATGTTATATGATGATAAAAAAATAGAAGAAATTGAATATAATATATATCTTAAGTGGTTTGATGAATTTGTTAGAGATATACCCGTTTCAGGAATAATATATGTTAAAACAGAGCCAGAAAAATGTGAAAGTAGAGTAATTAAAAGAAATAGAAAAGGAGAAAATATTCCATTATCTTATTTAAAAAATTGTTATAATTATCATGAAAATTGGTTAAATAATGAAACAATACCTGTATTAATATTAAATGGTAATAATGAATTTATTAATGATTTACCAGTAGGTTGGTTTGAAACAATTCAAAAATTTATTAAAGAATTATCACCTGATTTTTTTTCAAATAAAATTAATTTAGAGGATTTATTAAGTAGTGGAATACCGTATTTTTAATCTAAATCTTTTATTAAATATGTTGTAAACATTGATTTACCTTTAAATTTCAATATATCTAATTCTGTGTTTGTAGTTGGAAAATCATCATTTCCATATACATCTTGTAATAATAACCATTCAAATAATCCACCAGGATATATATAAACATTTACAAAACCTAAACTAATTAATTGTTGATATTTTTTCATTAAATTTGGAGCATTTGCGTTTTTATCATAGACTATTATATTTATATTAATTTTTTCATTAAGATATTTATTTATTACTTTTTCTTCAATGTTAATAGGTATAGTTTTTTTTATTAAACAAGATTGTTCATTAGGGCTAAGAGTATTTATTAATAAACAATTATTGGATTGTTTTATAGCATATTGAATATCTTCAAAATTTACTTTATTTACCGAAGGTGTATTTCCCATAGATATTTTAAATAACTAAATTATCTTTATTAAGTTATTTAAAAAATAATAATTAAAATCCTAATTTTTCTGCCGCATTTAAGAACAACCAATATGGGAAATCTTCGGTTTGATAAGCTTTCTTAGTTAAATAAAAGTTTTTATCACTAATTATAAATGTTCCTTCATTTTCTGCTCTTTCTCTACTTGTTGTTCCTGGTATATAAGCCATGTTAGAGCCAGGCATAAATTTTAATGCTTCTCCTCTTTGTAAAGATGTATCTAATGGGTCATAACAAAAATCTCTTCCACCTCTCATAACGTTTCCTGGGTCACTTACACCTAGTAATTGTCTAGGATTATGCGCACATTTTAATCCTGGAGCACAATGTGAATCTCTATCACAATCTCCTTCTCCCTTTTTTAAAGGATATTTATTTTTTGGTTTCCAATTATACCATTTGGCTTCTGCTATTTCTGGCTCTTTAGATATAAATCGACTTTTTTCTAATTTACTACTGAATTCAGCCCAATTATTTTTCCAATAATTTTTAGAAATATTTAAAAAATTCCAAAAAGGGAAATGTGTTTTTTGATACACATTATTTGTTAATATATATTTGCTTCTACTATTAGAAGTCCAAGTATATTCATTTTTCCAATATTTTTTATTTGGTTGTCCTAATGCTAATAAATTGTGAAAATTACTAGCTCCATCAAATGATAATGAATCAAAATCAGTTCCTATGTTCAAAACTTTTACACCTTTCATACATTTCATCATCAATGTAAAATCTTTCCAACATGGTTTATCAAATGGAATTCCTGGTATTTTACCAAAACATTTCAAATTTGAATCAATTGTTTTATCAAAATTATCCCATTTGGGAGATATTAATCCTGTTCTTGAATTAACTTTTTCTGATAAAATATTTTTTTTATAATCTTCCTTTGTCATTCCTCCATTTTGTCCATTAATCCAATTTGATGTAACATATGAATTTGGACCACTTATATTTTTTGGGTTTAATTTTCCACTATCTTTACAACCAGTTTCATTATATAATTTTTGCGCACACTCTTTTGGTCTAGGAATAAATCTATTTAAGCAGGGGCTAAACTCGGTATTGAAACATTTCTTATTAGCATCATTCGCTTTTTTGTAATCTCTTGATGTTTTTGCTACTTTTCTTATATTATTCATATTATTTCCTACTGCTATATAACCATTGCTATTCCATAATTTTTTTTGTTCATTAGTTGCTCTATCAAATACACCACCTGTACATCCTGAACTTCTCCATAAATCTTCTAAACAAGCATCACTATGAGGACCTGTCATCATATTTTTACTAACACAAGGAAACATTTGATTAAATTTAGCACAATCTTTAGGTTCTATTAAGGAACCCTTAAATGGCCATTGATTTGGGTCATAACAATAATCTTTATAACCTTGATTTGGTTTCAACTCTTTTCCATCTGCTCCAACTATTCTTTTTACATTTCTTCCATCATGACCACATTTTAAAGGTTGTCCTGAACTATTATAACCACAATCCTCATCTCTATCACAATCTCCTTCTCCTGTATCTAATGGAGCACCATAAGGTTTTGCTGCTGGTGTCATTGAACCATCACTATTTAACTTTCCTCTTTTAGGCTTGCCACCTTTATCTGGTGACCAACCTAAAAATTTTTTAACTGTTGTCGGATACCTTTTATTTTTCCATTCTTCAGCCCATTTGCATTTATCATCGTCATACTTTGGAACTAATCCTCCATCTTCTCCTATTTTAGCCGGAACTCCCTTACCTGTAGCAGGACACCACGCACATTTAACATTTGGATATGATTTACCATTCTCATCTTTTGGTATATTATCTCCACAATTTTTCATTCTAGCACATATTCTTTGTTCTTTTTTTTTGGTGCAGAAATATACTGCTTTTGGACCTGGTGAAACCCAATCTCCTTGATTTTTACTTCTTCCATCTCCTTGTTTCCATTTACTATTTATACATACTTCACCGAGGGGACCTTTTGTTTTTGAATCGTAAGCCGATATTTTATCTGTATCTACACAATATCCACAATCATTACTAGCTAATAAACTACAATCAGCATCATCACTTACATTATATCTTTCACATTTATTAATTTGTTTTTCATATGATGATAATTCTATAGAGCTTACTGATGGGTTGATTACTTTTGTTTTAACAACAGAATCACTCATATTAGTATTTCCTTCTACTACTCTAATTTTCAAATGTTCTCCATTTGTGTTTTCTACACTTGGATGAAGTTTATTTTTCCAATACTTTTCTTTTTTTTTAAAATTTTTTTATAATCCTCTCTGTGTTTATCTATATCAAAATTTTCATTTTTATTTTTGTAACTACTTATTATTGTCAATATTAAAACTAATCCAAATAATATTAATCCTAAATGATACATTTTCATATATATATTTATTATATATATTAAATTTAAATTAAGTTGGTTTAGGGTTACAATACTCCCATCTGCTGTGAATTAAATTAGTGTAACACCATATACCTTGACTTTCCCCATCGGGATTTCTACAAAAGTTATGATTTCCTAATCCCGACCCTGGATGTCTTTCTGGTGTTCTGCTATGTCTATGAGGAGATTGTGATGTCCATTTCTGACATGTCTTACCTGTTGTAGTAAAATTTTGACAACCTCTATAGTATCTACCTTTATTTTCAGTTCTACGACTTTCGTCACAAACATTTACTGGAGTAAAATTTTTTTTCTCATAAATATCCCAATTACCAACTTCTTTTGGATCTATATTTCCTAAAATATCTACATAACAATCTGTTTTTTTCCCAGATAATGCTGTATTTTTTGGAACTTGTATATACTTACAGTTTTTCATTGGCTTACATTTTTCTTGACACTGAAGTGCTGTCAAATTTTTGTAGTGCTTTACATATCCTCTATCTAATATACTAAATGGTTCTTTTGAATTCCATACACCCACAAAAACTAATGTTGTTATTAAAACTAATACCTTTAACATCATATTTTCAATATCAGTTGATGAATAATAAAAATATAATATAACACATAAAATAATATAAATAATTGGTATGTTTGGACCCAAATATCCTGAATTTATAATATGAATTATTCCAAATGTTAATAATACTGAACCAATACCATAAAATCCACTCTTTTTATAACCTATATAACAAAAATAAATAAATGTAATCAATAGTATTATTTCTGAAATCATTTTATATTAATATGTTATTTTTTTATAATAATATATTAGTTAAAAACTGCTATAAATCCTAAAATACCAATAAAGATGTAATAAAATAAAAAATGATAATCATTTTTTATAAAATTTCTTACAACGTAATCACTGATTCCAAAAAAACAAATATATAATAACACCCAACCCATTTCTTTAAAAACTCTATTCATTTAATTTATATAAATATAATTTAAATTAGTTACAATATTCCCAACGTCTGTTTCTATCGGTAGTATAACACCAAACACCTTTTTCTTCACCATCGGGATTTCTACAATAATTATGATTACCTAATCCTTTCGCATTTGCTAATTTCCACCATTTAGTACAGTCAGCTACAGCCGTTCTTTTGTGGAGTGAACTACCTCCACACCAATTCCATCTACTTACATATGATCTACAAGGTCTTGAAGCTGAAGCTCCTTTTGCTGTTATACATTTTTTTGGTAGTAGCAGGGAGCCAGAAGAGTGTGGATTTGAATTTTCTGTCCATTTCTGGCACGTGCGACCAGTTTTTGTCCAATTTCTTTTTCCTCTATAGTCTTGTCCTCGCCATCCATATCTTTGACCTTTCACCCATTCTGGGGGGCTTTCTGATGATTTTAATTCTGTTTTGTATTGTTTATCAACACAATAATCCCAACTAGATTTTGCTGGTTTTTCTTTATTTGAACATCCAGGAACTGGTATAGGGTCATTGCCATCTCGTTGCCAGCAAACTAAACCAGACTTACAATCACTATCTCTATTACAATCACCTTCACACTTACCCAATAATCCTTCTTTTACATTTGTAAATTTTTCTTTTAGTTTTGGCATATTTAAAGGTTTAAAACTTTTATCAAGGCAAACTTTATTACCACATCGTTTTGTTTCCTTTAAACTACCACAAGGTTTACCACCGTATTGAGCATTGAATATAGTTTTACGAGTTTTAGTTTTAATTCCAGCATATTGTTCGTCTGGAAATCTAGAATTACATGATTTAGAGCAATTGCTCCAAGATGACCATTCTGATTGTACACAATCTAAAGGAGCTGGATACTTAAGCATAATATTATTAATTTTATCCTTACAAGTTTCTTTGCAGCTAGAAGCATTTTGAGTACAACTTTCTCTAATTCTTAGTTTTGAAATATTTATCCATCCATCTTTTTCAATTAAAGAACTGTTGTGAGAAGGAGATACTCCTGGCCATCCAAACCATTTTTTCTCATCATCTGTTTGATTTTTTCTTTTAACAGTTCTTAATAATTCTCCTCCAGGTGATTTATATTTTCTCTCATACCACATTACTTGCGCAGCTTTTCTTCCATTTACTTTTCTTAAATCAGTAACTATTCCATCATATTCTATATTATTAATAATTCTAAAAACTGTATCACCTTTTTTTATTCCTGGTGGTGGTTCCGGAACTTTACCGTAACAAATTTTAGATGTTTTTAAACGTGTAGGATAATCAATAGCATCAGTTGTTAATTGTTGAAGACTAGATAAATTTTTATTATATTCTTCTATACTAGTTGTTTTTCCTCCATCTTTAAATGAAACATTACCTTCGCTGTCTAATAACATTTGTTTTTTATTATATTTATTTACATCTTTTATATGATATTTTATAGATAATGAATTTCCCTTTAAATTTTTATAACCTGTTCCTTTTTCTGTACATCCAATATTCAAATATTTCTTTTTTAAACATTCAGGATGAGGTATTCCATTTTTATTATATTTACTATCACAAGGGTCTAACTTTTTACTATCTCCCAAACAATATTCAGAAGCATCTTTTGCCGTCTCGTAATTATTATTATTTATTAATTTTTCCATTTTTGTAAATTCTAAACCTACTTGTTCATAAGAACGTACATATGGATGTATTCCATAATTTTTACCTAATTTATCAGTAAAGTCATTAACTGTCATACCTACATCTGTTGCTTGTTTTTTTAATCCTTCTGGCTTACAACCGCTTAATTTCCATAATTTTTGAACACATTTACCTGTATGGGGACCACTTTTATGATATGGTGTAATACACGGATGTTCGTTTAAAAAAGAACCACATTTGTCTTTTGTAAGTAATTTACCTCCTTCAAAAATACCCGATGAAGGACATTTATCCTGTTCTGGATACATTAATGTATCAGAACCTGGATTTTTTGGTAAAGCTATACCTAAAGTTGGACACCAACCACATATTTCTTCTAAACCATTTATTAAATCACCACAGTCAGTCACCCTGGCACATTGTTGTTTGGCTGTTAAATATTGACACTCTTTTTTATTTCTAGTCCATTGATCTTTTTTACATTGGACATCATCTATTGTATTATTTTCATCTCCATACGAAAAACCCTGTCCTGTATTGGGAACTTCGCCTAATACATCTTTGGCACAATATCCACAACCAAATTCACCATCAGGTGGATTAGAATCAGGCAACGCATCGCAACTTGATATTGAGTTACATACATCAATAGCTGTATCTGCCCTAGTTTTTGGTATTACTCTATCTGCTGGTTTTTCTTCTAAACTCAATTTATTACCATATCCTTCTTTTATTCTCACTGGATACAAAAAATCAACTCCTTTTTTTATTTTTTGTTCACCTGGAATACTTGATTTTATTTTATAGTTTCTAGAATTTTTTTTTATTAATTTATCATTATCATTTATTACCTTATCTAAATTTAAATCATAATCAACAAATGATTCCTTATTTATATAATAAATTTTTACTAATAAAACACCTATTAAAATTAATCCTAAAATTAATAATTTCATATATAATTAACACATAAAATTATATTTACGTAAAATCCACAACAATTTCTACTTGCTCTTTTTTTATACTTTTTGACGCAGATATTGATAGTTCTTCTCTTTTTTTTCTAGTTTTACTTGTTGTTTTTTCTTTTCTATTTTTTGCTGTACTATTTCTTTTATTCATATCATTATTAATTTGAATTAAATTTTGTTCAATATAATTAATTATCTTATTTTCTAAAGCCCATCTAAAAAAATTTAGTTGACCAATTGTTGTTTGAATATGGGTGTCATTTTCATATGGAATTGTTATTCTTTCCCATCTACAAAATGGATCAAATCTTCTTTTAGAGTATGCTTTTAATTTTAATTTATAATCAATATATACTTTAAATCTTTTTTCATCTCCATTTCTTTGTTTTAAAGGATATACCGTATAATATTTTTTTGAATAGTTTGTAGCAAACCAATCAATTAATCTTAATGATATTTGTGATTCACCATTTATAATTGGTAATATTTTTTCCATATTACCATTTTTATTATAAAATTCTAATAATTTACTTAATAATAAACCATTTTGTGTTGTTAATGATGTCATATAAAATATCTATTATTTAATCTTTAAATAGTTATTGAATTTTCTCTTTTTGATTACTATCCTTAGGTCTCAAAAACCTATCCTGATTATTTATATCATCTAAATAATTATTTTCAAATAAATATGGATTTATTAATCCCTGTATTATTAAATCTCTACTTGCCATTCTTTGATTTGATAAATCTTTTTTATTACTGTATATTTTTTCATGTTTATTTATTAATTCTTCTTCTATATTTGTTTCTCTCATATCTATTATTTTTTTTTCTCTTTTTGTTTTTAATATTTCACTATTATCTTTTGATTCCCATTTTTTTAAATTATATTCTCTTTTTTCCATTTAATTAATATTAATTTTTATTTTTTGAAATAAAGACGCATTTATATAATATTATAGATGGTCTCTATCACTGACTTTGATAGATGTTGTATATGTCATGAAGATTTAATTAGTAATATATATGAATTACCTGAATGTGGTCATACATTCCATACTAATTGTATTATGCATTGGTTTAGAACTGACCATAATACATGTCCCCTTTGTCAAAATACAGGAATTAACTATCAAATAGCATTTCAACAAGCTAATTCTTCTCATTATACTGAAAAAAGACTATGGGAAAATTATTATATGGAAGCATGTAAATACGTTAAGAAAAAAGATGCTGATAAAGAAATAATTTCAAAAGTTAAAGCAATAAAAAAAACTATTGAAAATGATAAAAATAAGAAAAACCAATTTAAAATTTGGAAAAATAACACATCTGATGGAATATCTAGTAATAAAAAAATTTATGAAAAATTTATGAAATTTCAAAGAGATAAATGGAGAATTCATAGAGATATATGGAAAAGAAAGATTGCTGTCGGATATTTATATTTTCATAAATATAAAAAAAATAAAATTATTATTGCTGAAAAAGTTCAAATATCTTAAAATTGATATAATTAATATTTGACTTATATTTATTATATAATGGCACTTAGAATTAATCCAGAATTAACAGGACTTTCTATTGGAATACGACTTGCTGTATTTGGAAAATGGAGTGAAATACATGGACACGATGCTGATGAATCATCAGAAATTATTAATTCTATGAAAAGAAAAAATATTATATATTATGATGAGCAACCAATAGATAGTGATGACGAAGAATATCAAGATGACCCTTCTACGTTTACTGCTATAGATAATATTGATTATGTCAAATATATTATGGAAGAATGTCCATATGAATATGAAATTGGTATAATTAGTCTAAGTTATATATATCATGATAGATTATTTGCTATTAAACAATTTGGAATAGAAAAATTTCAAAGAAAATGGAGAGATTATTGGAAAAAAAAACAAAAAAAAATTATGTTTATGAAATCTATGAAAAATCTTAAACATAGAGAAATTTATGGTAAAAATCTTTCAAAATAATAAATATTTATTGGTATTTAAATATATTTTCACCCCCCATATATCCATGATAATAACAATAAACACTAATTTCATTGAAATCCCCTGTTACAGTTATATCTACATCTCCATAAAAAAAATCATATGAACCGTCGTCTGTTGTTCCACTAACACTTTTATAAAATAATGATAGATTTTTTTTCATTCCACCATGTATCCCACATTGATAATAAATATCTCCTGCGGTTGTACTATGACCTTTTGGTATGGTTATTGTAATACTACCGGATGAACCTGATATACCAGTTTTGTTTCCAAGATTGTTATTTACAAATTTATCTACTCCGTTCATAGAAATTTTAAATGGATGATTTGTACTAATATTATCGGCTTCGAATTTGTATGTTCTGCCTCTCATAAATCTAAATATTTCATTTCCTATTTGTATTGTATTACCATTAGAATCTTTAAATGTATAGTAATCCCCATTTGTTGGAGACTGTGCTCCACCACTTACTTTTATTATAATTGGAGAATTTACATTACTAGTTCCTACATATGTAATTTCAGATGTTTTACTAGAATTCAAAAGTGCTATAGGATGTCCAATTGGAACATTTTTTAACTTATATGATCCTGTAGATAATTTATATTTTAAATTAGAATCATAACTAGTTCCATTATTGAATACATATTTATTTCCATTTGATGATACAATATTTACTGTACTTTCACTGTTTAAATTAACATCATTGTTTTGATTTTGATTTTGATTCTGATTTGATGATACGTTAGGCAACTGTTCTGATGATACATAACTTCTTTTTTTTATAGCATTCCAAGCACTTGTTCTTCTACCTACACTACCTAACATACCTAACATTACTGAACCATATCCTTCAGGTATTTGGTCTGTTGTTCCCATTGCTGTTCTAGTACTAGATACTCTTCTTGGCACATATCCGCTCATTATATATAGAACTAATATTAAAATGTTTTAATTATTCGCATTTGTTTCGTAAATTTAAATTTTTCATCATTCATAGTTCTCCTATTTAAATTACATTTTAAACAACAAATAACTACATTATCTTTATTATGACCTATAGAATTATCTATTCTATCTAATGTCCATTGATTTTCTTCTCTAACATTTTCATATGCTAATAAACAATTACTTTTACAATAATAACATCTTAGCTTTGAAATTACTAACTTTTCTAAACATTCTTCATATCTAATAATTTTATTTTCATCCAAAATTTTTTTTTTAATATCCTGATTTTTATATCCATTAATTTTTCTCTCCACTTCTCGTTTTAAGAAGTCCATTCCATCGTATTTTTCCTCTAAAAATAATTTATTTAAATATTCTATTTGTGTAAGTTTATCAAATACCTTTTTATTTTTTATTTTTTCTGTTATTTTTCTTTTTTTATTTTTTTTATTTGATAAACCATCTATATTTCGTTTTCCTTTTATTATTATTTTTTTCATATATTATTTAATCTTATAAAAAAATAGTATAGAATTAAATTAAAATATTATATATATAGATGAGTGAAGTATGTCAAGAATTACAAAACATAAAATATCAAACTATGCTTTTAAATCATAATTCAAAAATATATGAATCTACTCCTAATACCGAAAATATTGAAATTTTTTTAAAAAATGAAAAAGAATCTAATAAAAATAAACCATGGAGTAAATTGAGTAAGGCAAGTAAATTAAAAAAAATTAGTGAATATTCTCTTTCATACTCCAAAGAACATAATTTAAATGAAAATCAAGGTAAAGAATTAAAATTATATTTATCAAAATGTTTAGAAAGAAAAAAATTACAAAGACAAAAAGATGTTATATATGATATTGAAACTAATAAAATTATATCCATTTCTTCTTTAATTTATAATAAATCTACAAATAAATTTACACTAAAACGACACGATAAAAAAACTTCTACTCTTAAATGCTTAGCGCCTAAAAAAATAAAAAAAAAAATTAGAAAACAAAAAATTAAAAAAAATAAAATTGATAATTAATTTAAATAAATAAATACATTAATATTACTATGAATAACACATATTGGAATGACCTTCAAATATTAAAGGACATTCAAGATGATTTAATTATAGAAGAAAATAAATATACTGATAAAGATATTGAAGAATTTAAAGAAGGTATTATGTATTTTATTGATGATTTTATAAATCAAAATATTAAATTATACAAGGAATATGATTTTGAAAATATTGTTTTTGGGTCATTATATAAAACTATATATGAAGCATATAGTTTTATGATTAATGATTTAGAAATAGAATTTGATTTAGAATCTAGTATTTATGATTCAATGGAAATTTACTTTTATAAACATCATTGTTTCAGATCTTATAGTGGAACTACTATAGTAGAAAAACCAGATAAAATTAAAATTAAAAAATTATTAAAACAATATGAAAATGTTGAACAACCCGAACAACAAACAAAAGAATGGTTTGAATTTAGACGTGAAGGTTTATCTGCCAGTGATATATGGAAAGCATTAGATACACAATCACAAAAAAATAATTTAATTTATGGTAAATGTAAAAATATTGATATGACAAAAAAACAAAGCGTTAATATTCATAGTGCTTTTCATAATGGACATAAATATGAACCATTATCTATTATGCATTATGAATTTGATTTTAATACTATTGTTGGTGAATTTGGTTGTATAAAACATAAAGAATATCCATTTCTTAGAGCTTCTCCTGATGGAATAAATATTAAAGAATCTAATGATTTATATGGAAGATTAGTTGAAGTTAAAAATCCTATTTCTAGAAAATTAACAGGAACACCAAAAAAAGAATATTGGATACAAATGCAGTTACAAATGGAAGTATGGGATTTAGATGAATGTGACTTTTTAGAAACTGTTTATAAAGATTATGATTCAGAAGAAGATTTTTACAATGATGGCGAACTATTTACTAGAACAGCAAAAGGAAATAGAAAAGGCATTATTATTCAATTCTTTCATAATGAAAAACCTCATTATGAATATTCTCCTGTTGATATTTCAAAAAAAGAATTTGATAGTTGGTATAATAAAATTATGGAAAAAAACTCTAATATGTCATGGGTTGCTAATTGTTATTGGTATTTAGAAGATTATTCATGTGTCTTAGTTCCTAGAAATAAAAAATGGTTTAAAGAAGTTTATCCTGATTTTAAAGAACTTTGGGATACTATTTTAAAAGAAAGAAAATCTGGATTTGAACATAGAAAACCTAAGAGAAAAAATACTAAAAAAAAATTAACTCCTAATTCTTTTAATAAACTTAAAAAAGATACTGAACAATTATTTATTGATTCTCAATTAAGTCCTAAAATAGATGAACAACAAAATATTATTATTAAGGTTAGAACTGAATCTTTTGATTTTCCTGATAATTAATTTATATTTGAGCAATAAAATCCTACTCTTCTACAACTAAAACCTGGATTACAATCTTTTTTTTCCTTTTTTCTTTTTTTATTTAATCTAAAATTTGGTGGATTTTCTATTTTTTGAGGCATTAATTTTGTTTCAGTTTCCATTATTGCAAATTTCTCCTTATATCCTGATAATACAAAAAATACACATAAAATCATACCTACAAATATAATTATATTTAATATATTCATTCTTATACAATATAATTATATTATTATTCATCTGTTAAAAAATTAAAAGCTTTCTCTTCTGTTAATCCTCTTAGTATAAAGTATATTTGTTTTTTTAAGTTTTCTCTTTCATATTTTCCTTTCATTTCACATAAAGCATCTATTTTTCTAGAATGACCTATACTAATCTCGGATTCACTTTTTAAAAAATGAACACATATATTTTTAAGATGAAAATAGTATGAAATATAAAAATCATCATGATAATTTATGTAATCATAATCTTTTATTTTATCATAATATTTTTGAAAATCTTTTAATTTTTCTGAATTTATAAAATACCCATTCGCACCTTGTCCTATCATTATACCCATCAATGGATAACAATGATATGAACCCACATCACAATTTACATTTATTTTTTTATAATTTATAAAATCTTCTATCATATTTTTTTTATAAATATTATCATCATCTACCAAAATTATATAATTTTTATTGTTATTAAAATCTATTACATTATTTTCATATAAACCTAATAATTTTGTTCCTGGACCATAATCATTATCTAACATATTTAATATCACATTATGTTTTGAATATTTTTCCATAAAATAATTTAATTTATTTTTATCTATAGAATAATTAAATCTCATTGAATATTTTTTTGGAATATTTACTATTATTTTATCCGCTTTTTTTGTCTGATTTAATAAACTATCTATTGTTAAATTTAAATTATCAAATTTTGATGGTATTGTTGTAAGCGAAAAGATAAAATTTATCATTATATTATTATTTCTAATTTATTATTTAATTTATTATTTTTAAAAACTAATTATAATATTTTCAAACAACTATTTAAAATATTATAATTATAATATTATACAATTATGCAAAACGAAGATACTGTTATTAAAAGAAATGGAACTAAGGAAATTATTTCATTTGATAAAATATTAAAACGTATTAAAACTTTGGGAAAAGACCTGAATATAAATTACACATCATTAGCCAAAAAAATTATTGATAGACTTTATGATGGTATTCCTACCACTTTAATTGATGAACTTACCGCACAACAATGCGCTTCTTTATCGACCACTCATCCAGACTATGGTATTTTAGCTAGTAAAATTTTAATTTCCAATTGTCACAAAAATACCAGTAATAATTTTTTAAACGTATGTAAACAACTATATGAATTTGTAGATATTCATCAAAATAAAAGTTCTATTATCTCTGATAATCAAATGTCTTTAATCAAACAAAATCATACTGAATATGAAAAAATCATTGATTATAATAGAGATTATTTAATTGATTATTTTGGATTTAAAACTCTAGAAAGAGCTTATTTATTAAAAATAAATGGAAAAATCGTAGAACGCCCTCAACATATGTGGTTAAGAGTATCTATTTGTATTCATAATGGCGATTTAGAAAAAGTTAAGGAAACTTATGATTTAATGAGTCAAAAATATTTTACACATGCTACTCCTACTCTTTTCAATGCTGGAACTCCTAGACCTCAATTAAGTTCTTGCTATCTTATTGCTATGGAAAGTGATAGTATTAGAGGTATTTATAATACACTAGGCGATTGTGCTGCTATATCCAAGTGGGCTGGAGGTATTGGATTACATATTCATAATATTAGATGTGCTGGCTCTCACATTCGAGGAACAAATGGAACTTCAAATGGTATTGTTCCCATGTTAAGAGTTTTTAATAATACCGCTAGATATGTCGATCAGGGTGGTGGAAAAAGAGCTGGCTCATTTGCTATTTATCTAGAACCCTGGCATGGTGATATTGAAGAATTTCTTGAAATGAAAAAAAATCACGGTGATGAAGAAGCACGCGCTAGAGATTTATTTTATGCTCTTTGGATTCCTGACTTGTTTATGAAAAGAATTAGTGAAAATGGTGATTGGACTTTAATGTGTCCTGATAAATGTCCCGGACTTAGTGATGTTTATGGTGATGAGTTTGATTCTCTATATCAAACATATGAATCTGAAGGCAGAGGAAATAAAACTATTAAAGCTAGAGATTTATGGTTCAAAATATTAGATAGTCAAATTGAAACTGGAACACCTTATATGTTATATAAAGATGCTTGTAATAAAAAATCTAATCAAAAAAATTTAGGAACTATTAAATCTAGTAATTTATGCACTGAAATTATCGAATATAGTGGCCCTGATGAAACTGCTGTTTGTAATTTAGCATCTATTGCTCTTAGTAAATTTGTTAAGGATACTAAATCCCCTTTTACAAATGAAGTTGTTATTTATACTAAAAATGACTGCAAATGGTGCGATTTACTTAAAGCTTTACTTAAACGTAAATCTATCGATTTTAAACAAATCAATATAAATCTAGATGATTTTGACGAATTTAAGAAAAAACATAATGTTGAAACACTTCCTATTTTGTATCACGGTGATACTCTTATTGGTGGTTATTCCAATACACTGGATTTACTTAGAAATACCTTCGATTATGATTTACTACATAAGGTCACTAAAGTTGTTACTAATAATTTAAATAATGTTATTGATATTAATTTTTACCCTACTGAAAAAACTCGTAATAGTAATATGAGACATAGACCTATCGGAATTGGTGTTCAAGGTTTAGCTGATGCTTTTGCTATGATGGATATTCCCTTTTTTTCCGATGAAGCCAAAAATATTAACAAACTTATTTTCGAAACTATGTATCACGCAGCATTAGAAATGAGTATGGAAATTTCTAAAGCAAATGTTCCTTATTCTACCTTTCAAGGTTCTCCTGCTAGCAAAGGTATTTTACAATTTGATATGTGGAATGTTACACCTTCCGATAGATATGATTGGAACGCACTCAAAAATAATATTAAAACATATGGTATTAGAAATTCATTACTACTCGCTCCTATGCCTACTGCTTCAACTAGTCAAATTCTAGGAAATAATGAATGTTTTGAACCTTTTACTAGCAATATTTACGTCAGACGCACTATAGCTGGAGAATTTGTTTGTATTAATAAATTTTTATTAAAAGAACTAATTGAATTAGGACTATGGACTGATAATATTAAAAATCAAATTATTAAACATAGCGGTTCAGTTCAAAATGTTGTTGGTATTCCACAGGCATTAAAAGAAAAATACAAAATTGTATGGGAAATACCTATGAAACATATTTTAGAAATGGCCGCAGATAGAGGAGCCTTTATTTGCCAAAGTCAAAGCACTAATCTTTGGATGAAAGAACCTACTTATAATAAATTAACTGCTATGCATTTTTACGCATGGAAAAAAGGCTTGAAAACTGGTATTTATTATTTAAGAACAAAAGCTAAAGCTGCACCTCAACAATTTACTATTGAACCTGATAAAAATAATAATTTAGAAGATGATGATGAAGAATGTTTAATGTGCGGTTCATAATTTAATATTTTATAATATATATATTAAATTATGAGTATTAATGAAAGAAAAAGAATTATGAATGAAAGATTTTATAATAAAATGAATCATATTTTTTTAGCTCATACCACTCCTAGACATCTTAAATTTGTTATTTCTTCATATATTGATATTGTTACTAGAAAGAGAAGTAGAAAAAAAGTAGAAGAAGCACTTATGGATATGCGTAATATTATAATAGAAAATAGTCCTCTTGAAAAATATAAACTTTTTTTTAAGTTAATACATAAATATAAAATCAAATATAAATTAGATACAAATGAATATTTTCTTTCTCCTAAGGCAGTTTCAGAAAAATTTAGAGAATCTAAATTAACAAAACAAAATGAAAAATTTTACAACGAAAAACTTGTTGAAGAAAAAAGAATTATACCAGGAAAAAATAGTGGAATTGGTCCACAAACAAGAGAAAGTATAGAAAGAGAAAATAGAGCTAAATTATCATCCAATTATCCTATGGTGACTTGGGAATCTATGCTTAGCAATGACCACGGTGGAGATATAATCAAATCTCCTAGCACCGCAATGAGTCAAGCTAGAAGGTTGGCTTCACCATTAGTACTCCCTCCGTCATCAAAACCTATTACTATTCCTCCTCCAAGCGTTCGAACTTCACCTCTATCTTTTAGAGGTGGTAAAAATCGCAAAAAATCAAAACGTCGTAGAAAATCTAAACGTCTTAGAAAATCTAAACGTCGTAGAAAATCATCATTTAGTAAAACCAAAAAACGTAGAAAATAATTAATATAGATAATATATATATATTAATTATGGTTGATAGAAGATTAAGTAATTGTCCTATATGTCAAGCTAGAAATGTTATGTTTATGTATAGGACTGATAATAGCACTAATCCTCCAACAGTAACTGCTCAATGTATTAATTGTAATGCTGTTATGAGAGTAAGTCCTCCAAGTCCTGATTTATCTCCTATGTCCGAAGTTAGACAAATAAACAGAATAAATCGTTCAATATCATCATCTCCACGCCCAAATAGAATTGGTTCTCTTTTTTATCAAACACGTCCATCTAACAGAGCACGAAATCTAGTAACAGAAGCACAGGTGCGTTTAAGAGATTCTCAAATCCTCGCGGAAGAGGCTAGAAGAAGACAACAAGCTACTCAAAATAGAATAGATGTAGGTAGAATAGTACAACTCACTCCCAGAGAAAGACAAAGAATTAATGAACAAAAAGTCGAAACAGACCCATCTGAAGAAAAAAATGATGAAAGTAATTCATCCCAACCTATATCACTTTCTCAACAACTAACTCAAAATGTAAATAATGACAGTGATGCGCCATCAACACCTCCTTCCAGTGCTCCTTCAAGTCCTCCTCCCCTCTTACGAGGTTCATATTCGTCATCCCCAATGCGACCTAGTAGTTCTATGGGTAATCATAGAGCAAATAGAAGACTTACTATGCCAGCACATGAACTAGCCCGCCGGCAAGCAGTAATGTTAATGAATGGCTTTCTAGGTCGAACACCCAATAATTCAGCAAATAGAAGAGCTATTGCTCAACGACTAGCTGACATTGATGCTCAACAGAGAGCAGCAAGCACTCCTTTACCACAATCTAATAATAGATTATCTCCTCAAATTAAAAACCTTATAAAAAAAATAAAGAGGGCCGAAAAAGTATCTATTAGACAACCTTCAGCAAGATATATATTTTGGGAAGATAGTAAAGCAAAAAAACCGGTAAAACCAAGAAAAGCATATGACCCGTTAATGGCAGATTCCACACCAATAAAAGAATTATTAGAGGAGAAAGACGAATTCGGTGACCCTCAAAATAATATAATATTACAACGTGATAAAAAACCTTTTGATGCTATTTCAATCCCAAAAAATCAACTTAAAAATTTACTTACAACTAATGGTTATTTCAATCAAACTAAATATCAATGCAGTAATCATGTTGGTGAATCTCTTGACATAACTGAAAATGATATTGTCTTTAACAAAAATAATAGAGAAAAATATCAATTTATAAATGGACGAGCATTAAATATTCCTGCTGGTCTTTTTTTACGCACTCAATTACTTTCTATATTAAACTCTGGAAAAAAACATTTTTTGTATCATATTCATAATGATATTAATATAACACCAATTGCATCTGCTGACAAAGTAAGATGGTTTAATCCTCCAAAAAAAATAAAAGGTTGGGCAGATAATATTCCAGATTGGAACTCTTATCCGAATGGCACATCATTAAATGAAGTACATATGGAAGTAGACGATATGGTTAGTGCTGACCATTGTCAAAAAGGTTCTAATAATTTCCTTATTACAATAACACCTCTTAAAAAATATAGAAAAGCACGGGATAAACGTTTTAGTAGAAGAAAAACTAAAGGTGGTAAAAGAAAAATAAAAAAGAAATCACGAAGAAGAAGAAAACAAAAAGGTGGTAATTTTTTGGAAGAGAATGATATTAAGAATATACAAAACAAGACACTAGTTTCTATTAAAATGCAGAGAAAAGAGGCATATGAATCAGGTTTGACTAATTTTAAGAATGGTGTTCCATTAGTCCTTCATAATGTTGAATTTGATCCAATGAATTCTTGTGCTGAAAACGCAGATACAAAAACTGTATTTAAAATAATTTTTAAAGATATTAGCTATTTCGATGAGGGTAGGATGGAAGAAGCAGTATTTCGTTATGATACCGAATATGGTTTACCACTCATAGAGGGGTGGAAAAAAATAGTAATAACACACATAGGTAAAAAAGATTTACCACAAGGTGGAAGACGAAAAACAAAAAGAAAAATGAAAAAAATGAAAAGAAAAAAATCACGTAAAAAATAAGATGTTGTAATATAACTATAGCTAACTTAATAATTTTTTGTTTTATATTATTTTTTTGAACTTCAAAAAAATAATTTGGAGAGAATTTTATCTTTATCTTTTAAAAAAAAATAAAAAAAAACTAATATAGAATATTCCTATTCTATATCAATCTTATACAAATAAATCAAGAATTTTAAAGACCACATTTTTCTTTATAATAATTATAAAACGTTTTATTTATATTTTCATCTAGAATATCCTTTCCATATACCATTTTAAAATAACATCTGAAACAAGCTAGAACATCAACAAGTGAATTATGAAGATTACTTGGTTCAGAACTAAATAATTCCTTATGAAGTTCAATGAGTTTTGGTGGCTTCTGGTAAGTTCCTGAGTTAAATTTACTTGGAAGTTGAATATTTGTAAATTTTTTACCATAATTCATTGTGCAGTATTCAATTTTTCTGTGTCTTCCTAGCCAATTGATGGGTTCATTTCTGAAATATTCTGCTTGAATTACTCTATTATCGAAATTTAAATTATGAGCTATTAAAATTTGACATTTTAACCAATCTCTCGTAAATTCTCTAAGAACTTCTTTTATATCAACTCCTTCCGACAACATTTTTTCATTTGTTATACCATGGATTTTTGTGCACTCTTCAGGTATTGTAACACCATTTGGTAATTTAATTATATAATCTCTTGTATAAAATTCATTAGTTTTATCATCATAAACAAGCCAACTAAACTGACATATATAAGGATATAATTCACTTTTAGATGGATGTGCCTTTCTAAATTTTGGCAATCCAGTGGTTTCAGTATCAAAGACTATTACTCTCATTTTAATACTTATAATTAATCTATTTCTTTTTAATTCAATTTTATTAATTTATTTTCATAGTGCTGTTTCAAAACTGGGAAGTGTTATTGTAATACTTTGCCTTTGATTATCAATTCCATCTAAATTATTAATACCATCTAGTAAGCGATTATAATCATCTATTATTGTAGGTCTAATATCAAGTGTTAATTTATCTCTAGGATTATTAAAAGCTCTTAATGTAAATTTAAAAAAATCTTGTGTTTTTGATTGACTAATACATTGATTTACTAATTGCCACGGTAAAATAAAATAAGAATATCCACTAATATATGGCGGAATATCATATAGTGTTGGAAATGGATTTTTTAGACTATTCATATCTTTTTCTATTTTTTTACAAGAAACATCTTTTTTTACCTTTAGTATCACAAAATTACAGTTGTTATTAATGTAATAAATTTTATTAAACCAAATGGATTGAATAAACTCTCCTATTAACACATTTTTATTAGTATCTTTCAATAAAACAAATCTTCTCGGCTGAATATACCATACTTTTTCTTCTGAAGAGTAATGTCCAAATAAATATTTAAACTCCTTATATTCAAAGGGATTATTTAATCTTTCCATATTATATTTTATACATTATTATGTATTTAAATACAATTTTTATTTATTACGCATTTTATCATATTTAATTATTCTTTCTTTTAAATAAAATCCAAAAAAAACAATACCTGTGCTGCCTGCTATATCTCTCCATAATGCTCTATTTTTATTATTTCTTAAACACATTACCTCTGATGAACCCCAAACAGCACCTGCTCCTCCTAAAACATTTGAAATGAATTTTTGTCCAGTTTCGACAACAAAATCTCTATTCATTTTAATTAAATTATATTTTATTTTTTTTTAAAATTTTCATTAACTTTTGAAACAGCACAAATACCAAACGATTTTCTATGCCAAGGGCTTATACCATATTTCTTTATTCCTTCCATATGTCTTTTGGAACCATATCCTTTATTTGATTTAATATCATAATATTCATCTAATAATGGATATTTTTCACACATCTCTTCTATGTATTTATCTCTTGATACTTTTGCCAATATAGATGCTGCAGCTATGGGTGTATATTTATTATCCCCCTTTACAACTGTTGTATATGATATATAGTCATCATCATTATACATACAAGGTTTGAAATAATTACCATCTACCAATAAATGGTCTGGTTTTACTAATAATTTATTTACTGCTTCGTGCATAGCTGTATAATTTGCCGCAAATATATTATGTTTATCGATATATTTTTCATCTTTATATTCTACTACCCAATCTATCGCATTTTCTTTAATATAATCAAAAGCATATAATCTTTTATTTTCACTTAATTTTTTACTATCTCTCATTAAAGAATGATCATAACTATCATCTTGAGGAATTATTACTGCAGCAACATATACTCTACCAAACATTGGTCCTCTTCCTGCTTCATCTAACCCAACTTCTAATTGTCCCTTATTCATATAATTCTGCATTTTATATGTAATATCGTAAAATATATTTTAAATCAATTTAAAAATGTAAATAGTATAATACTTATATTATGTATCTTTGGATAGTCATTGTCGGTGGAGCTTTTGCTTTTTTTGCTGCTGGTGGTATTGGTGCTAATGATGCGGCAAATGCCTTTGCAACTTCTGTTGGTTCTAAGGCATTAACTATTAAACAAGCTGTTGTTTTAGCTGCTATTTTTGAGACCGGTGGAGCGGTTTTAATGGGAAGTCATGTTACAAATACGATTAGAAAGGGAATCGCTGATTATCAGTGTTTTGAAGATGAACCCTATTTACTTATGTATGGTTGTTTGTGGGTCATTTTTTCAGTAGGATGTTGGTTATTTTTAGCCAGTTATTTAGAAATGCCTGTATCAACAACTCATTCTTGTGTTGGCGGAATGATTGGAATGGCAATGATGTTAAAAGGAAATGATTGTGTTATTTGGTATAAACCTGTTGAAACTTTCCCATATGTTGGAGGAGTAGGGGGCATTGTTATGTCTTGGTTTTTATCTCCTATATTTTCTGGTGCTATTGCGATGATTTTATTTGCTGTTACACGAGCATCAGTACTAAGAAAAGATTTCAACTCGAATAGAATCAACTTCGCATATCCTATTTTAATTGGTTCTACTATGACAATTAATGCTTTCTTTATTATTTATAAAGGTGCTAAAGGATTGGGATTAGATAAAACTCCATTGGGAGTTGCGTTTGGTGCTGCTTTTGGTATTGGAGGAGTTAGTGCTTTGATTACTATACCAATTGTTCCCAAATTAAAAAAGTATGTTCAAGATAAATTTGATGATAATCATCAAATTACAAATGTAGAAATGGAAAATAAATTAGAAACCAATCAACTTGAATTTAATATTAAGGGTGACCATGAATTACAAAGAGTCACAGATTTACATAATAATGCTGAAAAATTTGATAATAGAACAGAGGGAACATTCAAATATTTACAAATTTTTACTGCCATTTGTGATGCTTTTAGTCATGGTGCGAATGATGTTGCTAATGCGATAGGTCCTTTTGTTACAATTTACACAATCTATAACTCTGGAGGAGTATTAGATAAAAAATCAGATATGGGGCAAAATGCTTATTGGATTTTAGCCTTAGGTGGTGTTGGAATTGCTTCGGGCCTTTTTATATATGGTAAAAAAATTACATATGCTATTGGTGAAAAATTAGTTAAAATTACCCCATCCAGAGGCGTTGCTATTGAACTAAGTTCCGCATTAGTTATTATTACTGGAAGTAGATTAAAAATACCACTTTCTACTACACATTGTCAAGTTGGTGCTACAGTTGGTGTAGGATTATTAGAAGATAAAAATTGTTCTGGTATTAATTGTAGAGTATTTGGTAAAACCGCATTAGGATGGGTCATTACTTGTGTAATTGTTGGATTAACTTCCGCTATTTTAGTTGCTCAAGGTGCTTACGCACCAACTGTTCATAACACTATTTGTGATGTTGTTAATACAACTCATCATCATCTTCTTCTCTAATTGTTGATAATTTTGATTCTAAATTTGTAAATCTAATATTTGATAATTCATGTTCAGAATTATTATTTAAATTATCATATTCTCTTTTTAAAATATTAAATTTTTTTATTCTTTCTTTGTATTCGTCTTTACATATTTTACTTATTATTAATGAACCATAACAACAATATAATATACCTATACAACTACAACAATATTCTGCCATAATATATTATAAATTTAATATATTATGTTTTAATAACTTGTTTAATTTAATGAACCCATACACATTGAATAATAAAGTCTGTTAATAAAGTAAAGCATTAATGGTTGAGTAATAAGAATAAAACAATCAGTTAGTTTTAATCCTCTTTTTTTACTAAAACATTTCATAAGTACTGTTAATGTTGTTATTACGAAAATTATAAAGAAAAATACTGTAAGAAAATAAAAATAATCACAGTACTGAGGTCCTAAAGGTCCAAATAAACTTTGTAAGTTCATTATATAATAAATACCAGAAAAAATTATTTATTAATTATTTCTCCTCTAAGATTTCTTACAGGATTTTCTACACATTCACACTGTTTTTCAATTCCTTGTGAATGATGACCTGTTAAATCTTTTGTGTTTACGTTAGTTACTGCTCTTCTAGCTATTGCTCTACGAGCAAAAGCATTTGTAGAACCAACACTGGTTTGGGGTGAAGCATTAGGAAACCCCTTTCCTTGTCCTGTTACATATTGTTCTGGACCATAAGCATCCGGTCGCATTAACATATTACTTTGTAATAATCTAGCTGTTTTTGCTCTTGAACCTGATGTAGCATTATTTAATATTGTAGGCCCACTATTTTCTACTCCTTTTGATGAATTTATTGCTGATGCTTGAGAATTACTTACATTTGATGGTATTGAAGTAAAACGTCCATATCCACTTCTACCACTTCCTACTCTTCCATGTGTTAATGATCTATAAGGCATTTATTATTATATAAGAAAATATAATTTTTTATAATATGTAAAAAATTTTTTCATCACATATTTTATATAATGTTTAATATGAAATTTAAATTAACAAAATTAAATCTATTTTTAATTATAATCACTGTTATTGTTTTATCAACTTTAGGATTTACTATTCATGAACATTTTACTGGAACTGCCGAAGATGCTATGGATAGTCAAAAAGAAAAAAGAGCATATGAACAGACTAGGCTTGCCAGTTTAGCAGATGGTAAAGATTATGACCCCTTTAATAATATTGGAACCGATCCATTTTTAGATAGTGATTACAGTAAAACTATCGCTGGTTTAGAAGAAGACATTATTCCTGATAGACGTTCTAGAGATATGGCTGCCGCAAAAGCTGCTGGAATTGATTTATCCAAATATATCTTAAAATCGGAAGTTGTTCCTCCAGTATGCCCTAAATGCCCAGATTCTAGAAGCTGTCCTAGACAAAAACCATGTCCTCCCTGTCCTCCCCCTGCTAGATGTCCTGAACCAGCATTTGAGTGTAAAAAAGTTCCCACTCATAATGCCGCAAGTGTAAATGGATTGGGTCCCGGTGGCACTGGAAATGTTGATGGAGGATTTAGTGATAGTTCCTCAAATTTATCGGGAAATGGTATTAATAATACCAATGGTTCTGCTAGTGGTTCTGGTTCTGGTAATGAATTACCAATGCCTCAATTAAATAGTTTTGCTCAATTTAATTAATTTAACTTTAGTAATAAGTATTTTTTTTAAATTTATTTTATATTTAATTATAATATATGTTTAATCTTAATTTATTTTCAAGACCTAAACCTCAACCAAAAGTATTATCTAGAGAAAAAATAGAAGAAATTAAAAGGGAAAAACAAAAAAGAGAAGGAACATTAAACCCTCCAATTCCTAAAACAGAAGCAAATACTATTCTGAAAAATGAAGAAAAAAGAAAAAAAATTAATCAAAAAGAAGCCGCTAGAAAAGCCGCCGCGAAAGACAAAGCCGCCAGAAAAGCCGCCGAGGAAGAAGCCGAGGAAGAAGCCGCTAAAAAGGCAGCCGAAGAAGAAGCTGTCAGAAAAGCCGCCGAAGAAGAAGCTGTCAGAAAAGCCGCCGAGGAAGAATCCGCCAGAAAAGCTGCTGAAGAGGAAGCCGCTAAAAAGGCAGCTGAAGAGGAAGCCGCCAGAAAAGCCGCCGAGGAAGAAGCCGCTAAAAAGGCCGCCGAAGAAGAAGCCGCTAGAAAAGCTGCTGAAGAGGAAGCCGCAAAAAAAGCCGCTGAAGAGGAAGCCGCCAGAAAAGCTGCTGAAGAGGAAGCCGCCAGAAAAGCAGCAGAGGAAGCCGCAAAAAAAGCCGCCGAGGAAGAAGCCGCTAGAAAAGCTGCTGAAGAGGAAGCCGCAAAAAAAGCCGCTGAAGAAGAAGCTGCCAGAAAAGCCGCTGAAGAAGAAGCCGCAAAAAAAGCCGCTGAAGAAGAAGCCGCAAAAAAAGCCGCTGAAGAAGAAGCTGAGGAAGCAGCCGCAGCAGCTCCTTTAGAAGTTTAAGAAATTAAACATTTATTATTATTATAACCCCTTACATAGCCTATTTTATATTGCTCCCAAGTTTTTTTACTTTTAGGTGAATGAAAGTCATAATCTTCTGTACAATCTTGACCTGCTTTTTTTATTATAGGTTCTGACCCTATGGAATGTTCATTAATAAAATTTGTAACATCATATACTTTATTATGAGCAATCAACCAACAATCTGTAATTTTATTATGCCTTGAAATTTCCTTTATTGAATATTCCATATTATATAATTTAAAACATATGAAATATAATTAAGTCAATTTTAATTATATTTTGATATTATATTATGGAAATAAGTTTATTTTATTACATTGCTATAGGAAGTGCGTGTATTATGTCAACTACATATTTTTATTGTACTTATAAAAATAAACTAGTTTACTCAGATAATGATGTTGATAGAGTGAATATAGAAATTACGCAAAGACATAATGCTATTATAGAAAAAAATGATGATTAACGTGTTTTTTTACATTTTTCATCCATTTGAAAAGTAGGAATTTTTTTATCTTTTGGAACAATTTTGATGACACATTTTGATTTTTTACCATACAATGGTTCTATGCAACCTTTTTCCTTCCTTTTTCTTTTAGTTTTTCTTTTAGTTTTTTTCTTTCTCCCTCCTTTTATATGTTCCTTAATTTTGATTAGCTTAGTTTTTTTATCTATATCTATAGTGCATCTAGATCTAAAGTGTTCATATCTTTCACGGACTTTTTCATATGTTAAATTTGATTTTTTTCCTAACATTTCATTGATATGCTCGTGAAGATCATAAACCCATTTTGAAAAGGTATATCTATTTTTCATATTTTTTTCTGTCAGAGGTAAAGTTTTTAAATTTTTACTTAAATTAATCCTACAATATTTACACGGTAAAACACTTTTTAAATTAAGTATAAATTTTTTGTAACATTTTTTGTCTTTTTTTGTTGGATTTACCGGATAATTAAATGACATTGTATGTAAATAGTGCCATAAACCAGGACCCCATACAGATGTCAGCATTCCATCACCACTTTCAAAATCATCCTTATCATAGACTTTTTTGGTTTTGTTTTTTTTTGAAATTTTTTTTTTTCTAGTGCGTTTTTTCATAATTATATTATAACTAGAAAAAAACTTATACAAAAAAATTCTCTCCATTTATGTAATTTATTAAATTTTTAAAATTAATCTTTTTAGCAATATCTATATTGTATTTTATCTTCCAAATATGAATATACAAATCCCTTTCACTAGAATAATTTTTTTCATTTATGTAAACTATTTTTCCTTTGAAATTACGCAAGTGCATATAATATATAATATTTTATTAAATCTTTAAATTCGTTAAAATGAATATTTAACAATTATAATTATATATTATATGGAATTAAAAAATGTCACTGGTAAAATTAAATCCTTATTTTTAAACAAAAAATTTATGATTATACTATTTATAATATTTTTATTTTTAGGTGTAGCATTATATGTATACAATAGTTATATTGCTCCTAAAATAAATCCTGATTTTGTTCCCAATAGAGAATTTAATATAGAAGGAGAGACATGTGAAAATAAATACGCAGATATATATTTATTTAGCGTTAATTGGTGTCAACACTCGAATAAAGCTAAACCAGAATGGGAAAAGGTTAAAAAAATATTTAATAAAAAGAAACCTTCTGGTTCAAAATATGAACTTAGATTTATAGAACTAGATGGTGATAAACAAGAAGCAGAGATTGATAGTTTTGAAGCTGAATATTTAATTCCAAATGGGAAAAAAATAGATGGATATCCTAGTATTTGGATGGTAAAAGAAGATGATGTATTTGAATTTGCTGCTACACCCACTAAAGATACTCTATCAGAGTTCATTACTACTTTAGTTTAAATAATTTAAAAATATTTTTCCATAATTAGCACCTATCTCTATTAATTCTTCTCTTTTTTGTTGTGAACATACTATTTTTTTTACCTCACTCGGAGGCAAATCTCTTGTGGGTATTATTATTTCATAATTCAATATTTTTTTTAAATGATGTTTATGATTTTCATCAATTAATGTATTAATTAAATTAAATCCCATTTCAAAAATAGATGAATTTGATGTAATATTTTCTAGTTTATCACATAATATTTTAAATCCTAATATTTCTTTATAATTAATATCTGGATTTTTCTTTTTTAAATCGCTTAAACAGATGTTTAATGGGTATGGATTAATTATTCCTCCATCAATATAACAATTATCATTTATGATTTCTGGTTGAAAAATAAAAGGCAACGATGAACTCATATAAACAGCGTCAATCACTAACATTTCAGGATGTGTTTCGTGAGAATATTGTTCTAATTTAAATGTTGTCATATTTGTCGCAAATATATTTAATTCTATTTTTGAATGTTCATATATATCTTTAAAAGTAGAATTAATACTTAACCCTTTTGCTCTAAATAATGTTTTATATATAGATTTCATAAATTCCTTATCTAAATAACCTTTTTTTTGAATTACATTTAAAACTGAGTTTATAGAAAAATTAAAAGTATTTTTCCATTCTTTAGTCACTAAATATTTTTTTAAATCTTTTATATCTATACCTAAACATATACATAATCCCATCATTGCTCCCACTGATACACCATATATGGTTTCTATATTGTTTAAATCTACAAAATTATTATCCATTAAATATTCTAATGCTCCAATCATATAAAATCCTTTATAAGCTCCTCCTGATAGCACTAAGTGTTTTATTGTCATTTAATATATCTAATCGTTACTTTTTAATAGTTTTTTTCTAATAAAAATAAAATGGAAGATAATTTTAATGAAAAATTAAATCTAGATGATTTATTTAAAGAAAAAAAACAAACACAAGAACATAAAATTAAAATCTATCAAAGAATTTTAGCAAGAGTTCATAAAAAAATTAAAACTACATCTCGTATGCGTAATAGTGATAATTTTTCATTTTTTCTTATACCTGAGTTTATTCTAGGAATACCTAGATACGATATGGCTGAGTGTACTTCCTATATTATTGAAAAATTAACTGATAATGGATTTTTAGTTAAATATACTCATCCCAATTTGTTATTTATTTCATGGCAACACTACATACCTAAATATCAAAGAGCTCAAATTAAGAAAAAAACCGGTGTTTCTGTTGATGGTTATGGTAATGTTGTAACTAAAAAACAAAAACAACAACAAGATGGTAATAGTCTTAATGGTTTACTGTTAAAAAATACACCTGAAAATAAAAAAGGTATATTAAAAAAGAAAAATCAAAGAAACTACACTGATATTTCAACCTACAAACCTACTGGAAACCTTATTTACAATACAAAAATGATTAAAAGTGTTGAAAATTTAATTGACTCTAATAAAAAAATTAACATAAATTAGACCATAATGCTCTAAATTTTGAAAATTTCAAAAAGTTAATACCTACAAGATTTTATTTCAGTAAGAGTTTTTTGAAAAAACTTTTTTGCAAAAATCAGTTTTGGACATTTTAAAAATGTCCATTTTGCAAATATAGGATAAGTTTTGTAAAAATTTTTATACCCAAAAATTAGTTTTTGAGCATCTTGTAGGGAATTTTTATAAATTAGTAAAAATAATTGTTACGATATTTTTTTAAAAATTTTTTAAAAAAAGTATTTAGAGGCGTTTTTTTATGTTTCCATATAATAGATGAAAAACACGCAAAAACGAAAAAAAAATGCCAAGACCATAAAGAAAAAAGTTGATTACCGTTGCGAATGTTGTGACTATAATACGTCTAATAAAACGGATTATAAAAGACATTTAAAAACAAAAAAACATTTAAGGCGTTTTTCTGAGGAAACAGGAGTTTTTTTAATGCCAAAAAACGCAAATAATGTCGCACACCATAAAAAAACTTTTTGTAAATGTGGTAAAAAATTTAGCTCCAGAAGTGGTTTGTGGAAACATCAACAAAATTGTAAAATTATTAATGAAAAAGGCGTTTTTTCTGTTTCCAATGTTTCCAAAAATGTTTCCAATGTTTCCAAAATGTTTCCTGACCATAAAATAGAAAAATCAGAAGATATTGATTTGAAAATAAAGCAAGTACAACTTGAAAATGCCATGTTAATGAATCAAAAGTTGAAAAAAGAGATAAACCAATTAGATAATCCACAACCTTCAACCAATTTACTAACAAATGAATTGGTTGAAACAATAGGTAAAATAGCAGGTAATAATAATTGTAACAATACAAACAATATTTCAATTAATATGTATTTAAATGAACATTGCAAGAATGCTATGAATTTAGAAGATTTTGTAAGAAATATAAAAGTAAGTCTTCAAGATTTAGATTTTTCAACAAAAAATGGATATGTGAAAGGTATAGAAAATATATTTATAAAACAATTGGAAGATTTAAAACCAACAGAAAGACCAATACATTGTAGTGATAAGAAAAGATTACAATTTTATGTAAAAGATGATGATACATGGAAGAAAGATGAAGACCATGAAAAATTAACAAAAAGTATAAAAGCAGTAAGTAATATTCAGGTTAAGAAAATGAGTGATTGGGAAAAACAAAACCCAGATTATACAAAAGACCCCCAAAAATCAGATAAATGGTCAAAAATGTTAGATAGTGTAATAGCAGGTGAAAATAGTCAAGAAGTTAAAAAGAATGAAACAAAAATAAAGAAAATACTGGGAAAAGCAGTAGATATTAAAGAAGAATTGAAATCTAATTAACTAATAATTCTCTTTCTGTTTTTCGTAAATTTTTAATTCTTCTTTGGGAAGTTTCAATATTTTTACTATCAACAATAGCCTTATATAATGTCAAACCTTTATTAAAATCTTGTTCACATTCAATATATAATTTTAATAATTTTTCTCTAGTTTCTTCAACTAATTGTTGTAATAATTTATCATCCAAATTAGGATTAATGGTTAATACTTTTTCCTTTTTAACAGGATCAAGCCAATAAGCAAATAATTTTTGTATAACAGATAATAATGAATTTTCAAGAGTTTTAGATTTATGTATCATAGTTTGAAGATGTTGTCCATAATCTTTAAATAATTTATCATTAGGTTTGCCTGAATATGATTTTAGCCAGTTACTGTTTTTACTACACAATGGATGGTTATGAAAATCCTGTAATGGAATATCAGAAAATGATTTAATTTCCCATTTTTTCACTTGAAAATTTTTATCTTTAAGTGAAGAATTTCTAGATTTTTCAGTAGCAAATTTTAAGTATGTATTATTTTTTTTAATATCAATATATTTAACATTTCCGTATTTTTTGAAATAATTAGTAATTTGTTGTTTTGTATTTTTTCTATTGTTTTTAATAATTATTCCTACTTTATTAGGGAATTGTTGTCCATTTGTAAATGCTGTATAAAATTTTTCTAAATCATTATAATAAGATGATTTACCCTGTTTACTAATACCTGTATATGTGCCAGTTTCAAAGTTAAAATCATCAAAATACAATAATTCTAATTCAGGAATTCCAATTTCATCTTTTAGATTTTTAGTTTCTAAAGAAGGAATAGGAAGATTATTACCATTAATAGTAGTAGGAGTTTTTTTAGTATTCATTCTGCAATTTTTAGATTTAAGACTTATTTTATTAATAGTATTTTGATTAGGTTTAAGAGCAAATATTCTTTGTTGGCATAAGGGAATAGTATTAAATTGCTGAAGTAAAATTTCTTCTTCTTCATTGGTGGCATTATTATTATATGTATATTTGGCATTGATAGTAGTAGCTATAGCAGCAAATAAATGAGCAATTTTGACATAAAATTTAGCCATACCAAGACATAATCTTTTTTTTTTAAGATGAGAAGAAACATCTAATTTATCTAAATCAGACTTATTAAAATATACAATAGGTATTTTATCTATTTTATTGATAATAGAACCTTTATGAGTTTTTTGAGATAAATAATCAAGATTCATACTATTTAAATAATGATTAATGACTTTAGAAGTTAAAATAATAAGTTTGTTACAATATTTAGGATTTTGTAAATTTTTAAGATCATTAAAATCAGCGGTAGTAATATACTTTGCTGCTATGTGATTAACGACATTTTTAAACTTCATATTTTTATTATTTTCAGTATTTAAATTTTCTCCTATTTGTGTGGATCCTTTATTACCCATATGATTAATATATATATTATAAAATTGAATTAAAAACAAAAAAATATATATTAAATTAATGGCGTTTGCAATGAGTAAAATAAATAAAACAAAACGTAAATCTAAGAAAAAAAATTTAAAAAAAATGTGGGATGCGTTTAGTAATGAGGGTGTTGATACGTCAAAAAAATTAGAAATGCATTATTCTAAACAAGAGCAAAAACAAAAAGAATGTTGTGATTTGTGTAATAGTTCATTATCATATACAGAAAATAAATTACTAACATGTACAAATGAAAAATGTGGTATTATTTATAAAGATATTTTAGACTCAAGCCCAGAGTGGAGATATTATGGAGCGGATGATAGTAATATGACAGACCCGACAAGATGTGGAATGCCAATAAATCCTTTACTGAAAGAGTCATCATATGGATGTAAAGTGATTTGTAATAATAGGTCAACCTATGAAATGAGAAAAATAAGAAGATATACAGAATGGCAATCAATGCCCTATAAAGAAAAATCACAGTATGATGAATTTGAAAAAATTAAAACACTATCTAAAAATGCGGGTATTCCAAAAATAATTATAGATGAGGCATTAAGACAACATAAAAAAATATCAGAAATGAAAACTTTCAGAGGATGTAATAGAGATGGTATAATAGCGGCATCAGTATATATAGCTTGTAGAGTTCATAATTATCCAAGAACAGCAAAAGAAATAGCAACAGTATTTGTTTTAGATAATACAAGTGCTACAAAAGGATGTAAAAATGCGGTAAATTTATTAAATAAAATGGAAGAAAGTAATTTATTAGGAAATAAAACACACTTTTATCAAACAAAACCAATTAACTTTATAGAAAGATATTGTAGTAGATTAAATTTAAATAAAGAATTAACAATGGTTTGTAAATTTGTAGCTCGTAAAATAGAAAATAATAATATTATTCCTGAAAATACGCCTCACTCAGTAGCAGCAGGAATAGTTTATTTTGTAAGTCAAACATGTAATTTAAATATTAGTAAAAAAAATGTAAATAATGTAAGTAAAATAAGTGAGGTGACAATTAACAAATGTTATAAAAAATTAGAGAAAATAAAAAATCAATTGATTCCAGGTGTAATTATAAAAAAATATAGTGATTAAAATTATATTATAAAAATATATAATATAATGTATGAAAAGGGTATAATTTTAACATATGGAAAAAAAGCAATAGCAATACAGAATGAAAATAAAGAACAATTTTATGCTCCATATGAAAATATTCATGAGGAAGTTTTAAATTTATTGAATTCATATGTTCATCTAGAAGTTAAATTTAAAATAAATTATAATTTATATTCTGGAAATATAAAAAATAAAAAACGTTTCTATGTGTATGATGTAAAATTATTAAATACAATAATAATTTAATCAATCATTTTTTGTATAATATCTCTTCTAACTTTGTCCCAATGGCCTGGACCACCAGTCTTAGCACCACCTTGATGTGTAACTTGATTAGGATGAAGTCTATATAAAACTAAAGGTTCCTGAAAATTATATATTTTTCCATATTTTTTTAACATCCTTAATTCTAATTCAAAATCATGGGATAAATCATCATTACCCCATGTTTCTTTTAAATTAATGGAATAATTGCCAGCTTCTAAAACTTTAGATTTTCTATAACAAACTGTAGGATGGTTTACAAACCAATGAGGAAATGTTTTTATATATTCTTCCCAAGTAATAGAAGGATGTTTTGTCATATGAACAAATTTATCCTTTTCATTTCCATGAAACATTAAAATTTGTGCTCCACAAATAGCAATTTCTTGATTTTGTTTCATAAAATTAAATTGTTTTTCAATTCTATCAGGAACCATAATATCATCACTATCTAATTTAATAATAATTTCATTGTTACATAATTGTATGCCTTTATTTAATGAATGACCTATTCCTTTATTACCATCATTTTCAAAATAAACAACTTCTGTAAATCTAGTATTTTGTTTAAAATCATCTAGTAACTTTTTTAATAGAGTTGTATGTAATTTATCAGAACCATCATTTATCCATACAACTTCAAAAAATATATTTCCAGTTTGTTCTTTTATTGAATTTAAACAATCTTTTACATATGATGCGTTAGTATTATAACTAGAAATCAAAATACTTACTTTTTTATTAGGAGTAAGAAATTGTTTTGGAAGTTCAACATAATTCATTATATTATAAGATTGTTTTGTAGAACCCCATTCTTGATTAGCATAAATTTTTTCGTGACCATTATATTCTGCGCCAGAAACATGTATTGGTAAAAAGTAATGACTAGGAAGAATGGTTATATCATTCCATTTTTGTTGCCAATATAATCTTGTTAATAATCCAGGACCAACCGTTCTCCAGGCTCTTTTTCCTGTTTTATTTACAGAAATTTCATTATTTTTTATCCATTCAATAGCTAGTCTAGGTAATTCGTGTTTAGGTGGAAACGCCATAGTCCCAGTAGCAATAAGAGGGTGAGTTCTGGCTAAAACATCATCATATTCATTTGTTGGTGCCCATCCAGCATTTCTAACTTTTTCATTTTCATAACCAGCAAAAGCCTTATATTTATTTATTAAATATGTAACAGGTTCAATACAATAAGCATCAGCATCAACAAAAAATCCTCCATATTTATACAAAAGTTCCCAGCGAATAATATCTGCTTTACCATTTATTTCTTCCATTGAATTAATTCTATCAGTAAGTTCTGAAACAAATCCTCTTTTCATCATTTCTTCTTCAGTCCATCTTATATATTCAAAACCTTCTTTCTTATGAATATTTTTCCATGTATCCATAAATTTAGTAGGAGGTGTTTTATTTCCAATCCATAATTGATGAATAATTTTTGGTATTTCTGACATTTATATTATTTATTAAATTTCATTTAAATATATATCAAATTTAATATTAAATGAAAATATTGGTTACTGGATGTTGCGGATTTATTGGAACAAATCTTTGTTTAAATTTATTAAAAAATTATAAAGACTACTTAGTCTATGGTATTGATAATTTTACAGATAATTATAATGTAGATTATAAAAATAATAATTATAATGAATTAAAAAATTTTAGTAATTTTATTTTTTATAAAGAAAATATTTTAAATACAGACAAAATAGGAATAGTAAAACCAGATATAATAATTCATTTAGCATCAATACCTGGAGTAAGAAAAAGTCTTCAGAAACCATTGTATTATATAGAAAATAATATTTCCGCGTTTGTTTATTTATTAGAAGAATGTAAAAAATATGATATAAAAAAGGTAGTTTATGCTAGTAGTAGTAGTGTTTATGGAAATAATACATCAGTTCCATTTAAGGAAGATGATACAATAATACAATTAAGGTCTTCATACGCTTGTAGTAAAAAATGTATGGAGGTTTATGGAAAATATTATAATGATGTATTTGATATTGGTACAATAGGATTAAGATTTTTTACAGTATATGGAAAAAGAGGAAGACCAGATATGGCACCATATATGTTTTTAAAAAATATAGCGGAGGAAAATAAAATAACACAATTTGGAGATGGCTCATCATATAGAGATTATACGTATATTGATGATATAATATCAGGAATTGAATCAATAATAAATGGTAATGGGGTTTGGGGAGAAATTTATAATTTGGGAAATGGAAATCCTATAAATTTATTAAATTTTATTGAATTATGTGAAAAGGTTACAAATAAAAAAGCAATAAAAAAAACAATAGGAAAACAAACAGGTGATGTTGATTTAACATATTCAGATATTGATAAAGCAAAAGTAGATTTAAATTATAATCCAAAAACAAAAATAGAAGATGGTTTGAAATTAACATTTAATTGGATGGTTACAAATAATAGAATATCTTTAAAAACAAATTAAACAATTTAAGATTTTATATATTATAATGAACGAAATATATAAAATAGAAGGAGCTGATCATAATATTGGAGATAAATTATATTTGATTGATGATAAATTTTTCACAGATTTTCAAAAAAGATTAAGAGAATTTAAAAAACAAATTAAGGATGAAGTAGAAAATAATGAAGGTAAATCATATGTTCATTTTGGAGATGGAGATTATTTTTTTCTTAGAAATATTCCATTAGGTAGTGCTCAACCAGGAAAAAGAGCATTATCAATTCCATATAGTTCTTTAAATATACAACCATTCAGAGAAGGATGGGCTAAAGCGGATTATCACTGTGTAGAATATCTAGAAAGAGGAATGCCTGAAAAATTAAATGAATTATATCCTGGACAAAAAACAATACCTACTGAATATTTATATGGATTAACTAGTAATAGATGGTTTTTAAAAACATTTCAGGGAAAAATTGGATTAATAGGTGCTGGTGAAAAAATGGATTTAATAAAAGAATTGATGAAACATAAAAAATATCAAGAATATATGGGGTTAGAAAAATTTAATGATTATATAAAAATACCACAAAAATTTGCTTGTGATAATTTGGTAAATACAATAAATATGGTAAAAAAACAACTCGAAACAGCAGATTCAGAAACGCGAATATATTTGTATGGAGTTGGTCATGTAAAATCAGGATTAATACATCATTTACCAAAAATAAAAAAGGCAATTTATTTGGATGTTGGAGCTGGAATAGATGGACTAGCAGGTTTACTAGATTTAGATAGACCTTATGCGAAAAATTGGATAAATCATCGTCTTAGAGACTATGATTACAGTAAATTAGACTTACTAAATTATCATGAGTTTAAAGATAAAAAAATAGTATATTTATAAATGGATAAAATGATAAAAGATGTGTATCAATATTTTAAAGATATGGATAATTATTGTATAATTAGAGTAGATAAAACATTTCCTAATTATAATAAAGGTGATGATATTGATATACTAGTTAAATCAAAGGAAATTTTTTTCAATAATGTATTAATGATTTTAGATAATTATAATTTAAAAAAAAATAATATAAAATTACCAAATAGATATCCATTACCCTGGAAGTATTATAAAGATAATGAAAAATATAATATTTTTACATTTAAGGAAGAAAAAAGTTGTGCTATAGATATATGTGATAAAAATAATAATATTATACTAAGATTTGATATAGTTGAGGATATATATAATAATAAGAATTTGAAAGAAGTAGTGTTAAAGAATAAAATCAAAAAAAAATGTATGGATGGTAATAGTTATTATATATGTAATAAAATGGATGATTTAAGTATTCGGTATCTCGAATATAAAAAATTTGTGGGAACTTGGAGAGAACAAGATAAAAAAAAACATTTATTATACATAAAAAATACTGATACACCAATTGATGAGGTAATTTTATATTTACAAAAAATATAACAATTTAAGTATTAATAATATTATAATTATCATCATATGAAATTATATTATTTTGAGGGTCTTTGAATGGAACAAAGTTATTTAAAGGATTATTTTTATTTAAAAAAAGAATCCACCAAGTGATGGATGACATTATAGGAATAATCATATAGTCACATATTTTACTAATAGCCATATCTAATAAAATATTTGGCTTAATGCTATAAGGACTTATTACAATATTTTCATATAAAATATTTTTTTTAACCCATTCAATATCTTTATTGGAATTATTTGTTTTTGATCCACCGATAAAAATTAGAATTATTTTATTTTCAACATTATTTATTTTTGATAAAGAATTATTTATAAAATCAACAACATATTTTTCATTAAATAAACCAAGATTATTATAATCACCTCTTCGTATGTTTATTGAAATAATTTCTGTTTTATTTTTATCTTTTTTTAATTTGTTTAAATAATTTTCAGCAATATCTAAAATGTTTTTATCTAATTTAAAATCATTTGTAATAGTATCTTTTATGTCTTTAAAATAATTAAAATTTTGAAAATATCCAGTTAATATTGTATTATTTTGAATATTTTTAACATTTTCATCGAACATAAGAGTTTTGTATTTAGAATGCTGACCTTCTTTATATAAATAATTTAATCTAGGATTTTTTATAGATTTATTATTATATAAATTAAAATTTTCTAGTAAGCATTGCTGTTGATCGTGATTAAAATTTGTATTTATAAACATATCAAAATTTTTTTTTAAAGAAATAGACCTACAGCAAGCATATTGAAATAATTGATTACCTAATCTTCCCTGTAAAGCAACAGTAATTGGCATTTTATAATTTAACAAAATAAATACTATTTATATGATTACCGCAGATATTTCTTTTATATTTTTATATAAAAGAATACTAATTCTATGTGCGCCATCAACTATATTATTACCAGAACAAACAATATGTCCATATTTATTAATATCAAATTCATTAATTAATTTTTTGAATCTTTCTGGTTTGTGAGAATAATCAATATCAGCATAGCTGTTTAAAATATTATTTATATAGATTTCATATTCTGAATTATTTGTATTTTTATTATTAGAAATAAGTTCAACAAAATTATAATGAGGAGAATTTTTTATAAGCACTCTTGATGGTTTATTCCATATCCCAATAGTTAAATTTTCAATATTTATTTTTTTTTTATTATTTATATTGATAATTGGTAAATGAATAGGTAAATTATGTTTATAATTATCACTATTTTTTAATTGATAAAAAAATCCAATTTTTTTAGCTAGATATAAAGATTCTTCATTATTATCATTAGAATGTATTATATGATTATGTGTAATACCTTTTTTAAGAGGAGCTCCAGGATGTGGATGATAATTTAAATCTTTAAATCTAGGATTATAGTCATTTCTTATTTTCCACTTTAAATTGTAAATGTCTTTAGATATTTCATTATCGTTTATATTTTTCATATTTTTAATGAAAATTAGTATAAAGTTTTTATCAATATTTTTTAAATATTGTGTTTTTGCCGAAATATGATGTTTAGATTTATTATCCAATTTATATAACATATCAATAAATTGTTCTATATTTTCGATTTTTTTATATATAATTTTTAAAATTTTTAAGTTTTCGTAATTATTAATTTCTTTAATAATTTTATCATAATATTTAATACCATGATTCCATATTAGGATAAATTCGAATCTCATATACAAAAAATATAACTATTTGTTTAAATTAATATTTAATAAAAAAATAATAAATAATATTAAAATGTATCCATTTATTATAAAATTAAAATGTTATAAAGATAAAAGAGGAGAATTTTATGAGTCATATAAAGATTTACAGTTAAAAAAATATAATATAGATTTTAAAATAGTACAAGAAAATACTTGTATATCAAATAAAAATGTTATTAGGGGATTTCATTATCAAAAAAAACCTTATCAACAGGCAAAATTATTACAAGTATTAAATGGTAAAATAAAGGATTTTTTGATAGATGTAAGAGAAGGAGATTCATATGGAAAAATTTGGGAATTTAATTTAGATTCAAAGAATAAACAATTGTTATATATACCAAAGGGATTTGCACACGGATATAGCATATTAGAAGATAATACAATAGTATCATATAAAACAGATAATTTATATAATAAAGAAAGTGAGGAAGGAATTAACCCATTATCTGTAAATATTAATTGGGGTATAGATAATCCTATTATTTCAGATAAAGATAAAAATCTTAAGATTTTAAGGTTATAAACAGGTCAGGTCGTCGAGAAAACCGTTTAATTTTTTCTATTTCAATACTATTTTTAAATTTCAAAAATACCCATGTAGTTGTATGGCATCCATTTATTTTATGGTCATAAAAGTCTATTATATCAATAAAATCATAATTTTTTATAATAGTTTTATTTAATTTGCCGATATGTAAATATGCATAATCGGTTATATTACTTAATATTTTAAGAAGATAGAGAAATGAAATAGTATCAAAAATATGCGTTAAATGAAAATTTGTGATAATATCGTATTTTTTATTTAAAGTATGAATATTATTTAAATCAAATTTAAATAGTGGTTTTTTTTTAAATTTTTTTAAAAAAATTTCATTATAAATATCTTTAAATTCTAAATCAAATCCTTCACATTCAATATTATTTTCTAATGCAATATAAATAAAATGACCAGACGAGCAGCATAAATCAAGACAAGTATTTATATCTTTATATTTTTTTATAATATCACAACATTTTTGGAAAGGTTCGTAACGAGATTTGGTATAATAAGTATCTAGACTATTAATATCTTCAAAATTTATTTTTATATTATTTAATTCTTCAAGACCTCTAGTAGATAACATATAAATAATTAATTCTTATATCTTTAAATAAAAATTAATTATAAAAAAATTTATTTATCCAGTAAATAACATAATCAATATCTTCATCAGTCATATGTAAATGAACAGGAATTGAAATCATTTTTAACCATTCAGTATCAGCAATAGGGAATTTAGAATTATCTTTAAATTGTGTAAATAAATGAAGTGGTCTATAGTGAACAGATGTATGTATATTTTTATCTTTTAAATAATCTATTAAACTATCTCTTTTATCAGGAGAAACTTTAATAACGTAATGTTGAACAGTATATGAGAAGGGAGGTAATGTAATTTCATCTATAGATTTAAATGCTTCATTATATTTTTCTTGAATAAATTGTCTTCTTTTTAGATTTTTTTCTAATTTTTCCATTTGAGCCAAACCAATAGCAGCAGTTAAATCTATCATATAATATTTGTAACCTAAAATATCAATATCATATTTCCATCTGTAAACAGAATTGGAACCAGGATTATCTTTTTGTTTTTTAACCCTATCATAAGTAGATTCAATACCAAACCAATATAATTTTCTAATTTTTTCCATAATCTTTTTATTGTTGGTTGTAATCATACCTCCATCACCAGTGGGCATAGTTTTAACAGCTTGAAATGACCAAACAGCAATATTACTATTTTCTCCTGCTCCTGGAGTATAACAAGCATGTGCGCAATCTTCAATAATTAATCCATCATAAAACTTTTTAATTTCATTTACCGGAGATAAAACACCAGCTAAATTAACACATATAACAGCTTTTGTATTTTTTGTTAATTTTTTTTTAACATCATTAGGACATATGTTCATATTAATTTTGTCTACATCACATAAAATATTATTACAATTATTCCATTGTGGAACAGCAGTAGTTGTAGCAAAAGACATAGTAGGACTTAAAACATCACAATTTGAAATATCATATGCTTTTAAAATTAAATCTAAACCGTGTGTATTACTAGTAACAGCAATAGCATATTTTTTACCTACCATTTTTGCGAATTTTTCTTCAAATTCTTTAACTTTCGGCCCATTAATCCACCAACCACTTTTTATAACATCATTTACATATTTACAATCTAAATCATCTCCTTTTGGACATAAAACAGGTAATGTTTTTTCTCTAATTTCCATTCTTATTTTTATATATTAAGTTATGTTTAAATATTTAAATATAATTTGGTATTAATATAAAATGAAAAATTTAATATTTTGTTCAGCAGCTTTTCATATACCAAATTATTCTTATGAAAAAAGAGAAAAAGAATATTATTATTGCTTACATCAATTAAAAAAAATGATTCCTAAAAATTTCGATATTGTAGTTTGTGATAATACTATAAAATCAATAAGTGATATTAAAAATCGAAATCTAGTAAATATACTAAAAACAGTTAAATTTTTGTATTTGGATAGAAATATAGGAAAACAAAATATAGGTATGGGAGAATTAGATGAATTAATTTACACATCTCTTAAGATAGATTTTAATCAATATCATAAAATAGTATATTTTACATTAAGAAAAATAGTAACTAATCCATGGATATTTGAACAGGTAAATAAATTGGAAAAATCAGCATTAATTTCAAATCCCGGATTTCTTCATATTAAAAATAATTTTGATTTTAGATATAGTAAACCAACACCAAATTTGTATAATGATATGTTTTTTTGTTTAACTAGTAAATTAATGTTAGAGTATGTAGAATATAGCAAACGAAAAATAATGTTTAATTTACAAAATGGTGTAGGTTCAGAACAAAATTTATATAGATTTATAAATGAAAGAAATATCGATTGTGAATGGTTGAATTATTTGGGATTAATAAGAATAGATTACAGAGCAGGAAATGAAATTCAATTAATATAAGTATAATTTAAAAATAGTTTATATATTATTTTATAAATGCATAAATTTTATAAAATAAAAAATAATAAATTTAAAACAACACTATTTAATTATTACGAAAATAGATTTGGCATAGATAAATTTGAAAATATTCATTTACTTTTAAATACAAATAAATTAAACGAAAAGGAAAAAAAATTTTATGATATTCCGATACAATTATTTGGTAAAACCGATAGAAAAAGCATATTTGTACAATATTTTTATGAATTATTTGATAAAGATTATACTATATTGTATGAATATTTAAATTTTATTAAAAAATATGTAAAACCTTTATATCCAAATGAAGAATATTTAGTAATTCAAAAAACACCAAATATTAGATTTCATTTACCAGGATATTCAAATATAGGTTCTAGAGACACGGACAAATCAAAAGATTTTATAGGAGTTCATTATGATGGTGAATTTGGTCATCCAGATACAGAAATAAATGTAATATTACCAATAACTAAAATGTTTGATACAAATAGTATCTATTATGAACCAGAGCCTAATTCAAATTTAAATTACAATGAATATAATTGTTTAAAATTAAAGGAAAATGAATTTTTTACGGGTTATTTCAATAAATGTAATCACTATAATAAAATAAATAAAACAAATGTTACTAGGGTAAGTTTAGATTTTAGAATAATACCATATTCAAAATATAAAAATAATAATACAAAATCAGCTACTAGTAAAACAAAATTTGAGATAGGGCAATATTATATGATAATATAATTACATTGTGATTTGTAAGTATTTTTTTAAAACGGTACTAGCAGATTCTGGTAAGAATGTATGAATATTATCACTATCTTCATTCAACTTATTTAATAAATTTAATGTATTTTCATAACCAATATATTCATTAACCAAATTAGTTGTTAAATTTTGAATATTTCTATCTTGGAATACAGTTGCTTTAGTATATACTACTTTAAATCCCAATGATTCTAAGTAATATCCTCCCCATATATCATCCATTCTTCCTATAAAAGGAATTACCATATAATGTCTTAAAGCTTTTCTAGAAAAAATGGTATTTTGAGAATTAAATGGAGAAAATGAATTTGTAGCAATAGGAAAATATTTATCATCAAAGAAACACATAGGTTTATGTTCTAATCTACAAACAGCATCAATATCTGGGTCACCATTCCAAAACATTGCTTGAACATCAGGAATAACAGTTTTACGAGTAATTTTATATCTATTGTTTCTATTATGTAATAATTGTATAGGAAATCCTCTGTGCCATAATTCTTTATAATTAGTAACACCTATAGGATCGAAAACGACATCATCTGTTTCGTAATAATAAGTATCAACTTCTTTACCTACTATAATATTTTCATCCCAATTATCTAGAGGTATATTATCATCATCTACGCTTGCGATAATTTTACTTCCTCTTTTTAATGCTTCTAAGTAACCAATGTTTCTTCTTTGTATTTTATTCCAACCAATCATATCGCTAATAGTAAGATAATTTTCTTCTTGATATTTAGGTGTCATATATAAAACATTTGAATTATCTTTTGAAAATTTTATATACTCTTCGTGTGGTGTTTTTTTATCTCCAACAATTATTAAAAACCATTCTTTAAAACTGGCAAATTTTCTTAATGATTCAGATACAGGATATATAGTTGTTGTTACAATACATTTATCATATGATGATGACATATATTATAAAAATTTGTAATTAATTTTTAAATATTTTTAAATATTAATTAATAAAAAAAATATTGTCAATAATATTTGTAATTGATTTATTATTAAATCCCCAACTATCATTATTTTTATAATCAACTAACATATTGGAAGGTCTTCCAGTTCTATCATGTTTATTATGATCTAAATGAAGAATAGAACCATTAATTTTAATTGGTTTAATATTATTTTTAAATAACTTAATAACAAGTTTACTATCTAACATAGTTTGATTACCTTTACAATTAAACTCTTCTTGAAATCCAGTCATATACATAAAATTTTTTTTTTCTGCTAGTAAAAAATCACCAGCAGCAGGTGTGCCCATAACTTCATCAAAAATATTACCATTTTTTGGAAAAGATAAACCTTCTGCTATAAATTTTAAATTATGGTCACAATCTTTTCTTGAATGACATCTTCCATAAAAAGGAAATTTAGTATTTTCCATAATATTTTTCATATTAATAGTTATTTCATCAGTTAAAACACCGTCAGGATTTCCTATTAAAACAAATTTTCCTTTAGCTTGTCTTATACCTATATTTTTTGAAAAATATTCATAAAATCCTTTTGGATTTAAATTTTGTTCTTTTATAACATTGCTAGGAACAACTATATTTTTGATACATTTATTTTTAAGAACGTCTTTAAGTTCATCATTAATATAAAGATATTTTTCATTTTTTGGAGACCAATCTATAAAAATAATTTCAAAATCATTTTTAAAATATTTGTTTAACATTTCTATATTTTTTTCAAGTGTAAATTTAATTCTTTGGATATTATTAAATTTTAAAACAAATTTTTTAGCAAATTCTGGGTCAGTTCTTAATTTTGTGCAGTTATAATCATCACCATAATTATCATCTCTTGCGCAATAAATAATAGATAATTTCATTATAATGATATAGTTTGATTGTTTTTAATATATTATATTTATAATTCTTCTAACCATTCTTTATTATCAAGAGTCCATAAAACCGTTTTCTTTAAACTATCTTCAAAATTAATAGGTAATTTCCAACCCATATCAAACATTTTATTACCGTCCAAACCATATCTTAAATCGTGTCCTGGACGACTACTATGAAAATCAACCATTTTATATTTTAATTCCATATCCATAGTGCGTGCGATTATTTGTGCCATCTCTAAATTAGAAACTTCTCTTTCACCAGTTAAGTTATAACTTTCACCAATTGTGCCATTTTTTAATAAAAATAAAACTCCGGCGGCAATATTACGAGCGTGTATATAAAATCTAGTTCCTGAGGTTTTTTTATCAGGATAACTGTGAATTTGAACTGTTTCATTATTTAAAACCTTTTTAATAACTTTTGGTATAAATTTTTCAACATGTTGTTTCTCTCCGAAAGCATTCATAACATTAATACGAATAATAGGGACTTTATATGTATTATGATATGAAACACATAATTGTTCGGCGCCAGATTTTGAAGCAGAATAAGGATTGGTTGGATTATGTCGTTCATCTTCTTTATATAATTTATTTCCTAGTGCGGGTCCATAAACCTCATCAGTGCTAAAATAAAAAAATGTGTTTAAATTTTTTAGTTTTCTAGCATACTCTAATAAAAATAAAGTAGACATTATATTATTTTTAACGAAAGGAACAGGTGTTTTAATACTATTATCAACATGAGTTTCTGCTGCCATATGAACAATAATATTAATATCTCCTAATTCTTTAATAATACCTACTGAAAATTCATGAGATAAATCCCAAGTAATAACTTTTAATCTATTATTGGTAATAGCATTTTGAAAAATATCTTCATTAAATCTTTTAAAACCCATACTAGCATATGTTAATTTATCAATAACAATTATGTTCCAATCTGTATTATTAATAATGTGTTCTACAAAATGGTGTCCTATGAAACCACATCCTCCAGTAACTAGAATATTTTTAGTCATTATAATATAACTATTAAATTATTATTTATATTATATTTTTAAAGTTTTAATTAATGAATCAAATTCAGTAGCTCTTTTTTTCATAGTTAAATTTTCAAGTATAAATTCTCTTGGTTTATATTTATTCAAATTTTTTATAAAACGATTGTATCTAGTCTCAAATTCATTTTTATCGTAAAAAAATTCACCACATCTATTATCCCAATAAGGAATAGAGGAAGCGGGTATTTTATCGTAAATAGAATTATATTCCTGACTCATATTAGTAACGTTCCAAACTAGTAAAGGAACATTACAAGAAAGGGCTTCTTCTATAGCAAATCCTTGGCTTTCATGCGCATCTAAAATAATTCCATACTTTGCTTTTTGTAAATATTTTAAATATTTTTTTTCATGATATTTATTTAAATAGTCAAATACTTCAAATTTTATATTTTTATTTTTTAAAAAACTTTGAATAAATAACAATTCATTTGGTTGTCTTCTTTTATAGTAAATGTAAACTTTGGTTCTTTTATTTTTTGGAATTGGTTTAAATTTTATTGTATTAACAGGAAATGGAAAAATTTTAATAGGAATTAAGGAATTTGCTCCTTTATTTATCCAACTATATGCTGCCCATTCACTAGGTTGTAAATATACAGCATTATTATTTGTATTTTTTATTTCATATAATTTAGTATTTGGAAATACTGAGAAATGTGGTCCAAATATAAATTTTTTATTTGGATATTTTGAAGTATCAATAGGTTTATTTGGAGATAAAATTATGTCATAATTTTCTATATCTTTTTCATCTCCATTACTGTATTCATATTTTAAATAATCTAACATTTTTTCCAAACCTTCTTGATTTTTAAAATGATATGATTGAATAATTAGAATTTTCATTATATTTAAATGTAAATAATTAAATTTAAATATAAATTTTTTATATTATAATTTTATTCCAATTTTTAGGAAATAGGTCATCTATATTTAAATGTGTCATACAATTACCAAACCATACACTAGGATAATAAACTATTTTATTTTTATTATTATTTAAATAAGCACCCCACCAACTAAAAGTGCTATTTGCTATAATATTATGACAACATAAACTCATATATATCATTTCTTCCCAGTCTTCAAGATTATCCTGACAACTTATAAAATTTATTTTTGTAAATTTTCTCTGTAAAATTTTAATATTTGTCTTAATTTTTTCTGCATCTTTTTTTTCATAAAAATAAATAATATTATAATCATTTTTATTAGTCTTATCTATAATATCTTGTATTGCTAATTTGTAATATTCTAAATTTAATATAGGATGAGCATCAGGATTATGTTTATAATCACCAATTCTAAAATGCATTGAAATAGTATTTTCCAAAGAATTTTTAATTTTTATTTTTGTATTATTTTTATTTTTTTCAAAATCAATAAATTTTAAAATATCATCTTTATATTCATTAAAGTAATTATAGGGTTGAAAATAACCAATTAATATAGTATTATTATCAAATTTTGGAATTTCTGTATAATGATGACCTTGTTCATTATATCTATGATAATCCGCAAAATTGTGATTAATTAAAAAGGGTTTTAATTTTTTTAAAAAATTATCAAAGTATAAGGGTCTTTTATAAATCTCTCCATATGGTGAAGTCATATCTCTTTTAAATGAAGGAAATCTAAATGGTATTTTAAATTTTAAAAAATAAGCAATAGTTGTAAATATTTGTGACATTTGGTTTCCTAATCCTCCTTGTAATTTTATAGAAATCATATAATATTAATTATTAAACATATCTTTAATTAATTTATCCATACTATTGAATTTTAATTCCCATCCTAATTTTTCTTTTGCTTTTGTTGCATCTCCTAATAATAAATCAACTTCACAAGGTCTGTAATACTTTTCATCAATTTTAACCCTTGGAATATCATTTTGGTCATATCCAACTTCATCCTTACCTTTACCTCTCCAATATAAATTTAAGCCTTTATGACGAAATGCGTGAATTATAAAATCTTTAACACTAAATGTATATCCTGTAGCTAAAACAAAATCATCAGGTGTATCTTGTTGTAACATCAACCACATTCCATAAACATAATCTTTTGCGTGACCCCAATCACGTTTGCTATAAATATTTCCTAAGGAAATATATTGTTTTTTGCCATCAACAATATCTTTTACACCATTTACAATTTTCATCGTTACAAAATTTTCACCTCGTCTTGGAGATTCATGGTTAAATAATATACCATTTACAGCAAATAATCCATAACCTTCTCTATATATTTTTACCATATGATAAGCATATAATTTTGCTGCTGCATAAGGAGATACAGGATTAAAAGGTGTTTTTTCATTTTGACGGGGTTCTAATACTTTTCCATATAATTCACTTGTTCCTGCCTGATAAAATTTTATTTTGTTTTGAATTATTTGAGGCAATGATCTAATTATTTCTAATAAACGCATAACACCTATTCCATCAATATCTGCGGTATATTCAGGTATTTCAAATGATATTTTAACATGACTTTGAGCGGCTAAATTATATATTTCTAGAACCTCAAAATCTTTATTATTATTTATTATTTCATTAATATAATTAGATAATCCTGAACCATCTGATAAATCTCCATATCTCATAGTTATTTTGTCTCTAAATTTATCAATTCTAGTAGTATTAAATAGAGATGTCCTTCTTTGAATACCAAATATTTTATATTGTTTTTCTAACAAAAGCTCTGTTAGATAAGAACCATCTTGACCTGTTATACCAGTTATAAACGCTAATTTCATATTATAATTAAATATTTGTATTATATTTTTAAATAATAATAAAAATATAAATTAAAGGTAAATTTACATAAATTAATAAATGCGTATTTGTATTACAGGAGGTAATGGTATGATAGGAGTATGTATAAGAAGTATTTGTTTAGAATATAGAGAACATGATTTTATATTTTTACATAGAAATGGTGGTGAAAATTCTGTTGATTTAACAAATAAAGATGATGTAAATAAATATTTTAATAATGAAAATTTTGATGCTATAATACACTTAGCAGCGGATGTAGGAGGTTTATATAAAAATATGAAAAATAATGTGGAAATTTTTAACAATAATTTAAATATAAATCAAAATATACTTGAAGCAGCAAATAAAAATAATATCAAAAAAGGTATATTTTGTTTATCATCATGTATTTATCCAGAAAACCCCCAAAAATTTCCTATGGATGAAACAATGGTTCATGATGGACCACCTCATAATTCAAATATGGGATATGCTTTTGCTAAAAGAATGCTTGAAGTTCAATGTAGAAATTATAACAATCAATATGGAAGAGAATATATTTGTGTTACACCTGTGAATATGTATGGTCCTTTTGATAATTTTAGTTTAAAAGATGGACATTTAATACCCATGATAATGCATAGATTTTATAATGAACAATACAAATTCAGACATGCTCATCCAGAGGAAGAGTTTATAGCTTATGGAACAGGCAAACCATTAAGACAATTTTTATTTGCTCCAGACTTCGCAAAAATTATTTTAAAAATTTTATTTGGAGAGAATGTTAATCATAAATCTTTCATTTGTTGTAATAATGAAGAATATTCAATAAAAGAAGTAGTAGGAAAAATGGCAGATGTAATGGAAATACCAAGAGATTCCATTATTTGGGATACTTCAAAAAGTGATGGATGTTTTAAAAAAACAGTAACTAATGAGAGATTTAAAAATGAATTTCCTAATTTCGAATTTACAAATTTAAATGAAGGATTAAAATTAACATATTCATGGTTTAAAAAAAATTATTCAATAATTAGAAAATAAATTTAGTTTATTAATTTTTTTGATTATTTCTTTTTTCATTTAATTTTAAGTATTCAACTTGTATTTTATCTTTAACTTCAATTGCTAATTTTTTTTTTAATCCAAATGTAGCGTAACCTCTCCAAGAACCAAAATCTTTTCTACTATCAGGAATAATTTCTAGTAATACTCTTTGAATAATCTCATCTTTTTCTTTATCAGAATCTTTAGGATTAACTTTTATTATATTTAATTCTTTTAAAACATCTTTACGAACTTCAGAAGCTGTAGGACCAGCACATTCATACCAAGGACCATCAAACATAGACATTACTTTAATTAATATATTAAAAAATAATAATTAATATATTAATTCAATTTTTTAAAAATCAACACCATCCATAGAGAAGGCTTCATCACTCTTTGTATCACTTGATAAACTATAATCTCCAACTCTTTTTTCAAAAAAGTTAGTTTTTCCTTCAAGACTAATCATTTCCATAAAGTCAAATGGATTTTCAGTTTTATAAATTTTATTATATCCAAGTTGAACAACTAATCTATCAGCAACAAATTCAATGTATTGACTCATTAATTTAGAATTCATACCAATTAATTTACAGGGTAGGGCTTCACATATAAATTCTTTTTCAATACTAACAGCTTCTTTAAAAATTTCTAAGATTTTGGCTCTTTTGGGTTTTTTTTCTAATTTTGAAAAAAGTAAAACAGCAAAATCGGTATGCATACCTTCATCTCTAGAAATCAATTCATTTGAGAAAGTTAAACCGGGCATTATACCTCTTTTCTTTAACCAATAAATAGAACAAAATGCTCCTGAAAAGAAAATGCCTTCAACACAAGCAAAAGCGATTAATCTAGTAGCAAATGATGATCTTTTATCATTAATCCATTTAATTGCCCAATCTGCTTTTTTCTTAATACAAGGAAAATTGTTGATTGCTTCAAATAATTTTGTTTTTTCTCTTTCTTCTTTTACTAATGTATCAATTAATAGAGAGTATGTTTCACTATGAATATTCTCCATCATAATCTGAAATCCGTAAGCGGCTCTAGCTTCGGATAGTTGTACTTCGTTCATAAATCTTTGTCCAAGATTTTCCAAAACAATTCCATCACTGGCGGCGAAAAAAGCTAAAATATGTTTTACAAAATGTTGCTCATTATCAGTAAGAGTTGACCAATGTTTTATATCTTTAGAAAGGTCAATTTCTTCCGCGCGCCAAAAGCAGTCCATTTGTTTTTTGTACATCTTCCAAATATCAGCATCCACAATGGGAAACATAACGTAACGATTGTCATTTTCAGTAAGAAGGGGTTCTTTTTGAGATTTCGACATCCTAAATAATATCGGGTTAGATTTAAATTAATTTCAATATTATTATTTCAATTTTAACTACGTAATGCTTTAATATAAAAAAAATAAAGAAAATTTTAACATATAATGTAGATAGTAATTTAAAAAAATAATAGTGTATATAATATATAAATTATGGATATTTATAGAAAAGATATGAAATTAAAGCAAATAAGAGAACAAATCAAATTAAATAAAAAACAAATTTTGATGAAAGGTGGTAATATAAAAATAAATGATGAAACATTTCCATCTATTAAAAACATTTATGAAAAAATAAAAAATGATAAAAAAAATAAAGAAAAAGAAAAAACAAAATTATTTGATGTTATAAATAATTTAGTAAATGATTTAGAAAAATCAATATTAGAAGATAATTTACCAAAAAATATCATAGAGAAAATGATTAAGGAAAAAAATAGATTATTAAAAATAATAACTGATTAGTAAATATTATATAAATAAATTATATATGGTTCTATCAAAGCGTTTAAAATATAAAGGAGGTTGGCAAACACCTGAAAAATTAGAAAGTTTATCAAAATCAGTGCCAATAAGAACATTAGTAAACAACAAGAAAAAGAAAAGTAAAAAAAGAAAAAAGAAATATAGAAAAAAAACTTTAAAATTAAAAAAAAAAATTAGAAGAAAAAAAATAAAAAGAAAACGCAAACAAACAAAAAAAAGAAGAAGAAAAAGATAATTTAGGAATTATATTTAATAATTTAAATATAATTTTTTTTTATCAATAATTATTATAATGAAAATGAAAGTTCCCGCAATCTTAAAAAACAAGTACGTATGCTACGCCTTAATGGCTTTAGCCGGATTAAATGTTGTCGGTTATGTTACAGTTAAGGCTTGGGAGTGTCTTGCTCTATTCCTACTTACTGCTTACAGTGCTAAATGCTACTGTAAAAATACTAGTTGCGCTATTATTGCCGCTCTCTTCGTCGCAAATTTCGTATTTGGATGTGGTCGCGTAACAGAAGGATTTAAGGAGGCTGCTGATCCTCTAGGAAAGGCTAAGGATTTAGTTGACAAGGAAAAGGAAAAGAAAGAGGATGAAGGTGATGAAGAAGCAACTGCTGCCTTAGACCAGGCATCCGAAGCTATGGAAGGAGCCAAGGAAGCTTGTGAAGGTCCTGACTGCCCTAAGAATTAAATAAATTTTATTATTTTATATATTAATTATATATAAAATGGCCAAAAGAATGAATATTAAGGTTCCAGGATTTCTTAAAAATAAATATATACTTTATATTTTACTAGTAATAGGCATAATTAATGTTTTAGGATATATTTCTATGGAAGATTATAATTCTCTAGCTTTATTTGTTTCAATAGGATTATTATCATCTTATTTTAGCAAAAATATGTCAGTAAATTTATTATTAGCAATTGTAGTAACAAGTTTAGTTGTTGTAAATAATAAAGCTATTGAAGGATTTGAGGATAAAAAAGAAAAACAAAAAGAAAAAATTATGAATAATGATGATAAAAAATGCGATAATGACGAAGATTGTCCTGAAGGAAAAAAATGTAACAGTGATGGAAAATGTGTATCTACATTTCAAAATAATGTTCCACCATCATCACCAGCTCCTGTAGAAGACGCAACAGATGAATCAGTTGGAGACAGAATTGATTATGCTGCTACTATGGAACAAGCATATGATAATTTACATAAAATGCTTGGAGAAGGTGGAATGAAAAGTATTACAGAAGAAACTAAAAAACTTGTATCACAGCAAAAAGACTTAATGGGGACACTTAATTCAATGGCTCCTGTTCTTACAAACGCAAAAGAAACATTAAAGGGATTGAATATGGGTGACTTAAAAGGTGTTGAAGATATGATGAATAAATTAAATTTACCCGGTATGAAAAAAAAGTAAATACTCTATAAATTATAAAAACATATATATATAAATGAAAATTACTGTTTTCTTTAAAAATAAATATGTTTTATATTCAGCAACTTTAATTGGTATATTAAGTTTAATCAGATATATCTCTTTAAATGATAGGGATTCTGCTATGCTTTCACTTGTTTTATTTGCTTTATCTAGATATTTTAGTAGAAATTTAGCTTTTAATATATTACTTGCTGTTTCATTAACTTATATTGTTTCATTAAATAAAAATTATATTGAAGGGTTTGAAGATAAAAATAGTAGTAATAAAAAAGAAGAAAAAAAAGAAGAAAAAAAAGAAGAAAAAAATAAATGCGATGACTGTCCTGAAGATAAATGTGTAAATGGTAAATGTGTTTCTACATTTAAAAATAATATTCCTTCTTCTACACCCACATCTGTTGATGGACATATTGATAAAGATTCAACCGCTGCTAAAATGGAAGGTGCTTTTAATGATTTAGCAAATTTACTTGGAGATGAAGGTGTTCAAAGTATTTCAAAAGAAACAAAAAACTTAATAGAACAACAAAAAACATTAATGGGAACACTAAACGATATGGCTCCTTCTTTAAAACAAGCCACTGAAACATTAGAAAACTTAAATTTACCAAGTATGGCCACAATGACTAAAATGTTTAATAAAAATAAAAAAAATAAATAATCAATAATTTTAACAAGTATATATATAAAATGCCAAAAAGATGTCCTCCTGGTGTAATTTGTATTGAAAATATGACTATTATATTTTTAATAATAATTTCTGTTTTAGCAACCTTTATTTACTACAAAATAAATAGTAAAAATAATATTATATTATTAAATGATACTCAAAAAAATGATATTTATCCTAGAATTAATTCTATTTTTTCTAGTAATCCTTCCAATACATTAATGAATCCATTCTCTCCACCTCTTAAAAATAGTTATTTTGATAAAAGAAGTAGCGACCCTAGGGGAGTTCCTATAAATATAAATACTCAAGGATTTGATACATCATATAAACAAGTTGGAATATTAACTAGAAACCATCAAAAACAAGGCGAAGAAGTTATATTGGCTATTATGGGAAGACCATTATACAGTAATAGAAGTAAATGGCAATATTATACTATGAATGATAAAAGTAATGCTATTAAACTTCCTATGAGTCATAACGGTAAAAGCTGCACATCACAATATGGATGTAATGAATTAACATCTGGCGATACAGTTTATGTTGAAGGTTACAATGACGCATTTAAGGTTACTATATATGAAAATTCTCAACCTAGATATATACCTTTTTTGTAAATAGATTTAAAATTTATTTTTTATATTTATATATATAAAATGATTTCCTCCTTGGTAGGCCCCATATTAAAACAACAAACATTAGTTTCTACATCTACATTATTGAAAGCAGAATTTGAAAAAAATAAAGTAAATTTAGAAATATTTAAAAATCTAAAGGAAAATGAGAAATTAGGTAAACAAGTTAATGAAAAAGGAGAAGCTAAGTATTATAAAGTTCAAGAATACCCTGGTTTATGGTTTTCACGATGGTGGTATAATGAAGGTAGAATGAAAACTATAGATTATTTGGATAATGATTTTAGCGAGTTTATGAAATTTTTAGATGAATTACTAAGAAATCTAGAGGTAGACCCATTTTGTAAATATGCTAAAATGGCAAGCGATGTCAGAAAATTTATTGATTCTATTTTACCTGGTTTATACTCATTGAAAAAAACTTATCCTGAAACAAAAAAAATGATTGCTAAGGTTGATAGTATTATATTAACATTAATTGATTTTAAAGATAAAACTGAAGATTATGTTAGACAAAAACATAAAGGAATTAAACTTTTAATCGCAAAAACTAAAGATAATTTTTAATTTTTAATTTTTTTAAAAAATAAAAGTAAAGATTGAAATTTCGTTCTCTCCATTTTTATTTTTGGAAGTTGAAAAAATTTGAAAATAATTATAATATTATTCAGTTAGTTATAATATTATATAAACTTCATAAATTAGTTTCTATTTTTTTGCGTTCCCTTTGATTTTCTTTTTTGTTTTTTATTTTTTTTTGTTTTATTTTTTGTTTTTTTATTTCCACCACGACTCGCAGATGTTTGTTCTGAATTTTTAAATGGAGATAAATCACTCATATCTAAATTTAATTTTTTTGTCCATAATTTTCCTCCACTATGATGCGAATCATTATGTTTTTTTATTTCTTGAGCTTCTATTTTTCCTAATTTAAAATCATTGTAAAATTGGATACAATTTTCTATTTTATATATTTTATCCTGATTATTATCCTCACCCTCTTTTCTAATATTAAAGTAATCTTTAATAAGCAAAGGAATTTTTGGTATTAATTGTTTATCTTCCATACATTTTGCCGCCAAACCAGCTTTATGATCACCAGGATTTCCATTAATTCCTATATATTCATCATCTCTGCCTTTATAAACTTTTTTAATATTATCTTTAAAAATTATATTTATCCACCATTTATCAGGAGATTTTCCTTTTGAATAGTTTACATTCCAAATACCAATAGTTGGTAATAAAACATACAAAACCATAATTCTAGAATATGCCATTGCTTCCCAATAATGTTCATTTTCACTCAATGTTGGAAATAGTTTTAACATTATTTCATGAAATGATTGACATTCTTGAATTGCATTTACTCCTTTATTATTGCTTTCATTCATTTTTTCATACATTGAACCTAAATATGTATTCCAAATATTTCTTGATTTTATTAAATTAGGGATTGTCAACTGATATATTTTTAATTGTTTTAATTTTTTTGACATTTCTCTATCAGAACTATTTGGCAAATTAAACAAATTTAGTTGAAAATCAAATGCCATTATTAATTTATAAATTGTTTTCAATGTTTCATTTACATTTTTAAAAAGTGACTTTTGTTTCTTTTCATTAACGTTTATTTTTGAAAACCAAATATCTTGAACTATTTGAACTGGTTTTTTCATTTGCTTAAATAATTCTGTATGATTTTCACACATTTTATTGAATGTAATATATTTATTTAATAAATCAAATATTGAATCTTCTTGAGAGGGTATAATTTTTTTTAGTTGTTTATCTTCTTCTTCAATATTTACTTGATTGATTTTATCAATTATGTTCTTGTCTATATATATTTCTTTAGTATTATTAGCAATTTCTGCTTTAATTTCATTAACTTCTTTTTCAACATTATCTAATTTTTGTTTTAATTCAGCATATTCTTTTTGAAGACGTATAGTTTGAAGATTATTTATTTCTACAGTTAATTTGTTAATATCTTCATGAAGTTTATGATTTTCTTCTAGTTTTTCACTCATAATCTTCTTACGGTCTACAACTGAACTAAGTTTTTTTTCAATTACGCGCTTCTTCTGATGCTCGCCAAGCTTTTTTCTTTTGGGTTGTTTTTTGGAACCAAGAGGACCAGGAGCATCAACAGGGGCAGCAGCAGGAGTATCAACAGGAGGGTCAGCAACCTCTCCCTCTTTATTTAAGCGGGCTTTCTCTGCCGCTTTTGTATCATTAGATTCAATTGCTCTATTCATCGCATCGATTTTTACCCGGTCTAATTTTTTTACCCCTCCTGACATAAGATATTCAGGAATTTCCATAGTTTCAATTGCTTTATTTATTTTATTTATTTTTCCACGAATTTCCATTCTCTTTTCACTCAAGTTTTGAATTTCACTTTTTTTTTCTTCTAACTTACTCTCTTTTTGCTTATAGTATTCAAGTTTGGTTTCTAATTGTTTTTTTAATTTATCTATAAGTTTTACATTCATATTATCCTTTTGTTTTTGAATATATTCTTGAATAAATTTATAAATTAATTTATCATTGTCTATTTCTTTATCATCTAATCTAAATTTAATATCATTTCTGATAGGTTCTATTTTAGGTTCTGGTTTTGATTCTTCGGATTCTGATTTTGATTCTTCGGATTCTGATTTTGATTCTTCGGATTCTGATTTTGATTCTTCGGGTTCTTCTTTAACTTGCGGTTGTTCAGTATCTGGTTTTAATACTTTATCTACTAATTTATTTAATGTATTTGTTTCAATATTAAACCGTTTTAGGTCGCTATTATAATCACTAGCTTTGTTGTCACTACTAGCATATTCCATTAATTTAGCTCTTTGTTCTGTTTTATCGTTCCCGGCTAATTCTAATTGTGCTTTTTTTTGTATTAAAATCTTCTCTATAATATCTTTAGCTTTACCTTCATCTCCTCCTTCATTTAGTAGTTTTCGTTCTTTTATAGCAATTAATATTTTAGGTATAGTTCCTAATGTTTTATCTGATGTATTTTCAATATTAGCTTTTATTATTTTTAGTATTGGGTCGTCGTCTTCTTCTTCTTCTTCTTCTTCTTCTTTGTTTGATGGCTTAGGTGGGAGTTCATAATCATTAACGTTTTGAAATTCATTTATTAAATCAGAAACATTATATGGACCATCTCCAGCTTCATCAACAGATATATTATTTTTTCCAAAACCAGTATCAGGATTTCTGCTTGAAATAGATATAGTAATAGGGTGAGGCATAAATGATTGATTTTTGGATTGAGCATCGTCAGCTCCTAAACTACCTGGCACATTAGATGGTGGGGAAAATATTTTAAGCGGTCCTTGTAAGGATTGTTCTGGTTCAAAATTATCATTTTCAACTTTATAAACATATTCTAGCATATCATCATCACCTCTAAACTTAGCAGCATTGAAATCTTTCTGTAGGGTTTCTGTAACATTTTCGTTAGATTGTTCTCCAGGTTGTCCAGGGTCTTCTGTAGAATCATTGCTTCCAATTTTTAATATAGACTTAAATTCATTTTCAGATTCTTCATTACTAAGGCTTGTATTATTATTGAGAATATTTTCAATAACCTTTCGATTATGTTCATAAACTAATTTAGTAATTTTTATTTTATTATCACCTTGTAAATCAATTTGTTCATTTTTTTTTAGTATTAACTGAATAATAGGGTTATCATTATCTGGTAATGAAACCATAAAATTATCACTTTTTGTTTCGCCGCCTTTAGACATTTCTAATTCATCAATTGCCTTAATAGTATTTAAATTAAAAAGTGAATTATCTCCACTGGTTTAATTACTTCCCTAAATTTACGTATGGGACAAGTAATTTCAATCAATTTAATAGTAGAATCTGTTAGAAAAAAAAGATTAAAATTGATAGGACTTTCCATACCACCACCCTTATATTTTTTTTTTCTAATGTTTTTTAGCGATTTATTTTTCAAGTTTAATTGTTTCTTTTTTTTTCTAAAACTTCTTGCTCTTTTTCTATATCTTCTCTTTTTCTTTTTTTTTCTTTTATTTTTTTTTAGTGTTTGATTTATTGTATTTTTGATTTTACTTAATTTCCTTTTTGACAACAACATTTGTATATAAATAAAACTAGATAATTTTATTATAAATATAATATATTAATGGTTGTAACAGAAGCTCCAATAATAATTCCAGACTTTGACTCTATTAAAAAACATTGTTCATCGTGTGCTTATAAATATAATTATATATTAGGAAACCCGACAGTAACAATACGTGCTGAAGGAGGTAAAAACAAGTATTTAGAAATAAAAACTTATACACAAGATACAGATGAAATAGATAGTAAATTAATAAAAGGAAGAGGAAGATTAAGAGAGGCAAGGTTATATTGTCCGGCTCAAAATGATTATAAAAATATAACATCAGGTGTAGTAGCAGAGCTAGTTTTAATTCACTCAAATAGTAATTCAAGAAAAGATGAAACATTAAGTGTATGTATTCCAATAAAAAGTGTTTCAACTAAAGGTAGTAAAAGTGATTTACAATTTAGTGAAATAGTAAATAGTTTATCAGGAAAAGGAACTAGGCGTGCTAATGATGAAATTCCAATATCAACAGTAAATTTTACCTTGAATAAGTTTATCCCAGCCTCAAGATATATAGTTTTAGAAAGTGTAAAAGGAATATGGGATAGTTCAAGTGAAAGAGAAAAAAATAACATATTAATTTTTACACCAACTGAAAAGACAGATATAACTATAAAAATTCTTAAAACAGATTTGGATAAATTAAAAGAAATAATAAACAGTGATGGGACAACAACAACGATGCCAAGTTCAGATTCAGGGAATATAAGAAAGTATGATAAAGCAGTAGATTCGCCAGGATTAAATCAGTCGTCGAAAATGAAATGCTATCCAATAGATTTGAAAACAGGAAAAAGAATAAAACCAGGATTTATGTCATTATCAGATGGTGATATAGTGGGATATGAAAAGGCACAAGAATCATCAGTAACAGCGACAGGAATAGTTATAGCAGTAGTGGGTATTTTATTATTAATTGGATTAGTAGGTTTAGGTTATACATTTTACAAAAGATTAGCATTAAAAGTAGCAAAATCAGGAACAGCGGCGGTAGCAACAGCAGCAGAAAATATAGGTGCGAGTGTAAAAAAGTAATTAAATATAATAAATGAAATTAAATTATATTTAATGAACGGAAGCGGCTTCATGATTATCACCTAGAACAGGTTTGAATTCAGGAGGAGTTAAGTCTCTAAAATGAGTGGTAGGAATCATTTGACTAATAATTTCTTCTTCAACAGTTATAGGGAATTCATTCATAGCAGCAAGTTTTTTTTGTTTTTTATGTTCAGTAGGAAGATATTTAACACGTGCATAACTACCGGTGGCATCAGCAGACCTTTGAAATAAAACAAAAGCAGCGATTAAACCAACAACACCAGCAATAGTATTCATAGATAATAATGATAATGAAATGGCACCAACAAATATTTTACCTAGAGGATTATCAATAAGTTCTGCGAAAACGAGTGGAATTTTAACATCAAATAAAATAAAAATACTAAGTAAGACAGTAAGAACATGATGATGTTTGTCTTTCATTAATGATTTTAAAAACTTTTCCATATATCATAATATTATATTTTTTATTATGCGTAAAATTGAAAAAAAACTATCTAAATAATATATTTAAATTATAGTATATGAGTGATAATGATATTGCGATGTATGTTGGATATAAGGGTTTTTCTATTTATAAAAATAATATAAGTGTGGAAGAAGAACAAATGTTAAGAAAAGAGCTAAATGTGAAACCTTTTGTTCCTAAAAGTTCGTTAATAAAACCGCAAGCATTTCCTGTTTATAGAGAATCATCAACAAAGATATATGTGCCGAGATTTTATGGGTTAGAGGTATATGGGGAAGCTGATGAAATGAGGATAAAAGATGGAAAAAAAATAAATTTAAAATTCAATGGAGAATTACGTCCTAAACAAAAACCAGTAGTTGAAAAATATATGAAACATATTAAAAATAATCATAGTGGATTGTTGTCACTACATACAGGATGGGGAAAAACTATAGCAGCGCTAAATATTATATCACGTATTAATCAAAAAACATTAATAATTGTTCATAAAGAATTTTTACTAAGACAATGGGTAGAAAGGATAGAACAGTTTTTACCAGACGCTCGTGTAGGTAGAATCCAAGCAAAAACTATTGATACAGAAGATAAGGATATAGTAATTTGTATGTTACAGAGTTTAAGTATGAAAGATTATCCAAAAGATATGTTTAAAGAATATGGTTTAAGTATATATGATGAGTGTTTTCCATACAATACAAAAATTCAAACTGATAAAGGTCTAATAAATATAGGGAGTTTATATGAAAAATGGAATAATAAAGAAGAATTACCCAAGGTATTAAGTTTTAATAGAGAAAAGGAGAAATTTGAATATAAACAAATGAGTTATGCTTGGAGAAAAGAAAGAAAAGATTTAATTAAAATAAAAATGTCAAAAAGAGTTATAAATTGTACACCGGAACATAAAATATTAACAAAAAATGGGTATATTGAAGCAAATAAATTAAAAGTAGGAGATTTAATAATATCAAAATATGATAGAACACATATTGATAATATAATATCACAAGGATTAAATGATGATCAATTACAATTAGTATATGGTTCATATCTTGGCGATGGTCATATAGCAATAACAAAAAAAAATAGATATAGATTAAGAATAATACATTGTGAAAAACAAAAAGATTATTGTGAATGGAAGGCAGATATGTTTGGAATTAAAGAATTAAAATATATAGAAAAAAATGGATATTCTCAAAAACCAGCATATAATTTTCAAACAAAAATATTTGATTTAGAAGATGAAATAACAAAAAATACAAAAATAGTTCCAGATTGGCTATTAGATAAATTAGATATAAGAGGCATAGCAATATGGTATATGGATGATGGAACTATTAATAAACGTGAATTAAAAGATGGTAGTATTAGTAATTATATATCAATACATTCAAATAATTTTGATTTTGACACACATATTAAATTTGTTAAAAAATTTGAAAGATATGGTATAAAATGTATTATAAATAAAACAAAAGGTAAATATTATTATCTTAGATTCAATAAAGAAAATACATTAAAATTATTGAATTTAATAAAACCATATATCCATAAAAGTATGCATTATAAGATAAATGATAGAAATGATATATATAATTGGTCAAACAAGTTTCTGGACTATGGATATTTAAAAGTAACAAGTATAAATTATTTTGAAAACAAAGGCGCTAATAGATGTAAAAAACCATATGTATATGATATAGAGGTAAAAGATAATCACAATTTTGTAATAGGAACATCTAAAAAATATGTAGATGGTCCAGTTGTATCTAATTGCCACCATCTAAGCGCTGAGGTATTTAGCAGGGCATTCTTTAAAGTAGTAACAAAATATGGTTTGGGATTATCGGCGACAATGAAACGAAAAGATGGATTAACAAAAGTTTTGAAATGGTTTTTGGGACCAATTGTATGTAAAGTAGAACGAAAAGGAGAAGATAATGTATTAGTTAAAGTAATAAATTATGAAACAAATGATGAAGATTTTAATAGAGTTGAAAGAGATTACAGGGGTCAAGTAAAGTACACAACGATGGTAAAAAAATTATGCGAATTTAATAGAAGAAGTGAATTTATATTAAAAGTGTTAAGTGATTTATTAAAGAAAAATAGAGACCAACAAATAATGATATTAGGACACCAAAAAAAGTTATTAAAATATTTATATGATGCAATTAAACATAGAACAATAGCAACAGTAGGATATTATGTAGGTGGTATGAAAGAAGAAGACTTAAAAAAAACAGAGGGTAAAAAAGTAGTAATAGCAACATATGCAATGGCAGAAGAAGGCTTAGATATAAAAACATTATCAACTTTAATTATGGCGACTCCTAAGGTGGATGTAAGACAATCAGTAGGAAGAATTTTAAGACAAAAACATAAGCAAGCATTAGTAATTGATATAGTGGATAGTCATTCTTTATTTCAACGACATTTTGCTAAAAGAAAAACATTTTATAGGAAATCAAAATTTAAGATAGAAGAGACAGATATGGAAGGTTATGAAAAAGATGATTGGGATGTAATATATGATCCAGTAAATAAAATAAAAAAATCTTTTAAATCAAAATCATCAAAAAATGAAAAAAAAGATGAGTTACTTCAAGGAGTTTGTTTAATAGAAGATTAATATTAGATAAGTATTTAATAAATATTTATCTAATAGATTTATTTTTTCTTTTTACGTGATTTAGTCTTATTTTTACGAGATTTTTTTTTATTACAGCATTTACAGCATTTGCAATTAGCTCCTCCTTTATGTTTATATCTACGTCTGCGCCATTTGCTTTTATTACGTGATTTGCTTTTTTTACGTGATTTTTTGCGTGATTTTCTCTTTTTCTTTCTTTTACCTCCACATTGATTGTGTGCTGTGACATTTTTAGTTATAGGAGCATAATGAGATGTTTTAAATCCATTAGAGCCAGTATATCCATAACTGGCAGTAGTTGATAAAGTATGTTGTTGTTGTCCGCCACCAGATTGATATCTAACACCTTCCATACTAGATGTTTTAAATGGAACAGAATCATTAAGTTTATAGGGAATCATTTTTGACATATATAATATAAAATTATTTTTTTTTATAACAAATAATTTCTCTTTTTGGAGAAATTTTTTCAGATGTAATTTCAATAGGTTTCCACGAATCAAATTTATTCATATAAACGCATTTCATTTTTATTTGTTTTTCTAAATAAACAAATTTATCTAAACTAATATCTTCAAATTCTTGTTCATCATCACTTTCTTCTAATAAATCTAAATTTCTATTTTCTTTTATAATTCTAAACAATGAATTCATCATAACACTAGTTTTATAATCAGGAATACAAGCATATTTAAATTTATCTAATTTACCATCATTATCATAGTATAATTCATAAATATCATTAACAATAGTTGCTTTTATAATAAAATTTTTATAAATAATTCGTTCTAGTTTAATAAATTCATTTAAAAAAGGTTTGTTGTGAAACAATAATCTATATTGAATAGAATATAAATCATATGGTAAGTTATTAATTTGTTCTTTTAATTTATAATAATTAGTATCAATAATTGGCAAACCAAAAATGATAGAATTTTTTAAATATGGAGTTTGATTAATATTATAATTGACTAATAACCCGATTTGTTTAAATTTTTGATATTGATTATAATTGGATAAAGAATAACCTTTGTAATAATAAATATTTTCAATATTAAAAAATTTTTTTTTATTAATATAAAAAATTGTGCCATATAAGATGGTGCCTTTTCCACTTGTTAATATTTTATCAAAAGAACAAATATTAACAGAAATATTTTTAATTTCATTATATCTTCTATCTACTTCTAAAAAAAAGCATACCTTATATTTTTTATAATTAGTAAACCATGCAAAAAATTTTTTTCCTTTTGGGATAGTAATATAAATATCAGCTTGAACTTTTTTATGTAATTTTTTTTCATAAGAAAGTTCGAATTTTGGAAACTTTTTTAAAATATTAAATTTTTCATTATGAGTTAGATTCATATAAATATTCTTAATTAATTATCTCTATATTGATTTAATAAGATGTAAAATTGGAATTAAAAACATCACCTGTAGGTTCTACTTTACTTTGATTATTATTAATATTTTTCTTATTAGATTGAAGAGTTTTTAAATAATTTTTAAGCTCATTTTTCATCTCTTTAGAAGTTTCAATATTATTTTTATTCAATGAATTATATATTTTTTTGTATTGTTCAGCTGGTTTATTTACTAAATCTTTTGTTTTTGGAACAGTTAAGTTATTTTTAAAAAAAAGATAAATATAATGAACACTTATAATTAAAATAACAGAAATAATAGTTTGACGAATGATCCAAAATAACATATATATTAATTGGACATTAACATTTCTATGAATAAACTTACATCATTTTTAAAAAAAATACTTTCTTCATTTAATTTTTTATTTGATAAAAAATAAATATCTATAATTTTATTTTTATAAATTTCAAATACAATGAAATTTAAACTATTACCAATATTAAACTTAATTTCTTTAAAATCAATAACATTACTTTCGTTAGGAATAGAAAAAATTTCACCAATTTTTTTGTTATAAAAATCAATACCAATTAAACTATAATTTGGTAAAAAATTTTTATTATATATATGTTGTTTTTCAATAAATTTATATTTAATTAAATTATCATTTTCTAATTTATAAAAAACATCAATAGATATATATCTTTTTTCAGAGATTATTTTTTTATTAAATTTACTTTCAAATTTTTCAATAATATTATTTTTATTTCTAATATCTCTTAAATTAATTTCTGGTATATAATATTTTATCATTATTAAATAATATATTTATGAAACTATTTAAACCGATTTGATAAAATCAATACAAATGGTAAAGGTAATTTTAATCGATAAGGGATGCAATATAAAAACTAGTGAAATAAAAAATTTAGAAATTGATAAATTATATAAAAAATGTAATTTAAGAAAGAAAGACAATTTTGATTTAAGACATACTTGGTCATTAAGTAAAGAAAATTTATATATTTCTATTTTTTGTAAAAACAAAGGAAGAGCAAATAGTGAAAATAAATATGATTTACCACCCCCTTTAGATAATGAATTATATTTTGGAAGTATGTTATTAGTAAAACATAGTAATAAAAATTTTACAAATTCAAATGATGCGAAAGATATTAAAATAAATGAATGGAATAAATTATATGAAAAATTATTTGGTGGTTTTGAAGATTTAAATGATGAAGATAGTTATAGCGAAGAAGAAGAAATTCCTGAACATCTTAAAACAAAAGAAGGATATTCTAAAGAGGATGGATTTATTGTAGATGATGAAGAAGATTTAGATGAAGAATATATTCCGGATGAAGAAGAAGAGGAAGAAGCTCATAGTTCAACAGATTCAGCAGATGAAGATGAAGAAATAATGGGTGAGGAAAGTGAGATAGACAATAGTGAATATGAAGAAGAAAGTGATGAGGATGAATATGAAGAAGAAAGTGATGAGGAAAGTCAAGATGAGTTAGGTTCAGAATTAAGTGAAGAAGAATATGTAGATAGTGATTGTAATTAATTTAAAATTGAAACAATATAAAATAAATAATTTAGTTAGTATAAATTATGTTAATTGTAGAAGACCCTCAAATTTTTAGAAATAATCTAAAAAATAAATTTTTAGAATTCATAAAGAAAAATGATGTAAGTACAAATTTAGAAAAAGCAATATTTAATTTTACAATTAAAGAAGCAAAAAAAAGAAAAATTGTAAGAAAATGGACAAATAAAAATTTTGTTCAAATTTATGTTAATAGATTTAGAAGTGTTTATAGTAATATAAATCCTAATTCAAAAATATGTAATAAAATATTATTAAAAAAATTAATAAATAAAAAAATAAAACCACAAAAATTAGCATTCATGTCTCATCAAGAAATGTCTCCACGAAAATGGAAAGAATTAATAGAAGCAAAAATTAAAAGAGATAAAAATTTAACTGAGATAGATATGTCTGCGGCTACAGATGAATTTAAATGTTATAAATGTCAAAAACGTTTATGTACATATTATCAACTTCAAACGAGAAGTGCTGATGAACCAATGACAACATTTATTACTTGTTTGAATTGTGGAAATAGATGGAAAAATTAAATAAAATTAACGAATAATTTATATTATAATATATTTTTTTATTATAATATGAATGACTATTCTTTTAACACAATTATTGATACAAACTCTTTACAAATTGGTCAAGTTGTTAGAATAAATATTACTGATGAAGGTATATTTCGTGTTTTTTACAATGATACACTTGGAAATATGTATTGTGGATTAAGTAGGCAATCAAATTATAAAAGTATAATTTTTGATAGTAATAACAAAAGTAATTTAGATATTTCTAATGGATATGTTAATACAGAAAATTTTTATAAACCATTATATGGTGGCACTCAACATCCAGAAGAATTAAGATTTTCTGATAATACTGGTAAATTTTATGTTTTTACCTATGATACACCTGGTTCTAGTTTATTAAATAATAGTAATCATGGATTAGGACCTTTTTTATATTTTAGTGAAATACAAAATGAAGTTTATGTAAAACAAGGTGAATCTAGTGGATATATTTATGATAAAACTGGATTTTCTTCCATTTTAAAATCTGGAAAAAATTCATTTTTTGATAAAAGTAATAGACCTCATCCTGATTATAATTTTTACAATCAATATGGATTTTGTATAGGTAGTTCATTTTTAACAAATGAAAATAATATCAAATCAAAAGGTATAGGAATACCTTTTCCTGATTTATTAGATTTATATGGGCAAAATATAACTGGTATTAGAAATAAACCCTTGAATACAAATTTTAGTTATTTATCTAATTTATCTGATATATCTATTCCTGAAAATTCAACTTTTTCAAGATTTACAATTACTACTGTACCTTATGGTGAAGAATTTGATACATTTCCGGATTCATCGGGTAATATAGAAACAACAAAATCAGTTAATTTTACAATAACTAATAAAAGATCTAAATTTATTTGGTTAGATGAAAATAATAATTCAACACAAGACTCTAGTGGTTCTGTAATAACATCAAACACTGACGATTCTTATTATAAAGGAAATTTTTATATTTATGCTCACTGTAACTTTCAGGATGATATATCTGGTAATGTTTATATAGAAAGAAGAGGAAGAACAACAATGTCTAATACTCACACTTATAAATTATACAATAAATTTTCCAGTAATTCTTATAATTTATCAAAAGATATAGATGATATTTATGTTGATTTAGATTTAGATTTATCTAAAAATGCTATTAATTCAAATTTCAATTATATATATGCTAAACCATATTATGTTATTTCTTCGGATGCTTCAGGACAAGTAATTTATGGTAATGTTCCCTACAATTTATCAAGTTCTAATCAACCTTCTGCTAATAATCAAAAAATCATTGATATTGCTGGAGGAGGAGGAGGAAAATATTGCAAAATATTAGTTGACCCAAGAAGTAATAACTGGGGAACAACAAGATATCATATTATTTATTTTGCTAGTGATGGAAATACAACAGGTTCAAATCCAAATATAATTAAAAAAAATACATTAAGATGGGCAACAGGTATAGCAGATAATAATATAGATAGAACTGATAAAATTACATCTTATGAAAATTGTGGATTTTTTCCTAGTGTTGATATTTTTGAAGATAAAATGTATGTCGCATATCTATGTAAAGGCAATACTAATTATAGTGATCCAAGTGGAATAGGATATTCTATGCTAGATATGAGTAATCCAGATAAAAACTCATGGAATTGGACTGATACTACAATTATCGCTGGTTCTTATGATTTGGGTGAATCTGATGGAATAGCAAAATATATAGATTTGTCAAATAATAATCCAATCAGTTTAAAAATATCACCATATGATAAATCTATCCACATTTGTTATCAAAAATTTAATCAAAATGGCACCACATCTATAGGATATTGGACTAATAGTAAAAATATAACAGATATTAGTGGTATTGAAGGAAATATTAATTTTCTTGGAATTAAATCATATGGTAAAACTATAGATCTAAGTAAGGCGTCAGTTGAATTATTTTGGGATGTATCACAGTGTTTTACTTTATTTAGTAGAGATTATACTAGACTAAATTTAAATAGAAATACAATAGGAAAAAATAAGGGTGTTGGGGATACTAATATTAAAATATTAGGTAATCCAGATGGAGGTAGAAATAGTAAATTTGTTGATAATATTAATGAAAATAATATAATAACTTATAAGGCCTCTGTTTTAAATAAATTTTATTTTATTACAAAAATAAAAACAGATAATTTAGCTTCTCAATATCAAAAAATATTTTGTATAGGAAATGGTAATACTACTTCTAATACTAATGAAAATACTAATGGTGGATTTTTCTTTGGATTTTATTTTAAAGAATTGATTTGGGGTGTTAATGGGACTAGTTTCTCAAATTCATCTTGGTCTTTACCACAAGCTTCTAATCCTATAGGATCTTTTGGCAAAACAAGATTAGGTGATGGTTGTTATATTAATAATAGTAATACAAAATTTATCGCAAGTAATAATAATAAATCTCAGATTGAACTATCTCCAAATACTAATTATGAAATTAAATTTTACTACAATAAAACAAATAATTATTTAAGAATTGATATTATTGATTTAGATAATACAACAGAAAATAAATTTGAAATGTTTGATTTACTTTTAAATGGTGGATATAATATACAATCAGGTAATTTATCTATTGGATGTGGTAGTCATATAAATCCATTATTTTATCCAATTAATTTTGATTTATTTAAATTAACTATTTACTCTACTGATATTTCAAATATTCCACAATTTGATATTTCAAAAAATGGTTTTGAAATTAGTAACTCAACAACAAATCATTCTAGTTTTTTTGATAATAACAACAATCAAGGATTAGCTATTGAACCTGTAATTAATAAGTATCAAATAGTAAATATAATTAATGAAAAAAAACCTAATAATGATATTAATGACATTTCTGGTGTATCTTATACTAAAAGTGTAATTCTTAATGATATTTATTATTTAACTAAAATTGAAGATTATATACCTAGTAGATATGGTGAATGTGTAGAAGGTTTATCAAGATTAAGTGATGGTGAAATATGGGGTTTTGGTTACATAAGTGATATTTATGGAAATAGAACCACAACAGTATGGAAAAGTCCTAATAATGGTGTTACATGGGTTACATCTACTCCTAATATTCCTGGTTTTTCAGCTTTTAATATAAATAATATATTTACATTTACTGACAATTATAATTTTACTACTTCTAATAACGAAATAAATAATGGTAAATGGGTATTTATTTGTGGCGATACTAATGTATTATATTATACTTCTAATTACATTAACGGCGAACCAACCGGAATTCTAGGTAGTAATTGGTATTATATAAATAAACCTATATTACCTTCTCAGGAAAAGATTTTTTCTATTTTAATCAATAAGGGTTTATTTCCTTTAGAAGACGCTTTACTTTTTACGCCTTTTCCTATCGCTAATCCAGAAAATGAAGAAATTAGTAATAATTGGGAAATTTTAAATGAATCTGAAATAGATTCAAATATTATTGACAATTTTCCTACTTCATTAAAAGGTACTTTTTTAAAATCAACTATAGGAAATAGAATTACACCTTCTGGAATACATAAAGGTGCCAGTTATTTAAAAATAGAAAATATAAATTATCCAGATTCACTTTATATTGAATTTAATTTAAGTTCAGAAGAAAATTATGATAAATTAGTTATTTTGGAATCAAATGAAGAAGATGCTTTTTTGACTGATTGGACTTTTCCAAATACTTTTGTAGGTAAAATAGCAAATCCAGGACAATCATATTTTCCAGAATATCCTGGACAAGGTTATTCGGGCGATATAAATCATTTGGAAGTAATTCAAAAAAAATATTCTATTGTTTTTTTTTATAAAGACCAAAGTATCGACGCTGGGAGAGATGGTGCAATTTTAAAAATTTACAATAATATTAACTTTTCATCTATCTATGCTACAAAAATTAATACAATAATAAGTCAAAATGTATTTCCAAATATTAATAGAGATAATACTGATTTTCATTTATATTTTGGAACAAAGGGTGGTTCCGTTCATATAGCTAATTTTGGAAAAAATAGACATTTACAAACATTGAATGTAACTGATAATGTGTTAAATAATTTCAGTAATATTGGAACAATAAATGCGATAAGCTTTGGTCAACCTTATTTATCTGTATCCGATTTAAGTGATAATTTAAATAATTTATTTTTTGGAATAATAGGAACATCTAATTATATTTTTACAACAAATAATGGTGGAGGCTCATGGGATTCTAAATTATATTATCTTCAAAGTCGTGGAACAACCGGAGTATATGTTGGACAAAATACTAAATTTGGCGAATCAACAAATTCTCATACTTATGATATTTCTGGATTTTATGTTCAAACAAATTCAAAACCCTGGGTAGATTATAATGGATTTTTAGTTGCTGATAATAATAATAATTATGATATTTCTTTTAATCCATTAAATAATTCTAATTTGATTCCACAATTAAATAGTAATAATTATTGGGAACCCCAAACACTTAGTTTGTATGATATTTCTAAAATAGATGTAAATATATTTGAAAATAATTATAAAGTATTTATTTCTGATTTAGAAAATAGTAATTCATCATCTGGATTAAAATATCAGCAAAATGATTATGTTTTCAATCAAAATACAATTGAATCAAATAATATACTATATATAAAAAATAGTAATTATAATATTTGGCAAAAAATAGATTTTAGTCCTACTAATAAAAATTATAAATTATCACAATTGAATAATAATTCATTTAAGACTATGATTCCTATAGATATTAGTAATGTTGTTTTACAGATTGATGGATATTTTAGTAATATTAATGCTACAGGATTTTATTTATTATCCAAAATTCCTCCTAGACCATCATTAATCGTTAGACATCCGGTTTTATTAACAGAATTAACTAGAATAGAATTAGAAATACGTTTAGATGAAAATACTTCAATTAATGAACTAAATGGACAAAATGATACAGTTTCATTTACAAATAATTCAGGTGCATTTAAATATGATATTATAACAATTTTTGAATATAAAGAATTGGATGTAGAAAATCCTGTATTTTTAGAAATTAATAGAAGTTTTGGATTTAACAATTACAATATTTCATCTAATATTTTTCAACATGGTAGAAGATATGCTTTTAGAGCTAGATTAAAAAATAAATATGGATTTAGTTACTATAGTAAGGAAAGTAATCCTATTTCTATTCCTGCTTATGATCCTTTTATAGAAAATTTACAAATAAATACTTCTTTAATGGAAAATAAAATTTCATGGAATCCTGGATTTACAAATACAGGTCAAACTGTTTATGCTTACGATATATCAAGATCTATTGTTCCTGGTAATACTAATCTATTTACTCCAATACAAGATAGTGATTTTCAAATAAAAAATAATTACTATGATATTTCAGGAGTTGTTGGAATTAATTCATTTGATACTGGAATTTTAGAGAATATTGTTTTAGGAGAAAAAGTAAATATTTCGCAAGGAACTGGAGTAAATAGTATTCTCTCATCTAATCAATTTAAAGAAAATGATGCTTGGAATGAAGCTTACGCATTATCTTATAATCCAATATTTCAAACTCCAAATTTAGATATAAGTTTAAATTTTCAATTATCAAAAGATAATAGTTACTTTCAAATTGGGTTTTCAAAAAATAATATTGATATTTTAAATTTAACTGATTTATTTTTATTTTCTTTTAAATTTGTTCAGGAAAATGGAAATTATAAAATTAAGATAATTGAAGAAACGAATACAGTTTATTCATCAAATTATACATTTTCACCTAGTGATAATTTCACTATTTTTATAAAAAAAAATGATGATGTTCTTTATTATTACAATAACGTTTTAATACATACATCTATTGGAATATCAAAATATCCATTGTATTTTTTGTTTTCTCCATTTAATTCATTTAATACTACAGGAAATTCTGTTCAATCAGGAGCAAAAAATGTTCAATTAACAAAAGTTAATTTATTTGATTCAGAAAAAGAATGGACCGGTGATGTAACAAGTGTTGATTTTATAGATAAAGATTTATCTTTTAATAATTGGTATATTTATCATATAACAGCAAAAGCTATTAAAGTAAGAGATGAAATTAAAACAAGAAATTATGATATAACTACATTTATTGGTAGAGTAATTCCTGAAAATTTCCAATTTAAATATAATATTAATAAAGCAACATTAGATATAAGTTGGAATTTAAGTAACTTAATAAATGATTATATCTCAGTTATATGGGATATTTCTTGGAATGAACAAAAAAGTAATGGAATAATAACTAATGGAAATATAAATTTAAACAATACTGGTAATAATATTCAAAATTATGAATATAAAGGAAGTAATTTTAATAATTTAGAATCAGATTCTATATACAGTTTTCAGATAAGAGGTAATTATAGTAGAAATGATTTAAAAAATACAGATACTTATGTTTCTCCGTATAGTAGTATAAAAATTTTTAATAATTTTCAAGAATCTCCAACTTTAATTGATGTTAGTTATAACATTTTATCGAATAAAATAATAATTAAATGGTCAGAAACATTAAATCCTTCAAAACCTGATTTTTATGAAATTTATTTATCAAATATTACATCAAATAAAGATATTTCTTATAATTTTACAGAAATAAATAATAATATAAGTGATTCTAGTAGTAATGGATTAGAATATTATCCAGGAACTTATAATGTAAAAGTAAGAGCGAATTATGGAGGATTACAGAATCCTACAAACATAAGTTTATTTAGTGAATGGTCTGATATTAAAACATTTAATGTCCCATATCATAAAGTAAAAAATGTAAAAATTAAATCTTATAATAAAAATAATGAAGAAGATATAATTGATGTTAGTTATATAAAATTAGATTGGGATTCTATGATTATTTGTAATCTAAGTAATGAATATGGAATAAATATACCAGATAGTTTCACAATAAAAAGAAGTTGGGCAAATAAAGATTTATTTTATTTACCAGATTATGAAAAAAATATTTTATATAATGAAGTTACTTATACTGACCAAGAATGGCCCTTAGGAGAAAATATAACATGGCCAAGACAATATAAATATGATATATCAGGTAATTTTGCTTGATAATTTATTTTAACAATTAAATATATAAATGTCAGTAAGTATAAATATTTCAGTTGGATGGCCAAAACCAAAAAATTTTACAGCTGAAACTTATGTTAATGGTTCAGACCAATATGTAAAATTAAATTGGGATCCTATTAATTTTAATAGTATTCCATTTACCCTTGATACAAGTGGTAATGGGGGATTAAATGTAAAATATAGAATAATTGAAAGTTATTTATATAAGGAATTAAAATATGAAGTAGATGGAACTAGAAGAACTATTGAAACAGTAGAACCAGGAAATATAATTGATATAAATGAAAATTATTATACAGATAGTTTAGGTTTAGGTGTATCTACTGAAAAATGTTATGAAATACAAGCTATTTATAATTTTCCAAGAAATGAAAATGAACTTTTATTGAAAGAAACAGATATTATTGTGAGTGAGAAAACTAGTAAAATACGTGTTAAATTAATTTCTGATAAATATTGTGCTCAGAGAGTTTGTCAAATGAAATTAAATAGTAATATTGTTAAAAATAAAAATAAATCTTCAAAAGCATTATATTCTAATTATATTTTAAATGGAGTCAATGCGACTTCAACATTAAGTAAAAATAATAATAATTATAGAAGAGGGTTTTTAAACTTTAATGTTTTAAACTCACGACTTTGTTTAAAATCAAAATATTTTAATAAACCTATTAGTTGTGAAAATAATAGTAATTAGTATAATATTTTATCTTATATTCATATATATAAAATAAAATGACTTTTAGTTTTAATAATGTTAATAGTTTTAGATTGAAATACCCTCAATACACCTCATTTAGAAAAAATAAACTTCAACACGGTGAGTGGATTGAAATATATAAAAATAAAAATGAATTACCTACTGCTAAATTAAAAACATGGGTTTTATATTATCGAGACGATGGACTACCTATTAATGGAGACCCTAATAGTAGTCATAATTATACTTTCTATGGTAATTTTCTTGGAGAAACCAATAATTTTACGGAACAGGTAGGATGGATATTTGGATTTCCCTTATTTAATGTAGGTGCAACACCATCAAATTGGCCAAAATTTTATACAAAAAATGCAAATATATTAGGAGCGCAACACCCTATAGGAACTCAAATTGGTAATGATACTATGCTAGTAGATTTAAGTGACAATCGAAATATTATTACACTAGATTTTGAAGGATATAATGTTAATGCTTTTTCTGGTTTAGCTAAATCTTTAGATTATATTACTAATAATATAGAAGAAAACGGATTTTACTTAAATTTAAGAATAAAAAATAGTTCTGAAAATGAATTAAAAAATTTTAGAACTCATACTGGTGAAGAAGAATTTGGATGGGCAACCTTAGTTGAATATGAATATGAATGTGATATTATTGGACCAAAAAGTATGTTAGATATGAATTTAGATTACTTTTTATATACTGAAAATTCTCAAAGTTTAGAAACTAAATTATTTGGCGAATCATTACTAATAAATAATACTAAATTTAAATTAAGTTATATTGATTATATTGAAAGTAATAGTTATCATGATAATTTAAAAATTTCTATTTTAACAGGATTAGGACCAGAAGATTCATCATCTGATAATGAAAAATGGGGTAATATTAATAGAAGAATGGATACTGATCAAATATATGATAATTTAATTTATTCAGAACAATATATTAATGGTTCACCTATTGAATTACAATCAGCTATTAGTTCTACTAATAACACAAGAATTACTAAAATAATAGGAGGTTTTTATAATACAAGTAAAAATAATGGATACTATCCTAACTTAACATGGTATTCAAATTCCTATGTTCCAGTATATCAAATGGACAATACTAGCGGTTGGAATAGAAATTCTAAATATATTAGTAATAATGGTAATAATGGATTAAATAAATCAGATACAGATATTAAAATTTATGAATTAAATAATATTTTGTGGTGTAGTTTAAATAGTCAAAGAAAAAAAAAAGTAAGAATATATGGTAATGGAGGAAATATAAATTTCAGATATATTGATAATTTTTTAGATTTAAATGGAGAATACTGTAACGGTGGAGGATATGGTAGATTTAAAAATACTATTGATTTACCTAGAAATAATATAAAACCTTATTATTCTAATAACAAAGTAAACAATAGCAATTCAATTAAATTATTTAATGAATTTGATATTGATACAAATGTTAATCAATACTTTCAGGATAATTCAATAAGAACTATGAATGATATTTCAAATAGTAAATTTTGTGTTTACTATAAATTGTTAATTCCTCCAATTTCAGGGGAAACATTTAAAATATCATATAATTTTGGTATGAATAGTAATTCTACCACTGTTCCAGCACCATCAAATATTGTAGGTGGTATTGGTTCAAAAGTAACTTTTTTTAGATATTCTGATATGGATAGTAATGCTATTCCTCCTTCTATTGGGGAAAGTGAATCTAGTTTATGGGCAATTAGAGACAATGAAACAATAGAACTAGAATGGACTATAAATGATATTGATTCTAATGGTGATATTAGTATGAAAAAAATAATTTTTATTGATGTAGCATCAGGAAAATCAGTTCATTCGCCACTAGTTGAAATATCACCACTAGATTCCAATCTTACGCTTACTCAAAATGGTTCTGTGGAAAATTATGAAATTACTGCTAATGTTATTCAGTTTTTAAATGTTATTACAGTTGGACAAAATATAAACGAATTAGAACAAAATACATATGTAGAAAAAAATTTTAATAATTTAGTAATACCACAAAGTTTTTTTGTAGAAATAACACCAAAAGATTATGAACCTTATAGATATTATAACAAATATATTCCTTTTACCTTATCTAATAATTTTAATCCCCATTTTAACGATACAGATAGTCCTATTATTATAAAAAATGAACAACTTAATTATAATTACAGAGCTATTAAACCTAATTATACAACTATACTTAATACCAATATTCAACAAGATTTAAATCCTATTATTCAAAATCCTTTTAATTCTGTTCCTTTAATAGATATTTCTGAAAATGAAGTAGAAGATAAAAGAATAGAAATTATAAGAAATACTGTAGATTTAAAAACAGATGATCAAGTAATTTTATTTGAATCTCAAGAAAATTTAATAACAAATAATGAAAATATTATTAAATTATATTCATCACTTGGTGAAAATATTGATTTTGTATCACCTCATACTTTGAATTTAACTAATAAATTAATACCTGATTATTGGAGACTTTATAAACCGACTGTATCCAATTTATATTTTAGAACTAATAAGCCGGATAATGTTATTCCTTATGAATACATATCAACTATTATACATAAGCATAATATTAAAAATACGAGTGTTGGTTTTACTGATGAAAATATAAGAAATGTAAAATATATAATTATAAATAGTAATGAAGACAAAAATGATTTATCAGCATTGACTGAAAATGGTTTGAAAACGACTGATAATTTAATTATTGATATAGCTGGTTCTGAAAAATTTACAGTCCAACTCTCCGTACATCCAATGATTATTAGATTATCATTATCACCATCATTAACTTTTAATCCTTTTGGTGCTAATAGAGAATACAATATTGGAGATATAAATGCAAATCCTAGATCGGAAAACGGTGGAGTTAATTTACCTACATTAACAAGACCCGCTGATAAATTTAGTATGAATATTCCTTTGAATAACGCATTTAGTAGATTTAATAAGTATATGAAATCTGGTGATGATACAAATAATTTAATCTGGAATAATGTATATGATGTAAATATTCAATGTTTAGATGATGGACAAAATGGTAATGCTGGATATCAAAATAGTGATTTAAATGGTTTTGATATTAACCCAAATAATTTTAAAATTTTACTAATTAATATCCCTGAATTAGAATATATAAATCCTATTAATCCTAATACAGGTGAAATTGATTATACATATAATTTAAATGAAAATAATTCCACATTTACACTTGAATGGAAAGGATTCGATTTTTTGTTAGATAATACTTTTAATAAAACAGTTCAAGAAGGAGGGACAATTGGTAAAAAAATAGAAATTATTTGGAATATTTCAAGATTAAATACATCAACTAACATAACAACTACTATATTTTCAGCAACTGAATCTTCTGATTTAACATATGAAATTAATGGAAATGATATAAAATATAAATTTATTGATAGAAATGTAAGAATTTATGATAAATATATTTATTCTATTAAAGGAAAATGTAGATGGACAGGTATTTTAGATATTTTACTTTATGATGGTATTATAACTGACTTAGATGAAAATATTGAAATACCAAGTTTTGATATTAAAGGATTTTACACCCCAGAATATTTTATTTGTAAAAATAATAGATTTCCCTATGGTAGATTTAATACAACTTCTACAAATTTTAAATTATATAGACCTTTATTACTAAGGACTGTAGGCCAGGTTGATCAATTTGGTAGAAAATTAGGAGGTGATTGCTCTATTGTACCTATGAATCGTCCAAATGTTTTATCTGATGGTGGTAATAATAATAATATTTATATCAATACTGCTGACCAAATGACAAAAAAAGAAACATTTAAAAGACTTTCTACATTAAGATTAAAACGTTAAAAAAATTTAATTTTTAAATATTTTTTTAATTATTCTAAATTTTTTAAATCATTTACTTTCCAATATTCACTACCTCCATTAGGTAAGGGACGTCGAATTATAAATGGAATTTTATTTTGTAATAATTCCATATGGGCAATAGTATGACCATCTATTATATTTCTTGTTACTTCTATAAAAGGCTTTGAACCATGATTAATTTGTTTTGCTCTTAAACCTAATATTTTTGCTTTTTCAAATCTAGTAAGAAATGGTAAAGTTGTATGTAAAGGGTCAATAATTTGTCCTTTTTTATTTCTAGATATTTTTGACAATGCTAGTAATTCCTTAAAATTTATCTGTTTTGTTTCTGGATGATATGAATATATTAAATCTTTATTTATATCTTGTTCTAGTTTATTCATATTTTCAGTATATTCATCATCACTATCTGTTTCTTCATCACTGGATATATTATTTAATTCATCTTCATTAATAAATGTTTCTGTATTAATTAATATTGGTTTTTCGTCTTTATCTTCTTCTTTATTTTCTTCATCATCTTCATCTTCTTCATCTTTTTCATCTTTTTCATCTTTTTCATCTTCTTCATTTTTATTTTCTAAATTTAATTCTTTATCTTCTTCATATTCTTCATCTAGTTCGCTGTCATCCTTTTCTGATAAAACTATTGGTTCATCATTATCCTTAATATTTTTTTCAACGTCAAATTCTTCTAAAGTAGGGGAGTTCATTTATATTAATATAATAAAAACTTTATTATATTGTTTTCAATTTTATTATTTACTAACAGTATTCCATACTGTATCACAATTGGCACATAAATATACAAATTTCATATTATTATCATCATATCTAATATATAAAATTTCTTTTTCCTTTGTTTTTTCTTTTGATTCCTCATCAACTTTTGGTTTTTTATTTGATATACAATCAGAATTTGGACAATCGATATTATAAATTCTAGGTAAAGTAGGATCTAATTTTGTATATTTATTTATAACATTTTTGTAATTCATTTCTTTTTTAACTTCAGTTTTACTGACATATAAATTATTTAAATTAGAAACTAATGATATATCTTCATGACCACAATTTCTACAATAATAACTTAGTTTATCCTTATCCTCATTTAATAATTTTAAATAATACATATTACCACATTTAGAACAGAAATGCATATTGTTTTATATACTATTACTATAAATATATTTTTATTTCAATTTTATTATATATTAATTTTCATTTATTACTTTTATAAATTCTTTATGTAATTCATCATAATCTATTATACAACCCATACTATAAATTCTTGCCGTAACTCTACTTTTTTTCTTATTTTTATTTTTTAAATCAGTGATATATTCTATAATTTTATTTTTATTTTCATAAATATATTTTTTGTAAATAGAAAAAAAACAACTACATTTACCTAAGTGTAACATTTTTTTTTTTAAATTTCTTAAAATAGCAATTTCTAAATTTTTGTAAGTAATAATTTCATGATAACTTTTAAATGAAGAATGAGTTTCTTTAATTCCTGGTTCATTTAATAAAGATTTATTATGTAATAAAGTAACTAACATAAGTAAAATAGATTTTATTGTTTGACAAGATGTCCATTGTTCACCTTTCCATGTATTTAATATACTAATACAAACTTTTCCATTTCTATATAAATTAGGATGAAATCTTGTTTCATTGTCGTTTGTTAAATATTTTAATTTTGGAGGAGAAAAAGGATAATTACTAGGAAAATTAAATTCAAAACAATATCCACCATATCTATAAATTGTATCATCAGGACCAAATATAATAGCGTAACCTTTTAACATATTTTCTTCGTCGTGTGCATAATATATTCCATTATCAGATAATGGATTTTTTATTATATCAACAATGTCTTTCTGCAGTCGTTTTTTTGACATCTTACTCATTATCTTTATTTCAGTGTTATTAACACTCATTATAAATTATATTTATTTAGAAACATTTAAATAATTATTATATATTATATAAATTTATCATCTATTTAGGTGTCAAAAACTTAAAAATATTAAAACTATAAAATAAATTAAAATTGATTTAAAATATATCGAGATATATTATAATTATAAAAATGAGTAAACTGAAATGTAAAACATTTCCCGAGTTTCTAAAATTATATCAAATAAAATCTAAAGATGACACCAAACCAATAACTCACACTAGAATAGGTGGTAAAGATAAAGATGGAAATCAAATTTGGGGTGGTAAATATCATATACCAGAATCTAGTATGGAAACATTTTGGAAGTTATATTATAAACATATTCATATTAATAAACAAAAAGAATATTTAACTGAGTCTCAAGATAAAATAAATGGAGGTCCATTATTAATAGATTTAGATATGAGATATAATAATAATATTACAGAAAGACAATATGATGAGGATGATATTGTTGCTATATTAGAATTATTTTGTCAATCTCTTCAAGAATTATTTGATTTTAAAGAAAAGATTGAATTCTACGTTTATATATCTCAAAAAAAAAATGTAGTTTGTCAAAAAGATAAGCCTACTAAAGATGGAATACATATGGTTTGGGCTATTAATATGAAACATAATATTCAGATGACTCTTAGAAATATTTTAATTAATAAAGAAAATAATGAAATGAAAATATTTCAAGAAGAAGGATTAGATTGTGTTAATAATACAGAAGATATATTTGATGAAAGTATTAGTTGTGGAAGAAACAATTGGCAAGTATATGGTTCAAGAAAACCAAAATGTGAGCAATATAAAATAAAATATATTTATAATGTTGAAATTGATAATAGTGAATATAACTTTGAAAATCAAAGTTTAAAAAAATTCAATATTAAAGATATGTTGCCTCTATTAAGCTCAAAAAATAAAAACAATATTAATATCATAGAAAAAGCTTCTATTAAAAATAAATATCTGAAAACTGTTGAAAGTTTTAATCAAATTGGAAAAAAAGAGAAACCTAAAAAAAAGCACTATGTTAAAAATTATTCTTCATCCGTATATTCTAATAATTTAAACTTAAAATATCCTACCAATGAAAGTGAATTGAGTAGTATAATATTAGATACATTCTCTAATTTAAATTTAAAAGATTACCATATTAAAACATTACACGAAATAACTATGATTTTAGATGAAAACTATTATAATCCTTTTAAAGAATGGATTGAAGTAGGATGGGCATTACGTAATACTGACCCTGTTAATTTATTTTGGACATGGGTTAAATTTTCAAGCAATTCTTCTAAATTTGATTGGAAATCTATTCCTGATTTACATAAAAAATGGATTGAAATGAAAGATGAAGGTAAAACTTTTCGTTCTATTCATTATTGGGCTAAAAATCTCAATCCTGTAAAATATAAACAAATTATGGATACTTGTATTGACCAACTTGTTTATAAAACATTGCCAGGTGGTGGAAGTGATACTGATATTGCTATTCTAGCTAAAAATTTATATATGGGTGAATTTGCTTGTGTAAGTTTAAAAGAAAAAAAATGGTTTCAATATTGTGGTCATCGATGGAAACTAAGTGACAATGGATATGGTTTAAGGATTAAATTATCACAAGATGTTGAAGCTTTATTTCAACATAGCGCACAACAAGAAAAAGATAAAAGCACTGATGAAGAATATTCCGCAGGTGAAAGAGAAAATTTTCTACAAAATGCTTCTGCTTTTAATAGAATCGCACAAAGACTTAAATCTCATAGTCAGAAAAAAATGATTATGGGAGAGTGTATGGAACACTTTTATAATGATGAATTAATTCAAAAGATGGATGAAAATAAAAATTTACTTGGATTTAATAATGGTATTTATGATTTTAATGAAAAGTGTTTTAGAAATGGAAAACCTGAAGATTATATTAGTTTTACCACAAATAATGATTATGAACCTTTTGATAAAAATAATCCAGAACATATTGAAATTAAAAATCAAATTGACGATTTTATGGAAAAAGTTTTTCCTAATCCTGAACTTAGACAATATATGTGGCAACACGCCGCATCCACATTAATTGGTGAAAATAGAAATCAAAAATTTATTATTTATACAGGAGTTGGTGGTAATGGTAAATCTATCTGGGTTGACCTTATGAATCTTGTATTAGGTGATTACGCTGATAAAATGAATATCGCATTAATTACACAAAAAAGAAAAGGCATCGGTGGTCCAACACCAGAAATCGCAAAATTAAAAGGGAAAAGATTTGTCAGTATGGATGAACCAAGTGCTGGTGATGAATTAAATGAAGGAATTATGAAACAAATGACGGGTGGTGATGAAATGGAAGGTAGAGCAATGTATGCTAAAGAAATGATGAAATTTTATCCTCAGTTTGAATTAGTCTGCTGCACTAATAGATTATTTAAAATTAAATCCAATGATAAAGGAACTTGGAGAAGAATCAGACAAGTTGATTTTGTTAGTGAATTTGTTGATGAAGATATGTATAAATTAAAAAAAAAACAAGGATTTGTTAATGACCCTGAAAAACCTATTTATTTAAAAGATATGACTATGAAGGATAAACTACCTAGTTGGGCTAAAGTATTCACCGCATTATTAATTGAAATTGTTAATGAAACTAGTGGATTTGTAAAAGATTGTCCTATGGTATTAGAAGCTTCCAAGAAGTATGAAGCTCAGCAAAATATTTGGACACAATTCTTTATGGAAAATATTAAAAGAGGTTGTGATGATGATAAAATTAAGAAATTTGAAATTAGAGACCATTTCAGTGAATGGTATAAAAGCACCTTTCACGAAACTCCTCCTAAATCTACTGAATTATATGATCAATTAGATAAAGTATGTGGAAAAAGAGTTGGTAAAGGAGGTAATGCTTGGTTAGGATGGAAAATTATATATAATTACGATAGTGACGGATTTGATAGTGACTCTGATAGTGATTAAAAATATATTTAAAAAAAATATTTTTTATCTAGTTATTTTATAATGGTCTGCACTACTTCTTGTATTATTGCCGGAGCCTTCATTTTTTCTAGTATTTTTATGAATATAAGGGTTAATAAACAAACTATTAATAATCCTTTATTTCAATTACTTAATGATAATCTTAAAAAAAAATATATGAAAATTACTGAGGAAAGAAAAAATATATATTTTAAAGGTTTTCTTATTGCTTTTATTATATCCATTTTCTCTCTCTTTTTTTTAAATAATAATAAAATGTTCAAAATGAATAAACTATCAAATATCTGTTTCATACTTGCTACCTCATTTACTATTAATTACTTTTTTTATATTTTACACCCTAAAAGTGATTATATGATTAATCATTTAGAATCTTATAAAGAGAAACAAGCCTGGTTAGAAATTTATAAAAAAATGCAATTTAATTATCATTTAGGTTTTTCTCTAGGACTTGTTGGTATGTTATTTATCGGAAATTCATTCTGTTAATATAATTAGCTATAACTAAACACATCTTACATATTTTTTATATTTTTTCTAACTTCCTTAAAAAATTTTGGAGAGAATCCTTCTTGTTTTCTTTCTTTTTTTTCTAGTTCTTCTATTTTTTCTATTTCTTGTTATTACTCTTTTTTCCCTTTTCTTAATTTTATATAAGTAAAGATTATCCAGTTTTACACATCGTTTATTATATCTCAATAATTCTTTCATTGTCATTTCGTAAAATGGTTTCGAATTATTATACTTTTTTAAAATTTTATTCATATATTTTATATTATTTTATATATAAAATATATTTTTATAACTAATTTGGTAAAACATCCATATTAAACGGTAATTTACTTATTAATGTGTAAAGTAATATTAATCCTCCCATCATTATAAATGATATTAAATATATATTATCCACCTTAAAATGTTCAAAGTTTTCATATAAATAATCAATTATACTTGGAATTTTTAATTGTTTATTTGCTATAGGCACTTGGAATATTAAACTCTTCAAAAATATAATAGGAAATAGTAGTAATGCTAATATCATTGGCCAATATTTTACATTTGAATATTGTTTTTTCCCTATAAGTAATACTATTATAACCAAAAATAATATCCAATATAACATTTTTAAATAAAATGAAAAATCTAATACATTATCTGTTTTTTTATTATAAAAATTTGTCATTCTATTTGAAATTGCTCCATCTTTTTCTAATTTTTCTAAATTCTTTTGTTTCAAATTATAATAATCTTTTTTTTCCTTATAAAAAGTATTCAATTCACTTTCATAATCTTCTTCTGATTTTAAGCTCCTTTTAATTGATATTAATCTTTTCATTATTAAATTTACATCTTTTGTTGATGATTCTAATTTTTTTTTTGCTTTATCATAATATTTTTTTCTTAATAAATTATCACAATATGTAGAGCTACTATTTTGTCTACAATTTTTGTCTTTTAAATCTTCTACCTTATATTTTATATTATTCAATGTATTTTCTGCATTTCTTAATTCTTGAAATGTGTTACTCATTATTTATATATATAATTATTATACATTAAAATAATGTAGGATATTTTTCATAATCTGTAGTATTTGATGGTTCTACAGTTTTAGATAGTGTTTCAGTATTAACTATATTTGTAAAATTTTCCGATGGAGCAAGAACTGTTAAATTTACAGCAGCAGCAGGATCAAGTATAAATCCATTTTCTTCACATTTTCCATTTAAATCATCATCTCCTGATTTATTATCATCCGTTGTTTTTCTTAAAGGTTCGTTTTTACTATATCTTGAATAATTAAATTTATTCCAGTTATGACTTCTTCTTCTAAAGTTGTCATAAACTCTAGATAATATACTATAAACGACTACACACAATATTAAAAATATAGCAAATACTCCTACTGTATCAGGGAAAAAAGGAATATTTGTCATTGCCATTAAAATTAATAGAATTGCTAAAGCCCCATATGTTACTATTTTTAATATATGTTTATGGGAACGAAATCTATCATGTTCATAATCTCCTAATTTTACTAATCTTTGTTTATTAAGTCTATTATCTTTTAATACTTCTAATTCTTTTTGTGTTTCATTTATTTGATGGTTTAATAGTTTATTTGTTGCTTTTTGATCTGCCAAAACTCTGGCATTTCCTTCTAATGCTTTATATTCATCACTATATATACTATCTAGTTGATTTAATGTAGACACCGCTGTATTTTTTAAAATTCTTAAAGATGCTATATTTTCTGATTGAGAACCCTTATCGTCTGTAATTTTTTTTTGAAGCGAACTTCTTGCTGCTTCTAGTTTATCCATAAAATTATTTATATTTCCTTGTACCTCAGCCTGTGCTGCCTTTTTTTGTGATTCCGATGGTGATGCCATATATAATACGTTTTTATAAAAAATTTATTGTCTTATTTTTTGTATTACTAATAACATTGATAAAATTGCTAAACCAGACCATAAATATAATTGAATTTGTTGACTAGATAATTTTAATTCTATATCTTCTAATTGTCCTTTTTGTGTATCAGTACTTTTTCTTTCTAAACTTGTTTTTACATATACATCATTATAATCTCCTATTAAGTCCGTCATACTTTTCATTCCTTCTAGATTACTTAAAACTGACATTATATTTTTTCTTTTTTTTCTAACACTAATTGTTTGTTTTTCTAAATCTTTAGCACGAGTATTTAAACTTTCATTTGATTTTAACAATTTCGCATATTCATCTGTAAAATTATATATTTTTTTATTTATTGTGTAATTCCCATTTGAATCTATTGAATCTTGAAAATAATTATAACCTATCATACAAGCTTGTTTTAAATCTTTTCCTGTTTTTCCATATGCTTCATCCATATTATTACATGATGTTACATTCATTATCATACCACTTTTACCTTTTGACCTTATTATTGGTGTTCCTCCATATCCACCTCCACATTTAAAGCAACCATCTTTTTGCTCATTTGTTACTATATTTTCCGCTCCTGGCATTATATTTCTATTTATACACCTTACTCCTGAACAATTTACATTTTTATTATCATTTCTCGATAATAATTCTGGTTCTCTTAATCTACATCCATTCATGCAACTGTCTATTCTCATTGTTCTATTTTCTTTATTTTTATCTACTTTATCTACACAATTTCTTTTACACTCATTAATTTTTGTTAATAATAGATTATAATTATCTATAAAATTTTTTTGATTATTTCCCCAACTTGATAAATCATTTTGAAAATCCGTTCTTAAATCTGTTAAATATTGTCGAGATTTATCAAGTCCTTCATCAAAAAGTTTATCTCCTTTATCAAAATTTTTATTATTTTCTATTATATGCTTTTTTTTATTGAATTTTTTTATTTTTTTATTTTTTAATTTTTGGTGTTCCTTACCTTGTTTTAATAAATTATCAATAGGCTTTTTGTTATACTTTTTTTTTTCCTGTATTTTTGATTCATTTACTATATTTTTTATATTATCCATTATTTTGCTAAAAACCATTTTATATATTATATATAAAAAAGTATTATTGTGAATTAATTATTGCTGTTAAAACAAATGTGCCTCCTAATATCATCCATATTAAATGATGCATTTGTATAGATGATATTGACAACTCTGATTCATTTATTTTTCCTTCATATGTTGATATATCTGCTCTAATTTTATCTATTTTTTTTTTAATTTATTATATTCTTCTACATTTTGTAACATTTTACATTTTTCTGTTTCACACGAATTATCTCTTGTATATGATGCACTGAAACCTTCCTTCCTTTCACTTCCTATTTTACTTTCTAATATTTCTCTTTTTTTTATTATTTTATTTACATTTTCTTTCATTTTATTTGCTAATACCTTTAATTTATTATTGTATTTTGTAACTTTATCACCGTCGTCAAGATTTATTTTACAATCTTTTCCTGAACTTGTATTTCTTATAACACTTCCCATATTACTTGTCATAGTATAATTATTCCACATTATTTTACCATTGGGTTCATTATCAAGTTTTATCATTGGTAGATTTTTACAATAATTACTACTACCTAAAAAATCATCATACATCCTTGTTTTACCATCTTCAGTTATAAAGGCATATTGACTTTGATATTCAATATTATAACCACCTTTTCTACAAGGTATATATCCATATAATGTAGAACCATTTTTTAATGAATCAAAATCATTTTGTGATATGGTATGCTGAACTTTATTTGGACAAGTTACTGACCTAGTAGTCCAAGCAGCAGTATCCTTAAATTGTCTTTTATAACCATTTTCATCTAAATAATATTTGGTATCCGTTGTATCATCTTTTATTTTAAAAACTACATGTCTTTTATTAAATCCTCCATTATTCATTCTATTTGATTCTATTTTATTTTGATAAGCTTTCTCCCAATCCGCTAAAGCATTCTGATATTCACTTTTAGTGTTATACATTTCATTTTTTATAGTTTGATTTTTTCTTTTAATTCCTTCATAACCTTCCTTAATTTTACTATGATTTTTTGATTTTAATTTATAACTTAGTTCAGGTTGTTCTATTGAAATTAAATTTGACCTCATTTTTTTTCTTTTTATTTTATGTTTAATATTCATAAATTTTTTTCCATCACTTAACATTTATTTATAAACTATTGATAGAAAACTTTTATTTGTTATTCTTTTAATTGTTTATAAATAAAAAAAGACATTGTTAATATTGATATTGTATAAAAACTTGTAGTTAAATATGCTCTACTTTTTTTATCTAAAGTATCTACTTTTCTAGGATTATTTGCTTGATTTAAATTAATATACTTATTCAAATTTTTTCCTCTCTCCTCATATCTAGTTTTCAAGTTCTTTGATTTATTTCTAGCAGCTTTTATATTTTTAGAATTTGAAATAGATGTTCCTAATAACTTAGCTTCATATCTTAATATATCTTCTGCTTTTAATTGTAAATTGTACATAGTTGCTGTGGAACCAGTTGGAGAAGGATATGAATCATTAAGTTTTTCTTCCGCATATTGATTACAGTATTGTTCTGTAAGAGCCCTCCACAAACATAAATGTGTTTCTATTTCATCTTTATTTGAACATGACATTTATATTATATATATATTATTTACATAATCTATAATACTTTGTTACTAGTGCTGTTGGACTATTTCTTGTTATTTCAGTTACTTGACCTGGTCTTATTCCTATTGCTACTGCAGCTGGGTCAAAACGAGAAATTTCTGGCCAATTCGATTCTTGAATTATGTTATATTTTTTTTTTATTTCTTCTTTTTTTTCATCACTTAAAATTTCGTGTTTTGGAACTAAATTATTATCTAAAATATTAAATAAATAATCATGTAAATTATAAATGTTTATGTAATATTTATTTTGTTCGTATTCTAATCTTAATAAATTTTTTAAAACATCATTTATTTTATCTTTACTTATTATAACCAAATCATCATTTTTTCTTAAAATTGGAGGGTCTTCTAATTGAAACAAATCTTCTACATAATCTTGAACTTGAGAAGGTCTAATTTTCGTTGTTAAATGATACTTATAATAAATTTTTTGTCCTGTATCATTATTTGTAAGCAACATATCTAATTGTTTATTTGTATGTAATGTTAATATATCATTTACAGTAAAATCTTCATAATCATCTGTATTAAATCCTCTTCTTTTTGCTAAATTTAAAATTATTTTTCTAGAATTAAATATCTTTGAAATAATTTGACTGTTTGTAATTTTTGTGGCACTACTCATATTTATATTATTCATATAATTCATTTTATATATTTTTCAATTTTATATAAAATAAATAAATTAGTTAATTTTTTTTTTATCATTTTCTTCTTCTTCTTCTTTTTCATCTTTTTCGTCTTCTTCAATTGTTGATAATTTTTCTAACCCAGTATTATCTATGATATTTAATGAACTTTTTGACTCTAAAATTTTTTCACCTTCTTCTTCTTTTTCTTCTTCTTTTTTTTCTTCTTTATCTTCATCATATTCTTCCTCTTTTAATTCCATTCCTAATAAATCTTCTATGTATCCATCATCGGGACCTGGAGTTTTAGGTCTTCCTTCTGCTAAAGGATTTACTATATCTAAATTTTTATTTATTTCCTGTATCTCCAAATCTGATATATCATTATTTACTTTTGTATTTTTAAAATCTTCTACTTCATCTTCATAAACTGATATTAATTCACCTTTATTTGGTCCACTTTGTCCTAAAAGAGAATATTCCATATCATCTTGGTCATATTCTAATATTTTAAATGTTGAATCATTATACATATTATTATATAAACCTTCTTTTACCTTTACTATATCACCATTTTTATAATTAAATCCTTGTAATGCTTCTTCATCTAAATCAATACCATCATCATCATCTACTTCACCTTGTTGAGGTATAAAATTATCTACACCATCAAAACTTTCTTCATATATAAGTGATTCTTGAGGTACTGCTAATTCTTCAACTTTCTTTTCTTTAATTACGACTGTTTCATCTTTATTTTCATTTTGTCTTCTTAATGTTTCATTTTGAATTTGTTCTAAATTAATAAATGCATTATTGGTTAATTTAACTATATCATTTCCATTAGTTAATGTTAGTAACTGGTCAATATTATCTTCTGTTATTATTCTCATTTGTATGTTCATTGATTTTAATTCCTGCATTAATAATTTAAAAGCATATGGAACTCTTACTAAACTAAAGTCTCTACCATATTTACTTATATTCACTACATTTAAATCTTCTACTAAATTACCAACAAATTTTATGGGTCCATCTGCGTGTGGACTCAAAAATATATTATTACTTTCATTATATACTGCTATACATCCTGTTTTATTACAAATTATTACTTCAAATTCATCACCTCTAACCATCATAGATTCTTTAATAAATGAACTTAGTCCATGAGCAATTAAACAATCTCTGTCCATTTCACCTATTCTTAATCCTCCATTATTAGCTCTACCCTGGACAGTTTGTCTTGTAAGAGCTGTTCTTGGACCTCTTGCTCTATAATTTATTTTATCTTTTGGTATATGTTTTAATCTTAAGTAATAAGTAGGTCCAAAATAAATTTCTGTTTCTAATTGTTCACCTGTCATTCCATTATATAATATTTGATTTCCTGTTGAATGAAAACCTTCATTTGTGAGCATTTCACCATATTGTTTGTGTTTGGGTCCTTTATTTGTAAAAGCTGTACAATCTCCAAATCCACCATATATACATGCTGTTTTGCTAGTTAATGTCTCAACTAAATGTCCTATAGTCATTCTACTAGGCATAGCATGTGGATTTACAATTATATCAGGTCTTATACCATCTTTAGTACAGGGCATATCACATTCAGGTAAAATTATACCTATTGTACCTTTTTGCCCTGCTCTAGAACAAAATTTATCTCCCATTTGAGGTATTCTTTCACCTCTAATTCTTACCTTTGCAATTCTTTTTCCTTCTTCTCCTTCCGTCATAAAAGATTTATCTACAATACCTACTTGACCTTTTTTTGCGTATATTGAATTATCTACATATGAATTTACATCATTTATACTGTTAGAACCCATTCCCATAATTACAGTTTTCTCTGTTACTCTACTGTTTTCTTTAATTAAACCTGATTTATTATCTAATTCCTGATAATCATATCCAGGTTTTATTCCTGTTATATTTTTATCTAATACATTCATAAATTTTTTCTCCACTTTGATATTTCCTGTTTTTTCAACTTCTTCAAATGCTTTATACGTATTATAATATGTTGTTCTAAATAATCCTCTTTTTAATGATGCTTCATTCATTATAACAGCATCTTCAACATTATATCCTGAATAACACATAATAGCTACTATAGCATTTTCTCCATATGGATGCTCTTCTTGAGTTACATATTTCAAATATCTACTTTTTGTTAATGGAATTTGACCATAATTCAATACAAAGCAAGATTTATCAAATCTAGTGCTATAATTAGAATGGTATAAAGATACTGCTTGTTTTGATTGACCACAAGAAAAAGCATCTCTAGGATAAGGATTATTTTCCGGATAAATTATTTGATTTGCCATTAATCCCAAAATTAATGATGGATGTATTTCACAATGAGTTATTTTTTTTTTCAAATAATCTTCTCTTTTAATATTTGAATGAGCAAGCATCATTGAACTTAATTCACTTGTATCTAAATACTCAACTACACTTCCATTTTCATTTAATTTTTTTACTATTTGCTCATTTATAGTAATATTACAATCTTTTTCCAATATTTTTTTTTATTAGAGATTCCAAAAACTATATTATTCCAAGTTATTTTGTTTGATTCATACAATTTCAATATATTTTCTCTTTCATATGATATTTTATCATCCATTAAATAGAATAATGGTCTCATTGGTCTCCCTGAATCACTACATATAATAATTTCATTTCTTTTTATATTAAATGATACACTTGTGTAAATATCTATCATATTATTTCTACGATGAATTTTCATTATATTTACAATCATTAATGGTTTATGTGTACATCCTATCCAAATACCATTAATGAATATTTTTGTTGTATATTTCATATAGTTTAAAGAACATTCTTCTAATATTTTTACTCCTAATTTTCTTAAATAATTAATATATGGTTTTCCAGATGTCCCTTTACTAATAATTGTTGATATTGATATATGATTATGTAATCCTACATTTCCTCCATCAGGTGAATGTAAGGGACATAATAATCCATATTGTGTGCTATGAAGTAATCTAGGCGCTACAACTTTGGCACCATCTGCTGAAATATAAAGATTTGTTTTTCTTAATTGACATAAAAATCCAAAAAATGATAATCTATTTAATTCTTGACAAACACCTGGTCTTTTTGTATGAGCCGATGCTCCCCAATCACCCTTAAAGCCTTTTTTGAATCCTCTTTCAACTATTTTTTCTGTAAAATAATCTTCAAAATTTTTAGTAAATAATCTTATAAAATCTAAACCTTGATAGGCTGTTTGGTTTTCACGATATAAATATTTTCTATCTATTTTCAAATATAAATCGTCTAATTGAAGTTTATAATATTCATCAAATAAATTATGAATTAATGTTCCAGATACTGATAATCTTTTGTATTCAAAACTATCTCTATCTGTTGGTTTTTCCTGACCTATAGAAACATTTAATAATCTTTTAACCATATATCCAAGATATAATGCTTTTGTTTTAAAATTTAATTCACCTATATGTGGTAAAAAATAATTCATTAAAATTTGTAATACTTGATATTTCGTTTTATTTTTACACAAACCACTTAGGTATGAAATAGCTGCCTGTTGTGTAAATATATTACCAGCATCATGAACACATGGTATAAATAAATCAATTAAATTTTCATATTTATCCATATCTAATAAACAAGTTTCAATTATTTCTTTATCTGATATTATTCCTAATGCTCTAAAAACAATAAATAAAGGAACCGGTTTTCTAATTTGAGGTATATTTACAACTATGTTGTTATTACTTTGAGAAGGTTGTTCTCTTACTAATCTTACTGATAAAGTTCTCTTGGGTTTTGATGAATCTTCACTTACCGATTTTATTTCTGCTACATAAGAATATATGTCATTTATATCTTTTAAAATATAAAGTAAATTATCACCTCTTCCTTCTTGACTAACTATTACTTTTTCATTACCATCTATTATAAAATAACCTCCTGGATCGTTTTTACATTCTCCCATATTAAATCTTATATCTTTATCTAACCCTTGTAATAAACATAAATTTGATTGTAACATAATTGGAAATTTACCTAGATATATTTTTTCAAAAGTTAAGGTCTCAAAATGTTCAGAATATTTATTTTTTCCTGTAGAACCATCTTCTTTATCAATTAATATTCTTATTTTTAATTCAACATCATAATGTATTGTAAATCCATATGTCATATTTCTTAATCTTGCTTCATTTGGATACATATAATGTTCTCTATCTTCATCATATATTACTGGTTTTCCATAATAAATTCTATCAGCATTTACACCACCTAAATATATTTCACATTCATATTTATATTCTTTTGTTTCCTTATCTAATTCTTTAAATATTCTTAAAGGGTTTCTATCTTTAAATATATCCTTAATTCCTTTTGAAAAAAAATCATTATATGAATCTAAATGGTGTTTTATAATTATATTTTCATTTTCTTTAAAATATTTCTCAATTGTTTTCCATGAAACATTATTTTTATTCATATAATATATCATTAGCATTTTTTTTAAAATTTATTTTAAAAGATAATATATAATTATTAACTTTTAATTAATTATTTTTTAAAATTATAAATATCAAACCTATCAAAATAAACATAATTATATAAGGTATTAATAAAAGTATCCAGGACATTGTTTTGAAACCTTTTTTACATAACATATTTAATAAATAAGTCCAAATTATAACATATATAAATTGTAAAACAATATATACCATATTATGAATTGGTGTATGAGTTTTTAATAAACCACAAGTATAAATATTTGGATTTCCAATATTTTGAAAACACATTGTTAAAGTTGTTAAAATAGATAATGCTAAATAAATTTGAGCAGGAGCACACAAATTTTTAAATATTTTCAATAATTTCATTATATATATATTATTTTTATAAATTAAAAAAATAATAAATTTACATATTATTATTTACTACATCCCTTACAGCGTCTAAATGAGCTCCTGCTAAATCCATATTTCTTGATTGGTAAACTTTATCTTTACTTAATCCTGGTTGATGCATAATATCAGAACTTACTACTGGTTTATCTCCTTTGTATCTATGAACTGTATTCGTTAAAGCATCATTTCCTTTCCACCAATAATTTTGTAAATCACCCCATAATCCTCCTCCATTTTGTTTAAAATTATTATTACTATTAATTGGTGCTGGCATTACATTTGTATTTAATTTATTACCAAAATGAGCTCCTAAATTTTTTGGATTACTACAGTCAAAACCAGATGAACCTGGTTTTGCTAATAAATTTCCTCCTCTTTGTCTCTTTTTTGCTCTTTTTAATTTTCTTCTTCTTCTTCTTTTAGTTTTTTTTACTCTTTTTACTTTTCTTCTTCTTCTTCTTTTTGTTCTTCTTTTTGTTCTTCTTTTCCCTCCCATCATTCCCTTTGAAGCACAACCACACCCCCCTCTTTGTCTTTTTTTTGTTTTTTTTTTATTTTTATTAACCCTTGATAATCTTGCCATATATTTTATGGTTAGATTTAAAAAAATTTTATATATTCGATAAGTTATTCTATATCAACATGAGTAAGCATATGTCTTCTACAACACATTTTTGTTAAATTTAAACTATCTAATACTTTACCCTCCGGTGTTTTTTTTGGTTTTTTTTCATCTAAATATATAACTTCATTAGTATCCATATTATTTGTCACTTTTAATTTACGCACTTCTTTTAAATAATATAAATATTTATCAGCTAAAACATTTCCGCATGTAAAACACTTAATAGGAATAATCATTTTAATATATATATAAAAATGATAAATTATTAAATCAATTTTATACTAATTAATTTCAACTTGTTTATTGTTTACATGAGTCACCCTTCGCTGAACAATAAGGAGCATTTTTCTCTATAATATTTCTACCTTTCATATAGTAATATTTTTCCCAAGGCATTAACTTACCCTTACTAGAACAATGACATATATCACTTGGTCCATTACTTCCCGGTGCTTGATTATTTTCAACGCCTTCACTTGCTAAACATTTTCCTATAATGTTGCCTGACTCTTTAGTTGTAGCCCATACACAACTTCCTAAAGCTACACAAAGTTCTTTTGTATTATTATTCACACAGGAATCATCGCTAGATATTGATTCTCTTGCTTTATCCAATATATTTTCCATTTTTTCTACAATTAATACCTTTTTAACCTTTGTTTTTTGTTTTTCAATCTTGATATTTTTGGCTAAAAAATAAAATCTAAATAAAACAAATATAATTGTAAACATTATTATAGCAGCTAAATTTTCTATAATAAATCTTCCTGATGAAATTATAATATTTGGTTCTCTTTCCATTATATATAATAAATTAGTATAAAAAATTATATATAATTAATTAACGACGACGACGGCTACGGCTGCGACGACGGCTTTTAGAACGGCGACGACTTTTAGAACGGCGACGACTTTTAGAACGACTACGACGTTTATGACCACCGCATCCACTTCCACCTCTTCTCTTTCTAGATGCTCTTCTGGATTTTCTTGACTTTCTGCGTCTTTTTGATTTTACTCTCTTTCTGCGTTTCATTGTTTTTCTACTCTTTCTTCTGCGTTTTCTTTTTCCACCAATTAAAGAAAATCCAGATTTTGTTTTATCTGCCATTGGTTCTGGACTTCCGCCACAACTTCCTCCTCCTCTTTGACGTCTCTTAGATTTGCTTTTTCTGCGTTTAAGTGTCTTTCTGCGTCTTCCTCCTCTTAGACTCTTTAGATTTTTTAAACCTAACATGTTCATTAATCCCATTTATAAATTATATTGAGATAAAAAATATAATTTATGCTAAAGAAACGCACTTTATTTTTTTCTTATAGTTTTTATTTTTCTAGTTTTTATTTTTCTAGTTTTTCTTCTTCTAGTTTTTCTTCTTCTACCGCCTTTTTTTGTTTTAGATACTGACCATTTACTATGAAAATCTTTTTTATATTTTTCAAAATTCTCTAACATTTTTTTAGCCCTTCTACTTATAGGATTATCTCCTAGTTTATTTAACATTCTTTTTCTTAATTTTTTTTTATATCTTTTTTTAATATTTTCAACAATTTAAGGCATTATATATTATTGTTCGATTAATTTATAACCTGATGTTGTTTTTGTTTTTCTATGAATTGTTTTATTTTTTGTAAAATTTTCATGACATTCTTTACATATATTTGTTAAATTAGCAGGATGATTTTTATGAATAGTTTTAATGTAATTGTTAATATCTGCTTTTTCTTGAGGCTCTAAATGATGTATATCTATTCCTTCTCTATTACAAAATTCACAATTTCCTTTTAATTTTTTAGAATTATATCTGGATTTTTTTTTACTTAATGAACCACATAATTTTTTGTTATATTTATTGCGTAATTCATATGTTTTTTCTATAAATGTATCTGGGAAATCAAAAGATTTACAAACCTCAATACCATACATATTCTCTCCTGGTCCATCTTCTAATTTACGGGTGTAATATAATTCACCACCAATATTTTTAACGGACATATGTTTAATTGCTAATGATTTTAAAGATACAATTTCTTTCATTGTTGTTAATTGATGAAAATGTGAAGCAAAAATATGGGAAGATTTTTTTTTATTTAACCATAGAAGAACTGAAGCAAAAATAGATACAGCACTTGAGGTTTCTGTTCCTGAACAAACTTCATCTCCTAAGATTAAACTATTTTCATCACATGTATTAATAAAGGTACTAACCTCACTCATTTCAACTGTAAATGTACTTAATCCCTTAAAAATATTATCATTACCCAAAATTCTTGTATATATCGCATTATATGGTTTATAATGGAATGATGAACAAGGAACAAACATTCCTGCTTGTGCCATAATAACAGATATACCTATTGATCTATTAATACTACTTTTACCTACTCCATTTGTTCCAAATATTAACATTCCATTTTTTTTTTTACCAATACATACATCATTTGGAACATAGGTTTCATTTAATTGTATTTTTTCAATTAATGGATGTCTTATATCTTTTGCTTCTATAAATGCTTTTTTTGCTTTATTATTTATGATAGGCTTACAATAATTATTATTTTTACTTACAAATGCCTTAGTTGTTAGCATATCTAAATTTGATACATATTTCACAAAATCATTCATTTCAGTATCATAATTTTTAAGAGAAATAACAAATTCGGTATAAACATTTGTTAAAATTTCAGTTAAATTATCTAATTTTTGACTATATTTTTTATAAAATTTATTAAGAACACTTCCACCAAGTTTATGATTTCCAGAAATACCTCCAGAAGTATGTTTAAATGTACTAAAATCTAAACCATTTACTATTACTGTTCCATTACTTTTTTCACCCGGATTGGGCAGGTCTGTATGATTTTTTGTTAAATTTTCACTTATACCTCTGCATCTGGCAGGAGTAGAATAAAAATATATACCACTTTTATCAGTTATATGTGTTTTGATAACAGCATTTTTATCTTTTTTCTTCCATAATAACGATTGAAGAGTATTTATCCATTTCTCTTTTTCAATTAATACATCATCATATTCTTTACTAACATCATCTAATACATCATTAATTCCAAAATTAATAAAATTAATTTCAAATTTATTATTTATTAATGTTTCACAAATTTTCATATTTAAATTTCTCTCCAATAATAAAATTAATCTATCACAAACTTCTTCAATATTTGTTCCAATATTTTTTGTAATGTATTTCATAATAGTTTTATCAGATTTTAGATTTTTATGAATTTCCTTTATACTATGAAGATTATTATTGAAATTATAAAAATCATTTGGAGAGACTTTATTAAAAATTATTTTTCTGTATAAATGTTCAATATCTTTAATATTTTGAAATGATTTTCTTAAAAATTCATATTTATCCCAATTATTAATCAAGTATTCAGTCATATTATATTGTTCATTTAAATACATAATGTCAGTAACAGGATGTAAAATTTTATCTTTTAAATATCTTCTTCCCATAGGAGTTACACATTTATTAATAAGTTTCTCTATAGATGAATGTTGTCCTTTTACATTACCCAAACTAACAATATTAAGTTGTCTTAAAGAATGATTACCAAGCAATAATCTATTAGTTACATTATCAAAAGATGGTTTTTGTAATTTATTAGTTAAATTAGCATTATGTAAGAATATAAAATCTAATAAAAAACATAAACTTTTTAAGGAAAATGGATTTTGGTCTAACATAGAAGATTTCACATATGATTCATAATCATAAATATCTTCATAAAATTTTAATATAATTTCTTTTTGAAAAGTTTGATTATAGCAATTATTTGCTTGAACTGAATTTTTATCTTCTTTATCATTTTCATCAATTATATGAATTGATTTTGTATCTAAATCTGCGAATTGAATAACATCTTTAACTTTATTATAATCATTATAATTATGTATAATAATTATTTCAGTAGGATTATAAATAGCATTAAATCTTTCTAATTCATCAAATATTGTAGTATTGTGTATATCAGGTTTTGTAATAGAATGTTCAAAAATTTTCACCGTTCCTGTAAAAATATCAATAACAGAACAACCGAAGGAAATAGAAGGATTTTTATTCATAAATCCAGAACTTGTATTAATAACATAACAAGCAATATTATTAGTATCTTCTTCTTTTTTTTCAACACTGAATGTGCAACCTGGAGAAAATATAACACTTTCACTTCTTGTTTTAGATTTTCCCATCATTCCGTCTTCATCCCATACAGCAACTGTATAACCATTATTAATTAATACTTTTACCCATTTTTCTAAATAATATTCTCCGTGAGTAAAACCAGCCATTTTAACAGGATATTTTTTACCAGAATCATCATAATATGGTTTATTACTAGCAGCAGCATTCATATTTGTTATATTAAGATAATCTTGAAAAGATTGATTTAAATATTCACCATTTTCATTTACAGGGCTATAAACTTCATAAAAACTTCCACATTGTAAAAGCATTAATGTTTTTTCGCCATATTTTTTTTTGTATTTTTTTAAATTATTAAAATATTTTGTAATCATTTTTTCATCTTTATCATTTTTTTTTGGCATCGAGTAATATTTAATATATTAGTTGATGCTTTAAATTGATTCTTTATATTCTTTAAACAACGCCATATTTTTTTTCTGCTTCATAAAATTTTAATAAATTAGTTTCATTATCAATACTGTTTATTATTTCATTATCTTTAGGTTTATAGCATATACATCTAGATGTCATACCAGCTATAAATGCAAAAAAAGTAATAAATATAATTTTTATAGTTGGAGGGAAATTTAAATTTTTATCAAATTTTGTATTAATTATAAACATTAAAGTAGAAGAAAGGGCAATTGTACTGAAAAAAAAGCACCATCCAAAAAAATAGTTCCAATTCATTTTACACAAACTCCCATATAAAAAATGATTACGTAAACTCATATATTTTGTAATCCATATTTTTTATTAAGTAGTTTTAATAAATTATATTTCATCTTCTTTCCAGTTATGTAACAAAATATCAGCATTTTTATTTTTAATATCTCCTGTCAAATATGCAGATTCATATATAGATCTTAATATATGATCAGGAGCATTACTACCTATTTTTATAAGATTATGTTTTCTTAAATAATCTTTCACTTCTATTATTGATTTTTTCTTTAAAATATTTACTTCATTTTTGATATTTTTTCTAGTTCTTTTATTTTTAACTAAAACACTAATTAATCCTTTATGTTTATTTTTACCTAAAGTTAATTTTCTTCTTATTCTTTTAGTTTTAATCTTATGTCTTTTTGGTGCGGGTGTAATACCCAATCCCTTGAATTTATTTTTAAGTTGATATAACTTTTCTTTTCTATTTTTATAATCATCTTTATTTTCATTACTATAATCTAAATTAAAAATTGGTTTTGATTTAAATTCATTTAAAATTTCTTTTTTATTATTTTTTAATGTTTTACTATATTGTTTCCATGTAGGTTTTGTTCCATTTTTGAGACAACCATAAGGTGGTTCTTTTATAGTAGGACTATTCATAGGATTTAAATCTACTTTAATATCTTGTTTTTGAGATTCAATTTGTATTTGATTATTAGATTGTAATTGTAATTGTTTATTTTTTAATGTTTTTCTTTTTTTTCTCTCTAATTTTTCTTTTTTTTTCTTTTTTTTCATTGATTCAAGATAATTAAGAGTATTCTTAAATTCATTTTCAAATTCGTTTTCTTCTTTTTTTTCTTTTTCATCTATTTCCTTTTCTTTTTCTTTTTTTTGATGTTCTTTAATTCTAGCAATTAATTTTTTTTTTATATCATTGGGTTTTAATTTACTTTTTTGAAAACTAGGTTTCTTTTTTTTTTCTTTTTTTTTCCTAGATTTTGACATATTAAAAAAATCAGGATTTATCGAAATACTTTTTTTACTCATATTAATAAATACAGAAAAATTAATACGAATTTTAACAATACATTTGATTTAAAATATCTTTAGATGTTGTATCTTTTCTACTTTTTACTTCATTATTGTCTAAAAACATTTTGTATCCGTTCTTTAAATCTTTCAAATTAATAATCATTTTTTTTTCTATTGGCAGGCAAAAAACTCTGCGTCCATGAGCTATTTTAACTTTTGCTAAAAGTGTTTCAATATCTCTACCATAAAATTTAAAAAAATCCATTTTATCTTCAAACCAAGATTTATCAACATCATCTTTTAATTTCCAACCAATATCATTTACCTTTTTTTTAAATATTAAAAAAAGTTCTTCATAACTGTAGTCATCTGTATTAAATCTCCAATTAAATCTAGAATCTAAACCTTGATTATATGAGAAAAAACAATTTTTTAATTCATTTTCATACCCCGCAATAATTACCATTAAATCATTTTTATGGTCACTTAAACCTTCGCATAATGTATCTATACATTCCTTAGCAAAAGAATCTCTTTTTTCGGGATTACCAAGAGCATAAGCTTCGTCGATAAATAAAACTCCTCCTATAGCATCTTTAATGACATCTTGAGTTTTTAATGCGGTTTGTCCTAAGTATCCTGCTATTAAATCAGCTCTAGTAACTTTTTTAAAATAATTTTTACTCAATATACCTAATTTACTAAAAATTTTTCCAATAATTTTTGCTGTTTCTGTCTTACCTGTTCCTGGAGGACCATAAATAACAGTATGCATAAAATCATTTGAACTATTAGATAATTTATGAAATTCTTGTATAAAATACAATATTTGGTCTACTATTGAATTTTTTAATTTTTTCATACCAATCATTGATTTTAAACTAAGTAATGGTTCTTTAATATTATGAATTGCTTTCATATTAATATTATACTGAATATCTATTTTTAAAGGATAATCTTCAATTAATTTTAAAATATCATCTAAACATTCAATTTCTACTTTAATATCAACTTTAGTTTTTTTTATAATAGGTTGTGGTGGAGGTAATTTGATTTTATTTGGATTAGATGGAAAATAAATTTTTTTCCTTCTTTCTCTATAATTAGGGAAAAACCCATTTGTTGAATTTTCACTTGAGTAATTAAATAATGATGATGACGGATTTCTACTGTGAATACTATTTATTCTAGCTAATAATTCATCTAGTCCTTGTTTTACTTCATTTCTTTTTGAATATGGAATAATTTTATTACAAGAATTATCTAAAAATTTATTATTATCTAATGAAGTTATTACTTTATTAAAATTATCCTTATTCTCATTTCTTTCGTTTTTCATATTATTTAAAATTTTTTGGACAGTCATATTTAAACTATTATCAACTATTTCTAAACTTTTTTTAAAAATATTATTTTTATCACCTCTACTAATATCATTATTATTTAAAAAATTATACTTACAATTATCTAGGTGTGATAAATGTGGATTTATAATATGATTTTTTGATAAATTTAAATTTAATAAAGATTTTGATATATCTATAATATTTTTATTAGGGTTTATAAATGACATATATATATTATAATATATATTAAAATGATTTAGATATAAAATTGAAATTTAAATATTAAATTTAATGAATCTTAAAATGGCTACAACTGAAAAACATGCGAAAATTTCAAAATTAGATTTAAAAAAAGTAAGTTGGAAAATTATAGAAAGTTATTTTAAGGGACAACATTTGGAAAGATTAGTAAGACACCAACTTGAATCCTATAATTATTTTATAAACTATCAAATTAAAAAAACTATTGAAATGTTTAATCCTGTTACTATTCATTCTGAACATGATAAAGATGAAAAAACAGGATTATATACACTAGAAATGATTGTAACATTTGACAACTTTCAAATTTATAGACCACAAATTCATGAAAATAATGGTGCTACAAAAATTATGTTTCCACAAGAAGCCAGATTAAGAAATTTTACATATTCATCTGCTATGACTATTGATGTTAATATTAAAATTATTAAAAGAACTGGTCCTAATTTGGAAAACATTGAAAATTTATATCAAAAAATACCCAGAATTCATATTGGTAAATTGCCTATAATGTTAAAATCTAATATTTGTATTTTAAAACAATATAATCATTTAAATTGTGATATTACTGGTGAATGTAAATATGATGGTGGTGGGTATTTTATTATTAATGGTAGTGAAAAAACTTGTTTAGCTCAAGAAAGAGCTGCTGAAAATAATATTATGTGTTTTAATATTAAAAAAAATAATAATAAATGGTCTTGGCTTGCTGAAATTAAATCTATTCCTGATAATAAATGTATTTCTCCAAAACAAATTAATATTACTATTGCTAATAGAAATAATGGTTCAGGTCATCCTATTTATATTCATATACCAAGAATTAAATCTCCTATTCCATTATTTATAGCATTTCGTGCTCTTGGAATTTTATCAGATATTGATATTTGTAAATATATTATTTTAAATATAAAAGAAAAATCTATGAAAAGAATGTTATTCGCATTAAAAGCTTCTATTGTTGATGCTCATAAATACAATACTCAAGAACTTGCTTTACAATATATTGTTAGTCAAGCTATGTTTACACCTATTAATATGAGCATTGAAGAAGGACTTTTAAAGAAAAAAGAATTTACAGAAGGTGTTTTATCAAATGATTTATTTCCACATTGTAAAGAAAAAATAGAAAAATTATATTTTATAGGATTTATGACAAATAAATTATTACAAACTTCTTTTGGATGGAGAAAATGTGATGATAGAGATTCTTATAAAAATAAAAGAATTGACCTATGTGGTGTTTTATTAAATAATTTGTTTAGAAATTATTTCAATAAACTTGTAAAAGATATGCAAAAACAAACTATTAGAGAAATTAATAATGGTTCCTGGAAATCTACTGATAATTATAAAAATATTATTAGTCTTACAAATATTTATAAAATTATTAAATCTACTACTATTGAAAATGGTCTTAAAAGAGCATTGGCTACTGGTGACTTTGGGATTAAAAATACAAATTCTAATAAAGTAGGTGTTGCTCAGGTATTGAATAGACTTACGTATATTTCTAGTTTAAGTCACTTACGAAGAATCAATACACCTATTGATAAAAGTGGTAAATTAATTCCACCAAGAAAACTACATAATACTCAATGGGGAATGGTTTGTGCTGCTGAATCCCCAGAAGGACAAAGTGTTGGTGTAGTTAAAAATTTAGCTTATATGGCTCATATATCAATTAAAAGTTTATCTCAACCTATTTATGATGTTATTGAACCATATATTATAAAATTGTCTAATTCCAAATTTGAAGAACTTTATAATAAAGTTAAAATTATTGTTAATGGTAATTGGATTGGAACTGTTAAAAATCCATATAAATTTTATAAATATATGAAAGACAAAAAATATGAAGGAATTATTAATATATTTACAAGTATTGTATTTGATTATAGACAGCAAGAAATTCATATTTGTAATGACGCTGGTAGAATTATGAGACCTGTTTATAAAGTTAAACATAATAAGTTACTACTAACTAGAAAAATTTCTTCTCAAATTATTAATAATGAATTGTCGTGGGAAGATTTATTAGTAAATAATAAAATACCTCAATCTATTATTGAATATATTGATGCTTCAGAACAAAATTCCTCACTTATTGCTATGAATGTCAAAAAATTTAAAGAAAAATATACTAAATCTTACAAATATACACACTGTGAAATTCATCCTTCTACCATATTTGGTATTTTAGCTAGTTGTATTCCTTTCCCTGAGCATAATCAATCGCCTAGAAACACATATCAATGTGCTATGGGAAAACAAGCTATGGGAATGTATGTTACAAATTATAAAAACAGAATGGATAAAACCGCATATGTTCAAACTTATACAATGAGACCTTTAGTTGATACAAGATTAATGAATATGATTCAACTTAATAAGATTCCATCTGGAAATATGGTTATTGTTGCTATTATGTCATATTCTGGATATAATCAAGAAGATAGTATTCTTTTCAATCAAGGTTCTTTGGATAGAGGATTATTTGGAGCTACTATTTATCATACTGAAAAAGATGAAGATAAAAAAATTCAAGGCGATGAAGAAATTAGATGTAAAGCTGATAGAACCAAAACAAAAGGTATGAAATTTGCCAATTATGATAAATTAAATGATAAAGGTGTCATTCCCGAAAATACATTATTAGAAAATGGCGATATTATTATTGGGAAAATTGTTCCTATTAAAGAAAATAGAAATGATCCTACCAAAGTTATTAAATATAAAGACCAGAGTAGAGTTTATAGAACACACGAGGAAAGTTATGTGGATAAAAATTATATTCATAGAAACGGTGATGGTTATACATTTGCTAAAATAAGAACAAGAGTTTATAGAAAACCTACTATTGGAGATAAATTTAGTTCTAGACATGGACAAAAAGGTACTATCGGTTTAGTTATTCCTGAAGAAAATATGCCAGTAAATAAAGATGGTCTTAGACCTGACATCATTATTAATCCTCATGCTATTCCAAGTAGAATGACTATAGCACAATTAAAAGAAACTTTACTTGGTAAAGTTTTATTAGATTTAGGTTTATTTGGTGACGGCACTAGTTTCGGAGAACAATCTATTAAAACTATTTCAAATTTACTACAAAAATTAGGTATGGAAAGAAATGGTAATGATATTTTATATAATGGTATGACCGGAGAGCAGTTAGAAACATCCATATTTATTGGACCCGCATTTTATCAAAGACTTAAGCATATGGTTAATGATAAGGCTCATAGTAGAAGTTTTGGTCCTATGGTTGTTTTAACTAGACAACCTGCTGAAGGTAGAAGTCGTGATGGAGGATTAAGATTTGGTGAAATGGAAAGAGATTGTATGATTTCACACGGTGCTAGTAGATTTACCAAAGATAGAATTTATTATTCTAGTGACTCATTTCAAGTTCATTCATGTAATAAATGTGGTATGTTTGTTATATTCAATCCTGATAAAAAAATACATGTTTGTAAAACTTGTGGCAATAGAACAGATTTCAACAGAATTGAATTACCATATTCTTGCAAACTATTATTTCAAGAATTAATTTCTATGAATATTGCTCCTAGAGTTATTACTCATTAAATTTTAAATTTAATATAAAATTTTATTTTTTTATATTAAAATGAATAATTTAAAAAACTTAGAAAATATACAATTTGTTGTCAATGAATTAACTAATTCAATCAAAAATCAAATAATTGAAGATAATAAATTAAAAAATCAAAAAATTAATAATTTAGAAAAAAACATTCAAAAATATAATAGTGATAATACCTCACAATTTCAAGCTAATTATAACATCATAAGATTAAAAAAAATTTTAAATGAACTTTTTTTTATTATAAAAGAACAAGATAAAAGAATTACACAACTTGAGAATAATTTAACTCATAGTGATTCATAAAATTATTTATTAATTCTTCAGGAATTTCATTAAAATCTATTAATTTTTTATTGAGTAAATATCTCTCCATTGCTCCTTCTTCATTTTTTAATTTTTTATTAAATAATTCCTTATCATCAAAATATTTACATGCTGTTTTTGGACCACATTTTTTAAATACACCCTTAATATTATCACTTTTATCACCTGTTAGTATCTTTACAAATAAATCTTTTTCCGCATTATTATAAGATGATTTTCTTTCTGTTAATTTTTTGAATTTTAAGTCATATAATTCTACATTTTTACACGCTAATTGCAGATAATCCATATCACTTGTTATTATTGTTATTTTTCCATCAGGAAATGTTTTTTTTATTTTTTTTGTTAGAATTGCTAAACAATCGTCTGCTTCTAACTGTGGATATTTTAATATTTTATTAGCTCCACCCTTTATAAATAATTCCTCTTCATATACTAATTTAAAGAAAGGTCCTCCCAAAAAATCACTATATTCTCTATTTCCTTTATAACTTGATAAATATTTCATTCTCCATATTGTTGCTCTCGGACAATCTCTACCAACTATTATAATTGGATTTTCTATTTTTAATTTTTTTTTTATTTCTATCATTTTATCATTAAATGTTTTTTTGAATTTTTCTAGAAATTCCATATTTTCTATCGGAGGATTTTCCTTATCCAGTATTTGTTCTTTTCTCGCTAATTTAAACCAATTAATTAAAGCATAATATCTATAAAATATAAAATAGCTTCCGTCTATTAGTAAAAAACTTTGTGACATTTTATATATATAATTTATTTAAAAACAATTATTCAATTTTATATATGAGTCACGGATGTTTATTTAAAAAATCAACTGCTAAAATGAGATGGAAATGGAAAAAAAAAAGAAGTAGAAGATTACAAAGAAAAAGAAGAAAAATGAGAGCCAGAGCAAAATAATTACTTAAAAAAAAGAACTATTATAATATAAAAAAAACTTAATATTATAATATAAATATGAATTTTTTTAAGGGCAAAAAATCTAAGGATACTGAAATTAAAAATTTCAGAAATAGACTTTCTTTCGAGAAAAGAGTTGAAGAATCTGATAGAATTTTAGTAAAATACCCACAACGTGTTCCAATAATCTGCGAAAGAATTAATAAAAATATTCCAGAAATAGACAGACATAAATTTCTATGTCCAAGAGATTTAAGTTTGGCTAATTTTATGTTTGTTATTCGTAAAAGATTAAAATTATCTTCTGAAAAAGCTTTATATATATTTGTAAACAATAAACTTGTCCCTAGTTCTCAACTTTTAGGCACAGTTTATGAAGAAAATAAAGATGCCGATGGCTTTTTATATATAAATTATGCTGGAGAAACCACTTTTGGTTAAATTTTTATATTAGATTATAATATATGTCTCAATCAAATTTGCTCATAGATTACAGAAATTCTTTTTCTTTAGTTCCTAACAATTTACATAATTGTAAAACTAGAGCACAAACATTTAGAGGACCTCACTCTAGTGTTCAGGTTACACATACTGATTATTCAACTGCTTGCAATAATGGATTAAAAGAAGGTGGCGCAAAACCAGGACCTACTACAGATACATCTAGTAGAATTGCTAGATTAAAGAAATTACAAAAAAGAACTAGATCTACTAAAGTAGCTACACAAACAAACCATGGCACTGACAGAGGTGCTCATCCTAGTGTTCAAAATTCATCTGACGGTAGTCATGCTAATTCAAAAAGAGCACAATTATTTGGATATTTCAGAAATGTACCAGGTCAAACATCCGGAATTGGCGGTGATTCAAGTGATGTTACATACTTTAAGAATGTTTTCGAGAGAATTTCTCTCAATAATCCTACTTCTGGCAACAATTAAATTTTCTTTTTTTATATTATATGATTAATAAACTAGTCGCTGAATTTTTAGGAACTTTATTTTTTCTTTATGTTATTTTAGCCACAGGTGATGCTGTTGCTATTGGTCTTGGTCTTATGGCTGCTATTTTCATCCTAGGAAAAAAATCAGGAGGTCATTTCAATCCCGCTGTAAGCGTTATGATGGCTATGGCAGGTAAAATGAATATGAAAGATTTAGCTCCTTATATTCTCGCTCAGGTTGCTGGAGCTTTAGCAGCTTTAGAATTACACAAGCGTGTTAAATTTTAAATAATATATATTTTTTATATAATTATATATTATAATGACTGAACACGATGCACAAGCAACTCAAAAACAAGCTCTAGGAGCTCTAGAAAATGTTACAGGTATGTTAAAGAAAATGAACACAATGGTCGGAGGCGCTAAGAAGAGACTTAGACGCCGCCGCACCAAGCGCAGAAGAAAGAGCCGCAGGGCCAAAAAATCTCGCACCAAGCGCAGAAGAAAGAGCCGTCGCAGCACTAAACGCCGTCGTCGCCGCTAATTTATAATATAATTTATTTTGTTAATTTATATTATAATGCCACGAAGAAAAACTAGAAAAAACCACAAAGGAGGACAGAATGAAACATTAGCTAATAAAATTAAAAATGGATTATCAGGACTAGGTGGTGCTGCTGCTGGTGTGGTTGATGGTGCGAAAGATTTAGCAACTAATGCTAGTGAAGCTGCTGGACAATTTTCTGATGCGAGAGAAAAAGCTAAGATAAAGTCCGATTTGACTATCATCCCGCTCTCTGAGGCAGACGCCGCATCATATAGTGGTTCTGTATCAATTGGAGGAAAAAGGAAATCACGTAGAAAGAAAAGAAAAACAAAACGTAGAAAGAAAAGAAGAACAAAACGTCGCAGAAAATCACGTAGAAAAAGACGCCGATAAATTATCAAATTAAATTCTTAATATACATCTATATGTTAAGAATTATATTTACATCATTATTAATGGTAAACGCAATATTTTGGGGAATATATCCTCCCTCTGAAGATTCCCCTCATTCTTTAGTATTAAAATATTTAAATATTGATTATAAACCAACCAAATATTTTCACATAATATTAGGTTCTGTATTTTACATATTAGGAACTTTAATAGCTCAACAAAAATCTATAAATAATTATTGGTTTTAATTTAATTGTCCAGATTTTTCCATACCTTTATACATCAAATAAATTAAAAGGCCTCCAAATATTAAATTAAATGTTTTATCCAACGAATTATCTATTTTTTGAAAATTATCACTATTAGATACAGTTTTAATTTTTTTATTGATAAATTGTTTATTCATATTCACAAAACCACTTCTAGTAGGACAACCTGCTGTTTTAATAGCATTAGAACCTTTAGGATCTATTTCATAAGCAACTGGATTTCTTCCTGATTTTGATGTTGTACTAGACGTTCTAGGATTACCGTTTGAATCCCAATAGCAAGGGTCTAAATCAGCTATATCAGCATCGGCTACATGCTGTCGTCCATTACCTCCTTCTCCTTTTAATTTTAAAATTCTACATTTAGGATTAGAACCCTGCATAAATCCTGAAAACATTGATAATGGATTAATATGACCTAAGTTTTCAATTGCTCCAGGTATTAAACCTCTCAAACCCGGTAAATTTTTTCCTGACATATTAGAAATAAATGGTATAGCTCCTGTTGGTTTATTATTGATATACATATATCTAGTTCGTAATTTTCCATCTTTATCTTTACATTTTCCACCAGTTTGTAAGTAAAATGCGTTTCCTAAAGGAGCACAATTTCTTCCAGAACCTGGATCACAAGAACTACTAAATTCAGAATTATGTTGTGCTCTACTTTTACCACTTACTAAAACATCAGTATAAGATATAATACCAGCAACATTATTTGCTAAAGTACTCATATTGCCTTTATCACTCATACCCATTTCCTGAGGACTTAAAATTTCCTTAGCATAATTATGGGTTGGTCCCAAAAAACTATTAGAAAGATTTGAACCTCCCTTAGATACTTTTTGAAAAAATCCATTTTTTTTTTCAGGAACTAATTTTTTTTTTACTTTTTTGGAATCAAAATCTTTCATACTATTCTTAGCATTATCCATTAAGTTAAATTTTTCTATGTATTTCGTGTTTTTATTCATTTAATATATATATAATAATATATTATATGTCCAATGAATTAAAAGAATGTAGAATTTGTTTTACAGATGAGGAAACTGAAAATAATCCACTTATAAGTCCATGTCAGTGTAATGGAACTAGTAAATTTGTTCATAAATTATGTTTAAATCAATGGAGAAATTTTAATAGAGGACGAGAAGCATGGACTAAATGTATGGAATGTAAAGCAAATTATCTAATTTATAGAAAATATCCAGAAGAAACTTTTTTTTATCCTACTACTAAAAAATTGCCTTTACTTTATTTTGTTGAATCTTTAACTGCCTTTTGTTTAGGATTATTACTATGGACTATTGAATATCATACTGATTATTTAGCAATCAAAATTTTAAATTTCAACCAAAATATTAATAACAATAAATTTTTACAAAGTGTTAAAAATGATAATGATTTAATCATAGCTCAAATTTTTTATTATTCTTATTCATTTTATTTATACGCTATATTTTTTCATATTTTCTTTTATTATAAATATTATAAACATGTAAAAAATAAAAAAATTTATATAAAAAAAATAAAATTATATGCTTTTATTAGTTTTATTACATCCATAAATTTTTTATATTTATACTATATTTTAATATGGAATGATTATCCTATGTTATTTTATAATTTTTCCACCGCTTTCACTTTTATATCACCATATGTAAATTATTTATTAATGCTTAAACATAATGAAATTTTACTAGAAATAAATTTTAATAATGAAGAACAAATATTATCTTATACCAATAATCCTTTACTACAAGATAATACAAATGAAAATTTTCATTCTCTTAATATTATATTACGTTAGACCGAAGATGACCCTGAGTTTCTTAAACTACCAGCAAATCTTCTAGATTCAACTGGTTTTCCACTAGATATTCTAGGTGTTCCTCCACTAGTATTCATACTTCCAAATTCATTATCTTCCTTCTCATCTATTTTATCTAATTCCTTTTCCATTTTATCAGCCTCGCCTTCAACTTGATCTAATTTACCTTGAATTAATACTTTATTACTCTGAATCATACCTTTATTTACTTGACTTCTAGAATTTAAATTATTAAATTTAGCTATTAAAGAATTGATTTTACCATTTAATCTATCCGTTTCTGATTGTTGTCTATAAACAGCATTTGAACTACTTCCAGAACATCCTTTAAAATTTTCGGCAAATTTACTATTACATATGTTATATATTATAAGAGTTAAAATTAATAAATTTAACAATATAATAAGAATTTTCATATTATATTATTACTATATTTTTATTTTCCCATTGCCTTCATAACTTGTTTTTTAGAAACTTTTGGATATGGTTTTTGATCTCTACATGCTTCTGGATGTTTATCACAGTGTTCTCCTTCATTCCCACCCTCTTCCTGTTCACTAGACACAGCATTACCCAATGTTATAGCATTCTTTAAGTTACTAATAATAGATGAGGCATTTTTATTTACCTTAATTTTTACACTATCTGCTATTCTCTGTAATTCACTTAATTTTGATTTTGTTTCTGCTATATTATTACTATTTGTTATTATACCTGCTTCCTGACACGATGATTGACCTCTACTAATTATGTTTCCTTTACTATCCACTCGTGTTCCATCATTATAATTACATTCCATATTTTCTTTTAATGGACTAATTATTTGATATAAAATTACTATTATCAATAGTATTCCTAAAAATACTTTCGGGTTCATATATTATATTATTTAGTTATTTTTTCTTTTGATAATATAAATAATGCGTGAAGGATTAAAACGTAGAATAAAAGGTAATTTAACCCCTACTTTAAGTTTAATTAAAAAAGAATATATTGGTAAAAACATTCCAAATACACCTATAAATATTGATTATTGTCCTCCAAATAGTAACTGTAGTAATAATCGTGATTCAAATGGATTTTGGGTTGGAACAAATCAAACACCCCAACAACAAATCAGAAGATATTATGCTCCTTTTAGGCAACCTTTAAAGGGGTGGAGAAAAAGCTTAAATTGTTCAGCACACGAATCTAATAGTAGATGTTGGAAAACCACTGAAATATATAAAGATGCCTGGACAGATTGTTCTAATGCTTCATGTTCAACAAAAGGTTCATTATCCAATACCAAACTTCCTTCTGGAAATACTGATAGAGCTTCTTCTGGTATTTTAACTAGGTCACTTAGACCTTTAATACGAAGTGGAATGCAGCCAAATACTTCTGGACAACAAAATAGTGGTATGGACTCAACTAAGAAAATGTATTCTTATTCCTACAGAGAACTAATAAATAACAGAAGAAAAGATACATATATGAAAAAATTAGCAACCTCTGAACCCACTGGAACAGATATTACAACAACCGGTTATGGTGGAAACTGTAATGAAATTGATAATTGTCAATCCGGCTATGGCCAAAATATATATCGATTAAACAATAAAAAATTTAAAACTCAGGGTGCTGTTGATTCTAGCTCTAGAATAGATAGATTAAAATATGATACAATTAAAGGACAATCTAAATGTTCATCTGGTCAATCTGGTCCTGCTAATCAAAGAAGCGATTGTAATGGTGTTTATTTCACTGGCAATCCTAGAGCAACATTTGCTGATGGTAATGGAACTGAATATACACAAAGAAAATATGTTTCTTTATTTAATGATTCACACACTGAGGTTAATTACCCCCAAACTAGTGCTTTAGCTAGAGTAAGAGGTGCTGTTAGTCATAATACTACTATTAATCCAAAAGGCACAGTTTGTTGTAACCATAATCCTCCACAGTTTTTAATGTAAATATAATTTTTTTTTTTAATATATAAAATATTATATATGAACAGTAAAGAAATATGTAATTGTAAAGATGATAATTATATAAGAAGTGATGGAAGTTTTGATGTGAGTGGTAGATTTATTAATAAATTCGCACTTATTAATGAAAATTCTAAGTTTCAAATTATTTCTGGAAAAATAAATAATTTAGTGACAGAAAGAAGCAATTGTGACACTACTAATTGTAATGCTACTAAACAACAAAAATTATCTGTTAGAAGAAGACCTACCCCTTATAGAGTTCCATATAATCATTATAGAAAGAAATTCAGTTGTCAAAATAATTGTATAACAAATATTAAAATTATTAAAGATAAAAGTTGTGATATTAACTGTCAAAAAACTACCTATGGCATAACTAGATTAGTTGATTCAAATGGTGTTAGAATTAGAAATAATGGAGGAAATTACAGTAATTATTTACAAGCATCTTGTAAAACTTTCTCTCAAAATTCTGCTGGTATTGTTCCCTTTAATAGAACTAGTAATGATATTTTCTCATTTAAACTTCAAAGAGGAACTGTTTTCAACAAAAATTTTAATACTACTGATAATTCTAATTGTATGATTACTAATCAACGACCTAATTCATTAACTTCTCAAACATTTTCTATTAAAAAAATACCTACCACTGTTAAAAAATATAGAAATAATAGATTTTCATCAAATACTAGTGTTTCTAGTAAAAATAGACTTTTACAATTAAAATATAATGCTACACTTGCCGGTCAAATTACTAGAAATGGATATAATAATTGTCTAAGCGGACAAATATGTTCATTATATCAACAAACTGGTCCTTCTACTAAAATGTACAATAGCAAACCTAACTGTAAAAATTTTATTTATAAAGGAATTAAACAAAGCTGTGAAATACCCAAACAAGTTCCAAATACACCTAGTATTGTTAATATTACTGGTATTACAATTGAGACATATGAATTAAGAGCTAATATTAATGACACTAATAGATTTTCTATTTCTGCTGTAAGATTTCAATGGATGAGAGATAATAATAATATTCAGGGGGCAATATATCAACAATATAAATTAACACAAGATGACATTGGTAAAAAAATAAAAGTATCAATCACTTTTGTAGATAATTTAGGATATAATGAAACTGCTATATCAAACGAAACTAATACTATTAAGGAAAATAATCATTTAGGTGCTGTTAATATTACTTGCACCCCTCATAATAGTTTTAAAAAATATGATGTTTTAACCGCTAATATTATTGACAACAATAATCCCTATAAAAATATATCATATCAATGGTTTAGGTTTAATACAGATACAAACACAGAATCAATCATAATTAATGCTAATGAATCAAATTATCCAATTATTCATACTGATGTTAATAGTTTAATAAGAGTTAAAGTTACTTATACTGATAATAATAATTTTATAGAAAATGTTACATCGCCATTCACCCCTGTTATACAATTTCCACCTAATCAGCCCGGTTCAGTTACTATTAATAATAATACTACTCAGGGTTCTACTATTTCGGCAACAATTACAGATAATAACGGTATAACTACGTCTTATATTCAATATACCTGGTATAGAATCGATTCGGGTCCTCCACAAGTTTTAACTCATGTTGGAACTAATAGTAGTAGTTATACATTGACTGCTGATGATGTTGGAAAAACTATAAGAGTAGATGTTGCATATAGAGATGACGACCTATACTATCAAGAAATTTCTTCCGCTCCTTCTGCTATTATTACTTAATTTATAAAATTGAATACAATTATTTAAATACTAATAATGTATTATAAATATCGATATAACAACATAACATATACTTAATTATGATAAAATATAAAGATTATTTAAATAAAAGAACTAAATATGAAGATATACTAAAACAAGCTGAAATTTGCGAACTAGATCGTTCCTATTATGATACTAGTGCTGTCAAAATATTATATGACTTAAAAAATACTGATTTTTGTGATTCAATGAAAAATAATATTTCCTTACTTTCTACTAATATCAACTTTTATCAAATATGTAAAGATATTAATAATGAACAAAATATTGAAGATTTATTAGCTGGCTATTACAATGGCAAAAGCAGACATCTAAAGGATGAATTTCTTGTTAATAAAATCGCGTCAGACTGTTATAATAAAAAAATTATTTTCTTAAATATTAATGCTGATTATTATTGCTTGGACAGAAATGAAGAATCAAATTATGCTAATCACGCAAGTTGTGCTTTAATAGTTCCAACAAATAATGAATATCATTTATACTATATGAACCCCCACGGTGATGTTGTATTGCCTTATACTTATTTTGAAGAATACATAACACAAAGAAGATGTAAAAATTATGATTTTGGAACAAATACAGTCGATTTTGTTGTCATAAAATCCATAGTAAATTACTGTAATAATTATTGTGATACTAATATTATTTACACAATGGATGAACGTCATAATTATTATGGAGTTAATCTACAAGAACATGACCATCACGGTTTATGTTTTGTATTTCCAAGTATTATATATTATTATTTTGGTAAATATTTTACTGAAAAAAGAGAACTAACTATTAAAAATGAAACTAAAATACTACCTCCCTTAAAAGATATGTTACATAATGGTGATTTTAATTTTGCTATTCATTCTTGTTTTATTAATTTCAATAAACATTATAAAAAAGTTATATTTGATTGTATCGACCAATATTTTACATTAAGTGATATTGTCAATAAACTAGAAAAATGTCTAGAAAAATATGGAATCGCGTTTGTTAAAAATTTATCATCAACTATGATATCTTTTATATACAAACATCATTTATCAAAAAATAAAATAATGTATTAATATATGTCTATTAGAAAAATAAATACTACAATCAGCACTATAAGAGGACTTTACGATGAAAAAGGTAATTATCTACCATCTGGTAATTACTATTTTGAAATTAAAGATTACAATGAGAATGGATTCTCTGGTAAACTACCAAATTTTGGTAATTTTTGTTTTTCTCCCAGAAAACTAGTTAAAATGATGGCTGTAGGACAATCTAGATTAGCTACATCTGCCAATTTAATGGAAGATGGTATGCCTAATTATCCCTTTCCATCTTCTAATAACAGAAATCTATCAAGATATGTTGTTGAACAACCTTTTTTTCACAGAACTAATAGAAATATTGTTATTCCTCAAGAACAACATGAATGTTCTATTTGTTTAGATAAAATTACTAATAATAATAAAAAAGTTTTAACATGTAGTCATATATTTCATAGAGATTGTGTTAATACATGGTTACAAGAATCTGCTAATTGTCCATTATGTAGAACTCCCCAAAGAAGAGTTATTGAAAATGACATCACTATTGAAGATTTAGACAATTATGACAATCCTAGAATTTTTAGGTACACAAATAGAAGATACAGAGAATTCAATAGAAGAGGCAATAGAACTATTGTATTTCCATCAAGATTTTCGCGCAAATAACTTAAAAATTAATCTTTTTGTTATTTTATATGATTAATAACAAAAAGAAAAAGGTTAAACGAGAAAAGAAAAAAATTGAATATAGAACCAAACAAGAAAGACAAGATGAAATTAGAGAAATTTTAATTCAACTAACTCATTTTAATTTAGATATGACTTATGCTCCCGTTAAATTACTTTATAAAAAATTTAAAGAATATATTACTGAAGGACAAAGACTTGTTGTCAATATTCCTTTTCCTGAAATCAATAGGCGATTTAAGGGTATATTGGCTATTTCAAAAAATGAAGATGTTACTATTGCTCTTCTTAATGAAAAATTTAATTGATTTTTTCCATAGCATCTTTTATTTCTGTACAAGATGCTATTTTCTTTTTCAAAGCTGTTTTTGCTTTTTTGGGATTATCTGGTCCTTCCGATACATTATCTAATATATCCATCCATTCATCCATTAATTTAGAATCATTTTTATACGTTGGATTTTGATTTTCCCATTCTGTCATTGTTTTTGTTTGCTTTAATTTTACATCTCTTATCGTATTATCTATTTTTTCATTATTTTCATCTTTCTCCCATTTATCATTATCTTTTACATAGAATTTTAATCTCTTTGCATCACTACAATGTATTGGTCTTTCTGTTGGTTTTAAATCTTCCAATTGTTTTTTAATTATATTCGTCACACCATCTACAAATCCATTATCTTTTGTATATGCTAAATCCTCCAAAGTTACTTGAATATTTTTAACAAAATCGGTTAAATTAAGAGCATCCTTACAGTTTTCATTTAAAAATAACTTAATAGATATGTTTTGATTACCGCAGTTATTATAGTTATTAGTAGTTGCGTTAGTTTTAGCTACTTCCATACATGTTTTTGTAATCTTCCTTTCATATTCTAATTGTTTTTCTAAACTTTTAATTTTTTCATCTTTAATTTCATCTTTTAGTTTTAGATTTTCATTTTTAAGATTTGCTATTTCTAAATATGGATCATCTATCTCGTCTATGTCATTAACACTTTTACTACTTTTTTCACTACTTTGGAAACTCTCATTTTTTCTAAATTTACATTTTTTTTGATGTTTCCACACACCACTTTTGGTTTTATAATGTTTATTACAAAATTTACACATTAACACTTTTTTAGTGTTTTGGAAACCATTTGGGGAAACTTTGGAAACTTTTTGGAAACTCATTTTTTGATGTTTTTTACTTGCTAAATGTTTTTCATAGTTTGATTTTTGTGATGCTGTATAATCACAACATCTACAATAATATTTTTTACTACTTTTACTACTTTTACTACTTTTTGGTTTCCAAATTTTGGACATTTTATATAATGTCCAGAAAATATTTTTAAGTCCTTATCGCATGATTTTTTTTTCAGTCACAAAAGTAAATCCAATATTTTCAAATTTTTCTTACAAGATGCTTTGAAAACTAAATTTTTGGTTTTTTGATTTTACAAAACTTATCCTATATTTCAATTCTGGACATTTTAAAAATGTCCAAAATCGATTTTTGCAAATAACTTTTTTCAAAAAACGCTTACTGAGATAAAATCTTGTAGGCACTAACTTTTTGAAAAAATAAAAATTAAGAGCATTTTGGTTTAATTTTTATTTTAATAAAGAAAGATTCAAAAAAGATTCTCTCCATTTTATTTTTTAGAGAGTTGAAAAATATGAGAGAAAATAAAAAATCATTGAGAAATTGTTAATTATATTGAATATCTCCTTGAATACATATGAAATAATAAGTATTTAAAATATATTATATGAAAAATTAATATATTTTATGAATTAACGAGTGCGACGGTGACCGGGTGAAAGAAGAGTGGAAGCTCTTTTACGCATACGTCTGGTGCGATTTCTACGAGAACGACAATGACTTTTTTTTTGCCTTTTTTGGTCATTTTACATCTTCTTTTGTGTTTTTTTTTTTTACATTTTTTGCGGGATAAAGCAGCACATCTAGAGCGTCTTCTCTTGTATTTAACCATTATAAATTATAAATATATTTTAATTTTTTCTAGTATAATTTTTTCTTTTTCTTCTACGTCTTCTAGTTTTATTAGATTTATAGGGGGTAAGTTTATTGTTTAACTTTTCTAAAGTTTTTATAACTTTATTTGTTAATTCATACGCATATCTTAAATCAGTAGTTGAGGGCATATAATATTAGAACTTATTTATATTTTTCATTCTTTCGCCTAAAAATATATTATTATGTTGAAAATATTTATTATAAGGAATATTGTTATTGATACACCAAATCATACATTTTTGTATATTAGTGCTTTTTAATGCTTGTGTTTTTTCGTATTTTTTATCTTTATGAGTAATAATTTTAATAGTATTAAGTATATTTTCTATTTGATGATGACCTAGACAAGCATTAATTTCAAGAAGGTGAGTTTTGTAAAAAGCTAAAATAGGTATATCTAAAATAGAAAAAATAGAATAAGAGTTAAAATCTAAATTTTGAAAAAATTTTAAAATGTTAATAAATTTATTAGAAATTTCTTCGGTGTTATTGAATTTAAAATGTTTACAAACAACATATTTTTCAGAATTGGCTGATCTGCTAGTATTAGGTTTACATATAATAACCTTATTGTAAAAACAACTTAGTAAATATATAATTTCTTGTGTACAATTTTCAAACATATCAAAAATTTTAAGAATGAAGGAACCATTATTTGCTTGCATAGTAATAGCATATGCGACTTGTGTAAATATAAGTCTGAATGCGGATACTTCTTGTTTGTTATAGTCACTTGAAAAATCGAATCCGCCATCACCAGTAATAATATCAATGCTATTTTTATATTTTTGTTTCAAATAAATTAGATTTTCATGGTTATATAAATCACCAGTTTTATCTTTACCATATTCGATTTTAATATTCTTATATTTATCAAATATATATTCAGTTTTTTTCCAATTAGGAACATTAACATTATTATCTATTAATGTCATACCATAGTAAATGTCGTTTTTATTATTTCTTAAATAAGCAGTAGCTTCAATAAATCCACCGGGACCTTCTGCGAGATGAAAAGATTTAATAGATTTATTACTAGTAAAAATATTATAGGTATTATAAATTTCAATTAGTTTAAAAAAAGCTCTACTAATAGGTTTTACTTTACTTACTGATAATTTTTGATTAGGAATTACAGTATGTATAAATTCATATGTGTTTGTAAATTTTTTAATATTATCCCAATCTTTAATGTGTTTATCTATTAAACTTTTTATTTTAGTTAAGTAATTTTTGAGACTATACTTATTTTTATTTACATCTTCAGAATTATTGAATGTTAATTTTAAATTTTTATTTTTGATATTGAACTCAATTTGTGGTAATACATAATATATCATATTATATTATATATTAAAGGTAGTTATTATTTATATTATTTTGGAAGTTTTAATTTTTTCTTATATTTTTTAACTTGTCTTGTTTTAGATTTATTTTGTTTTGTTTCAATTTCATCAGATAATTCTTCATTATTTTCAGGAGTATTTAATATATTATCTGTAATTTCCTTAGCATTAGGATTTCTAACCTTTTTAAATATAAAATAGTTATTAAGAAATGAAATAATTTTTTCATTTATTGAGAGATTTTTAGCTTTACCAATATTATGTTCCATAATTTTACCGTGATAAATATCATCAATCATAGAATCGAATAGGTTTTCAAAAGAACCAATAGCTGATGGAAATCCAAATGAAGTAGCTTCTTCATCACTAATAGGAACAAATCCATAATTTTCTAATACTCTAGTAAGGAATTCAAAATTAACTAGATATTCTCTGAAAGTTTTATTAATGGATTCTTGATAAACATCAACAGCATATCCTAATGAGTTTTCATCATTAGGGAAAGTATTATTATTATATAATTTTTTAATTTCCCACATTTTAGTTTCATTATCATTCATTATGAAAGTGCTTTGTCCCTTGTCTTTATCTTTTAATCTTTGAAAGACTCTTTTACCATCGTAACAAGTGCCAATTAAATATCCTCCAATCTTACAATTTTCATTTAAATTTCTTATAAAATTGTAAAATGTATTTTTATTTTCAAAGAAGTAGTGAATGGAGAATTGATTACTAACAATATCATAGCCATTTTTTGCTACACCGTATTTCTTATAAACAGCTTTACCTAAGAAATCTTCATCTTTAGGTCCAAAACCGTTAAGAGCTTGAATAATTTGTTTGCCTTTTTCACTAAAACAACATTGTCCAGTTTTAATATTCAATGAGGAATTGCCTTGAATAAATAATGCGGCAGGTAATGTTTTATATTTTTTTTTAGCTCTTAAGTATCTAGCACAAGCGCCTTTTAATCTATTTTGAATATTATCCTTAGAATAATCAAGACCAAATACAAAAGATAATTTGGAGTCAATCCATTTTTGTAAATCACCACCCATTCCAACACTCATATCTATTAAAGTATCGCCTCTTTTACTAACACTTTTAATAAGAGCTCTTTTAATATATCTATTGTGAAAGTCTCTTAATGATTGGGTGTTGGTTTCATTATTAGTTCTGTCATAATAAATATTGTCATCTAAATTATCTGGAATACCAATACCAGTAGTAATAATATCTTCAGTAATAGGTTTATTGATAGAACGCCAAACACCTTCAGCAGTGCTATACGCATTACATGTAATTCTACCCTTTCTTTGATATTCAGCGGTTTTATCATATCTAACTCTAATAGGAATCCATTGCCAGCCTTTTTTCATTGAGTTTTCCCATCTAAATTCAACAACCATATTATCTTCAAAAACAAATTTGTTATCTTCTGTAAACAATTTTTTATCACCACCAAAATTTTTTAAAAGTACATTTGTTAAGTAAATAGGATAAGGAGGCATAGGTTCATAAGGAATAAAAGGCATAGCTTTATAAGTAGATTTATCATCGTATGATGGAAGAGTGTCATTGTATAGATTATCACAAGGATTAATAAAACCGTGTTTGATTTCATCAAATCCAACATGTAATACTAAAGTTTTATATTGATTTAATTTTTCATGATTAGTTAAATCATTTCCTTCAGTAAATATATTTCCAATAATATCTTCGTATGATTCATTTTTTTTAGTTTTAACAAGAAAATCAATAGTATTAAATTCAGGAGGTTTCCATTTTAATGAGTAGTCCCATCTAGTTTTTTTAGATTTGGTAATATGACCAACTTTGGATGAACCAACACTTTTATCACAAGGAGTAAATATTAAACCATCAATTTCATAATTAAACATAATTCCGTCTTTTTGACCATCAATAATTTTTTTACACTCAACGAAAATATTACTATCTATATTGGAATAAAATTTTTTCATTTTAATGTTAAGAGGAGAAGTGTATCCGTTAATAACACACAATGAATCAAGTTCGTTTAGTAAAGTAGTAAGTTCGTCACCTCTAAACTTATCTTTTGGTATATCATCATTTTCATACTTTAATTCTTTATCAGGTATTTTCATAAATGGGAAACCCTTAGTATTTTGTTTATTTTTGAAATAAATGTCAAAACATAAGAATAAATTAATAAAGTTGCCATTTTTATCATGTAAAACATGTTCTCCATCAATAATAGTGTTTGAGCAAGATTTATGCTTAGTATAATGTCCAGTGAATTGAACTCTCATATTAGTATCAATAAGATAAATTTTACCATCATTAGCGATATACAAAAGTTTTCTATCACCATCGGCTTTATCTGTAACAGTATAAGGTTTGTTAATATTGGGTGCGGATGAATCAATGTCAATAGGCATAATATTTCTCATTTCAAGACTAACAGAAGCAGGTCCAATAAAGTCACCATTATGAGGTCTTCTAGGTTTTCCATCTTTTTGTTTTGGAATATTATCTTTTCCGTGGATAAGAGTCATATATTGTGTTAAAATATCATTTTGTTTTTTATATGAAATAGGAAAGTTAGTTTGTTGCCATCCGGATAAAATACATTTAATGCCTTTTTTAATTTTTTTATTTAAAATTTCAACAGTATTTTCCTGTATTTTTGCGTGAGCATTAATTAATTCCATTTCAACTTCAAAATTTTCAGGTTCATTAAATACATTAGCTTCTTTAATATTATACTCCTTAACAAATATTTTTCTGCCATTATTAAGTTTTCTTGTTTTATTTGTTTTAACGATACTAATATCAAATTTAAAGGGATAATTAACAATGTCATTATGAACAAAAGTATATCTTTTTATAAATCTGAATATTTTTTTAGTATCTCTCCAATTATCTATAAGTTGCAGAATTTCGGGTTTTATATTAGTTGTAGATGGAGAAGGAGTTAGATTTCTTTCACTTTTATAATTAACACGAAAATGAAAATCATTAAAATCAATAGGTCTTAATGTAGGTCCATCTCTAGTAGTTTTTTTACGAAATTTTTGTAAAAAGGTAATATTTTGTAATCTATCTTCTCGAATAATATTTTCTCTACAATATTTTTGAATATTACTAATTCCTGAAATTGTAGTTCTGATATTGGAATCTTTCATTTTACCAGTAGTTGGGTCAGCATATTCATTAATAATATTGAGAGTATATTCACCGGATTCATTAGAACATTTAAAACCTAATGATTTGAGTTTTTGAATTATATTATCAAAATCTATTTTGGTAATTTGATTAAAATATTTTGTTCCAAATTTTAATTCAAACTCATCACCATCATAATTTCTGTTATATGATGCTAAATATAAAGTAATATATTCATTTAATTTTTCATTTGGTGTTTTTTCATTATCATTCATAATTATATATAAAACAATATATTTTTATATATATTAATCAATTTTATATTATAATAATTTTTCAGTAATTAGTTGATAAAGCTCTTTTTTAGTTTTCTTTTTAGTAGGGGTTTTCATAATATCAATATCCAATTTATTACATATATCTCTTAAATCTTGAGCTTTGTAACTAGATATTGCCTTAATAGGTTTTGTAAAACTATGAACAACAAATAATTTTTGTCGATATTTATCAATTGAGTTAGTTTCTAATAACAGACCATATTCTAGATTTTTTTCAAATTGTTTAATAACACATATTTTATTACCAGGATGAGCAATATTTTCATAATAAATTTTATTATTTAAATAAATAAAATTAAATTTATCAATAATTAACATAGTTTCTAAATTTTTTAATGTAAGCGTACTTTCATTAGCAAGATTACCTTCAATATCGGTTAATTTTGTTTTTAATTTTTTTAGAATAGGTTTATTTTCTTTATTTCTTAACTTGTCAATAAAATTAATTTTATAATTTTTTTCAGTAATAAATGTATTTTTCTTTAAAATTTCATATTCACTAAATCCATACAAAAAAATAATCCAACACCAAAATAAAAAATCTTTTTCTTTTGGAATAAAAAATTCATTTTGATTTTTATTGATAAGAGGTTTTTTAATTACAGTTGATTTTTTTGTACTTTTTTCAATATCATTTGTTTGATATACTAATAATTTATGAATATTATTAGTATTAAAGGTAAAAGGTCTTAATGTATTAATAATCTTACTGAAGTTCATTTACATTATTATTAATATTATCTTTATTATCATTTATAAAATAATCTTTACTAAGTTCTTGTTTAATATTTTCAATATCTATTAAGTTTTGTTCCTGATTTTCAATGTATAATAATATTTTTTGAACTTCTTCTATAGTTTTATCGTTAAATGAAGACATATTTACAAAAATACCGTTTCTATTTTCAGAATATTTAACAGAATTATTTTTTAAAATATTTAAAATTTTAATATGATGTATTTTGTCCAAATTTTCAATTTTATTTTTTAAAGTAATTAAATTTAAAGAATCAGTCATGTTTATAAAAAAAATAAAATTTATATTTAAGTAAAAATTTTATTAAAGAATTAATCATTGAGAACAGTTAGTTTAATTTTTTTTTATTGATTTTTTGCGATTTAAGTTCTCCAAGAACAGAAATAAATTCATCATTTAATTCATATCTTATACCAATAACCTTTATATTAATATTATCATTTTCTTTAACCTTATTAAATACTTCATTATTATAATGATGATCTCTAGCTATAAATACAATTATAGGAGATTTATCATTTGAATTATACTTAGCTTTAATTCCAGCTCTAGTAATATTTTCAACTTGACAGTTTATTAATTGACCTTCAACTGGATGACATATATAACATTCAAATGATACATCAAACATAATATGATTTTCTTCTATAACACCGGAAGAATATGTTAAAATATTTATTGACTTATTTTTAATATATCCTTCTTTTGAACATTTATTGTATGATTGTTTTTCTAAAATTTTTAAAATATTTTCACTTAAGTTACTTCCAACACTTTGAAAGGGTAAAATTATTTTACGAGTTAAAATATTTTTCATCCAAATGTCTTTTTTTTTTATTTTTTTTTTATTAATTTTCTTTTTCATAGAAGAACTCATTATATAATATATATTATATTATTGTTTATTTAATTTTCAATTTTATTATTTATAATTTTAAATTTCTAACTCTACCATTAAATATATCTTCAATAGTTGAAAAAAAGAATTTATTATTATTATATCTTATTTTATCTAAATAACGTAGAGTTAGTTCTAATTCAATACATAGTTCCATATCGTTTAATTTAATATCTATTTTTTCTTTTTTTATTGTTCCTGATTTTGGTTTTTTAATTGTAACTGATTTATCTTTCGATATATAATATTTTTTATCAGAAAAATAATTAACATCTTTGAAAATAACTTTATTTATATTATTGATTCGTTGATCTTTATATGTTCCCTTTGTAATACATTCTAAACCTCTTTCTATTTTGCCTTTTTTCAATCCTTTAATTTTAAAAACGATAGTATTATTAGATGATGTTTTTTGAGTCAAAAATCCTAATATGCTTTTATTTATATTTTCAATATCCAAATCTTCATTACTATCAGAAAATCTAAATTTTATAAGGAAATTCCCTAATCCTTCATTTCCAATATAGTGTTCCCATTTATTTTCTTTTTTGTTTAATTTAAAAAATATAGCACCTTTAATATTAAAACGGTCACATATAGTTTTCCATCCTTTACCAGGAGGAGTATCATAAGTATTAGAATAGTCAGATATAACAATTAAATCATCAATTATATATTTATTAATAATATTTCTTAATTTATTTGTAAAATCATTTTGATTATCTTTGTTACTTTCTAAACTGTTAATAATATGTAATTTTTGATTAATATTTTTAGTATCGAATATGTGTTCTAAACAAAACTCACGAATAATATCTTCAGGTATTTTGTTATATTTAATCATATTATCAATAACATTACCTGAATTGTTAATCCATATATTATCTCTTTTGTTATTCTTTTTAATGGCAGTATTATATTCGTTTTCAATAATTTTCAAATAATCTTTTTTATCAGTTTTAACCTCTTTAATATCACTTTTTAATATAATACTTCTATTTTTAAAATCATTTGGATGTCTTCTTTGATATGATGTAATTAGATTATCATCAATGTTTGAAGGTTGAAATAAATAATACTCGCCAATATTAATTAATTTTCCCTTTCTATTTAACATATCAGTTAGTATATGTTCCTTACCCTCTATAAGTAAATCTAATGCCATATAAATTTGTTCTAATGAATATTTTTTTGAATTTGTAATTATTTTTATTAATTGATTTTTTTCAAACACATAGTTTTCCTTAAATAGATTTTTAATTCTTTTTAATATTTTATTTATGTTCATAAGAATATAATTTTTAGAATAGGATGATTTTGATATAACATCTAAATCACTATTATCATTATAACATTTATATTCACAGTTCATAAAATCACATGAAAAACTATTATTTTTATGTCCAATATCGAATTTAATTTTTTCACCAGTTGATAATGTTAAATCAACCTTTTTATTAAGTTTTTCCTCAAACATTTGTTTTTGGTTCATATTAATTAAACAATCAACAGAATTTTCTTTTAATACTTTACTTACTTTACCAATTTGTATTGATTTGTATTCAGCTAGTCTATAAACATATAAATCAATAGGCTCAATAGAAGAATCCATTAATTCACTACCATATAAGAAAACTTGAACTGTTCTTTCTTTAAATGGTAAATCACAATGACTTTTATTTCTAACACCTCTACCTATAGTTTGGTCCAATCTATTTAAGTTAAACCAAGGTTCTAATATATGAACTTGACGAATATTTTTAAAATCTAAACCTTCAGTGCCTGCTTTTGATATAATAATAACTTTAACTTTTTCGCCATTTACATTTAATGGATCAGTACATGCTTTTAATTCCTTTTTATTTGAAGTAACACCTGAAAAATTAGGATCACCCGTAATCATTACGTATTTTGCATCAATGTCTGTCCCTGAAATCTTAAAATTATCAACTACCTTGTCTGAAAATAATGATTTGTTATCATCACCAAATCTTCTAATCCCTATTTCTTCTAATGCTAGTGCGAGAGGAATACAACCACCATATATGTAATTAGAATATATAAGTATTATTCCCTTACTATTTTTTATAGTGTTAATAATCGAATATATTTTAGAACTATATTTTTTTAATGGTGAGTTTTCTCCTTCTGTGCTACTGAAAATTCTTCCATATTTATTTAAAATTTCATCACTGTATCTAAAATTTTTTTGTTTTTTATCTACATCATATTTTAATATTCTACCTAATCCAGTTTTACCATATAAAGCTTTTGATTCTATACCATTATCTATTTCATCTTGAGTAACAGGATATATTATATTTAATGCTTGTTGTAATCCATCAATTATAGTATATTGAATACCTGATTTTTTATTATTTAAAATTGGATATTTTTCTTTTTCTTTTTCAACTACAAATTTATATCCTTCGTCTTGTTCTTTACTTAACTTAGAAATTATTAAATCTAAATATTGAATATTGACTTTTGGTATTTCTGCACCATTAATTTGTATTTGTGGATATTTCCAATTATTTTGTTTTAAAAATTTTAATGATCTTTTATTTTTATAATAGGAAGGCCATATTTTATATGGAAATGTAAATGGATTTTCCCCACTGACATAACTAACATATCCTATAGATTTTTGAATTAATAAATTTTTCCCTATATTTTCATTATTTGGATTTTCTAAAAAATTTAAATTAGTATCAAATATCTCATTAATACTTATAGGAAATCTATTATCATTTAAGTTTAATAAATTAAGTAACCAAATAATTTCTGTTGCGGAATTAAACATTGGTGTAGCAGTTAATAATAATAATTTCATATTTTGTGAATAAGTAACTAAATCTAGCATATTTTGAGTAGTTCTTCTCAAATCCTTACTACCACTTATTTTCGTAGATCTAATATTATGAACTTCATCTATTACTAATAGTCTATCTGAAAATGCCTTTTTTATAGCAAAACTTTTCCTTTTTATTATTTTTTCTTTTTTTTTAGAATTTCCAACAGCCCTTTGTATTATATTATTTATTTTATTAGCAAATTTTGTATATCCCATAAATGAATAAGATTCATTAATTATTTTATTTATACTAGATACTACTGATTTTTTAGACATTTCAATTCCCATTGGATTAATTTCATTAATAAATTTATTTCCAGTACATGAATTAATATTCCAAAGACCATTTACTAATTTTAATCTTCTTTCATCAAACAATTGTAATCTATAATTTTCTTGAACAACAGGACTTGCTACAACTATAGCTTTTTTTTTGTTTCCCATTTGTTTATTATATATTCTCATATCTTCGCAAACCGAAATAGATGAGCATGTTTTACCTGTTCCTAAACCGTGATATAGTAATAAACCATTATATGGAGTTTCACTAGATAGAAAATTTCTAACAAACATTTGATGATTTGATAATTCAAAATCAATATTTGGATCACATAAATCAGATGAAACTTTTTCTATATTATCAATATCTTCTCTTTTTTTTTCTTCTATTTTTAAATCATTAAACTCTTTTTTTTTTGTTATTTTTAATGAAAAATCAGTGTCATTTAAGTGAGGATATAATCCTTCTGTATTTAATTTATTTTTCTTAATGTCTTTTTTATTTTTATTTTCTATACATCTTAAAAGTTTTTGATATTTTTTGTTCTCTAAACTAACAGTATCAATTAAATCTTTTAATTCATTTATAATACTTTCACAATCTTTTATTTTAAATGTATTTTTTTTTTCAGGTTCCTCAGGTTCAGGTTCTTTTTCAAGTTCAGGTTCAGGTTCTGGTTCTGGTTCTGGTTCTGGTTCTGGTTCTGGTTCTGGTTCTGGTTCTGGTTCTGGTTCTGGTTC
>VMHT01184926.1_pt1 | contig 133292 bp, 83 predicted proteins | sample 4693611 | NCBI WGS metagenome assembly VMHT01 (sample SAMN12280063, study PRJNA550983) | marine metagenome | isolation source: seawater sampled from same location over 5 years 0.02-0.2 micron viral filtrate | place: USA: collected off the coast of southern California halfway between the port... ... | reverse complement strand
ACTAACTGTAACCTCTGAGGTAGAGTGACCAAGAACGACAGGAACACCAGAAGTTACACCAACCTTGATACCATTTGATGTATCAGATGTGTCTAGGCTAACTTGCCCTGTTGCATCAACAGCAGCTGTACCTGTAACATTGACATCAAGGTTTGCGCCTGCTGTCAAATCAAGCTCACCACTTGAAGCAATGCTCAAGTTTGTGCCGTCACCTTCAATCTTCTCACCGTCGTCGCCGAAAGTAAGACCGATATCTTGTGGGATGTTGATGTCACCATCAGACCCAACTGAGAAGTTGATGTCAGTACCGTCTGATTCGATCTTTTCAGAACCTGAACCGTCAAGAACAAGACCAACATTTGCTGGAAGGATAACGTCTGCAGTTGCGGTCAACTTAATGTTATTACCGGTAACTGTGAGGTCAGTTCCGTCGCCCTCAATCTTCTCACCATCGTTGCCGAAAGTAAGACCGATATTAGCTGGAACGTTGATGTCACCACCGGAGCCTACCTCAAAGTGAAGGTCTGTTCCATCACCGTAGATAGCTTCGTCAGATGTTGAGAACTGAATTCTCTTGTTGGTCGCCATGAGAAGTGACTCAGCCGAAGAGTCCATACGAAAAACTTCGTTGCCGCCATCTTCCTGGAAGATCACGTCTTCGTGTGAAGCACCTGGTTTAACGATGACAGAATCTGCACCGCTAGTGAAGCCGAGCATCAAGTTACCGTCAGTACGAAGCAAGACGTCATCGCCTGCTGCGTCTAGAATAACATCGCCGCCGGCATCAACCAAAAAGTCAACTGCTGGCTTAATGTTAATGTCAGCATCGTCGACGAGCTCGAGGTCGGTTCCATCATGTCTGATGTAAGCTGCAGAGCTTCCGAACTGAATTTGTCTTGTGCTGTTCAACAAAACACCTGTGTCTGCAACGTGTGTCAACGTTACGTCTTGTTCGTTACCGAGGTTAATGACACCTCCGTCCGCCAAGAAAAGATCCGACCATTCCTTTGCAGCACTACCAAGAGCAGCACCGTCAGCAGAATCCGGAGTAATAGAGTGTGAAAATTCACCTGCCGCTGCTGTTGAAAATTCTCCGTCACCGTGAATTCTCTTGATAGCAGAAACAACGTGACTTAAGTGATCAGATAGTGATGCACCCATCTGAGACCCTGAATGTGCGGCCTTTGCAAGTGGTGCAAGCTGATCTGTCATTTGTCCAGCGCTAGATCCGAAAGAACCTGAAAGCTGGGCTAATCTAATTTGTGAATATGATGCCATATCAAATTTCTCCTAAATATAATATCTCTCTCACTGCCTAAGCAGTCAATGTGCACTACTGTACACACGGTTTATTTTAAGACGAAAAAAGTACTAACTTTACAGAAACTTCGCGCAGAAGAGCGCATACATGTCATGAAATGAAATAAAACGAACGTTTATAACTATATAGTTTGACTCAAAAGAATGTCAATTAATTAGCTTTTTGAGATTTTTAACGTGTCCGTCGAAAGCACAACAACACGATCCTACAAACTCTATCGCGTAGTCATGAGCCAGAGTATCTGGATCATCAAATACAAATCTAAATCTACCAGTCTGCTCCTTAGAAGCAGACACAAGCTTTAACCCTTTAGTCATAAGGTAAGCCGCTATGCCTAAATCTGAAGTCTTGTAGGTCTTCATTCTCTCAACTGTCTCCAATTTCACGAAAAATCATTTTCTAAATCTAAGTATCCTTACAAATTCGTGATTTTGACTAAGTTACTAAAACAGTTACGATGTCATCAACCTCAAGATCAAAATTAAAATTAATGCCCGTATTGTCTCCAGCGAGAGTATAATCTCTAACAGATCCTGATGCCATAAGTTGGCCATTTACAAAAATATCAGACCTTTCAGGCTTATATTCACTTGAAGAAATTTGAGCTGATGTCACTACTAGCGGTGTACCTGTTTCATGCGATGCTGAAACTGCATAAACTGTTTTAGTTCTCTGCACAGTTGAGGCTATTGTGATTGAATCAGAACTAGCATCTGTAGATATCGATATGTTGTTTCCTGCAACTAAAGTGAGAATGTCACCAACAGTATCAGCAACAACATTATCTTGACCCGAAACTGCTATCGTCTTAAATCCTGAGTCTACCGTGCTGGTAGCAGCAATTGTAACTTGACCCGAAGATCCTGTCGTGATCGTAACATTGCCTCCAGCAGCTAGAAAAGAAGTGCCGTCTGCAAGCCGTGTAAGCGAGCCAGATATCCCTGCAAGAGCCTTAGTGGTTCCTGATGCTACTAAGTCTCCAGAGAAAAGAGCTGCCCCAGGACTTCCTGAATCTATTGCTCCAACTGAACCTGAGACAAAAAAGTTTGAGTCTGTTCCAATCGACCCAGATGTGCTAGCAGGCAAGAGAGAAAATTGACCTTCTTTGACGCTTAGCTTTCCGCCGCCGACGAAAACAGAATCCTGTGATACAAAAACAGAACCAGAAATTACCACGTCTCCTCCGAAAAGAGCAGAACCTCTATGTCCGTTTGTTGTCTGTACTCCGGTCCCTGTCCCTCCGATGCCCGATGGCTGGTGTGCTGATCCAACTGATCCTGACACGAAGAAGCTAACATCTGAAAAGTTTGATTCGTCTGGCGATATAAGACCGGGATCCAACATGACCGTCACTAAATCGTACTTGCTAGACTCGGTATTACCGCCTATGGACACAGTGTCAGTGGCCGACTCTTCGATGATCAACCCAGCCTTGCTTCCTGCTGTTAGGGTAATTGAATCATCTTGAAATCTGACAAATGTATCAGTGTCACCATTGTGATAAATGTATTCGTCAAACAGAGCGTTACCTGCAACGGTTAAGGCTTCAGTTTGATCAGTTGTCCCGATGGCGACCTTGTCGTAAGTCTTTGTTGCAAAAGAACCATAGATTATGTTGCCCAAGCTTGTGATAGAGTTTGCGGGGACTTGGCCCGTCTGAATGATTGGTGCCAAATTAGTATAGTTGGCATTGTCTACGTTATTTGTGCCACCAAGATACGTGCAGTAAAGATGTTTGTGTGTCTCACGACTTCTGACCCAAACTTCATAAACCGGAGTATTGTCACTTTCATGTGTGATAGCAATGTCAGCTGTTGGATCAAATCCGTCTAGGTCACTTGCATCGAGAGGATCAACCGTCAAGTAAGTCCCGGACGACAAGTAAAATGGGCTGTTTGCGGAAGGTGTGAACTTGACAGTTACTACATAGCTAGATCTTGTTGCTCTTTCATCAACACCTTCTCGACCAACAAACGTTAGCAAGAATATCCCTTGTGATGTTTGGCCTGAAGAGAAATCAGTGGCTTGACGTGCGAATTTAACCCAATTTAAGCCTACGAAAGGATTGCTCGTTCCATTGACTAACACAGACGGAGAAGTGATATACCCTTTCTGGAAAGTTAAGTGCCCACCAGAATCAATCCTAAGTGCCTCGTTTAACGATGTGCCATCGTGTGTTGAGAATATCAAGTCACCTTTGGTGTCATCTGCAGTGCCGTCGTGAGAAGCTTGAATTTGTGCCAAAGCTGTGTCGCTATGATCTTCAAATATTATTTTTGTTTCAGCCCCACCATCTGTGTTTTCTGCAGTTGAATTCTTAAGTGTCAAATAAGGTGCTGATCCTTCTATTTGAACCTGTGTGCCGGGAGAAGATGTACCAAAACCGACACTATCTGAGCTTCCCTCGACGTAAAGCGTATTGTCGTTAGCAAGCGTTCGAACCTGAAAATCAACATCTCCACCGTCACCAATCTTTACGATATCCTGTCCGGACTCTGCTATGGTGATAAGCTGCTCACCGCCTACTGTAATCCCAATAGCATCATCAGCAAACTGTATAAATGTGTCATCATCATCAACATGTTTAATATACTCAGCAACATTTACATCTCCGGAAACTGTCAATGAAGTCAAGGTTCCGACAGAAGTTACATGGCCTTGAGCAACATCCGTTGCTATCGTCAGTGTATTGTCTGCCCCTGTTGTTGTCACTCCTGCTCCACCCGCAAGAGTCAGGGTTTCAGAATCTAAATCTATGCTTAGAGCACCCCCGGCATCGCCTTGAAAATCCAGGTCTTGAGCAGTGATCTGATTATCAACATAAGCTTTAATTGACTGTTGAGTAGCAAGATGCTGATCACTGTCAGATGCCATGTCGTCTTCATCTTTGACTGCAGTGCCGCTGACAGTACTGTTTAAAACTGGTGCTGTCAAGGTTTTATTCGTCAGCGTTTGAGCTCCTGTCAGGGTAGTGACTGTTGAGTCTATAGCAACTGTAAGAGTGTTTTCTGCCCCGCTTGTATCTATTCCTGCTCCGCCTGCAATGGTCAAAGCCTCAGAATCCAAGTCTATGCTAAGTGCTCCTCCAGCGTCACCCTGGAAGTCTAGATCTTGAGCAGTAATCTGAGCGTCGATGTAAGCTTTGACTGACTGTTGAGAAGCTACTGCTGTCGCACTGTCGCTAACCATGTCATCTTCATCTTTGAAGTCAATCAGGGTTGCTGTACCCGACCCACTAAACATCGGAACCTTGTTTGCTGCACTCGTTAGACCTGCTATTGCTGCAAGCTCTGCATCAAATGCCTGAACATCTGTCCCTATCGTCAGCCCTAGACTAGCTCTTGCCGTAGCACCTGATTCGTATGCGAATGCTCCCTCGCCTGTTGCAACAATAAATTCACCATCAGCGGTAGCAGGACCCAGTGTGTCCAGATCCTCAAGGACACCATCAACAGCAACTGTTACGTTTCCGCCCAAAGATACCTCACCGAGGGCTGCCATTCCAGCCCCTTGAACGAGTGTCACAGAGCTGTTTTCAAGCTCAGCATTGGCTACGCCGCCATCCTTGATTGTTACGGCACCAGAACTTACAGCAAAATTGTCGCCGCTAAAACTAGCCACTCCCTTGTTGGTAGCCGTAGCATCTTCTGCAGAGATAGTTACTGCTTGATCTGCGTGGGTGATATCGATGCCTTCACCTGACGTAAATGCCAGGGTTTGACTATCTAAATCAACAGCCCCAGCACCTGAGTCTGTACTAAAGTCCAAATCCTGAGCAGTGATCTGAGCGTCAACGTAAGCTTTGATAGACTGTTGTGTAGCCAAAGCTGTATCGCTATTAGAAGCCATTCCATCTTCGTCAAGAATCGAAACAGCAGCAGGAGTAGCAGAACCGCCAGAAACATTTCCTATGACTTTTAAGTTGTCAAGATTAGCAAGCTTAGAAAGAGTTATTCCGGAATTTTTAACTTGCAGTGCATCAGCGACGACGACTATAGTAGAATTATCGACTTCGACATCTAGTGTGTTTCCTGTCTTAGAAAGTGCATCGCCTGCTGTTATCTGTCCTGCGCCTGAAAACTGAACAAACGTCAGGTTGTGAGTCCCTACTGTGTCTGTTGCGTCATCAGTGGTGCACAAATAGCCGTTATCTGCATTTGTAGTTCCTTCTTCGACAAAAGTAAATACGCCTGCCGCCTCCGAAGATGCTGACATATCTGCGGCTCTTGAAGCTGCGACTCCGTCTGCTCCAATCACGTATATTCCGTTTTGAGAAGATGTGGTCTGGTCCTTTATCAGAACCCTGTCACCTTCTGCGAGTGTCACACCGTCTAGAGCCTGACCCGCATCTAACACAGCTAAATCAACGTTAGCAGTTGACGCTGCTCTCACTGACTGCTTAACGTCTAAGCCTTGAGAAATACTGTCTACGTAACCTTTTGTAGCGGCATGATTGGTATTAGATGGAGGACCATTCAGTGTCACAGAATCCAAACCTGCCAATGTAGAAGTTGTTCCGCCTAGACTTACAGAAGTTCCGCCAATTGTCAAAGAGCTATTTTCAAGTTCGACGTTAGCAACGCCTCCATCTTTTATTGTTACTGCGCCAGAAGACACTGAAAAGTTGTCTGCACTAAAACTAGCTACACCTTTGTTAGTAGTCGTAGAATCTTCTGCTGCGATTGTGATGGTCTGTCCTGCATGTGTGATATCAATGCCTTCGCCCTCAGAAAACGCCATAACTTGACTATCTATATCAATAGATCCTGCGCCTGAAGTTGTGCTGAAATCTAGATCTTGTGCTGTAATTTGACCGTCCACATAGGCTTTGACTGACTGCTGAGTTGGCACTGCAGAGTCACTGTCGCTAACCATGTCATCTTCGTCTTTTAAGTCTATTACGACCGCAGTGCCTGATCCGCTAAACATTGGAATCTTGTTTGCAGCGCTTGTTAGACCTGCTATAGCTGAAAGCTCTGGATCTTGAGCCTGCACATCTGTCCCAATAGTCAATCCTAGGGTAGCTCGAGCAGTCGCACCTGATTCGTATGCAAACTCACCCGGACCGGTGGCAACTATAATCTGCCCATCAGAACCCACACCGGGAGCGCCTAGAGTGTCTAGATCTTCAAGGACCCCGTCCACTGCAACTGTTATAGTTCCACCTAGAGAAACAGCACCTAGCGCAGCCATGCCTGCGCCTTGTGCTAAGGTTATTGAACTATTTTCTAATTCTGCGTTTGCAACACCACCATCTTTAATTGTTACTGCGCCAGAATTAACGGCGAAATTATCAGAACTAAAACTAGCTACACCCTTATTAGCAGTCGTAGCATCTTCTGCTGCGATTGTGATTGCTTGATCTGCGTGAGTGATATCAATACCTTCACCAGACGTGAATGCCAGAGTCTGGCTGTCCAGATCAACTGCGCCAGCTCCTGAATCTGTACTGAAGTCTAAATCTTGTGCAGTGATCTGATTGTCGACGTAGGCTTTGATTGACTGCTGTGTGGCAAGATGTGTCGCGCTGTCTGACGCCATATCATCTTCGTCTTTGATGGCAGTGCCACTTATAGTGCCGTCAATAACAGGAGTTGTCAGAGTTTTGTTAGTGAGTGTCTGAGTTCCTGTAAGCGTAGCTACAGTGTCATCGATATTGATTGTGAGGGTATTTGCTGTGCCTGACGTTCCTATTCCTGTTCCGCCCGCAATGGTCAAAGTCTCAGAATCTAAATCTATGCTCAAGGCTCCTCCAGCATCCCCCTGGAAGTCTAGATCTTGAGCTGTCACCTGTGAGTCTACATAAGCTTTGATTGACTGCTGTGTAGCAAGATGCTGATCACTGTCAGACACCATGTCGTCTTCGTCTTTGATCGAGGTTCCACTAATCGTACCGTTCAAAACTGAGGATGTCAGAGTTTTATTTGTCAAGGTTTGAGATGCTGTATTGGTCGTTGCTTCTGCTCCGCCAACTGTGAGACCTGTTGCGATTGCTACGCTAGAAGGTAAGCCAATCGTAAACACCCCGGCGTTTTCCCCTACAGTGACTTCACCTGCTGATCCCTGAAACGAAACAGTTCCTCCTAAGTTCGCAACTGTTGAATTTCCTCCGACTCTTGCAAAAGTAATACCACTATTTTCAAGTTTAGCATTTGTGACTCCGGCATCCTTGACCCGAAGAGCATCACCTGAAACTTCTAAGGTAGCATTGTCTACAGCGACATCAATTGTGTTACCTGTTTTGGTGAGCGCAGCTCCTGCAGTTATTTGTCCTGCTCCTGAAAACTGAACGAACGTAAGGGCATGGGTTCCTACTGTGTCGGCTGAATCGTTTGTTGTGCAAACAAACCCATTGTCAGCGCTTGCTGTTCCTTCCTCAACAAAGAGAAAGACTCCAGCAGCTTCAGACGAAGCTGCCATATCAGGTGCTCTCGAAGCTGCAACTCCGTCAGCATTGATAATGTATATACCGTTTTCCGAACCGGTAGTCTGGTCCTTTATCAAGACCCTGTCACCTTCTGCCAAAGTAACGCCGTCCAAAACTTGACCAGCATCGAGGTCTGCTAAGTTGACATTGCCAGTTGAAGCTGCTCGAACCGACTCTTTTATGTCTAGACCTTGAGAAACCTGGTCTACGTACTGTTTTGTTGCCGCATGTAGGTTTGATGACGGATTCTGTGTAAGTGTCACAGAAGTCAAACCTGCCAACGTAGCCGAGGTTCCTCCCAAGCTTATGGCAGTAGTCCCAATTGTTAAAGAGCTGTTTTCAAGCTCAGCGTTTGCTACGCCTCCGTCCTTTATAGTCACGGCGCCAGAGTTTACAGCGAAATTATCGGAGCTGAAGCTGGCTATTCCTTTGTTAACGGTAGTAGCGTCCTCTCCACTAATAGTGACTGCTTGGTCTGCATGTGTAATGTTGACGCCTTCGCCTGATGTAAAGGCAAGCGTTTGACTGTCCAGATCAACAGCACCTGCTCCGGAGTCAGTGCTAAAATCAAGATCCTGTGCTGTGATTTGTGCATCCACATACGCCTTGATTGACTGCTGTGTGGCAAGGTGAGCTGCACTGTTGCTGGTCATATCATCTTCGTCTTTGATCGCAGTGCCGCTTATAGTGCCGTCAATAACAGGAGTTGTCAGAGTTTTGTTAGTGAGTGTCTGAGTTCCTGTGAGGGTAACAACTGTAGAATCTATAGAAACTGTAAGCGTATTGTCTGCGCCGGTTGTATCTATCCCCGACCCGCCTGCAATTGTTAGAGTCTCAGAATCCAGATCTATGCTAAGCGCTCCGCCTGCATCACCTTGAAAGTCTAGATCTTGAGCTGTGACTTGTGCGTCGACGTATGCCTTGACTGACTGTTGTGTGGCAAGAGCTGTGTCGCTGTCTGAAGCTAAATTATCCTCGTCAAGTATCGACACAGCAGAAGGTGCCGCTGCTCCTCCTGACACATTACCTAAAACCTTCATGTCAGCAAGGTTTGCCATTTTTGCTGTAGTAATAGCAGAATTAGCAACAGTCACAACCGCTGCATTGGTCATTGTGACGTCCCCGCTCAGAGATGCTGCTGTGAATCCGTTGCCGTCGCCAATTGCTATTTGAGTGTCGCCAACAGTTAACTCACTGACAGCTCCTGCTGTGTTGGCGTCTCTAACCAGCATCGAGTTGGCAGCTATGTCTTGTATTTTCGAGAATGTAACATTGTCGTCAAGTATTTTTGCAGTTGTGACGGCGTTTGCAGCTATCTGATCAGCTGTAACTGCATTGTCAGCTATTTCACTAGTGTTGACTGCATTTTCTGCTATTTCGGAAGAACCAACTGCGCTAGCTGATATGTGTTCGGCCCCAATTGCATCGTCGGCAATCTTTGATCCATCTATAGCATCTGCTGCTATCATGCCACTTTCTACAGCACCGGCAGCAATTGTTACTTCACCTGTATTTGTCATCGTGACGTCGCCACTGAGTGAGACTGCACTCATTCCCGCTCCGTCACCAACCATTATCTGAGTATTTGCAAGTGCAAGCTCAGTGAGCACTCCTGCTGAATTTGCATCTCTAACCAACAAAGAATTTGCAGACACATTTTGAATTTTCGCTAACGTTACGTTTGCATCCACAATAGAAGCTGTATCTACTGCGTCATCGGCTAGCTTAGCTGCAGTAACAGCGTTGTCGGCAATCTTTCCAGTCGTGACATTAAGATCTGTTATTGCTGCAGTATCCACAGCATTGTCAGCTAATTCATCTGAGCCTACTGCATTTGTTGCTATCTCATTAGACGTAACCCCCGACGCCTTAATCCGTAAAGCGTCACCAGAGACTTCTATTGTTGAGTCGTCTACAGCTACATTAAGCTGATTTCCTGTTTTAGTAAGAGCAGCTCCTGCATCTATCTGGCCTGCACCTGAAAACTGAACGAACGTCAGGTTGTGAGTACCTACGGTGTCTGTTGCATCGTCAGTTGTGCATATGAAGCCACTGTCAGCGTGAGTCGATCCTTCTTCTACGAAAGTAAAAATTCCAGCTGCTTCAGATGAAGCTGCCATGTCAGGAGCTCTAGTTGCTGGATTGCCATCTGCGTTAATGATGTATATGCCGTTCTCAGACGCAGTGGTCTGGTTTTTGAGAAGAACTCTGTCACCTTGCGCCAGTGCCACACCGTCTAAAGCTTGACCTGCGTCGAGGTCGGCTATGTTTACATTCCCAGTAGAAGCTGCCCTAACTGAGCCTTTGACGCTTAAGCCTTGAGCAGTTTGATCTACATATTGCTTGGTCGCGACATGCAAGTCATTAGTCGGCCCGGTTGTTAGAGTGATCGAACCTAGGCCGGTCAGTGCGTTAGCAGTACCACCTAAGCTTACGCTGGTGGCTCCAATTGTAACAGCACTGTTTTGCAGTTTAGCGTTTGTGACGTTAGCATCTGTTATTTTTGCAGTCGTTACGGCATTGTCAGCTAGCTTCGCCGTTACTATTCCTAGATCTTTAACCCTGACTGTGTCTGCGTTTATTTCAACGGTAGCGTCGTCTACATTGACTGAAAGTGCTGATCCTGCTCCTCCACCTAATCCATCACCGGCTGCGGCAGCTGCTATCCTTAAAGTGTCACCGTCGTCTTCCAGGCCCGTTCCTGCAAAATCTGTAGGCTCAACTGTCAACTCTCCGCCGTCAATTTTTAAGCCGCCATTGGCTTTTAGGTCTAAACTAAACTCTGTTCCTGTTAAATCTAAGCCATCTCCAGCAGTAAAGTTTGCGCCTGCGACATCCTTCGCCATATCACCGACATAGATAAATGCACGTGCGTGAGCAGGAATCTTTGATGCATCATAGTCTTGCACAAAAAGAATACCGTTGTACGTGTCGACGTTCCAATCAATATTGTCAAGCAAGGGAATCTCTTGTCCTACACCGCCTGATCCGTTGTCTCTGTAAATTTTTACTATGTAAGGGTTGGGTGCTGCTTGAGAATAGAACCCAGGGACAATCTGAAGTGCGCCTAAGGTTTCGTGTACAACCTTGCTGTTGTCAAAGACCCCATTTCCCTCTTTAGGATTACTTGACTGGCCTGTATAATTGCTATCCATGACAAACTTGTATGCGTGAGGTCCGGACGATTGTGATCCTTCTCCTGCGTCTGATCCTCCGCCTCCGTCTGACTGATCTGCATCGTATGTCGTCCCTCCGATAGCAACCAAAGTGAATTGAACATATTCGACAGTTGCAGGGGTTCCTTGCAGTTGATATAGATTACGTGCTGGATTATTCGGTATGTCTTGGCCGAACAACAGAGATGTAGAAGACTGTATGTTAGACCCGATTAATTCTTCACCATCTGTCTTGAGGTTTGAAGTGTGTGACTTTCCTAAAAGCTTCTTTTGAGCAAAAAATGTTGCTGATCTATTACTCTTACCTGCCATTTTAGCTCCAAGCTATGCTTATTCTGCTGATGTAACCTGCCCAATCTTTGTGGGCTGAAATCTTCACAATCATATACTCACCATTTCCATCGCCCGAAGGGTCTCCGTCCACACCCGAGCCGTTAAATGTACATGTATTTGTAGCACCACTTCCGTCAATGGTTGCGTCTAAATCACCGCTCAGGCAGCCATCACCGTCAGATAGGTTTCCGCCGCCGTCACTTGGCCTTCCTAAATCCAAGAATCCTGTCTTGCCCGGGATTTTTAATTCAACGAACACGTTCTTGTTAGATCCCAAAACTCCAGAATTATCACCTGCCTTACCGACGATAACTGCGTCACCATAGATTGTAACACCGATGCTAGGGCGATCATTTACAGTAGTGTTACGAAATCTTCGATAAAAATCTCTAGTTGCATGTGTAAGAACCGAGTAATTGACATTGTTCGAAGGTCCTGCAATGTTACCTCCGTCATCATGATTTCTAAAATCTCCGGCGTTGCCGCCGTCTAATGGACTTATAAGCATTCCATCGTACAGAATGAGACCTGTAGCATGTCCTGCATTTCCAGCGTTGTCATTTACAGATGTCTGCGAATTCCAAGCGTTGCCTGCTGATGTGGTCGCTGCTTGATTCGCATATGAAGCTGCTTGAACTCTATAGATCTCACTAGTGAAATGCTCATCGGTGCTTTCATTTGATGTATTAGAGACTGTATACACCAAAAGATTAGTTTTTGTGAGCGTGTTCGTCGTTAGGTTTGCCTTGAGAGGATGAATGAAAGTCATGGCTCCTGATGCATTAAATGCGCTGGTGTATGTCCCTGGCAAAGATTTCGCTCTGGAAAACTGAACTGTTCCCTGCACTGTGATTGTCTCGTTTTGAGAATCGGCATTTGTAGAAAGCGTCTGCAAGCTATCTGTAGCAGACGCTGTATCTTTAGCACCTGAAAGTCCTACTCCTGACTGCTGTATTCTTGTTCCTGTAACATTTGTAAGATTTGAAAACGAGATAGCACTCGCACTATTTGAATAGACGTTCTTGTACAAATTAGAGACTGTGACTGAATACACTGCTTTGGGCTGTGTGAAATATTTTACTCCACTCAGGTAGTTCAAAGTATCATCTGTGAAAGACGCCAATGCTTCAGTTGCGCTTGAGGTCAGAGCATCTGAATTACCATCGTTTACCCATTCGACATAGTTGGTGTTTCTATCTGCACCGTCGACTGTATGAACCACCCTGGCATAATTCCATCCATTACGCTGACTAGCAACTGCGACTCTAAACTGTCCTGTCCTGTAGATTTCAGGATAGAACGGGATTTCATTGTCAAACTCGGCAGGCTTCCACACACTCAAATTGATAAATCCAGAACCATCTGCATTGAGAGAAGTTCCTGTTCCGGAACCTGGGTTTCCTGCCCCTACAGCGTTAAAGGCTCCGATTAGAGACTGCTGATGTATAACTGCTCCATTGACTTCGAGCTTCAAGGTTCCTCTGTTTGCATCTGAAAATGCATTTGCGACAAAGTCAGGTGCATTTGCATCTACGTCTTCGTTCAAGTCACCTTCTATGATTGCAGTCTTGTCAAAAACAGCACGTCTTAAATTGTTTGCAGCTTCTGACACATTATATGTTCCGTTGACGTCAACGGCAACAAACCCGGTGCCTGCTCCAGAATCTGAGTAGCCTGCTATTGACTTAGAAGATCCAAATGAAAGATTTGCCTCAACACCTGTGTCATTGCAGTCAATATCGTCTAAATCAGGAACAGCGAGAATAGCTCCTGTTCCTGCGTTAAAAGAGACGTTAATGTTGCTTATGTTTCCTGTCCACGATGAATTTGCAATAACTTTCATCACCACATAGTCATTGTTTTGGATGGCAGCAGTGCCTAACACAACGTAATTAGTTGCATTCAAAGAATCATCAAAAGAAAGAGCTCCGTTTGCTGTATGAGCACCATCGTTGTCTGCAATTGATCCCGATACAAACTCTCTGGAAACATCAAGAAAACCGGTTTCATTGTTCTGAGTTGTCTTAGGCAGCTTAATAAAAACTCTAAGCTTATTGCCGTCCAGGACAGCGTCATTCGCCACTATTGTTCCGGCGCCCTGCATGTCTATGCTAAGGTCATATGCTGTTGCGCCTGTCGTATTTCTAAATCTTCTAAAAAAAGTTCTGTCACCTGCTATTACGGAATAGTTTACATTAGAAGCAGGAGAGGTGATCAGAGTTCCACCGTCTGAATCATCTCGAAAATCTCCGGAGTGAATCGTGTTTAAGGGTGAAACCAGGGATTTGTTAAAATACTGCAAACCGTCGTCATGGCCGGCTTGCCCTGCAAGCATGTGTGTCGAAGAACTCCAAACGTTCGATGCATCAACGACTGAAGCCTGAGTTGGATAAGCGGCAGCCTGGACACGGAAGTTTTCTCTCTGAAATGTTTCGGTAGTGTCTGTCGAAGTATTTCCTAAATTATACATCAGTATTCCGGATGCAGTCGCTTGACCTGAATTTGCAAGGTTAGCTTTAAGAGGATGTGTTACGTTTACCCCACATGTTATGGATCCACCAAGGATAAAATCTCCTGTGATATTGTCAGTCTGATCTACTTGAATTTGCTTAGTGTGAGTCTGGCCGGCCCCAGTATCGATGCTTGGCTTTGCTAGAGGAATCGCACTGTATGTTATGTTTTGAGTTGTTCCTGCATCGGATGTAGTAAACGTAATGTTGTTACCGTCATAAACGTACTTGTAGACATTGCTTATGTCAACCTGGTATCTTCCTTGACCCGCCGTAAAGTATTCAACTCCTGACAAGTGCGTGCTTCCTTGGCCTGTGACTGTCAGTGTGTTGTTTGCAACGGTTAAAGCGTCTGCATTGTTGTCATTTACCCACTCAACATAATTTGTATTGACCGTGTTGCCGCCCCTGCTGTGCTTTACTCTTACGTAGTTCCATCCATTGCGCTGATCAGCAGCAGCCACCCTGTATTGACCTGTCCTGTGTTGGAATGTAGGAAACAGAGTGCCGCTGTCAAACTGACCATCTTTTTTAGTCGATACGTTAATAAATCCGGATCCGTTGCCGTTGACGTGATTTCCAGTTCCAGACCCGGGGTCTCCTACACCTGCAGCATTGTCTGTCAAGTCTAAAGTGTAAAGATCAGCACCGTTAACTTCCAGGATCAAAGAGCCAAGCTCGGCATTACCAAACGAATTTGCAGGAAAATTGACGCGATTACTAGGGGACGTTAAGTTTTGGCCAACGTCTTCGTTAAGATCTCCTACTATATCAGTCGACCCATCAAAAACTGCTGCTCTTAAGTTGTTGCTGCTAGAAGCTGTAACATAGTCACCGTTTACATCAACAGCAGCTCCAACTCCAGCTGAATCTGCTACGCTTACGTATGCAGGTGTTTCTGAGCTTTGATCGTTGCTTGTTCCAAAAGAAAGTTTGGCGTCGACCCCATCGACATTTACATCGATATCATCCAAGTCAGGTGCAGGTGCTGGAACCAGAAGCTTAAGGATTTCGTTAAATCTATCTACAGCAGTCCCTACGGGTGTTCCAGCCGCAAAGTCGGTAAACAAACCATCTTCGTAGGTTCCGTCTTCAGCAGCCCCAATTCCTCCTCCTGCGCCTCCTGTTGAGGCTATAGTCACGGAACCGTCAGACCCAGTTGCAAGTGTAATGTTTGCCCCGGCATGCAAGTATGGATCGCCATTAGAAAGCTGTGTAAGAGAACCTGATACGCTGTTGATTATCGCAGACCCTGTGAGATACATGGTCTTAATGCTTCCGTCAAATGAAAATCTTTCGTCACCGTCGAAGTCGCCTTGACTCTTGAACTGTATAGCACCATTTGACCCTGACGGGCTTATTACACGTAAAGCAGTCACATTTCACTCAACTAAAACAAACAAACAAATATACACTAGTGGCGCGATGCGTTAACCTAGCTCTTTTTTAAATATATGCTGACTTTTACTCTAGTTCAATATCTACAGCAACTTCTATTGTCATTTTAGGAAGTCTAAGCTGGTTTGCTAGGTCGTGCTTCTTTGCCTCTTCGGCATCAAGAAACCAATCAGCGTGCTTTTTCTTGTCAACAATCTTCATGAAGTAGTCATCTTTCTTGCCGCAATTTCGAGCCATCATTGTGTAGATTTTCTTGTTCAACCGGTCAGCTTCTGCAGCGCCTGCTTTTAGCTCCTCAACCTTACCCCAATCCATAGAACTTACGTCGTGAATCATGACTGTTGCATTTGGATCCATGAACCTCAAGCCTTCTTCACCAAAAGAGAACAGAATAGCCCCACAACTCATCGCTTTTCCTTCAACGATGGTTGCAACGGAGATTTCTGAATGTTTGATTGCACCTATCATGGACATAAGACTGTAAACTTGACCTCCATAAGAGTCAATAACAACAGGCAAAACTTTCTGACCTGTACTGTGAGCCTGTGCAACCTCCGCATGAAATTTTTTGGCAGAGTCTTCAGTAAACTCATTAACTCTGGAGATGACAGGATTTTTTCTAAGTTCGACTTCTTTGATGAGAGGTGAAACAGTTACTTTGTGTATCATATAAACTCAGCGTCCTTTCTTAACTACACTTTGAATGACCGCAGCTCAAACATGAAACGCAGCCTTCTTGATAAACGAGTGAATCTTCAGCACCACACTCAGGGCACGTCTTGGAACCGTACTTTGTGCCATCTGCAATATACTTCTTAAGAGTTCTTGCAACTACCCTAGAAAAACTGAACATATCTGAGTCTTTGTCTTTCTGAAGCTGTTCTACCAGATACTGGACAGGTGCTCCATGTCGCAAAGCAAGTGAGATAGTCCTTGTAAATCCTGCGTAGTTTGGATTGTCAAATACTCTCACAAGATCCTTAATGGCTGTCTCGTCATCAGAGTCACCAAAATAAAGATCATACAGAGAGTTTGTGGTCTTTCTAGGCCTCTTTACTATTTTTCCTTTGGAATACTTCTTCGATATTTCAACAAAGTCGGACAATCCACCTAGAACTTCATAAGGCTTGCCGTCCAAAAGACCTACAAGTATGGTCCATCTGTTGCCTTTTATTGTTGCTTGGTGGATATCACATTCCAAAACTTCGGGCCTCTTTGGAGCTACTCTCTCTGAAAACTCTGAATCTGATCTGTTTTCGGAGTCTTCAGTGCTTACCAGAACACCTGATCTAGACCCGTCCCTATATACAGTCACGCCCTTAAGGCCTTTTTGCCATCCTCTCCAGTAAACTTTTTTGACGTCGTCAATAGAGACATCATTTGGAAGGTTGATTGTTTTGCTAATTGCGTGACACACCCATTTTTGTGCCGCTGCCTGCACATCAACTGCAGATTCCCAATTGATCTCATTTGCAGTTGCCAAGTGGTATGGGCTGTCTTCAATTTCAACTAATCCGGTCTGGTTCATCCACTCCTTGAACCCGTGATGATAAACAGTAAAGTTTTGCCACTTATCTCCGAGATCGTCCACAAAATCAACTTGTGCATCCGGATCATTCGGGTTAATCTTTTTTCTTCTAGTGTACTTGAGCATGAAAGCAGGCTCAATGCCAGATGTGGTCTGGGTTAACATAGAGACACTTCCGCAAGGTGCGGTTGTTGTTAATGCAATGTTGCGCCTTCCGTGTGTCTGGTGCAAAACCTGAAGCTCTGGATCTGTCTCGAAGAGACGCTGAACAAAGGGGTGAGACTGCTCTTTCTCAAAGTCGTAAACAGGAAAAGCTCCTCTTTCCTCAGCAAGATTACATGAAGATCTATATGCTGATCTTGCCAGCGCTTTGTAGATTGTCTCTGTCTCTTCAACACTTTCTTCTGACCCATAAGTCAGGTTTAGCATCGCTAGAGTATCTCCTAGGCCTGTAACCCCTAGTCCGGTTCGTCTTCCATCGAGTGCTGCCTTCTTGATTCTTTTCCACATGGAAAGTTCAGCAGACTTTACCTCTTCTGGCTCCGGGTCATCTTTGATCTTTTTGATTATTTTATCAACGCACTCAATCTCCAGGTCAATTAAATCGTCCATGAGTCTTTGAGCTTTCTGAGTATAGTCATCAAACTTTTCGTAGTTAAACTTTGCTGTAGCAGTGAATGAATTATCAACAAAAGAAGTCAAATTAAGCAAAAGAAGTCGACAGCTGTCATATGCTGACAGTGTGATCTCACTGCATGGATTTGTACTGATTGTATCGAACCCAACATCTGCGTAAGCTTGAGCGGGTGTATACTTCAGGACGTTGTCCCAAAATAGCAAACCGGGCTCTGCGGATGCATGTGCTGACTCTATAATAGAATCCCATATCTCCGATGCCGATGCTGTTCTCTTGACTGTGTGTTCAGCGCTTTTGTCAACAGGAAACCTTAGCTCAAAATCTTCGTCATTCTTGACAGCATTCATGAACTCATCGGTCAATCGAATTGAAATGTTAGCCCCTGTCACCTTAGACAAGTCTCTTTTAATATTGATGAAAGTTTCAATGTCTGGGTGGTGAACGCTGATCGTTAGCATCAGTGCACCTCGACGTCCTCCTTGAGCTACCTCACGACAGCTGTTGGAAAATCTTTCCATGAACACACCGATACCGTCAGTTGTCTTTGCAGCGTTTGAAGTAGCCAAGCCTTTCGGTCTAATAGAAGAGATATCGAATCCAACGCCGCCGCGTCGTTTCATAATTTGAACTTGCTCTTGATCAGCTTTTAAGATGCCGCCATAGGAGTCACTAGGAGAATCAATAACAAAACAGTTTGAGAGAGACTGAAACTGTTGCTTGTTGCCAATTCCTGACATAGGTGAACCTTGCGGCACAATGTACTTAAAATTAGCCAGCATGCTGTAAATCTCATCCTCTGTAAGAGAGTTTGGATAGTTTGCTTCTATTCTTGCAAATTCTTTCGCGAGCCTCCTATGCATCTGATCCGGGCTTGATTCAACTAGTTGTCCATTCCCGTCAGAAAGTGCATACTTTGTCACAAAAACACTGGCAGCTAATTCGTCTCCTCCAAAGTATTTTGTGGAGTCAGCAATTGCTTGATCAAAAGTGTAAGTTTTTCCTGTCATTGTCCGCTAACCTCTTTCCATTTTTCTTTTAATAAGTTCTTCATAGAAGCATTGTCTTGCTTCGTCGCCTCAGATAGAGTCAAGTGTTCCTGATCTAACACGTCAATCCTAGACTGTGCCGTGTCAATGTGAATAGGAAATACAAGCCCGTCTCGTCCGGCTCGATTTTTTGCTATAAAAAGCCGACCTTCATTTGTTGATTTTTCCATCGGCTTTCTGGACAGAGACAAAACAACGTCTGCGACCATTGCTTTGCCGTATGCCTCAGACATATTTTCAAGTCCGACGATGTCTGACTTTGCTGAGTCTCTGTTCGCTTGTGACGCTGTCCAGATTGGAATGTTCAACTCCATTGCCAAGTTTCTTAGTTCCTCGTAAATTAACTTAAGCTCATGCCTAAGCGAATCATAAGACCTAGTTGATCTCATTACGTCAGCATAGTCTATCATGATTATGCTGGGCTTAAAGTTCTTAAGAGCCAATTTTTCAATGTGGTTCCTAATGGTCACGACAGATGCTGATCCTGTCGGGTATTCTTTAATTATGAGCCTTCCTAAGTCCATGTCTTCGTATTTCTTAAGAACAAAATCTTTATTGTCTTGAACTTGATTACTGTCTATTTCACACAAATTAGAATCATATCGTAGTCCAACTGCGTGCTCAGTCAGCTCAAACGTATAGTGAAGAACGTTTTTGCCTGCCTTCAAAGCATTTGCGCCTAGCGCGACAAGAAAATGACTTTTACCGACGCCTGTATTGGCTGTGACGACTCCGAGCTCTCCTCGTCCCAATCCTCCCTGAAGTATATCTTTTTGATCAATTCTTTTTAGACCAGTTGGGCAAACATTCCTGTTGATCTTTACAAACCTCGCTTCAGCATCATTGAAAAAGTCGTGCCCCACTGAGTGTGGCATTCCAATTGCAACTGCTTCTTTCATTAGGTCTACAACAGATTCGAACTTATCTGTAGAGATAAGTTCGACAGACTTTTCAAGTGCTTCTTTGAATGCCTGTCGCTTGCAAAAGTCTAGAGACTTATCCTTGACATATTTGACGTCAGATATGTTGGGAGATGCCTTGAGACGATGCAAAAACTCAACTACTTGGTCCCTAAGGACTGTGTCACCTGACTCTGTTAATTCATCCTTGACTATCTGTATTAATAGAGTCATCGTAGGAAAACACTTGTACTTTTCAAAATATGAAAAATATTTTGATGTCAAGAACTCTAGGTACTTTAGATCGAAGTGGTGAGGTGTCATTACTTCGACCATCTGCTGAGCCCAATGTAAGTCAGAAATCAGACCTTGAAATATGGTTTCCTGAAACTGTTTTCCGTATTGAGCAAAATGGGAATAGCCATTGTCATTTTCAATCATCAAATTTATCTTTCTTAAGTAGCAATATTGAGATGTTTTACTGATAGCCAAAGAGCGTCGATATCGAAGTTCTTTATTTCTCTCTTCATGAACATTCTGAACAGTTCTAACTTGTTGGGGGTAAACTCATAGTTCTCGACAATTGAGTTTATCTTTAAGCGTTGTTCACCCGATATGTTTTTTCCACCCAACATCATCAGCCTCATGTTCTCTATCACCAGATCTTTGTTTTGTACTATACGAGTATAGATTTCAGGAGACTTTTTTACACTATTATTTTTGGCAATTTCAAAAATATCCTCTGCAAGGACGTCTTCATGATCAGAAAGAACTGTAAATCTTTTAGCCATTGTTTTGAAACCAGCGCCCTTTACGCCTTTGATGCCATCTGATGGATCTCCTACAAAAGATCTGGTTAGTGCAAAGTTAGAAGCACATACTCCAAACTCTTCCAGAACGCTGTCGGGTGTCATAATTTTCTTTCTTCCTGGAGACCATTGGCTTACCCGCTCGTTAATACACTGATACAGGTCTTTGTCAGAAGATATTATTAGGCATCGGTCGCTTCTAAAGGTGTTTTCTGCTAAGTGTGCAACAATATCATCCCCTTCACAGTCAGGGACGTAAACTTGTATGATTGGCAACTTTTTAAGAAAGCTTATGAGGTCAACAAGTTGTCTATCTCTATTTTGATAAGTGTTAGGTAGATCTTCGTAAAACCGATTTAGCTTTACAGGTCTTCTTTTGCCTTTATATGACTTTCTAACGGCTCTTCTTCTTTGAGACCCACCGCCTTCCCATGCAACACATACAGCCCGAGGATTGAATTTTTCACATAGAAGTCGTATGTTCTTAAGAAACCCCACAAGGCCTCCGACATGACTTCCATCGAATGACATTGTGGGGTTAGCAACGTAGTGCCGTGTAAATATATTTAAGCCATCTATCAGAATTACTGGCTTATCGTTCATGAAATTAGATCATCTTCAATTTCTAAAGCTATGGATCTTACTTCTTCATAAGACTCAGTGTCAATCTCCATCTCAACTGGATTTTCAATACCTCTTATAAAGACACCTTCTATAAGCTGATCCAAATAGGGCTTAAACTTTTCGTCTGCTAGGAGGTCATTGAAATCAGCCTTGTAGAACTTCTTTTCAATTAAGATTTCACCGGTCTTTCTATCAGACACCATAAAGGTCTTCCATGACCCCGTGCCGCCTACTTCAATTGCATGAGTTGCTGTCTCAACCTTGCCATGCTTTCTTAAAACATCAAAAAGCTGTTCATGTTCAGCAATACCTTTTCCAAAATGAATCTCGAAATTGCAAGTCCTGAACGGTGCTGATACTTTGTTCTTAATAGTTTTTGCTGAAACATTTATGCCAATGACTTCCTTGTCCTTGTTGGTAATCTGCTGACCTGCTCCGAGCTTAATCCTCACAGAAGAGTGGAAAGGAATAGCTTTTCCACCCGGTGTTGTCGTTGGATCTCCGTACATGACACCAATGTTCGTTCGAATCTGGTTTAGGCATATGAAGAGTGCGTTGGTTTGCCCAATCACGCCCGTAATCTTTCTCATACCCTTAGATATAGCACGTGCTTGAAGCCCTATAGAGTTTTGATCATAATCTCCAGTAAGCTCCGCCTTGGGGGAAGACGCTGCAACACTGTCCCAAATAATTGTTATCGGAACGTCTTTCTCCATAGATCGTGCCTTTAGGATGGTAGACTCAGCAATTCCCAAAACTTCTTCGGTACAGTGTGTATCGATGTACACAAACCTCTTGCTGATATCCACACCCAACAAAGACAGATTTTCTACACTAGTAGCATTTTCTGTATCTATGTATACCACGATACCACCCATAGATTGGGTGGATCTAGCAATCTGAATTGCAATGTGTGATTTTCCGATAGAGGGCGGACCAAAAATCTCTACAATCCGCCCTTCTGGTAAACCGCCTTCTGACCTATTTGAAACAATATAATCTAGCTGACGCGAGCCTGTTGAAACCCACCTTTTGACGTGTGTCGGCGACTCATCATACGCTAGATTGTAAGCAACTTTACTACCATGTTCTTTATTGAGAGACTTTATTAAGTCAGAAGCAAAGTCTTGTGTCTGTGACTTCTTGGAACCCATTTAGATCCTACTCCTTAGAAACTGTCTAGATCTGCAAATGCTTCATCAAGGGACTTATAAGACTTAGAGTCCCCGCTGCCTCCTGTAGACGTCGTCTGTGTCTTTGTTTGACTTGGGCCTGCATTTCCAGTTGTTCCCAGGTCGTCTTCATCCGACTCACCGTTAATCCAGTCATTTACAATCTTTTCCAGCTCGTCATATGACTTAAGCTCAAACATAGTGGAAAGGTCTGGGATGTTGTTTGTCCAAGTTTGCGTCTGATTCTTGTCTGTCGACAAGGGAGACGCTTTTCCGCGAGGTCGAACTTCAGTTGTTGCCCACATCCTGCCGGGTGCTTTTGTGCAAATCACCTTGACATCTCTACCTTCAGTTGGGTCTGTGATATCACCATAATCTTCATCAAGCATAATGTTCAAGAGTGACTGATACACTGTCTTACCAAACGACCAGATCCTCACACCCTTTTCTTCTTCCCCTCGGACGACTACAGGTGCATAACACCGCATCTTTGGGTATAGCTTTTTTGCGAGCTCGTATGATTCCTTAGCACCATCGTCTCTAAGCTTTGTAATCAACTCTTGGATCGGGTCAGGCTTGTTAAACTGATACGGTGCCAAAAGGCCGGGGTTGTTGCCGATGTTGTAGTAAAACCAGCGCTCCTGAAAAGGTTGGCCGTCATTGTCCTGAAATGACAGGAGTCGAATCGTGGCGTCTTCACCTTCTGTTGGTCGCCACGTCATTGACTTTTTGTTGTTTGTTCCCGAAAGCTGGGACAGTTTCTTGCGAATTGCATCGAAATCGATAGCCATGTTTTCTCCTTTAAAATTTCAATTGTCTAAATTGAATGTTGTGTATCTGTACAATACAGCAACTAAGTTAAATGTTCAAAATGTTTGTTTTATTTGTATTTAGGTTTTTTTCTACGAACAGAAGGTGCACCAGCGACTCCGCCGGCGGAAAACTCATTCTTTTGTTCGTCTTCTTGTTCTTCGTGCGTCTGAGGCTCTGTGATTAAATCTTTTTTCTTCTTGCTGACTTCTAGGATGTAAAGTCGAATGATTTCTCTTAGTGTCTTAGCTTGCATATCTCTAAGTATATGTGTTGAGATCTATGATGACATGTTGACAGTAAATAATTTAGCAGCCTGGACTAGTGATTGCAAAGGTGAGTTTGTGTATCCATAGGGCTTGTTTTCTTCTCGTCCTGGTCCACCTGATGTCATTAAAGCTCTGGTTTCTTCCCAGTTAAGCTTCAGGCCGAACGTGTTTAAAAGAAAGCAAGACATGTGAGAAACTGGAGTTCTTTCCAGCTTTTCATTAAATTTGTAATGTGCACCTAGTTTTTCTCTGTGCCAATCGGAGTCTTGATCCAGAAAGTAAGGTTCTTCTAAAGATCCGATTTTTCCCAGTTCATGAGAAAGAGCTACCCTCAGTATCGATGCCGACTCAACATTTAGAGAAAGCGACTCTGCTATTTTTTTCATAGTGATCGCTGTGTCTATAGACATCTTCATGAGACCACCTGGTTCACAATACTTCATGTCTGCTTTGTGAGCTCCAGGGCACATTACAATTCTTTCTCCTAGCACGTCTAGAAAGTCAGAAACTCCTTCAGAGTCTCCAAATGCCTTGACGAACAGAGAAGAGTACTTGCTCCAAATTTCTTCTAAGTTTTCTGTTTTATTCATAAATAAATTATATGAGACTAGTCCAAAGGTATAAATTTAATGTCAACAGAATCAGTGCCTGCAGGCATTATGTCGATGTCCTCTTCTACGGAAATCGATTCAGAATTCTGAGCAGCCTTTAGAACGTTGTTCATATAAAGGGCTCCATCTCTAGAGTTTACCAGATTTGAATCAGTTCGGACAACAATTGTATCTGAACCATCTTCATATCTCATTCCTGTAAAGGCAACAGCCATGGCTTCGTTTATTTGAATTGATCTGCCAACAATGTAAGCGATCTTATCACGAAATCCTGACCCTGACTTTGTGTCGTCCCGAAGGGACGATGTGTTTACGCCTAAGTCTTTCAGGAGGTTTTCTGGGTCGTTTTCAGCTCTTGCTTTTCCTTCTCTTATGTATTTTTTGATGTTTCCTCTGCCTACTTTTGCCCTTATCGCCTTAGGCTTTTCAGACTTTTTAGTCTCTTCATTGATATCACTAATCGCTCTATAGATAATCTCATCGATGTTCATAAGTGGATCTCCATTCATAAGTAAATATTTTAGAACTTGCTGACCTCTACAGGAAATTTTCCTAGCAGTGTTTCTAGACCATTGTAGCACATGCCTTTTAGTTCGGAAAGGTCTTCCCTGCTAGAATCTAATATTAGAGCGTCGTGCAAAACGTAGATCGGATCGATCTTTAATGATCTACTCTTCATATCTTTGATGAGATTCCAAAAAGCAATATTAACAACGTCACAAGATGTAGACTGGACAAAATGGCTCACTCTCACATGAGGGAGTGTTTGACTATCAAGCATTCTTCCAAAGTAATTTAAAAAATTGTTACCTTCAAGTTGCTTAGAAAGTCGCTTGACCTCAAAGTACTCTTTTACTTTTTCCAGCACGTACCTGTCTTTGCATCCAGACATTTCCTGGAATTTTCTAAAAGATATTCCGTAAAGTGCAGCAATGGTAGCAATTTTTGCTACAGATCTTTCAGACTTTTTTTCTAGTATGTTAGACGATATGAACGTGTATATATCTTCAGGTGCCTCTTTGCCTATTACAGAAAGTGCAACTCTAGGCTCCAGAGACTTAAAATCCACGCACACTATTGATCCGTTTTCGTACCGAGATCTTAATATTTTCCTGTGCTTTGACGGGAGGGTCAAGATAGAAGGTCCGGACTTTACTGTTAGGCGCCCTGTAGACGTTGAGGTTTGGCTATATAGTGGAGGAAGCGATTCTTCTCTCGAAGTGGGAATAAACGACCTAAGTGTAGTCTTTATGCTCGGATTTTTTTCTTTTTTCAAAGAAGACTTAAGTTCTTCGATGTTGATAAGAGCTGGAGAAAGACTGTCTAAGAGACTTTTCGTCCCGACATATATATCTTTATAAGATTTGAGGTCTGGTCTCTCAAAAGCTTTGTTTAGTGCACTAGAAATCTTTCCAATCCTGGACTTTATTTCACTTGATCCGAGAACATGATACCAAGGCACTTTTTTCGGGTCTTTGCCTAGAATCTCAAAAGATTTTGCTTCAGAGTCTGTATACAGGCAGGTGATTATATTCTCTATATTGAATATGTCTAAAATTTCGCTGGGTGACAAGAAGCCAGGATGGTTGCCTATAACCCAAGCATCTTTTGGAATCTGATCAACAATGCGGACATCGTCATGCTGAACCAGTATACTCTCTTTTCTTCCTAAAGTAGAACCAGGTATGCAGATCTTCATAGGTATAAAATGTAGACGCGTCAATATAAATGTTCAAGACTTGTGACTTTCTATTGTTTATCTTCTGTCTCCAGGAGCCTATTGATTCCATCAATATCTCCAGGCACTGTGTGCTTGTTGCTGCTGTCCCACAACGTCAGTGTAGCAGAAGTCGTAAATGAATTGCCGGTAATCTTATGTTCAATCTTGTTGACAATATAGAAATTGTCTATGTCTGTATTAGTATAGAAATCAATAAAATACATTGCCCCTATCTGAAGTGAAGGGCACCCTATCAAGTCCAGTGTTATAGAAGTGTTTGCTCCCGTCACGGTAGTAAGCGGAACTCCTGGAGCACCTGCTGTACTTTCAGTATGCTTTGGGTTGGCAGTTCTTTCTTCGAACTGCCTTCTTGCTTTCACAAACGCAGCCATTTTCTCAATACCAGTAAGCTCACCTGAGACTGATGCACCTTTTATTGCGCCTCCTGTAACTCCATAGTTGATGTGTGGATGCACAGATTTGACAGCAGCTTTTATGATTGGGTATGTTTTAGGGCCTATCTTGATCGTTCTTGCACCATTTTGTCCTGCAATAGGTGGGCTCAGAGCTTTTGACGCTTGTAGTGCTTTAACTAGCATCTTTTCTCTAATCACCTCTGTGTTTTTGGCGTTAAGGCCTCCCTTGGGAGGAGATACAGCAGGAGTTCTTCCATCGTCTCGCATAGAGTTCATAATTCTTTCTCCAGCACCCGAGTCTGACGTGGATGTCCTATCAACAAAAGCTATCCTAAGAATTTTCACCAAAACGTTTTCTTTTCCTTTTTGAGGGTGTTTTGCTGATAGCATTCTGTTAATTCTTTCCACTTTTGGAACAACCTGATCTTCGTAGAGCTCTCCTTTCTTTCTGCTCGTGCCAGGTTTTCTTCTAAATCCGTGAGGAACACCACTGGAATTTGAGTTATTGATTTCACCTAACAGCTGTCCTATGAACGCATATGGATCTCCCTCGCTCCCCTGCCACTTACTCTTTATGGTGTCTATATGTATAGGAGTATCTCCAATGTTTTGATTAGAAAACCGGGCACACTTTGAGTTGTATTTAAAGTAAATCACCTGAATTTCCTCGTAATCTCCCGAAGCATACAGAGATTGAACTAGAGTTGTGTGAACTACATAGCTTAGTGTCAAATATCTATAGGCGGGTGGAGATCTTTTCTTCGTTCCTTCTTGCATCCAAAACGATGCTATATGATTATTGCTTTTGATAGAAGTTTGTAGATCCCCTGGAATTGGCCTTCCTGTAGACATCAAGTGCTTAGGACTTTTAGGGTTTCTGTCTACTACTATACCGTTAGACAACATGAACCTTCTTGGAAAATGCATAAAGACAAATCTTGTGTTAGTCAGCGATGACTCGTCAAGAGATGAGATTTCCTTCATCTTTTTTTGCAAAGCATTTCTTTGCTTAAGCTGGGCATCAGTCCTAGGCCTCAAAACAGACTTGGGAAGTGGGCCTTTAGTCACAGTAAAATTAGCAAAAGGTACCGCCGACGCCTTTACATTGACTAGTGTTTCCCGATTTTTGTTTATTACATCTTGGGTAGGTGGGAAAGGGGTGTTTAAGCCTTTGCTTTGAATAAAATTCATGATAGGTCTGGCGTTTAAGTTTGCTGTCAGCAAGATATCACACCCTGTTCGCAAAGTAGCCGTCAATACTTTTTTAGCTTTTACAAGTTTAATAAACTCAGGTGCACTCTTGTGTTTTTTATTGTTCTTAAATTTCTTGTCGATTGAGTTGTATAAAGACTCCGCTGCATTTCGGACTGCCTGATAATTTTCCTGCAGTGCTTTTGCTTTTGGTGCAGTTACCTTCATTGTCTTTACAGTTACAGCCTTTTTAAGAAGAGCATGCTTTGTTCGGTCCTTTTTGTTTCTTCTGTTGATATTGTAGTGTTTGTGCTCAGCTGCCTCTATGATAGCTGTAAGGTAATCATAGAAAACGCCAGATGTTGCGTCAAATGACAAGTAAGACTCTTGCTTCTCAGAGTCATCTGCATCTGCTAGGGTGGAAATTTTTTCTGCAATGAGGTCAGCGTCTTTAAACTTATTTAGGCTTCCCTTGATTTTTTTAAGACCGGCTAAAGAATAATGCCTAACTGCTCTATTTTTGTTTCCTTGAGAGATTGACGCTCTGCTCTTTCTATTAAGAGACTTTTTCCTAGCAGGTTGTACCTTTCTAATGACTCTGGACGTGTCGTCAGGAAGCGCTAAGTCTAGAATATCTTGATTCTGAGATGAAGTTCGGCCTAGATAATTTTCAGCAAACCTTAGATATCTTGTTTGAGTTCTGCCAAATATTTCAATATGAGAAGAAATATCAGCATTGCTCATATTGACAGTTGGATCTTTTTCATCACCGGTTCCGTATAGAAGCAAATCAACTTCAGCCCCTCCGGACTGAGTAAATCTAATACTTCCCATCGTAGTGGAAGTCATAATCTTTATTCTTTGGCTATTCATGTATGATATTATAGCTGATCTGGCGTCACCTATTTCATTCGGTGATATAGACCAGCCAAAGTGAAGCTCAAGCTTAAGCTCGTTGTTTGATGATAAGATAAGTTGATCAACGTTTGTCATCTTTGTTTTGTCAGGAAAGAAAAGCTTTAAGTTTCCTTTTACCAGCCCGGCTGATTCCATCAAGTCACTTAAGTTTGATCCGTCAAAGTTAAGACTAAAGTCCTGTATCGTGACGAAAGGAGCAAACTGATCTCGAGGAACAGGATCTGGATAGTTGTGAAAAGCTGCAGTTTGCTTTCTAGACGAACCTAGCGTTTGTGGAAGATTAAACGTGTCATTTGTGATCATTGGTTGCGGAGAAGGAAACTTGTCAGATATTCTCGTAGCAAACCTTGCGTCAAAGGCTGGGTTCTTTTTAGACCCGAGCGGGTCTCCTAGAATCAAGCTAGGCCCCATGGACTGAAATAGTCTTTTTCTACCTTTATTTCCCATTGTCATGCTTATCTCTAAGAACGGAACTGCTCTAGACAAAATAGAGTTAGGTATATAGTTCATGAAAAGAGTTGTGTCAGTTCCTCCTAGAATTTCTGTACTTGTTGTGCCGTTTATGAAAAGCGTGTGAACGGCACAGTTTACAGGAGAATCCGGCGTGTATTTGTAGTCAGGATTGCAAACCTTGAGATTTTCAGACTCCAGCATATTTTGCAATATTGCGGCTTTGGACCTAGAGCCTACATTTCTTGTAAACTTTGATGCCTGTTTTAAAAACAGATTTTTGCCTACATCCGCTGCCTTTTCTATGCCTAGAATTTCAATAAAAGACTTTTGGTTGGACTCTACTGTAGGATTCCCTAGAGACCTTCCGACTCGAACTACAAGATCGGAAATGGCTTCCCCATCAGTGCTTTTATAATAAGTCTCAAGATCTTTAAAGAGGCTCGAGACTGTCTGGTTTGTTTCTAAAAAGTTGACAAGCACCTCTACTGCTGTAGATGCTATTGCAGAGTCGGGCTTGATTGTTGCTGGAGCTATTATCCAGTTTTGATCTCCTACACCTCCAGGAACTCCAAGATCTTTTAAAGTTTTGATACTTTTTTCTGCAACTTGCCCAGGATTCCAATCTCCTGCTGATCTGTCTGTCGCCGGCGGTGCGAGTCCTAGCTCTCCGATCAGATGCCTATAGGCCCATCGACGCTTTCTTCTGTCTAGATATTCTTTGCTCACGACAAGATCTCAAGCTGCCTAGCATCAGTTGGATACACTATTCTAGTTCCGGGAGGAACTTGAAGACCCCATCCTATGCCAGAAAGAGCTGCGATGACCCACCACAATCTTCCATCACCCAGCAAAAGACCTGCAACTGTATCCAACCGATGGCCTTCTGTTAGAGTCAAGACTGCAGTGCTTATTTGTCCGGATGCTGCTGCACTTCTAATTTTGTCTATCGCCTCAGAGGTCCCAAATCTTATTCCTCCTACTAGCGGATCTTCTGTATATCTTCCCACTACAACTTCCCTTTGTTGTAAGATCTAGCTGCGCCCACACCGTAAATTGCACTGTTCATAAGTCCGTGCGAGTCCAGACCTGGCGGTATATCGTGAACAACTGCATACGAAATTGTGACGTCTAAAGTGATCGGCGCCCTATAGCCATCATCAATGCCCCAAGTGTTCTCAACCATGTTGCCAAAGTCAATAGAGGTAATTACACCTGGCACTCCTTGCCCCCCAGAATCTTGAAAAGCTTTTACAACAGATCCTACTTTGTCACCAGTAAAATGTAATCCATCATCTGTGCTGCGAGCGGCGATAAACGGATGAGCCTTTTTGGTGTTTGAAGAGTCGTAATAAGAAAATGATCCGCCCGGGCCGCTTAAGATGTCTGTAACAGGAACACATAGACTCGCATCTGTGTCTTCATCAATAATGCCAAACTTAAGCTTGAGAGATCCTGCTGCCCTGCTTCGCTCAGAACCTCCAGGATCGAAATCTCTATCACCTGATATTCTTTTTCCGTCCAGACCTGATTCTTTCTTTTTGCGTCCTGACAATATTTCGTAAAAATGCGTATTAAAAAGTTCAGTCACATCTGTCCCGTTGGCATCAAGAATCGTTTTAAGCTTAAGAACATGAAGACCCTCATGAGTTGTCGTGCCTGACTCCATCTTGGCTTGGAGAGGGAACACAGGGGGATCTCCTCCTTCTTTTAAATTTATTGCGTGATTAACGCCTTCTTGCATCGTGAAAGGTGTACTGTGTGCTGTGGTGCCGTCGCTTATAAAAATCCTTTCGTGACCCCTTATTAGCACTGCATCGGAGGCTGCGACTTTCTCAGACTCATCTTTGCCGCTTTGGCCTCCTAAACTTAACCGACCTGAATTTACAGATATATCGCTCGCGGCGTCAGCATCACCAAGTGACTTTTCTCCTTCAAGAGACCCGTAAAGCCTAGCGACAGCAAGCTGAGACGCGTTGGACCCTATAACATCGCCCACCTTTACTCTTAGGAGTGGAGTAGAGGCAGGAATTTGAGAAAACGGAGCTCGGGCAAGCTTTCCGTCAATGTCCACTCCTCTACCTGCTGTGTATTGTGGGTACACCATTGCAAGAAGTCGATTAAGTTTAAGATACATCGTGTCCATGTCTTGCGGTGACACTGCACACACCTTGAAAGTAATCGAAAGAGTTCTTTGAGTGTTCTTATAAATCTTTCCAGTTTCAACTCTTCCATACCCAGAGACTTCGTCATAGTTTGCTTGATAAGAGTCGTTTAGGTTTGTCAAGAAAGCATGAAAAGAAACGATCTCGTTCGTCCTAAGATCGTGAAAATAAAACGGACAATACGTTGCGTCTAAGATATCTTCAAATTTGGTTCTCACATCATCAGGTATGAAGGAATCTGCTTTATGCCGGTATATCCCGCCATTTGCCGGCCCCAGATAGTTCTTGTAAAACTGTTTTCCTCCCAGAGGTTTGGTGGCGTCCATTTGAGTTGTAGAAGGTGCTATAATATTGCCGTAGACGTTGTGCTTTTGTTTCCCAAACCTGCTGGATAGATTTTTTAGAGCAACAGAGCCAAGCATCATCATCCCAGATCCTCCTGCCCCCATTGAAACAGCCTGGGGTAATCTCGAAAAAGATTCTTTTGCGTTGTTTATTCTGGTTCCATCTTGAATCTGGAGTATCTGATCTCCTGTTGCTACAAGGGTCATTATGAACCTTAAAGTGTGAGAGTTTCTCATCACACCAAACATCTTGACCGTAGCACTGAGTGGATCTTGCTTGTTGTATAGATCAAAAATTTCAGGATAGTCAAACATGTCATTTGATACAAGTCTTACGATAGTTGCATAGTATCCCGAAGAATCAAAGGCACTCTTAAAAAATCCGATAGGATCACTTCCTATACCGTCTGGATCTGCACCGTAAAAACCTTTGAGTCCTTCGTAGAAAGAATTACTGAAGTCATGCTGAAGATTTTGAGGCACGCCGAATAAAGTTTGAAAAAACTCAAGAGCGCCAGTGTCAGGAGAGAATCCAGACTTTTTAGGTTTAGACTTTCCAGGAATAAGCTCACTTCCTTTTCTATTCCTATGATCGAAAGTCCTAACGTCAGGATTTAAAAAGTCAAACATAATAAGATCGATCAAGGTTCCAGCAACAGCAACACCAACAAACTGAAGTATTACTATTAGCACCAAACTAAAGCTTCCTTCAAATGGCTCTCTGTGAGAATTAAGAACCCCGTAAGTTTGATCGCCAGCGATTGACATTGAAGTCCCTAGAGTGGTTCTCGTTGCTCGATCGTCGCCTATATCATCATTGATGTTAGGGTCCAAAAGAGTGTACACATCTCTTCTGGCTGCACCGATAAGTCTCTGGACGTTGTGTAGGTCACTCAGGCTTATCGAAGTCCCTAAACCTAGCTGATTTTGAGTTGGACTTATCGCCGTTTCGGCAGATAAATCAGGACCGACTCCATGACCTGTCTGGCCGCTTAGCAATGATCTACCTACACCCGCAAGCGATGAACCCGGTATTTCTTCTGCATCTGGATTGTAAGATCCAAGGTTGCCAAATTGCAAAGTCCATCCTAGTTTTGTTTTTGCCCCATCGACAACTAAAGGTGATCCTTTTGTCGGACTAAACCTGTTAAATGACAGAGCGTGTGACACGGCGTTGCTTAGCTCTGTATAAGTCTCACCGGGCTCGTCTGTTGCAGCAGTTCTAGGGGTCTGGTGAGGATTAGGTCCTCCGATAGAGGCGGCTCTTTCATGAGCACCTCCTATTGTCAAACTTGAAGCCACTGTCCCGGGTCGGGTAACTTCCAAACCTTTAGCAGAAACATATTTTCCAAGCGGATACGCGGCCTTAAGATTAGAGAGCAGATTTTCGAATGGAGTTCTTGGGACGTGGTCTTTGCCAACGACCCATTTGTCTCTGCCGTTCTCTGAAGAGATTCTTTCACTTATCTTTGCCTCGTTCGCGAGAGCGTGAGACGTACGCTGATTGTCTATGCTCTCATTGGGTGTTCCTGCACCGGTGACTCCTGCAGTGTTCTCTCCTTCACCTGGCACAGGTTGGGTATTTCCTGCGACAGGCCTCTCCGGAGTCGACTGGGGTCCATTCCCATCAGTGACTGCTCTCATGTAATTTCTTAGGGTGAGTTTGTTACTCTCCGACAGGTCTTGTGTCTCTTCATGATTCGGTACATAAACGTCTCCGGGAACGTACACGTTCTCATCCTGAGCGTTTAGCCTTCTGTTTCCTCCTGACGACATTTAAGACCCTTTCTTTTTTATTCCATGAATCTGCATCAATCGAGCTTGAACCTGACTTCTAAAATTTTCGTCGGACATGTGCTCCAACACTTTTTCAAAGATTGGATTGCACGCAGACGAATATGCCTCAACAGCCACCTTAAACGCTTCGCCTTCAGATCCTGTCATTTGCAATCCATGTGCAATCAATTTTCCACCAATAGAGTCTTCTTTAGCAGCGGCCTTTAGAGTGTCCAAGACTATGTTGTCAGAAGCTTTCATTTCTTCCGGTGTCAATCCTTTAAATACCCCGAACCCTGCTCTTTTTTCTTCTTTGCTCATCATGGTGTCCCTACTGGTAAATCAGCAACGATGGACGTCTTTCTCGCTGCTATCGCGAGTTCCTTGGAATCCATCGTGACATTCACGTTTAGTGTAAACTTATTAGTTCCTTCTGCTCCGATAGCGACCTTGTGCTTTCCTTTAAGCATATAGCTGCCGTCTCGCCTCACCTTGGCGACTGCAGTAGCGATCTTAGCGTAGATTATCTGAATCTGATTCATTCTGTCACGAACGTGGTCGAGCATGATAACTGTAGTTCCTAGAGCAGCCGTTGCAGTGCGGGCTGCTGTAGCTGTGTTTTGTAGAGCAGGAATCGCAGCAGTGTTAAGAGACTTAGTAACTCCATCGGCTGCGGGCATCATGTTCTGAAGCACTGTTGTCATCTGTAGCCCCCCGTCGAGCATCATCTTGGTCTTTGACTTGCTAGCTAGAAGTCGCAAAACTGTTGTAGGAAGCCTGCTCAGCCTTTCTGCAGCTTTTAGTTTTTGTACTCTTATTGAGGCTTTTTTGCCTGCTTTCTGACCTTGGACTTTCAGCTTTTTTGGATCTAGAGAAGCAGGACCTTCGGGAACTTTGATACCTCCTGGTCCAGATTTGCCACCTTTTGATGCAGTCGCGGCGGCTGCCTGGACATTGTCTGATGTCTGGCCTCTCACTACCTGTGTCTGCTTCAGCGTTGATTCGACTTTTTTAATCTGAGGTATGAATTTTTCAAGCTGCAATTCTTTAAGCTTTGCCTCAGAGAGCCTTAGTTCAGCAACAGCACTAAGAGCTTCTCTGCTTGATGGAGCTGCAGAAAGCTTAAGTGCAGCGTTGATGGCTGCCATTGTAGTAGGGTCAACTCGTTCTGAGGCATTACGGAGGTTCATGAGCACATTTGAGGCGGCGGCGGCTGCCATCGGATCCACTGTCTGCCTCCCAATGACCTTCCCTGTCTTTGGATCTTTCTTGAACACGTTGTAGTCACCTCTTTTCTCAAGTGCGTCCTGAGAAACTTTTACCATGTTCACGAAAGCTGCCTGTTGCTCTTTGGAGGTTATTCCGGCCGTTTCAGCTGCACTTTTTATGAGATCATTAGCGGTATCGTACGTTGTAGCGTAACTAGCGGCGAATGCTCTGTGCTCGTCCAGGGTCTTTTTTCCGGATTGGAAGTCGGCGTTGCTCTTCTGCATCGCTTCAGACGCTTGCTGCTGCGTCTGAAGGGATAATGCTATCTGGGACGCGGCAGATTCGAGGATGGCAAGTTGACTACTTTCATTTTCGTCAACAGATGCGAGCTGAAATCCGCCCGAATCGGTTCTTCGGGTTCCTATGCCGGATGTTATTCCTGCAGCCTTCAAAAGCGCTTTCGCTCCTGATTTTCCTCCTATGGCAGCTTCTGCCTTGTTGGCTCCCTCTGCTGTGATTCTTTGACTTTCAATTTCGGCCGCTCTCTTTTCAACGAGTGTCTGGATGTGTTCTCGCTCTCTGATTGTCATCTGCTGGTCGAGTTCCACTCTTTTTTGCAAGAGCTTGATCTGCTCCGGAGTTGTCACCGATGATGTCATCTTGACAATTTCGTCAAACTGCTTTTCTGCGTCGGTCTCAAACTTCATCTTTTCAAGTCTGGCGCGGCGAGCGCTGAAATAATCTGCGTTTTTCTTCTCTTCTGCTTTAAGCTCTTCTCTCGATCTCCAGCCTAGCCCCGAAAAGTAGTCTGCAATCCTGGTGGAAAGCTTGAAATGATTGTCTAATGCTTTCCCTGCCATGTAGCCGCCAGCTCCTGCTGCCAGGACAGATCCTCCTAAGGCTGCACCAGCGGCTACACCACCACTGACCCCGAAAGCGGCACCAGCAGATGCGCCGGCCCCAGTGGCTCCTAGAGCGGCTAAGCCTGACTTTGCTGCGCCCACCAGCGCAAGGCCTCCGGCCTTCATCATGCTAAGAAAACCACTCGCTGCGCCACTTGTCATAAATGCTTTTACCAAGGAAGGACCAAAGACTCTCAAGCTCAAGTACCCTATGATCCAAAACTTGTACTCCTGCCAGAGGTAAGCCATGCCGCGCTTAAAAACTTCACCGAAAAACTTAGCGAGAGCATTTCCTACACGCCTAAGGCCTTCCAAGATGTTTTCTCCGAATGCTGCCCCTAGACTCATGGACTTTGTAATAAACTTCCCTTTCTTTTTGTCGAAAATTTTTCTCATCTTCTTTGACTCGAATTCGTTTTCGAAAGAATCACCGATTCTCTTTCCAGCTTCTTGAGCAGCTGAAGCCATTCCGGGAGTGTCCAATTCCATGCTGTCAAATATTCCTGAGCTCATCTCTTTAAGTCTTTTACCCAAAGAAGGACTATTCGGATCCATGACAGACAAGAGCATTTCGTTAAAAGCGTTGGTCACAAAAGCAAATGCTTTAATGAACATGGGAACAACGAGCCCTACGCCTTTAATCAACATGGGGATTATACCGTTATAGAAAGCCCCATAGCTCCCTAAGATCTCACCACCCAGCTTACTTAGAACAGAAAATACTGATTCTTTTGAGTCAAAAAACATGGCATCAATGAGATCCCCAACAAGCGGCATAATGTTTTTGAGCTTTTCAGCAAAGGCAACAGACGAGTCGATGAGCTTGTCAAAAACCTTTCTGTCGCCCAACATTGTACCAAAAGCTTTGCCCATCTTTTCAAAGATCCTAGAGATTTCCATCATTCCCTTAGAGATTTTCGTACCCCCAAGACCGTAAGTCATGCCCTTCATGAAAGCTTCGAACGGCTTCATGATTTTACCGAAACTGTCAGCAACTCCCTCAATGCTCTTGTTCAGCTTCTGAAGCAACTTCGGAACGTCTCTAGCGTCTTTCGCTTTTTGCGCGGCTTTGGCTGCTTTCTCAATAGAGTCAGTGGTCTCCATTCCAGCACGGCTAAAAGCTGACATTGCAGCATTTGAATCACCACCAAACATTTCGGTGATCATCTTCTTGCCATCATAAGAAAGATCTTCGAAAGCTCTTCCAGATCGCTTCATAGCTTCCTGAACCAACTTCATTTGCTTGAGTGGGTCGCCTCGAGACATGATCATGTCTGTCTGACTTAAGGATATTCCGAGGGACCTTTGCATTCGAGTGACAACCTCAGCACCCCCTTCTAGAGTTTCAAACTTATCAAACATGGACATTGCTTTGTCACCCGATATCCCCAGTCTTCCAAACGTGGCGGTCATCGTGAGCAGCTGCTTATTGGTCATGTTAGTCAAGGGCTTGAGTTTTCCATGGAATATCATGAAATCTTGGCTCATTGTCTTTATGTTCAAACCTGCTTCTTTCGAAACAGACTGAATTCCTAGTGTGATTTCCTTGAAGTCTTGATTGAGGTCTGATCCGAACGCCTTAGACGTTTTTGTGATCTGCTGAAACTGTTCGTCAGTAAACCCTAGGTTTTTCTTCATCTGTATCGCAAACTTAGCTCCTGCATTGCTGAGCTTGGCTAGAGAAGATTGATACGGTCCGAATGCTTTGACAAGTTCCCCGGCGAGCTTTATTCTTTCTGCAGCACCTTGCTCTCTCGGCCCAAATACTCCACCCGGAAGTGTGCTCACTGCTTGACGCGCTTTCTTGTAGGCTTCAGAGGTCACACTGCCCAGCGACTTATGATCTCCGATCATTCCGTTGACAGATTGGCGCGCTCCGTTAATCACGACGGAAATTCTACGCAGCTCATTTGCTATGTTGTTGAACGAACCTATGAGCTTAAACGGTGCCATGATCAGACCCTTGATGACACCCATTCCGACCTTGACGATGCTGGTTATGGCAGAGAAAACTCCCTTGACAATCCCTGTAAGCCCTGAGAATATTTTTCCAACGCCGGCGATTAATCCTCCGAAAAGACCGACAACCATCCCTTTCCAGGAAAACAAAAAGTTCTTGAGGCCACCGAAGGCTTTCTTTATCCCCTGCGTCCCTTTAAGGGCAGCAGAACCGCCTTGTCCCATAGCAGTCATTAAATCTTTTTGAGCTTCTTTTGTGTTCTCGAGTTCTTTAGTAAGATCTCTCTGGCCCTTCTTTTGCTTGTCAAGCTGTCCACAAGATTTTTGTCCGGCTGCACAGATATCTTTCATCATCGAATGCTGGCGGCTCATCCCAGAAACCAACTTGTTCTGAAGAGAGATCTGGCGTTCTAGCGCAGCGTTAAGTGCGTTAGTAATCTCTAGTTGGCCTTTTAGATCTTCAGTGTTTGCCACTTACACACCCTTCACGATATCAGACCACTTAATTCCGGTTGATAGCCAGAATCTAGCTTCTGCTCTTTTCTTTTCCGCTCTGCACGGATTTCTTTTTTCAAAAGTTGCTGCCCGAGACATCTTTTCTGTAAGCAAAACTCTTCGAAGAATTGCCCAGCTAACTTCAGGCACAAAACATTCGTTAAGGCTTCTTTTGCCTTCAAGGAACTCAGCTGTGTATTTTCTGAGCGTGCCCCGTAACGACATTTTGTACTCCACATTAACATACTAATATAAGTATTACCTAAGTGAAGCGTCTCAGCCTGGCAGGTGCTCGATCTGTTCTTTGTTTTCCGACCATCGATGCATGCATCGGATCATTGACGGTTTCTTTGGTCACTTGGTTCCTGGTAATTTCTTTCATCAATCGCTCTAGGAACCAAGCCCGCTTCCAGACAGGAAGGTTATAAGCATTGTCGTACGTAAAGCCCAAATAATACATGAGTATAAAAATAGGCTCTAAGTAGATTTCTTTATCACTCGGTGTCAGGCCAAAAAAACGAGGCGCCCATGGGAAGGCGCACCTCCGAGTGTTCTGAGCAGTGTGGGCATTCCATCCAAGACTTCATGTCAATTCCCGGCTCGTTCTTGTCGATAAACTTTCTAAGAGCGAGAGAATCTCTGGCAGGCATATTCCCTACAAAAAGCCCGATCTTATTCTTGTCTGTAACACCGTCTATAGACATGATAGAATGTCTAAGCCGAGTAGTCACTGAGTTCTCGTTTAGGATTCCCTTCTTTTTCTTTCTCTCTGCGATGGTAGTGATTTCTTGTTCGTCTTTTCCTGTCAAGAACTTAAAGTGAACTTTTTTCTTGGTGATTGGGAGCTGAAACTCAAAGATGTTTTCACCGCTTATCAAGGGATCAATGTTTAGTGTGTTGATAGGCAAGTCGGCAAGGTTAAAATCTTGCTTGCTTTTTTCTCCACATTCTGGACACTCAACATCGACAGTGTATTCTGCACCATAACCAGTGATCCTAATAGCTGTCATAATTCCATTTCTATCGCCGGACAACATGTCACCAACATCAAATGACTTATCTATCATGCATGACTTGACGAGAGTTTCAATAACTGTGCCCTTCTTGATCAGTGCTCTTGAAGTGAGAATATCTTCTTCGCGAGCTGTCATTGCCTTTATCTGAACGGTTGTTGCATTATGCAAGTTTGTGCCTTCAGGATAAGTCTTGCCTCCAGACGGGAGGGGAACAGTTTCAACAGGAATCTCTAGACCGAAGTCTTCTGCCGCCACGTTTCTAGTTTGTATTCCCTGCCTTTGGGCGTCCGACGCCGTAAATACTTCGTTCTTTGTCTGTCTTTCGTCGCTCATTAAACTCGAGTCCTCCTATGTGTGAATACAGTCAAGTACATTTAAATAAATACCGCTTTTGTTAAGAGTAAACTATTTTTTGACACAGAAAAGGGCGCACAAGGCGCCCTTTATCTTTTCCAGAACGTTGTAAGATATTAGTACTGGAGGATGCAGTTGTCGTATCGGAGGGTGAGTGAAATCTCAACTGCATCGTCTGCTGCGTAGTCAAGATCGTTGAAGTTAGCGCTTGTTATGAAGCACCCCTTCATGTCCCAAAGCTCAACAACAGTACCTACTGGGTCCAACATCTTAAGCTGACAATCTCTCTTATAGAAATCAGCGTATCCAGACCGGCCTGAAACTGACTCATAGTGAGTTCTTACCCACTCCATGACCTGCTGCGCTCCAGATGGTGCGATCGGATCGTGAAGCGTCAAGTTGATTTGCTCAAACTTTGTTTTGCCTGCAATGTATCGTGTCGCGTTGATGAACGGAACTTCAATTTCTGCAGTGGTTACGGCAGGTCTCGCTGCCGTCTTTAACAGAAAGCTGTCAATACCCTCGATAGCGAAAACCCAACGAAACTTTCTCTTGGGCTCGAACTTGTTGGGTAACATCTCCGAGACGTTTAATGTATCTGCCATTTGTTTTTACTCCTTAAAAATCGTTCTGGGCATTTAATAAGTATGCAGCTGAATTAAATTTCAGCTCCCTGATTTGCAACAACGAAAGTGAGCTCAACGAACTCAAGCGATCTGATTGGCTGCAAGAATATCTTTCCTCTAATTGTGTTGTTCTCGACATCCGCCTGGGTAGTCGTAGAGGTGTCTATTTGGACCTTGAATCGAGACACACCTCTTTGAGCCTGGACGTTGCTAAGTATAGGCGTAACAAGCGCTGAGAAGGACGCGAGGGTATCTTCTCTATTTGGTTCGAACAGGAAGTTAAAAGCAACTGCTTTCACCTTGCGTCTGATGTCAATCAACAATCTTCTAACGTTTACTCTATCTAGAGCAGAAGATGCCTGAAGCAATGTCTTCTGTCCCCACATAACGACTCCGTCTTCAACATGCTGAGGATGTGGCCTCAATGGGTTTATGTCAGAATCGTACAGAATATCTAAGTTTTCTGTGTTGAGATTGACGTTACCACGAACTGTTGTTGTCAACCTACCTCTGGCAAAACCTGCAGGAGCGAACCAAGGATGAGCAACTGAGTCATTCAAGGAGAATCCTCCAAGAACAACTACTGATGGGGGAACGTCGACAGTCTGCGTTGACCCTGGCTTTTCAATCGTCACGTCAGGAAAGTAAGCTGCCGCGAATGATGTATCAAGATTTCTGTTTCGAAGCCTTCTCACCGTGTTTTCGACTGAAATTAGCTGACCTTCTGTGTCGATGTTAGACCCAGTTAGAACTACGTTGTCTAGATCCATTTCCTCAATGTCTATTATGTACATCGCGTCAAATCTATTTTCAACAGCGTCGATACCATGGTTGGTGATCGCTGGGTGTCTCATGCCAGGTATTGCCAAAAGCTGAATATCGGAATCTGATCTTTCTGTCAGTACATCAATCGCTTTCTTGAAAGAAGCAATAGTGTTCTCAGAATTTCCTGCCATGCTTGGATTTTCCATCTCAAGACGTGCAGCGTAGTCTGTCATTTTAGCCCGCTCTTTGTTGAAAATGTTGTTTCCATCAAATCCACCAAAAAGTGTCATAGTAAATCCAAGGTATTGAGTGGAATTATCACCCGGTTTAAAGTCCTTAGATGGATCTAAAAATCTTGTGTCTGCAGCTGAGTGGGTTTTTCCGTCTTTGTCTGTAAGAATAGTCTTGACACCGTTTCTTCTATAGACTGCCGCGTCCCATTTGTTGACATCTGGCAAATCAAAGGCACCTGTGACAACCTGGACTCTCTCTAGAGTAAACAGATTGTTGTTGAAGACGTCACAATCGTATTCGACTCCGTCTTTCTTCGCAGTTCCCTCGTTATCGAAGACCTGAAATCCAGGATTTCTAAGCGTGTCTTGTGGAAAGAACTTTACAAAGCTGTTCCACGTGTCGTCCATTGTTTTACCAGAGTTCGGCTTAGAGACGTTGACCTTTCTTTCAAACTGCATGCCCCATGTGAAACTTGAATTGACAGTCTTTAAGTCGTCTTTGAGAAGGTTCTCTCTCATTGGAATAGGAAGCTCGATCATTCGAGTTAGTCCTACACTTCGAAGTGCATCAGTCGCTCCGAGTGCTCCGCCTGCTCCGATCTCACGAGCTTCCACGCCGTGGGTGTCAGTGGCAGTCGCGTCGGCGGCGTCTCCTCCGACCGCGTTGAGCAAGACTGGCTTATTTGGGTCATCCATTCTTGTGAGCAAGTGAGGTGCTCCTCTAAATCCGCAAGGTATTGCTCGCTTTTCGATGACTTCGTTCTCAACGTCAGGATGCATTTCAACTCTTATTCTCGCTGAAACATTCGGATACAGCCCTTCGTGACGTATTCTCTGTGATCCTTCTCTTCTGTCGAAGTCGTAGAACAAGTGAAAATCACCAATCTTTCTTGCGATATAGTCGTCAGAAGTAGGATCTAAGTTACATGCTGTGTATCTTTCGATCACCTTTCGATCTGTGTCTATATCAGCCATTTTTCTGACCAGGACATCAAATGTTCCGAAGTCATCGTATGTTGCTGTTGATGCCTTAATGTTCTCTATGGTGATCTTGACCCGATCGAGTTCATTGAGAGCGCCGTCATCAAGCTGGTGAAACCTAAACAGGTTTTTAGGTGAAGAGCCAAACTTTTGCGATATCACGAAAGGTGACTTAGCTGTCTGGAATCTTTCCTCAAAATTTTCATAGTTAGGCCTAGTTCCTCCTGCATTAAAAGAGTTCGAATCTCCAGCGCCTGAAAGTATGAAACACTTTGCAGTAAATCCAGCACCAGCTGCCTGATCTGCTGCAGCGCCTAGATCTTTAATCTTTGTCACATCGGTCGTAACCTTGGCAATCGATGGATGAATGTCATAGTAGGTGTAAAGATAGTGGCCTAACTTTTCTATTTTTGTTGGGTCTGTATTGAGTGCTTTACCAAGAAAGGTTTTACCTGCTGATCTGTCAAAAGACGCTGATATGATTCCCGGGTTTTCAGCTGTGGCTTTGAATCCGTTTAGGAGCAAAACGAATTCTCCGGCTGCACTGATATCGCCAAAAGCGCCGCCTTTAACGCCGGTAACAGTTTGATCGTTAAGGAACGTGTTGTTTTTGTTAGCAATCCTTGGTATGACGGCTCCGAGAGGAGTATCATTCTGACCGTGGGTTCTAAAACTACTACTCAACGTAGGAACGACGCCGGACGGCACCATCAAAACACCTCTTAGAATCGGCTCGTGCTTGTCAACGCCAACAGCGGTGATGCCTGCATCAGTAAATGTACTGCCCGCCGGCTCCATATATGCACCTAGAAAATAAGTTCGACCAGAAAGTCCCTGTCTGGCATCTGTTCCACCATATGCTGAAAGATTAGGTCCTACTAGCGTTGTAGAGAGCTGAATTTGTTCGTTTCCGACAACGAATCCAGCTTTGTTGACAGTACCATTGACAGAACTTCTTTGTTTACCGTCGCCTACACCTAGGACTCTAACAAACGTACCAGCTCGAGCATTTCTCATCCATTCATGAACTGCCAACGGGCCAAAGTGCTTGCCATCAGCTTTTCCGAACTCTCTTTCAAAGTCCTGGACTGTTGCAAAAGTCATCGGTAAAAATGCTCGCCCCTTGGTGGAAGTCCCAACAACAGCTGCTGGCACACCAGAAGGCTGAACTGATGTTGGGCCGCTGAGATCTAATTCTGCAGATCTTACGCCTGCGGCTTGTGAAGTTGATTCTGTCATTTCATTTCGCTCCTGAAATTTAATTTTGTTTCACTAGTATACATATTTTCTTACTCGAAGGATACACCAGCACTTGTAACAATAAAGTCCAGTGCAATGAACTCTACAGCAAGCGTCGGAACTATTACTATCCTACCGTTCATTCGGTTTTCTTCTTCGTCAACCGATGTGTTGTTTGTTCCGTCACAGACAACTGCAAATCTTTCGACTCCTGCTTGAGCCTGAATTGTTGCAAGCTGTGGTGCAACTTCACCTACGAACCTTGCACGTGTCTGCGCGTCGTTTGCCTCAAAAAGAAGCTTTCTTGCAACGCCGGAAACTCTTCTCTTGACTTCTAGGAGAAGCCTTCGAACGTTTACACGATCAAGTGCAGACTTAGCCTGCTGCAGCGTCTTTTGACCGAATATCACAAATCTTCCTGTTGGGAAAACTGCAATTGGATTAATTCGAACATCGTAGAGTTCGTCCCTATCTGCAGAAGAAAGACGCGTGTGAACGTTGGTCACAGAAGCAAGAGATCCTCTATTGAAGCCTGCAGGCGCAAACCATGGGAATCCGACTCTATCGTTAAATCCTAGCGCGGAAATCGCAGCCACGGAAGCTGGAACCTTTACAGGTCGATTATTCGCTTCGTCTCGAATGTATACATCGGGGAAGTAAGTCGCGCTGTAATTGTTGTCGATTGCCTCTCCTTCGAATTGCTCAGCTGTGATTCTAACATCTGGCTTCTTTTTGGAGTCGTCATAGAGGCGCTTAGTGTCCTGGTCGTAGTTTCTCAAGTCCATGACATACATTGCCAACCCGTAATCCTTGACTCTTTCCTGTGCATCATTAACGATGTCAGGGTCTCTCATTCCCGGGATTGCAAGCAGGTTAAGCCTGACAGTTGTTGGATCGGTCATGATCCGGGTTGCTGTCTTAAATGAGCTAACAACACTGTTTCTACCTCCAGCGCCTGCAACTAGATGTGCAAGCCCTTGGTAGCAATCTCCGCCCGGGACGTCAAGGGCATGCCCACCGGGGTCACTTGATGCAGCCTTGTCAGTCATGTAATAGCCATCTCGGCTTAGGATATTGGTTCCATCAAAGCCACCCTGGAATACGGTTGTAAACTTGCAGTATTCAGTAAACCTATTGAAGATTACCGAAGAAGAATTTACAAGGGTTGCCATTGTAATTCTATCAGTCTTAAAACTGCTTCGATCTGTGATCGTGTAGTTAGTAGAATTAGGGTGGCCGTTTCTAACGTAAACTGCTTGGAGCATGTGCTGCCTAGATGTTCCTGTCACAACTGTCTCCAGCTTATTACCTCCTAGGCTATTCTCCAAAGCTACTCGGGCTAAAGTAAACTTGTTGTCATTAAATTCATCCGCTGCAGATCCGGTAATCAAAGTTCCCATCTTGCCGATGCCGTGCATCTTTGTGTAAGCCTTGACAAGAGGGTTAAGATTGCTGCTGTCATTTGACCTCAAGACAGCGTTAGACATCTCTCCGGCTGGCAAAGAAGCTGTTATGGGTAAACGAGTTGTCTTAACACCCCAGTAGAATCGAGAGTCTACTCTCTCATTTTGGCCTGGACGACCGACGTACTTATCATTTGACGGGATGAAATTCTTCCCGGCGTCGGCTCCAACACCAACATTTTCAACTGCGTCCTTTGTTACTTTAAATCTAAAAGGTAAGGGCGGAATGATCGAAGCTTTGTGTATCTGATGACCTCCTAGATCTCCATCGATTCTTACCACACCTCCGTCTGCTGCAAGAACACCTGCCTTAGCTCCGTTTCGGAAGAATAGATTTGTATCAATCTTGTCTGTAAGAGAGTCAGAAGTCCTGAGTACTTCCATTCCTCTAAACCCAAAAGGAAGTGCGTTCTTAGGAACGTTTCCGTCCTCGATTCCCTGGTTCATTACAATTCTAAATCTGTGTGATCTATTAGGATGCTTCCCCTTCACAACCAGACGACGTTCTGCCGGGTTTTCTGCATCGTGGTTCCATCGAACCTTGTAATCCCCGATTTGTTTTGCAACGTATCTATCGTCGTGAGGATTGAGTGTACAGTTTGGAAAGGCCTCCAAGATTTGAGGTGACTTATCGGTATCATTGAAGTTTCTTAGCTGTACTTCAAAAGTTCCGTAGGGGTTTCTAGGATCTGTAGAGGCACGTACATTAGCTATTGATACCTTGAACTTAGAGTTGCCCCACTCACCATCTGACACTGTCTCAAAGTGAAAGAGATCGTGCTCTTTTGTGCCAAACGGCTGAGAGATGATGTTAGGTGTCTTGGGTGTCGTGTACCTGGTGTCAAATCGTCCAAACAGCTCCATGAAAGTCGCGTCTAAGGTTCTATTGGCAAAAGACTTAGGACTAATATCGCCTGGAGAGTTTGCTGATCCTGACATGAGTGCGATCGATCCCGCTGCTGTATCAACCTTTGCCATTTCACTTTCAACAGCAAAGTCCAAGTAGAGCAAGTGACGCTCTTGATAGAACTTTTTAGGATCCGTGTTTAAAATTCTGCCGATGTAGTAAGGATCGGTAGGCTCTAGAGAAGCAGTCAGTATTCTAACGCCCGGGTTTCCTTCGTCCTTACCGAAAGTCTCGCCTGCTGAAGTTGAAAGAACAAGCTTGAAGTAAGATTGTGCATCTTTGTACCTGCTGCTAGCGGCGTTCAAAAAATCACTCGGGGTCGTAAAAGTATGCTTGTGAACGTCGTATTCAAAGAAAGTGTTTATTCCGCCAGCAAACTTACCGCTGTTCGCTATCGTCATATTCGACTGGTTTACACCACCTACGTTCTGATTTCCGGCTGTTCCAACCCGCCTATTTGTCAAAGTGATTGTGTTTCCATCAACACTTGTTATAATGTCACCTCCATGACCGGCGGTGTTGTCAATAGCAAGCTTGAGACCAGCAGCTTGAGCGCCCGCAGTTCTATCGAACTGAAGGCTACCTGCATCGTTGCCACCCGCAGCCAAATATGTCCTGGATTTTCCAAACCCATCGTTGATGATGATCGTTGCATTGGCGGCAGATTGTCCAGTGAACACAATGGAAGTTGAAGCTGCAACACCGTTGCTTAAGAGTTCAAATCTAGAACCTGTAGTTGTAAAGAGAACACCACGAACGAGATTTACCTTGTCTGAGACTTCTTCAGCAAAACTATCGTTATCAGTAAACATTGGGTAGCCAAACATTTCTCCGCCATCGGTGTTGGCCAAGTTGTGTCTCGCTGTGATAAACTGCACAACATGTTCGTGTGCTTTAGCATTACCACCTGTAGCACCGGGAGGCAAAGCACCCGGTATGACAAATCCAGCGTTCTTGACTATTCCAAAGTTCTTGGTGTCAGAAAAGTGTGTCTGGCTCGAGTTAGCGCCGGCGCCCAACACACGCATGTAAGTCAATGCACCTCTGCTCTTAAACCATTCATTTACTGCGTAGGGTCCAAAGCGCTCTGGTGAAAGAGAACCAAACCTTGTTGTAAAGTCGGGGACACTTCCCAAAGTCACTGGGACAAATGCAGGTCCCTTCTCAGCAGTCCCTATGATTCCTGCTGGTACGCCTTGAGGTGCGGCGTCTCTTGCTGCCAGGTCAATTTCGTTTTCGAAAAATCCTGGAGAGCGAAAAGTCTGTTCAGCCATAATACAAATCTCCTCGGGGATCTAATCTTCCTACATTAAGTATCGTTTCCATAGTCAAAATTCTTTCACATTATTAATAACGGCTAACCATTGTCGATATTGCCGAGTGCCTTAGGGTTCACCATCTTGTGAACCGTCTCACCTTTTCTAGAGTTCCTAGACACCCGTTTAGTATAGACAGGCCTCTCTTCTCCTGTGACGGGGTGTCTTTCATGTTTCATTATTACGTTATTTGTCTGACCTGCACCTGTTCCTCCGACCGATGTATTTCCCGGGAGGTTCGCTGGGTGTCCCGGCATGCCTGTTCCCGACCCAGCGTAGGCTCCAGCGGCCACGATATCACCTATCACACTTCTAGAAGAATCAACTCCGGAGCCTGCTACAGACTGTCCTGGAAGTGGGTCATTAACAGTTGCAAGGTCTTCTAAAATAAAAGAGCTAGGATCTCCGGAAAGTCCAGTTGTTGGAACAGCGACCCCGGGATCTTCTTCTAGTTCAAAGCTTATCTGGGAAGCTGATACATGTCTTCTCAAAAAAACTGGAGCACCCGGATAGTCTGGGCTGATCTGATATCCGTTAACTGCTACTGTGAAGGTGTACTTCACAAGCCTCTCTTCATCAGAAAAATCATCAAAGTTTTCTTGAGGGCTAAGCTCAGCACCCACATAAGCAACAAACCAGTAGCCCTTATCTGTTTCAAGTTTGAATGTTCTTTTGTTGTTGTCCTGATACATTGAAATGAGAGCTGAAATCATGTCGTTCATTTGAACTGTATACTGGCACCAGAAGGTCACGTCATAAGAAGCTGTAAAATATTTTACTGCCGGCATCACTATCGTCTCATAGACGTTGTCTGCCAAATCAAAGGTTGGCATTCCCTTGATGCCATTAGGGTTTGACTTTTCTTTGACACCTCGCTGAACTACCCTTCCCGGCTCGGTACCTTTGGGGCCTAGGCCAGCAGAAGGATGGGCATGATCTCTAGAATTTCTAAACCCTTCTGAATTCACTAGTCTTTTGTACAGGGCACTTGACTTGTCTATTTTTCTTCTAATCTTAACAGGCCCACGATGATGAGGGCCAACTGAAGGTGAAGGATCTTGGTTGATTCCCGTTCTCATAAGTGATATCAAGGGAAGAATCAAGGCACCAGCTTTGTCCCTTAGGGGCTCGTTTCTTCTCAAGACAGCAAATCTTTCTCCTGTTGCAAATATAACAGGAACTCTCTTTTGTGCCCCTTTATCCTCAAACTGAAACGGAAGACTTTCGTTCAAGAGATTAAACAAAGACCGGTCGACATCTTCGACTGTGCATGGTGGTATTTCGATATCCAGTGGAAAATCGCTGCCCTCAAGCCCCATGTCTAGAGCACCCGGGTGTGATATTTTTTTATCTTCTTTTGTACTCATAATTCTGGCTCGTCATAAAAAGAAGAAGAAACATTTCTGTCCTCTTCTTTGTTGGTAACTTCTGCAGGTGCTTCGGGCGGGTCGATCTTACCACTCTCAATCAAATCCCTCTTGTCACCTGTGGGGCCTAGCCTGTTTTCTTCTAGGCCTCTCTGCTGAACAAAATCTTTCTGAACAGCATCCGGTTCTGTCTTATTTTCTCCAGTTGGACCGATTGGTTTAGCGCTGAACAATCCTTTTCTTGCTTGTTTTCCTGCTATCTTAAAACCAACAAGATGCTCTATTTGACCGTACACTTGCTTGTCTCCTACAGCTGAAGTAATTTCAAAGAAAGTTGATCCGTAACTAAAAAAGTCTCCCTCTCTAACGTTAATATCTCTGTGTAACAGGTCTCTAGCATGCAAGTAAACTGTTATGCTATAGTATTCTTCTGAACCGAACCGATTAGTTCGAACCATTTCAGGTTCCCACTCGACCATTGCCTCAATCTCAACAGGAGGATCAAAAACTTTTTCTACAGCTTCTTCATAGATATCGTGAACATTAGACAGATCTTCTCTAATTCGATAGTAATAAATCTTTTGTCCTCGAACGTCTTTAGTTATTTCTTTTGTCAGGTCTGAAATAAAGTCTATTTCTCGAGGCGTTACAAATAATCTTGCCACTTAAATTAACCCATCACAATTGCCTTGCCTAGAGGCACAGGAATTCCTTTTAAGATGTTTCTCAGGCTTTCAGCTGCAGACGCTTCGTCTTCAAGCATCTTGGTATAAGTAAGTGAGCTCAAAAGCTCGTTCAACTTGTCTCTAAGAGAGTTCTTGTCTTCTCTTCCCTGTGCAACAAGATCAGTTCCGTTGAGTGTGAGATCAGAACCCGGTATTGGCACAGAAGAAAATTTAGATCTTATGTGGCCTAAAAGTTCTTTTGCAAGCGCAAGTGTATACTGACGTATCCACTGTCTTCCGATAGAATTGATCCTATCGAATCGAAGCTCCCCATAAGGTATGTTCGATAAGTTGGATACCCCATGAATGGTTTCGTCTGTTATTGGTGGATTGAGAGGGTCAGCAGGAAACTGGACGCTTACCCACAGTTTTTTTGCAGTGTCCGAAGTCGGTATGGGATAGACTCTTAATTTAGTTCCTGCAATCCTGTAGGTATAGTTTGACCTTCTCACCTTGTAGCTTAAGTTTAGCTGACCTGCTCTCAATACGTCTTCAAAAACCGGTAGTACATAGAAGATGGTTTCGGGTGTAAATGATTCAAAAGAAAACTCATTATTGAGATAATTTAGAGCAGAGTTTGTATCAAAGAATCTGTATGCTGCTTGAGGTTCGAAATGAAACACCTCCATGACCTTTAGTTTCCCTTTTGGTGAATTGGCAGGGTTATCCACTAAGAGGTTTCCTGCTTCATCTTTCAGCGTCGTATAGATGTCATAGTCTTGTTGTCCAACTTGTAAGTCTATAGATCCTGACATTTGGGTGTACACACCACCCAATCCAGCTTCGACTGAGTAAGGTTCAGCTCTTCTAAGCATAAACTCAACTGTTTCTCTAGGAAATTTTTGCTCTGACCCTGAAAGGAGTGAACCAGTCGGAATGCCTAACAGGTTGCTGATTTGAGACTTTGCCTGATTTTCATTGATAATAGCACTATACTCCATCAGAGATTCTTCGAAGCATGCCCAGATTTGCTTTTTTGTCAGCTCGACGCTCAGGATATCGTCCCCTAGTTTTCGCTTGACAAACGTAGTCATAGAGTCGGCTTCTCTCTGAAAGTTTAGATCGTCATCAAACAAGCCAAATGGAGTAGGTCTAAGTGTCTGTGCAAATGTTGTCATATTTTATTTCCTCAGCCTGCGCCAAAAAATTTCTGTGCCCACATGACAAATCCCATGAGAGTCTGAACCACTATAAAGGCTGTGACTGCTTTTGTCTTGAACGCTCTTAGACTATCGACTTCTGAGACTAATGTCTTAAGCTGTGTGGGAGAAACAACTTCGTCAACTCTTTCTTTCCAAGCTCTTAGCTCAGCAACTTTGTCTTCTTTTACTTTTTGAAGTGCTAGCTCCTGCTTTATGTCCTGCATTTCTGTTCGGACTCCTTCGATTCCTTCTGCCAAGGTTTCAAGCTCTTTCAGGACTAGTCTTGAATATTCGTTCCATCCGTTTTGTGATTCACCCGCCATTACCAGTCAACCTTTCAATTAGAATCCTCATTCGGCTTGCGTCGATGCCGTTTTGAGCCCATTTCTTTATTTCCTCAATATCACCCCCGGTCTCTACTAGATCTTTAATTCTTACTAGCGACCCAAGCAAGGTGATGTTAGAAGAAACGTCCCATGCCATACCCATGGTTCCTACTTGTTCTTCGTCTTCAATTCTTTTTAATATCTTAGCATAGTAAGTCTTTTGCTCAGTTTCAAGAAAAAGCTCAACTACTTCTCCGTCTATAGACATTGCTTTGTCTACTTTTTTTCGAACTTCTTCTGATACAAAGAGGTTCTCATATGTAGCTGCACGGTCATTCAAAAAATCATTTCCTTTGCAGGAAAGAACTTTGCCTTCTGCGTTTATTGACCACATAGACACAGCTGTAGGAAAATTTTCAAAAAATTTTGCAAAAAGATTGTGATCTTGCTTGATGCACTTATCTCTATCTTCTAAATTGTCAACAAGTGACCTTAGTTTTATCAATGATTCTTTTAACATCACAATCCTTTAGAAAAATCCCCCTCCCCGAAGGGAGGGGTAAGAAAACTAACCGTTACTATTAAGCACCCGGAGTTGCAGTTGCACCGAGCTGAGCTGCCCAGTTAGTAGCGCTAGTGCAAACGCACTGAACTATTCCTTGTGCAGGAATCGCTAACTCAACGCCCGCACCGGTCACACCGTTTATGCCGACTGTTGCTGGGGCTGAAGACCGCAGCTCACAGCCGGTCGCTCCAACGTAGATTGTCAGCATTGTTCCAGCAACAGGAGCTGGAAGGGTGACAATGTGAGTCGCGTCGCCGTCAGCGTCGACGACAACCATTGAAGGTGATGCTGCAATAACGCCTGTTCCGGTTCCATCGTCTGTTGCAGTTACTGATTGAATGTCCAATCGAAGGGCAGATTTGAAATCGACGCCAGAGCCTGCCTGCTGGACTAGGCCTTTTGCGTCGTTGATAATTACTTTTGGCATGATCTTTCTCCTTTTTTGTCCACATGCTTCCACACCACCGGTGGGTTCGGCTGATCAAGAGGGTGGGGACCTATGTGTTAAATATGGAGAAAATTTTCTAAGATCTTAGATATCTTTGAGCAATCCTGCTTTGGACAGGCTACGTGACACACCACGTGGACCCTGCAGCATTTCGGAGCGAAATTCTTCGTTTAAAACTTTTATAAGATTAGTGAGAGTTGCTTCAAGTTCATCAACTCTCTTTTCTAATTTTTCTGTAGAAAGAGTCTTTGAAGATCTCGGAGTTGTTTTTGATGTCTTTGTATCTGACCTAGACGACGAGGCTGTCTTAGTGACGTCCTTCTTGATTGTGACTGTCTTGGTTGACTTTCTTTTTGATGTTGTGTTACCAACCGGGGGTGTTTTACGTGTCTTAGATGTTTGTGTAGTAGCAGTTGCCATGTCTTCTACCTCCTAGATCTATATCTTAATTGATTAGCTTAAGAGGTAAACGTAGAATTTGCATCGGTGATATTAGGGGTGCTTTTTTAAGTTACCATTCATATCTGTAAAACAATGATCACAGATGCAAATCCTATAGGTGAGAAAGTATTACTTGATTAATCCCGCGATCTGTTCCCAACGCTCCAAAAGAACATTGCCTTCTGCGCTGGAAGACTCGTTTTTCTCTTCGGCATAAGGAGGATTGAGATCGACAGCGCCTTTCTTAAGAAGTTCTATAGCCTTAGCTAAGTGGCCTTCCTTTGCACTAATGACTGGCATATCTGGCCTTGCCGGAAATCCCCCTGGAACTGATAGCGTGAGCTGTGATAGGTTTTCGGCAACTTTCTTAGCAGCGGCTGAAACAACTTCGTCCTTGTCACTAGAATCAGTCTGAGCAAATTCTTTAAGAGCTGCAATTACTTCTTCTTGAGTTCCCGACCATGTCCCTTCTGTAGCAAACTTGTTTAGCATAGCTCCCACGCCATTCTCATTGAATTGATCAAAACCTCCGGTGCCTTCTTTGCCTTCCTTGCCCAAAGAGGCTGTAATCATATTGAGAGCCGCAATCATTTGCTTTGCAGGAAAATCTACTATAAACCCGCCTACATCCGCAGTAGGGTCCACCATACCTGTGGCGATCCACCTATGATGCCCGTCCATGATGTGGTCGTCACTTGTTATTATTGCGCCCAAGTCTCCTCCTGGACCTTGCTCAAAAGGCTTGACATTTCTTAGAGCTGCAATAAAGAAGTTGCACGCCTTCTTGATGTTCATAGAACTCTGAGACGGTTTAAGAGATTTGACGGGTCGTGTGCCCGGTGTCGCGTCGATCTTATCTTCGTCTGGATCTCCGTCTTTAGTCCCGCCCGTCACTTTTGACTCAGGATTCGGATCTTGTTTTGCGTCGGACAGCTTAAGCGGAAATCTTTCTGGGTCTACTTTTTCCGGCTTTGCCTTTTCAGCAATCAGATTTATGAGCTCTCTAGCCTGAGCTTCATCTAGTTTTTTTACTTTTCTCTCCAGGCCAAAAGCCTCAAATAAGTCCATGTTAACCTCCTGGTCTTTAAATATTAACGCAAAAGAACAAATATAAAAAAAAAGGGGCAGCCGAAGCTGCCCCAAATTTTGATCTTTAAGATCTTTGAACTTAGATAATGTCCAAGTCCATAACGGTAACAGTACCGAAGAAGTCACTTCGAACCATCTTCTTGCCGTAACGAGTCATAACACCCTTACGTGGGGTGAAATCCTCTGGCGCGAAGATCGTAGGTGTAACGATCAATGGTACGTATGGAGCGTAGACGTATCCAGACTCCAAGTAGCTTCCGCCCTTGAATCCAACAAGAATCTTGTTGCGTGGGAAGTAAGGGTCCTTGTAAACCGTGAAACGATTTGAAAGGGTACCAACCTTCTCAGCACCGATTGTCATTGGTGATCCAACCTGTCCGTCACCATCGATTGAAAGTTGTGGTCGGTAGAAGACTGAAGCCTCGAGGAGGGTCGCGATGTCTGGGCTAACAACGATGAAGTTAGCTGAACCGCGAAGTGTCTTTCTGTGGATCTGGTTTGCAACGTCGATGATTGTCTCAACGAGTGTCTCGTACCATTCACGTACTGTACCCGTGAACTGAGGTCCTGGGTTCAGTGAGCTGTCAAGAGTAACAACCGCACCGCTCTGCTTGTTCACAAACTTACCAGGAGCACGTGACCAGTAGAGGTTAGCAGCGTTAGCACCGTGGAGAAGGTCTCCAAGGATCTCTCTGTCGATCTCAAGAGCAACCTGCTCAGAGAGGATCTGGGTCAACTCAACCTCAGCGTCAAGGCTGTGGTATGCGTTAAGATCCTGAGCAAGCTCTGGTGACCAACGAGCCTTCAACTTACGAGTAACAGCTGTAACTGCGATTGACTCAATCTTGATGTCGATCTCAGGAATAGCTGGAGCAGCACCTGGCTCGTTAGAGCTGAAAGCTGACTCGAAAGCAGGTGAAACGAGGGTTGAACCGTCGGCTCCTGCGCTAAGTGAAGGATCAACAACGTAGCTGACTGCTAGCAATTGATCGTCAACATTATTAAGTGTTCCTCGAACAACCATGAGTACGTGATCGCCACCCAGTGGGTCAACAGTAACACCAGTAACTCTTCCGCCGTCGTCAGTGATTGAAACCAACTGGTTAAGACGACGAACATTGAAGCATCGACCTGACTGGATTGAACCCGGGATCAATGCGAGGGTTGCGATGTCGCCGGCAGTGTCGTCGTCAACAAGTGCAATTTCTCTAACTGATGCTCTATCAACTGTAGGAGCGTTGTTGTCTTCGATTGTTGCAAGAGGAACTGCAAGGAACTGATAGTTTACCGCTCCCTCTTCGATCTGTCGTGTGATCTGAGGATCAAACTGCAAAAGCTTTCCGTCAGTTCCAGTTGCATGCAAACCAGTACCTGCGGTAGCTGCTGCTGCACCTGCGAATCTGAACGCGAGGTTCTCTGTTGGAACCTCAGTAAGGTTTGCCGTGTGGCGTGCCCGGCTGTAACCAGTTCCTGCAAGGTCATACTGTCCACCTGCGCTCAATGAGCCAGATCTTACGCCACGACCAACTGGGTTGTTGTAGATTGAATCGCCTACTGAGTAAGCCTCAGTGCCGCGGGAAGCGTCGTTACCTGCACCAACTGCAGTTCCGTACGTGTAATCCAAGTAGAAGAGCAGACCAGAAGGAAGGCTCATCGGCTGGATTGAAACAAGCTCATTGGCAATCAATGAACCGAATACGCGTCGAACGATCGGGAAAGCAATGTTGCTAAAACCGCGGATGTCGCCGCCTGTTGTAGATCCACCAAGATCAGAAGCCTCTTTGAGAAGCTGTGAAGCCTGGTTTTCCAAAAGTCGAGCCATGTTCTCGCGGTTGGTATTCTCCATTCCTCGGAGAAGACCTGTGCGAGTCCACTTTTCGACGAGAAGACGGTTCTGAGAACCCAGATGTCTCTTCTGAATTCCTTCCGTCAACTGATTAAGTGTAAATGACATTTTAAAAACTCCTTAATGTTAATGTCGTTGTGTGTTAAATGGACTTAGCTGTCCTTCTTTAGTCCAGCAAGTATTGACCATCTGTCCACCCCAACTCCACTATTGGCCGGAGATGCCGACCGGGTTGATCTGGAGGACGCTCCGAGAATTTGACCTTTGGTCGCGCTCTCAGCAAGGGTTCCCTTCTTGCCCTTCTTCATAGAAGCCGTTAGGCTACTGTAAAGCAACTTAGCTTCGCGAACCGTCTTAGCACTATCCATAGCCTCGACAATAGCTCTTTGCTGCTTAGTTGATAAATTTCTATTCTGCATAAGCTTGTTTGCGTAAAGAAGCTTAGCATTAAAAACGTTCATTTCGTTGAGCTGCTCTTGAAGATTCGCAATCTTTCTCTCTGCTCCGGTATCAACGGTGCGTCGAGCTCTTCTTGTGTTTCTTCTGTGTGCACGTGACTCGCGCAAGGAAGCTCTCTTGGCTCTTCGGACGATTTCCTGCTTAACAGACTCAGAAACAGACCCAAGCTCATCATCAAGTGCATTGAGAAGTTGCTCTTCTGAAACGTCTACGAACATTTCGTCTTCAACGTCTCCGCCACCGAAAGCGTCAGCGGTCTTTGAAGGATCTTCAACACCTGATGTTTCTTCGCGAAGATTGCGAAGTCTCATAAGCTCACGAGCAAGAACGTTCTCGTCAATCTCGTAAACCTCTTCCATTTCCATTTTAGGATCCATTTCCATCTTAGGGTCCATCTCATCCATGTGAGAGGTCTCATCTAGATCCATTTCATCTTCATCTTCGTCTTCGTCTTCGTCTTCGTCGCCTTCGTCGGCGCCTTCGTCTTCGACCTCGAGTCCAAGTGCATCACCAAGGCTCTTGAAAGCATCTTCAACTTCTGGGCTTAATTCTTCGCCAGCAGCCTCTTCAGCTTCCTCCCCCTCTTCTGCCTCTCCTTCCTCTTCTTCTTTAAGCGAAAGTTCACTTACAGCTTCTTCTGCCTCGAAGAGGAAATCAAAAATATTTCTTCCCTTGCGATCTGTCATGGTTTTTAACTCCTTAATAATGACATCGATTCTAGCCCTCTCCGGGGCATTATCCGAGCCTAACTGATTTGCTAGACTCAGCTGTTTTACAACACTTGCAGCTTCTTTAGCTACGTTTTCAACTAAATTTGATACTTTTTGCTTCTGTGAAGGTGTTCCTGATGTTTTTGCTATGCCCAGAGCTTTCTTAACAAGCCCGAGCCTCTCTTCTAGCGAGTCCAAAGACTCAGAAAGATCAGCTGTCAGTCCCGTTGCTCTTTTCAAAACCTCAGCCATATCCTGGTCTAAAACCATCTCATCTTCTTCAGAAGTGTTAAATTCTATCTCAAAATCACCTAAGTCTACAGAAACAGGTCCCTCAGGATCTATTTTGACCTTTGGTTTTTCCTCACTGCCATGACTCATCTCCGGAGCCGGAGCAGGTTCACTGCTAAGGCTTCCTAGATCCAAGTCAAGTTCAGGTTCAGACTTTTCTTCTCCATCTTCTACTTCTATCTCTTCGGGCAAAGATTCTCCTAGAATTTTGCTTTCGATAAGATGTCTGATTCGTGGAGTGATTGCGTCTATGATTCTGTTCTTAGCATCTTCTTCTGCCATCTGCTTAAGCTGCTTTGCGTCTGCAATGGCTTCGTTATATAAGGTATTAGACATTTCACCACCTTCTAGAGTTCAACAATTAAATATGATGCAAAATTACAGTTTTCTGCACCCTTTTCCCGGTTTTTAAACTTAGTCTTGTTCTTCTTCGTCTTCTTCTTCACTTCTTTGCAAAAAGTCTTCATCAAAAGGAGGGGGCGCTGAAGCGAACCCAGACTTCATTCCGATGCCTCTAAAGTTGCCTACACCGCCCGGGAATGTGGCACCTCCTGCAACTTTCTTTCCTTTATACATCTTTGGAACTGATCCAAACATTCTCGCATATGACACGACTTCTTTCAAGACTTCACCTGGATTTATAAAACAATCTATTAGTTTAGTATTTCCGCCGACAAAGTAAAACTTATCAGTACCGAGATCAGCGTAAAAGTCAGTCTTTTGTGTACCGTTACCTGACTTTTTTCTTACTTTCTTTTTGATTTCAGGATCTAAATCATCATCTTCGTGATGACTTACGGGCTCTTGGTATGGGTAAGAATCCCCTGCATTTCTTTGCTTCTGAATCTTTCCCATGTTTCCATATCCTTTGTCGGACATAGAATCGAAAGGTAGGGACCGAAAACTCATTTAAATTTCCGATCCCGTTGTTTGTGGTGCAAAATTGAGGCGTGGTAATTTGAAGTATGACAATTTAGTCTTTAAGAGTTTAGCGATCTGGATTATCCAGCGCTTCCTACACCCTTGACCAATTCTCCGATAGTTCTAGCTACGCGTGTAGATGATGTACCCGGATTTCTAGAAGTTCCATTGTGTGATGGTCCGATACCGTAACCTTCAGACGTTGGCTCAGATCCGTATCCGTCTGGTGCAGCTGGCTGGTCTTCAGGCTTGCCTGATGGTGAAGATGATGGGTTCGGGGTGAAAGGGCTTGCTGGCAAACCACCGCCACCTGTAGGCACATCTTCATAGCTAGGTGCATCCGTGTATGTAAACTTATTTAACTCTTCTTGCAGCATGGCCTTGACAGATTCGTCAGTAATTCTTTCTGCATGAATAGGAGAATTACCGTAAATTGATTGCATTGTTTGAGTGTCACTTTTAGACACACCATTAGGTGCAGATCCCTTGTCCCTTACAGTCTTCGGGACTCCTATAACTATCTGTGGGTCCTTGGTTCCTTTGACAGCCATCTTATTCTCCTTTCTTTAGCTGATTAAATCTTAGTGAGAAGACGATTTGAAATAAGTGTTTTCGCCTCCTGGATCTTCTTTAGATAACGAGTTGTCTTCTGCTCTTCTATCTTGAGAGCTTTGATGAAGTCAATGTCTTTCTCCAAAGAAGTAGCTTGCTCGCTAGCATCAACCTCTTCTGCGTCGACCTTAGCAGGATCTTCAACACCCTGTGCTATCGGATCAGACTCGTTTATTAGTGCCTCTTTTTCTTCTAGAATGATCTTTTTAAGAATTGCAGGCGTTAGTTTTTTGAATTTTGCCATTTTTTCACTCCTTGTCGGAAAATTATGGATCAATGATTAAATATGATGAAACTTAAAATTTAGACAGTTTTCTTTTCAGTAAATGCAAGAGTTGCCCAGTTGGAAGATCCTTCAAACATTTCTGTCAACTCAGACCCAGAATTGCTATCTTGCAAAGGTGATCTGTTGTCAGCAACTACAGGAGGTGCATTCTCTTTTTGTTCTTGAAGTGTAGTTCTTGCTGTTTCTTCAAATATAGCTGCCATCACTGGATCAGACGTCAATGAAGAAGCCGTTCTTTTCACAGCGCTGTCGAAAGAATCGTTTTGAACTTCTCTTCTCTCAGAAAGGTTTCTTGCCTGATTTTTGACGGGCTTCTTTCTCGAGACTGTAGATGTTCGGCTTTTCTTGAGTTGACTTGAAGCCTTTTCTGAGCCTATCCCTTCTGCAAGGATCTCAACCAAGCACTCTTTGATGACAGCTTTGAGAGCACTTCTAGAAATCTTAGGCTTGCTCATTTGGTTATACCCTCCAGACCTCTCTTGTTGAGATCATAAGGTTCTTGTATATTTGTTAGCTCAGCAATAACTTCAACGTCAATTGCGTCTGCACCAACTTTTGACAAGAAAATGAACCTGCACTTGATATCCATGCTGATTTCTTTTCCTGTTGTGAGCTGGATGTAATTTTTTCCTTTTTTAACAGCACTGTTGTTGCCTGCTGCTACTGCACCATCATCTGTCGTAGCCAAGCTGGCAAAATGAACGTTCGCCGTACCACCGGAAGTGTTCCTAACAATCACTCTTCTTGTGACAGCCGGAAATTCCACCTTAAACTCGTTGACGTCTGCGTTCGCTGCTGTATTTGTTAAGTCGGCTCCAGCCGGTACTGTTACTAACCTCACCCATGGACGACCTGCGGCTTGATATTCGCCCACAGCTCCGATGCCCGGTTTAGCATTTTGAAGATAGCCCATCTCTTATTTCTCCCAATCTAGAATTTCATTAAAAACTCTATCTATCTTGTCTGTCTTGTTAAAGTGTCTATTAAGATCTTCAGAAGATACTGACTTTCCCTCTGACATCATAAAAGCACCAGGAGTACTAGGCTCTGAAACAAAGTCCCAGCAGATTAGTTGAAAATCATCTTGGACAACATCGTAGTCGCCGTCTCTTCTAGTTGATCCCACACCTCTAGAAGATATTCCAAGGGTGACGCCAGACTCGACTAAACTTTGCAATATTTTGCCTGCAGGTGTGTTGAGAAGCTCAACAGTTCCGTAGACAACCCCGCCTTCCATGTGAGCCTCTCTGATTATATGAGATGCATTTTTAAGCTCAACGACTGATGTCTGGGGGTGATCACATTCTCCCAAAGCTCTATTTTCTGCTATGAACTTCTGATAGTTTCTGACCTCTCTTTCTAAGATGGCTTGCGGGTATATTCTCTTGTTCTGATTTAGAGTGTCTGCTTTTTGCAAAACCCCCTTCATGATAATTTTTCCGTCGTTTCGCTCTTTTGACTCGTTAATCATGTCATTGGAGTATTCAAAAGGTGACCATTCAGTCAATAGCTTCATTTTAACTTTCCTCCTCGATCAATGCAGTCATGTGAGCGACTGTCATAAATTTTTGTATATTAGAATCTGTAGTGTCTTCTGGGTTTAAGGATTCTATCAAAGGTCGAACCTTTTCTATTTTTTTCGCCACCCATTCACTAGCATCCTCTTTCTGAAGTTCTTTGAGTGATCGAAAAGCTTGTGCTTTTTCATCGACAAGAACAGATTTCAAGTTTTCGGAATTCTTAGAAAGAACTGTTTCAACTATTCTTTTTTGAGAACCTGAAAGTTTTTGAAACTTTTTGTTAAATTTTTCAAGCATCAGCTTTGACGTGAGTGGATTGACTTCTTTTGTCTTTAGATCAGCAAGATCTTCTATCTGATTCTTTTCTTTTAGTATAGCGACCACTCTCTCTTCTGATTCTGCAATCCTACCTAGCCCAAACTTCTCAGGTTCTCTCCAGGCATTTAGGACCGTTTGAATCGATGCAAACTTTTTGTACTCTGGAATCTTGCTGTTAAAGAAGCTATCATCATCGAAAGTCTTGTTGATTTTTTTGATCAGCCTAGACTTTTCATGTTCAAGCTTGTTGTGGTCAAAATCTTGTGCTCCCTTTCGAGCTTCAGCAAGTAGTTTTGATGCGATGTGATCTGATTCAACGTAGGTTTTTGTTAGAGCAGAAAAAAGTCTATACTCTTTTAGAAGCACACTTTCTTTGCAAAAAAATTCTTCAATAATCCCGATTGCTTGGTCTGACTTTCTTTCATCACCTTCAATAAGCGATTCAGAAACTTTTCTGACCAGGAGTTCGTATAAGATACCTACGTTTCTTTTTTTATTATGAGTTCTTTTTGTCATTTTTTAATCTTCGTCACCATTTTCAACAATTTCATCCCCTAGCAGGACTTCAACTATAGATATAGGGCCCTCTCCTTCTGTAAGTATGCTTTCTCTCGGTATATCCATAGCTCTATTCATTTGTTTGAGGGCTTGCTTCATGTCAGGAGTCATCATGGAAGACTTTTCAATCTTTCTTTCCCATCTATCAAAAGGCCCTTCTAGAACATCGTCAGGACCATACGGCTTGAGCATAGAATCTTGCGGCCTTGCTTTAGACTTTGACACAGACACCATCTTTCCAAAGTCTGGCATGTGTAAGTCACTAGTCCGATACCTCTTTGGATTATTGATGGGTTCTCCAAAAGCATTTTTTATGACATTAGTTGCTTTGATGGGAGCATCTTCGTCATCTATCGAAAGCTTATCCAGGCCTTCTTCACCTTTTTTGTCTTTATTTGCTTTGGAATTTTTTTGAGCGTGAACCGGAAGACCGTCTAGAACGTCGCCATCGACCTTGTCTGACGAAAAGAGATCTTCATCATCTCCCCCTTCTTCAGCTGCAGGCTCTTCTTCGGCACCGCCTTCATCTCCTGCGGCAGCCTCATCAGGCTCTTCAGACGTAACAGCCTCTAGAGCTAGATCTGTCTTTTTGTCCTCTATTTTCCCTCGCTCTATAGTCTCAATTTGATCATCATTTAATTCTAAGACGTTTTTTCTAATCCATGATCTATCAACTAGCCCTTCAGGAGCAGTTCCTGCTATCTCGAACTTCGATCGTATCAGTTCAAGCTTTTGCTGTTGTGCTATTGACGACGGATTTGCTAGCTTAAGGTCAAAGTCTAACAAGTCTTCACTTTGATATCCGTGGGAGAACAAATGAATCATTGCTATTTTGTTAAGCTCAGCAATGACCGTCTTTTGAACTCTGTGAATAGTTCTACTAAACCTGATATCTTCTTGGGCCAGGGTTGCTTTTGCTCCAACATCTTCATCATAGCCGAGATAGGCTTTGGGTATCTTTAGAGCAGCGAAAAGCTTCTTCTGAATGTACTCAACATCTTCTATTGCTGATGTATTAGTACCGCCTGCAATAGATTCAACCCGGGTTCCGGATTCTCCTCCTCGAACAGGTATGAAGTAATCTTCGTCGACACTCATCGGATTGTATCTAATGTCAACTCTTCCAGTTGCTGAATCAACTATTTGATTTCGCTTCAGGGCAGTTTTTGCCTGCTCCACGTAGTTGCTAATCTCTTCTGGAGGGACGTTGCCGACGTCTATGTAGAACACTCTTCTTTCAGGCGACCTAATCACTCTATAAACGAGCATTGCATCTTCGATCAGAATAAGCTGCCTCCAGATTCTTCTGGCCGATTCCAAAACGGAAGATCCGTATGGTAAAAATGCATCGTTGCCTAAAAGTCTAAAGTGTGAAACTTGCCAGTTTTCTAGAACTTTGTTCCCCTGAGTTAACCATCTAAAACGGACAGCGTTAGGGTCGGTCCCGTCAAAACCCTCTTCTCTTTCTATTTCTGAGATGGGTATGGGATATGCATTCACAACTCCGTATTCTGTCGAAACGTCGTTAAACAAAAAGAAGTCACCATACTTGCAGAGATTCCTTACCCACATCGGAAGATTAAAGTCTAGATTCAAGGTGTCAAAAAATAGTGTCTCTAAAATTTCTTGAATTTTTCTATTGTCAGAGTGAATATGAAGAATTCTACCAGAAACGTCGGGTGAAACAGACTCTTCCGCGTATATGTCTAGAGCAGATGCGATCTCAGGTGTCGATTCCATTTCACCAAAGTCGCTATATCGTGACATCCTATCGAAAGACCCATAAGAGGACAAAGTTGCGTTATAGGTATCGCTGTTTGACCTTCTAAAAAGAAGTTGACCAGTTGTCAATCCTTTTTCTTGATTGTCTTGTGTTGCTCTTATTCTTCTGCGAACAGTAGGGCCTCCCCTAAAGAGTGATGTCAATCTGTTGAAAAGACCTGGTACTTTATTATTATCTGACATGTGATGTCTCCCAATACATACTAATTATATCTAGTCGATGTCTATATTAAATAAGCCATCCAAAATCTGACATTGCAGACCCACTAGCAAACGGAACAGCTTCGCTTTTGTACCTTTTGAACGGGTTGTAAGCCTTGTGATGAAAAGGAGAAAGGCTGGTATCCTTTGCATTAGAACCGTTGACACCAAATGCCTTTAGCATTTCCTTGTTGAGATCATGAGTCGATCTACTTGCAACAGGTGAAGTCTCATAAAGCCACACTCCAATTGCTAAAGACATTACTAAGTCATCGTTTTTTCCTTTTTGTGCCTGAGCTTTATTACCTTTCCACATGAACGTCTTTAGTTCTTCGTATAATCGACTAGAGTATATTGTAATTTCCTTGTTTCTGATTACCTGTTCTAGTTTTGTAAGAATCTGATTTCTTGACTGGCCTGACGTTGTAAATCCTATCTTGCTTATTGGAACATCGCTTAGACCGTACATAGCAGAAATCTTATCCTTAGGATTCTGGTAGTACAAATTTTTATAACCGAGTTCACAGAGTTTCATTACTAGTGCATATCCATACGTGTTGTTTTCAGGGCATAGAAGTGCGTCTGAGTATCTTCTTCCCACTTCGTTTAAAAGAATTGCAAATTCATCAGGTGGAATTTTTCCTTTAAACTCAGCTACAATTTCTGACTCATCAACGTCAATTACATGAAAAGCTGAATAGTCTGCTGCATCTCCTCTCGCGACGTCAGCACTTACAATATATTTGTGCTCTGTCAGGGGGTACTTCCAAGTCCACACGCCCATGCCTGGTCCCCACTTCTCTATAGGTGTCTTGATTCTTGCACCAATGTGTTCAATGTCGGAATGATTTAAGAATGTCTCACCCGAAGCTGCAAAGTCGCACAAAAGCTCTTGAGCTATCTGCTTTCTGGAGAAATTTTTACATTCCTTTTCAAACCATTCCTGGTCATGATCAGGATGTACGTCCCAAGGCAGCTTTATGGCATTAAAAAGACTTTCACCAGACTCTGCCTTCAACCAGAGGTCATGATATTGTCCTCCGACTCCGTTTGGTGTTGAAAGAACTATTGCACGACCACCAGTTGAAAGTGTAGGATACAAAGAAGTCCAAAGTTCATCAAAATTTCTAATAAACGCGGCTTCGTCTACTATCAAAAGAGAAAGTGCCTCAGATCTACCGGCATCGTCGGAAGTAGGAACTGCCTTTATTGTAGATCCATTACTAAACTCGACAGTCTGTTTGTTGTTGCCAATAATCTCTGACATCAAGAGCCATTCAGGCATGCTTCTAATAGCTGTCTTAACTTTTTTGATAAAGTTTTGAGCAACAGCTAATTTAGTTGCTATGACCAGTATGTTCTTGTCCTTGTAGAAACATGCTAGCCAGACTGCATAAGCTGCTGTTATTGTAGATATGCCTAGCTGTCTAGATTTCAAAATTATGTTAAAACGGTGGTCTACAAAGTCACTCACACAGTCATCTTGAAACGGGAATGTCTTAAAAGGTATTGACCCTTTGGTTGGATGCTGTATTTTCAGATATCTGTTGAAAAAATAGACAGGATCTTTTCCACACCGAACTATTTCTTTTACTTGGGCACGCTTGGAAGTTAATGACACAGAACTACTCTTTTATAGAAAGTGTGTGTGTTCTCCTGTAGTATGCAATTTTTCTTGGTGAATGCACGGATCCTGAAACTACTTCTACACTATCAGAAGAGCCGTCCTCTTTGACTTTCAAAGTTTTTCCTGTTGCTTCCTTGAATTGCTTCTTGATGTTGGTGACAGCCTCGGCGAGAAGCTTTACGCTTTCTTCTGCAATTCTATCTGTTTGTTCACGCAGGCTTGACTCAGAAGCAAACTGAACTACTGACAGGAATTTTAAGATTAGTGTGTTTCCCTCTATCGATCCTGTCAAAGATCTTGTTTCTCCTCTATTACCACTTTTACCAAAAGTGGAGTTCAAGATATTTCCTAGTGCATTTACTTCTTCTACTGACAACATGGTTTTTCTCCTATAAACTAATTATTATCTTTTTTTGTATTTGTTGGATTCATTTTACAGTCTGAGCACATTCCTGACCTTCTGCACTCATTCATGTCCTCGAGATCTCTAACTGCAAATCCACACCTTGGGCAATCAATCATTTCTAGATCAGAGCTTCTGACCACTATTATTCTCATCTTCTTAGACATTTTTCACTAACGAGTCTTTACCGTTTTTAACAATCTCTAGCGTGTTGTCAGCCACATCTTTGACAGCATCAACATGCGATATTATTATAATATTCTTAAACCACTTTTTCAAAGACTCTAGAAGTCGACTGCATGATTCGACGTTCATGTCATCCAAAGCTCCGAAACCTTCATCTATAATCAACATGTTTGTTTTCGGTAAACTACTTATGTTGATCAAGGCGACTCTAATTGCCAAAGAAGCCATTAGCTTCTCCATACCGCTAGCACACTCTATTATTCTGCGAGAATCTCCATAGTTAATATATACCTCCATCGCATTTGAGCCTTCAGGTGCATCTAGCTCAACAGTGAATCCTGTGACTCCCTGAAGTATTTTTGCAATTTCGTTGTTGATGATCGGCAACCTATCAGCAATAATTGCCATCGGTATTCCCTTATTGGAAACTGATGTTGTGAAGAAATCATATGCACGCCAGTCTCTTATGAGCCCAGAATATTTTTCTTTTTCTTCCTTGAGTTTTTCTATGTCAGACTCTTCTCGGGATATTCTTTCAGCACAGCTTATTCTCTCAGCGTCAATTCTAGAGATCTCTTCTTCTAAAGAGAGGATAGTTTCTCTGCATCTTTTGACCCGATTGGCTTCGTCTGTGTTTGACACTCTTAGTTTCATATTTTGAATGTCAGATTTTAAAGTAGTAGTTCTGTACTCTAGAGAGTCCTTGAGGTTTTGAGAATTATTAAGGGAAACTTTCTTCTCACCCATTTCTCTCTCTAGGGAAGTCTCTTGAAGCATGATCTCATTGTATTTTTCTATCTTCTCCTCAAGGCCTCTCTTTCTAAGTGATCTTAGGGAAGACCTCAGAGCTTTCAATTCTTCCTTGACTTCTTCGATCAATTTTTTTTGCTTCTCTATTCTCTTTTTGTCTAAATGAGATTCTTTTATAAACTTACAAGTTGGAAATTGATCTCCGCACGGAACATCGTCGAGTATCTTAATCGATTTTTCTTTCCGCTTAGCCATGGACTTTTCTTTGTCAAGCTTTGCTTCAACTGCAATTATTTGTCCTTCTGTTGACTGCTGATCTTTAAGTGCGTCAGTGATGTTTTGTATGGGAAACTGACTCTTAATTCTTTCGATTACTTCAAGCTTTTTAGCTATTACACTTATTTCGCTCTCATGCTTTTCAACGTCATGAGTTGTCTCAGTTCTTTCTACCTCTAAGTTTTCAAGCTTTTCTTCAAACGAACTAAGTTCTTCAGGTGTTACAAGGTCTTTATCAGCAAAAGTCGCAAAAGTTATTTTTACTTCATCTAGGCTTTCTCTCTTTTTCTTAAGTTTTTCCTCTAACGTTTTTCTTTTTTCTAAGTTTTCGACAACAAGCGCTTTCTTCTCTTCGATAACTTCTGTCCAATTCCTATCAGGAACAGCAGATAGTTTTCCTTTCAGTTCAAGAGAGTCTGTTCTTGCTAGGCTGTGCATATCTTCAAAGATATTCAAGTCTAGAAACTTGGCCAAAATAGATCTTCTCTGAGTCGATTTCATTTTTATGAATGTCGACATGTCTCCTTGAGATGCCAAAGATGTCATCAGAAAATCTTCTGGACCTCCTACGATTTTACGTAAGATCTTTTCTGTTTCTCTTCTTTGTTCACCATTCAAGTCCTTGAGAATGTTACCGTCAGAATCAATCTCGCTTATATTTAAGTGAGTCGTTGCATTCTCCGACCCGTCTCTTGCCGTTTTTCTTACTGCTTGTCTTTCAATCAGATAATTTCTGCCGTTTGCAGTAATCTTAGCAGACACTAAGCAGTATCCCTTTCTCATGTTTATGACATGTAGATTCTTTATTGCTCCACGATCTGTTCCGTTAAAAAGGGCAAACATAATCGTTCCAGGAATTGAAGATTTCCCGGACCTGTTCTTTCCGAATATTCCTGTAATTCCCGTCAGCTTCCCAAAGTCTATCTGGTTTCCTTTGCCGTACGTAAACATATTATCAAATTTTATTTCTTGTATCGACCAGGAAACGTTTCTCGGAGAAGAACCTCTAGCTGCTTGGGAGAAATACTTGTGAAGCAGAAGATTAACTTCATCCTTAGTCTTGTCATCCAGGCTGGAGTTGGACAATGACTTTGAAAAAAGTTCTTGATGAGTCTTGATATCTCTCAAGTTCTTTCCAATAGTCTCAGATCCTTCCCACTCAGATGATTCAGGCATAGAATATTCGTGCTTGAAAACTATCTCTGACGCTTTCATTTTTTCCTGAAGTGCGCTGTGAAGGTGCTTTATTTCTCCTTGTGAAATTGGTATTTTTGTCTTGACTCTGACCCTAGACTTCTCTGGAAAGCTTGATGCTTCTTTCAAAGTTTCTTCTAGGCTTCCAGACCACTCGAGAGTCATGAAAGGTCTATCATGAGGAACTTCATAAAAGGTTGACTTAAAATTATCTCTGTCTTCTATTTCCCAAAACAAAAATCCTTTACCTGGGTCTTCGCCATAGTTTTGCTGAATTGTACTTCCTGGATAAGCGATTCTCTTTTCTTTTCCTAGATATTGAAGCTTGTGAATGTCACCCAAGAAAGTAAAGTCAAATCTATCAAACATCTCGAGTTGAGCGTCCGCCTCTATTGTCCAGTCTATGTCTGTAACAGATCCCATCACACCGCCATGAAAAGCAGCAATGTTTACGTAGCCTTCAGTAGGCTTGACTAACCCCCAGTTTTCTTCATCAAAACAAGAAAAAACACACAGCTTGTATCCATCAATATTGATGTCATAATTACCTGACTTCTTATATAGGAAAATGTTCTTGTTGTTCATGCTGTTAACAATAGGAGTTATCGCGTCTTGTCTATCCTTGTTTAGAATCAATCCATCGTGGTTACCTAATATTACGTGAGTCGGAGCAATTTTTGCCATTTCTCCAAACCACCACACTAGAGAGTCAATCAATTCAGGAGATATCCCTTGAGTCTTTGAGTGAACAATATCTCCTCCAATAAAAATCGCGTTTGGCTTGAGAGACTTTGCTTTTTTAAAAAACTTCTCGAAAGCACGCTTATACTCGTCGTGTCGAGTTAATCCTCTCCAGTGTACATCACTTAAATGAATGCATTTTAAACTCAAACTTTGCTCCTAAATCATAGATCCAGACCTCATTCCTGAGATCATTTTTAGTAACCGGTCCGTAGAAGTCCACCTAGACGCGGACTTCTTTAATTCTTTAAGGGCTGCAGCTCCGATATCAGCAACATCCTTGTCATCTTTAAATTCAATCACGTATACATTTATACCAAAAGAAGAAAGATCTTTTGCAATTTTCTGTGCCTTATCTTGGGCATCTAAGTCTAGAGCCAAGTAAACATCTGTCTTATTTTTAACAATTTTCTTAAAAACTTCAGAGTCAGTTGAAAGGTGTGAGCCTAGAAGACACAAAGTGTTTTCACCTCCAACGATAGAATCAACAGGGCCCTCAACTAAAGTCACAGGAAGTGACCAGTCCATAAGATGTTCATTAAAGATGACCTCTTTTTTTGGAACTGGTGCGTTTATATATTTCATTCTGGAAGAACCATCTATTTCTCTTGCAGAGTAATAGTTTAACTCACCGTCTACATCAAAAGAGGGTATCAGAAGCCTTCTTCTCATTCTTCCTTCAGCACACGCTCCAAGCCTATACTTCCACATCATCGATGTAGTTATGCCTCTCTTCTTCGCATACCTGGCTACGTCCTTTAGATCCGGATCTGACATGTTGTTAACATCACCTAACATGACGAACCCTTCTAAGTCTTTAACTAAATCTTTTTTAGGCTCTTCTAGAGCTTTTCCTTCAAAATTGCTGAACTTCTTCTTGTTGAATACCTTGCAAGCTTCATCTAAAAAAGAAGGCCTATATTTTCTGAAAAGATATACAACACTCGAACCCTTAAGCCCACAAACCCAGCAGTGAAACTGTTCTGTCTCTACCTGAATCGCTAGTTTTTTCTTGTCAGATCCCGGCTTGCCACACTTCGGGCACTTTATGTTGACATTGACTCCGTCTTTTTCGACTAAAGACTTTCCGAAAGCTCTCCTAATTAAACTAAGCTTTTCGCCAACATAAGCCATACATTTATTTTACGTGCTCTACTTGCAGTGTTCAATTTGGCCGCACAGAGACATGACAAGTGCATCAGAGAGGTCTAGACAGCCAGGATCTTCTATTGTCTTCCCCTTATTGATACCTCGGGTAGGGACGCGAGTTGGCCACTCAAAGTCCTTCATTATCGGGTGGGCTTTCACCCATCTATGAACTACATCTTTTGCTTTTTCGCCGGGAAGCCTGGCTTTTTTTGTTGTATCTATTCCCAGCATCTTTCTGGCACTGTTGACATTATAATAAAGAGGTACGATTCCAGTTGCTAGCCAGCATTCGTGTGACACTATGCCGTTATACCTAGACAACGTCATTAAAGTCCTTGCAGAGCTTAAACCCGTCCTAAATGATTGTAAGTTTTCTTCTATACAGATCAAGTCTATTTTTTGGGTTTTGTTGACCTCTTCAATCATGTTTCTGACTTGCTGAGCTTTTTCATGGAGCGAGATCTTGCCTTTGTGATGTATAAATCCGGCAAGTGAAAGGGAGATCTGACTATTTTTTGATTTTGTTAAACACCATCCTGTGGTTGATGTTGATACGTCTAGGCCAAGTATGTTCACTAAAAATCCATCTTAAGCTTCACAAGAAATGTATCGGATTTTCTTTTGACTAACGGCTGAGCAAATGTTGCTTTTCCTACTATATTAAAGTTCTCATCGTGTAAGTTGACCCCTGTGACATACACAAAGTCTTCTGCATATTCATTTGCATCACCAGAAGGCTTGAGGGGAAGATAGTTGGGGTTAGAAGAAGAATTTATGGTATTCTTTTCACAGGGAACTGTTACTTCTAAGACTGGAACCTTTTGCTCTCCTCTAAACTCTATGTCAAATTGCTTTCTTCCAAAGTGAGAAAGTACCGGATTTTTTATTGCTATAATACCCTCATCATAAACCACATCTCCTACATTACTCCATTTTGCAGGAGGTGAAACACAATCGTGACGATATATATTTCCGTATCCGTCATCTTTGAGTGTTATGGAAACCGACCCGTGTGTCCCGGACATTCCTATATCCTTTATGCTAATTGTATTTGGGTTAAGTCTATTCCCATAAAACATATTTGATATGTCAAAAAATACAACTTCATTAGAGTCAGGGTCTCTAGTTCTATTAAGAATAGATAGAATAGAGCCTGGTGCAACTCCGGGATCTTCAGGCGTTGCCCCTTCAAGCTGATTAAATATAAACTTTTCTCTTTCGTTGAGGGCATCTACGACTTCTTGTTCTGACATTCCTGACGTAATTTTTCCGCCGGGAACTGCATTTAAATCTTGAAGCAAATGTCCTGGATTCATTGGAAGGGAAGCAGTCGATACCATCGATCTCAAGCTAATCAAGCCGTTTCTAAGATAATTGTTGTCGTCTCTATAGACGTAGTTGATCGATCCAGTCCGTACTTTAGTAGTTTGAGAGCCGGTTATTATGGAGGAATACGTCGGACGAAAAAGTCCATTGTCACATGGAAGTATTGTGTAGTTACCTTTTCTATGAGCTGGAACTGATCCTAACCATTCATCTGCTGTCCTAGACTTAGTGTCTGTTGTGGTAATAGCACTAGCAGTCAAATTTAAGAGTCTCGGATAATTCTTTTGAACGTGCTCTCTTAAGAAGTTAGGCAAGTTCATTGTTTTTCCTCCTACTCCAAATGATAGTGCTACGTTGAACGGATCGTTTGTCGTAGACCTGAACGTTTGGAACGGGGTTTGCATGATATCTCTAGTTGGAGTCTCAGGTGTAAAAAACACAGGAAGATAAAATATCAAACCCTGATCTGGGAAATCAATCTGTTTTGACATTCCTGATTTAATTTCTAGCTGATTTTTAAACTTATTGTATAGCTTGACCTCATGAATTTCAGCCTTGAGAGGATGATCCAGCTCATAAAGGCTGTCACTTGGGTCTCTATACAAAAAGTTGTCAATCTGATAGTTTGGAATGGCGTTTTCCACTGCTTTGAAAGCAAGCGGTAGCCCTTCCTGGTACGATGCATTCCCGTTGAAAAACTGACTCATGAGCATGCCTTCGTCACCGTCATTCCTGCCGTCAAAGTAGTTACCAACAAAAAGAACAGATGGATCGCCTCTCGAATCGGGCATTGACCTCGGCATTGCGGAGCCAGAGTTTATGTGAAAAGTAGAATCCAGCTCTCCGTCTATATAGATCGATCCTGACCTATTGTTCTTGTGGGCAGACCATCTTACGGCGACGTGATGCCACGTATCTCCGGAAAGTGCATTGTCAGACGACAAGAATATAAGATCGGCATCATCTTTCCAAACTAAAGAGTTCGTGATAACTCTTCCGTCCCTTGGATACTCACCGTTTTTAAAGTTACTTCCTACACTCCACAAAGCAGGATCATGCTCAGAATCGCTTCTAGCGTACTTTTTAAGAGGGACTTTAGAAGGTGCAATGTTGGCACTCGTATCAAACTGGAACATCAATCTAAACTTATCTGATCTGCCGAAACCGTCGACTGAGCTTCCTGACAGGACTGATATTGCGTAAGAGCTGGACAAGTGCAAAACTGTGCCTGCCTTATATCCTCCATTTTTGTCTCTGCCTACTATTTTAGGCTTTATCCAGAATGACATAGTGAAATCTTCTCTAGGAGAGTATGCATAGGGAAGTTTGACAGTAGAGTCTTCAGGCAATGTTTCTAGAGTAATTTTAGCGTCATGAACAATAAGATGATCATGATTGTCACTGGAAGGTGCAGACTGTGCTATTTTAACCTCATAGTCTTCGTCAATAAGATCACCCGATATATCAAACTCAACCTTTTTCCACTCATTCTGATTGGGCGTCTTAAGAGTTGCAATGTCTATTCTGTAGATTTCTTTGAAAGACGCATCAGACTTCTTCTTGTGGAGTATGACAACATCTTCTCCTGTAAAACCGTTAGTAAAATTAGACGGAGTCAGAAGGCTGTCAGTATCTCCTGCAATTACAATCGATCCATTGCCTGCTGCACCCTTTGCTTGCTGAGTCAACGTCACTACGTTGTTGCTTAATTCTGCTCTTATCTTTCCATTGTGCCCATTGCCTGACAGTATTGCTTTTTGGATTTTTGATGCTATTGCATTTGCGTTAGGACCACCGTTCAATCCAATCACGACCTGTCCTAACCCGTTTTTGTGTCCTGTGTTTGACTGGCCCGTGTCTATCACGTACACGATCTCTGTCTGATCTGTTGAAGACATGGTGATGGTGGTGCCGTTAGTTATTGTAGGGCTAGAATTGTCAACTGTTATGGAACCGTCTGCAGCAACAGCAGGATCAGGGGCCTCTAAAGCACCCCCGTCGGGTCGATTAACTTGATCACTAGCAGCTCCTCCAGCAAAAGAAGACACTATGATTTTTTCTAAGTTGTCGCCAGATACTGAAATTGTCTTGTTGCCAGAAGTACCTCCTGTCGCTTGAGTTAACTCCAGAGTGTTATTCAAGACCGGACCTACCAGGACCTTGTTGTTATGACCGCCGGCGGACAATATTGAAGTCCTGAGGGTGCTTAAAATCCCGTTGACGCCAGTCTGGCTTGAAATATCTACTTTGACTTCATTTCCTGCGACAGAATAGTCTCCAAAAGAATCCAAGACATAGACTTTAGTTGTTGGAGATCCCTCATTGTCTATGATGCTGATCTTAATGCCGTTGGCTTGATCAGGCGTAGTTCCGCTTCTTAAGAAAATGGACCCTACCCCAGGAATAGACGACCCTTTCGCTTTGATGATGTCCATTCTTACAGTAGCGAGGGTGTTGGATGGGATGGTTCTTTTGAGTGATATATTCCTGCCAAACCCAGATGATTGTTGACCTACAGCCTGTGTAGAATTAAAAACAAAAACCTTGTCATCTGTAGTGACACCTTCAACGTTGAATCCTGCTTGAGGAGACACAAAATCAGAGTCAGAGTTCTTAGTGAACTCATCGGTGTTGAAAGATCCGTCTTTCAACACCGGTATTTCCACAGAAAACTTAGGTTTAAGCTTGTTCAAATAGAGAATTGCAGTATCCTCAGGAATACCGCTCCCAGTAAAGAAATTGATAGAATGATAATTTGTGTAAGACCAGTGCAGATTAGGATACAGGTGCCTGTAGCTAGGATACAAAACGTCTTTCACTACGTTTTTTCTCATTGTATCTTTAGTGAACTTAACAGATGGTTCAAACCTTACTACTCGCAACTCTTTGCCGTAATTTGCTGCTACAGGCTGATCTCTAGTTTCATTCAAAAGGTTGTTGAGTTTTGTTTCGAGATTTGACCCAGACTGAATCGTTATTGCACTGAACTGTATACTGTCATTAGCGTCAAATACTCCGGCTGCGTTTCTATGAGAACTTCTGTTGATCTTGTTAACCATAACCTCACCAGTCTGAAACTGTCTTGGTTGACCCCCAGAGTAATACGGAGTCTTAATAAACTGGACATCGATTGTATATTCAGTCGGAGGGTTGGCATTATTTGGAACAGGAGGCGAAGCCAAGTAGTGCTGGACCTTTATATATTTAGTCACATCAGCAGGGTCGGGTGTATTTAGAGGACTATTTATTGCTGTTTGAATTCTCTGAGCGATCAGTCCTAAGCTCTTGTTAGCAAGAAATGCTGCAGGAGATTGAGCAGCTATGTCTATTATGTCAACATCTGTGTCTCTAAAAGTAGTTTCCTTTGCTTGACTAGCAGATGTCAGCAAATTGAATCTATAGCCCAGCCTTGTCGATGTAGAAGCTAGACTGATCTGGGCTGACTTAGACTTGTGCCTGTAAGATCCGGACTGAATGGTTATTGTAAACTGAGCGAAATCGTTAAGTCGACTTCCCTCAAGTACTGCTCTGTAAGAGTTGTCAACAACAGGACCAGATCCGAACTCTTCTCTAACTTCAACGTCCTTTATTGCAGTCGTCTTGTTGCTAACAAGAGGCATCGATCCAGTTGGACCCATGTGACTTCCTGAGCTAAACTTACTCCGAGGTCGACCGACAATTTCAAATGAATCAAAATTTCCCGGCTCTAGAGGTATAATGGCCATCAAGCCCTCCTAGAAGTCGAGCCTTACTCTGAAGGTAATGTCCTTTTCGTCGTTCTTTTCAACAGGTCGAGAAAGCTTTGCAACTGCAAGGACTGTACCTGCTTCATCGTGAAGTCCAATAGTTGTCGGAAAAGCAAAGCTTCTCTGATCTGTTCCTGTCTCTACAGCGACAATGTTTCCAGACGCATCTACATATGAAGGATTTGTAGAAAAGTTAAACTCATCTGCGGTAGCTCTACAGAATATAAGGGTAGAGTTGATGCGCGTAATGTTCTGAAACGTCATCCCAGTTAGAGAGCCTGACTGAAATCTTGTTCCTGCAATGTGATCTATGATATTGTCAATAGAGCCACTAGCTAAAAAGTCAGGTATGAACTTTGCGAAAGGATTTCCGATCTTTACTTTTGTTTCTGCAGAGGTGTCTGTTGCACCTGTTAGATTTCTACCTAGGTGGCATTTTCCTGACGGAAGAGCTCCAACGGTTCCTGCTATAGTTCCTCCGCTCATTCCATCGATCACACCGGACATATGCTGAGAAGCGCTAGTGATTTTCTTAAGGTCCAAGACTACTGTTCCGTGATCGTAAAAAACCAGTCCTACTCTTTGTGATGTGTCATTCGCTTTAACAATTGAAGCAACTTCTCCGCCAAACCTAGTTGTTGTGTTAGTTGCCGCTCCTATGTCTGTCAAAATCACAGATCCTGATATTGTCGTTCTGTCCAGATTTGACAAGATGTTGTTAGAATCGTTAACAGCTGTGGTCCCGGCGAAGTTAAAGCTTCCATCACCGGCAGATGCAGACATATAGAACCGCATTGCAAAAGTTTCTTTTTTCATCTTGTCTCTTGCAAAAAGCCGACGAAAAGAAATAAACATTGCTTCGTCGATTCGATCTGGATTAGGATCGCCGGCTGCGTTAGTATCTGACACGTCTGTGGTCGTAATAGGCGCAAAAAACTTTGTATCAGAATTACCTAGCAGAGTCTTTGCATATTGTCTGTAAACATCCATCTTTTCTCTCATCATGAGGGTCTGAGACGGAAACAGCATTTTTCCTGTTGCAGCATCTGTAGCAGTTCTACTTGAAGTTACAACTTGGGACAAACTACTAAGCCCGACTGTCATATCGAAAATTGGATTAGCAGTCTGAAGTGTAAAATCTTGATCGTAGACTGTCTGAAACAATGAAGATGTAACCCCTGGGCCTTGGCCACCTGTAACAAAAACCTGATACTTTCTGCGAGTTGCAGATCCTGATATGTCCTCTTGAATCACGTCGACCAGTTGATTTAAATTACTCTTTCTGGTCACTATATCGGACGGTGAAACTCTCTTAAAGCTTCCTCCTGTCAACACTGCCATTTTGCTTTAACTCCTATATCACGTCTTTGTAATCTTAACAGCTACGTCTTTTCTAAAACCGGTTTGATTTCCGATCACAGTTATTATCGAAGAGATCTGAGACTTATTTCCTTGATCCCCAAACCCGTCAAACATTTCATCGTCTAGTCCTGGAGAAACTCTTACTTGAAAGCCGGTGTCAGCTCCTCCAGATGCGTTTCGAGATCCGGCAGCGATCACATCATAACTTGCCATTCTGCTTATTTCATCTATAGCATTAGGGTCTGCGTTTGGTATTTTAACAAATCTATCCGGAACTATGACTGTGAAAGAAGAGTCAACTGCACCGTCTGGAATAGGTCTGCCCGACTCTATGGTTTGCTCAAGTCTGATTGTCGCCGTCTGTCTCGAGGCAGTCAGCCTGGAAAGAGAAACCTCTTCTGTGCCATTTACAGTTGCAGTTATCTTAGGAAGCACTGTAACTGTTGGGTCCGGAAGAGAAAGCAGTCTATTTTTTAAAGCTATTTGCGAGTTGGTTTGAGCTTCAAAAATCGGTGTGTTTTTAGAGATTTTCTCTTTTCCTATTGCTCTTCCGAACTTTGTAATCAGCGTGTAGTCGACTTCATCGTCTGCTAAGGAAAAATACGCAATTTGAAAGTCGCCTCTGTTTGCAGCAAGTTGCCTACGACCTGCGTCGGTCAAGACTGCATCTAAAATTATATTGTTTGTAGAATGATCCAGGAATCCCATATTAAGTTTCTCTCCAGTTCTCCATGTTAAATATACATACGGCTAAAGATAGCGTAAATTATTTGTACTTCAGTCAAAGTGGTTGACTTTTGTCTTTTCTAACATCTCTAATTAGGATGTCTATATTTTGTGTCTTTCCGTTGTCTAAATTAATGAACTGCAGAACAAACTTAGGTTCATTTTCAGGATTCGGTGATTTAGACAGATGATACATATTGTAAGTTTTTGACCCTCTCTTGACTCCTCTTGCTTCAGGTTCAAAAAAGACATCTACCTCATCATAGCCTGAAGTTCTTATGATATCTTCAGTCAGCCTTATCTGGTTGATGTTTTCTGATTCTGTGTACGAAACGTACATGTTCGGATACTGTTTTGGAGCTCCTGCGGGAGAGACAGTTCTAATCCTGAGCTTGTTTCGGGTTTTGTCAATACTTACTTCTATCTGTGCACTGAGTGTTGAACTAAATCCATGGGCATCAACAGAGCATACAGAATAGATAAACTTATCATCTCGAGTGAAAGCATTATCGATGAAAAAAGTTTTAGGATAGTCAGCGTACTCTATTAGTGAACGATCAACTGTCTCCGGAGAAGGTATAACAGGATCGGCATTGTTAAAGTCTATCTGTCTAATCAGGTAGAAAGGCTCTTGAATATTTTTTCTTCTAAAAACTTGAAACTTTTTAATGTCTTGCTGAGGATTTACTGGGAACTGCCATTGCAATTGAATTCCCTCGGCGCCCAGTCCTCTTTTGACAAATATGGCTTCTGGTGGGCGAGGTGCTATTTTTTCAAAACACGAGACAAACTGAGTCTTTGATGGCGACCCTTCTATTAAAAACTTTACCTTATAAACTCCGGGACCCATCCCTGGAACGTTTGCATTTACTGTAGCAGTTACAAGATAAAGCTCACGTGACGTATATGCGTAAGTTGCTCCATACTTGATCTTAGGATCAAAAACAGTAAACTGTGTATTGTCTCTCGTGACCTCGTATATGGAGTCTTCAATATGCTGAAGTCCTTTTTCGGTAGCTTCATATTTTTGCAAAACTAATCCTGCGTTAACGTATTCAGGTGCAGCATGCCTTCTCACCTTCTCAAAGTAAAGAGGAACAATCAGGGAGTCTTCAGACCCGCCTACAAAAGATTCAGACACTCTGCGTGAGTTTTTCCCTAGGCGCTTGATATCGCTATAGTTTGTCAAAACAAATTGAGTCAAAGGAGTTGAGCAAAAATTGGCTCCGTAGCCTAGACAATCATCGAAATATCTAGAAGACAGCTTAAGATCAACTGAATATGCCGCTGACTTAACAAATCGGTTTTCAGCTGGAAGCTCTGATAGGACGTTTACAGTCTTCATTGATTCATGAGGCCTGACTACTCTTTCATGTCCGTCTCCGTGTGTTGGGGCTATAGGGTCTACAGCAACGAAACACGCGTCTACTGCTTCTATTCTGTCATGATCTATGTTGCCTGTTTCATCTACAAACAAACTTTCTAGGGTGCTTCTAACCTTCGAAGGATCGTCTGTTACTTCTCCTGACTTTATAGCGTGCAGATGCCTTGTAAGCTTAGCGATTCTTCCAATTATCTCTCCGTCACCGATCCTAGTCCCCATAACATTGGGATAATTTAAGTCTATGTCTTTGAGTATAATATCTTCCAAGTCTCTATCAGCAAGAAGAGCTTTTATTTCTTCTGGAGGTGTGTTACCTAGAAAAGTATTAGACCTCAAAGTTACTGCTATTAGACGAGCATTTTCTTGAGAAAATGACTTTCTTTTTTCAAACTCAGCAGCAGCTTGTTCTGACATCTCGAAAGCTTGAAGTGGGTTTCCTTCTTCATCAAGAGGCATATCGTTTATCGCTTCGTCAGATTCGAATTTATTGTATATGAATCTGACTGCAATTATCTCTGGCCTTGCTGCGGAAACTGTAGTTATTTTATGTGATATCGGCAAGTATGGCATTTTTAGTCTAATCCTCTATTGCACTTAGGTAATCTGTAGACGATCCTCTAGTGATCGTCCCTCTATAGGACACAACATCTACCTTTTTAATCCCCATTCTATCAATATCATCTTTTTTGACTCTGATAAACATCAGATAGTCGAACATAGGCCTTCTTATCATGGTTTTTGTATTCAAAGGCCCTCTATGCATAAAAGTATTCATTAAGCCAGAAGTTAACCTTATGTTCCAGGGCTTGATATCAGCGACAATCGGAACAATAACCTCAGCCCCTGTGTCTGGGTCTAGCTCTGTTCTATAGTTGTCAACCACAAGATTTCTTGCTTCTGCGTCTGTCACCAAGCCCATCCTAGGGGTGCCAAATATCGTTCCAAAGATCGTATGGTTGATGTTTTCTATGATAGGCCTATCATCCGGAATTGGGCTTTCTACAAAGAGATTTTCCGTTACATTCGGATCAAACCCTAATGTAGGGTATCCTCCTCCGTCAACCTTTGCAGTTTCTTTTCTTGTAAAATATGAAAGAGAAGTGGCATTTGTTCCAGGCATCAAGAGATCCATAGAATTGATATTTCTTTCATTTTCGAACAAGAGGTCCTGATCTATATATACACCCGTTGACATAGCAAACATCCACTGTAAAATAAATGATTCCGTCATGTCTTCAAGGGCTCGCTTTCTTTCGGATCGGGTTCCTGATCCTGATTCTCTCGTAATGGATGTAAAGCTTTTATAAGCGAGAGGTGCCCCGATATCAATGCCATTTCCAACCGCTTTTTTCTTACAGTAATACCATCGAGCATTCTCTGCTAAACCTCGAACGAAACCTCTAGAGTTTCCTGCTGCGTCATCTAGATCAACTTCATCAAAAGACTCAGGAAGAAGAAAATACTTGTGAAGATATTTTCTTTCTACACTAAAAGCATTTTCTTCATCAGGTCCTACCGTAAAGTCTCTATCAACCGTCAACCTAAAGTGTCTCAGAATAGCCCCTGAACTATTGCTGTTGTCAAATGCGTTTACATTAAAATCAGATCTTCCGAACCTTCCGTTGACTTTTAACGGTTTTTTGGCAGATGACGAAAGGATTGACTGATCTGTTCCAGACGGACATCCGAGAACAACGATCGACTCTCTCGTATCATCAACTTTGTACTTAGGGGAATTAAAGTAAATCTGGACGATTCTTCTTATCTTGTCTGAATATTCACTAGTGCAAGACATCTGAAGCAGCTCTGAAGGGTTATAGTCGTCAGGGGTCAGAGTTCTCAGATCCATTGACAAATTTTGGGTTGCAAATCCCTTAGGCGAGAGTTTGGCAGCAGTTCTTGTAGGTCTATCTTTTGATGTATAGTCAAAGTTCTCATATGCCTCTTTTAAGTGTTTTTCTCCAAACTGTCCGCCAGCCATGAAGGCAACTGAGGCCATCATATCTGATTCATGAGCGGCGCCAGTGTATTTCTTGATCATAGAATTGGTCGCCGATGTGTCTCTCATGAGACAATGATTAAATGCCATCATCCCTCGATAAGCAATCATTTGAGCAGCCTCAGCTTCATAAAGATGAGAAGCCAAGCTAAAAATATCCTGAATGGATCCTTTTCTCAAAGTCCCCAAAGAGTCTAAATAGCTGTCACAAGTCTGGTAGTAGTCGATTGCCATGTCTAATCGTTCCCCTTGACCTAATTCGATATTGCCGTCTGGGGAGTAGCCTTCAAACAATACATTTCCACCTTTTGAATCCGGATGATCATTTACATACTTTTTTATGGCACTGCGAAAAGGAACACCGTCCTGAAAGTATTTTGCTATCGATCCGATCCACCCTAGTGTCTTACATCCTTCAAAAGATCTTGCTCTTCTTCCCTTCATTGTAAAGGTGAGCTTTTTGTTCACGACTATCGCGACATCTAAATTGCGGGTGTCGTCAGGACCCGATGCCACAGAGTCTAATCTGTCTTCTAGGTCTTCTATCATTCTGTTAACCCAAGTGGATGCTTTTTTGTTGGTGCTTGATTCTCCAATTGCATCTTGGGCCGCATTGACAATTGCTCTTTGTCCCGCAAAAGATCCATCGTTTTGCATAAGACCGCTAGTCATTCTTACCAAAGCATCTTCGTGAGTAATAGCTCTTCTTAATTCTCTATAGAGTTCGTTAAAAGATTCTACATCACCTATGGACTCTGATGATTCTGATTCATTTAGATCAACTCCGGACTTTGATAAAAATAAGCTCCCTCTTGTGGCCTGATCGTAGTCAGGAAAGAACTCGCTTCCAATCTTTTCATTAACAGCGTTTCTTAGGTCGACGTCTTCTATGTGGACCGTATCGTTTGAATCTGAACTATTTCCAACAAAGTCAGTTGCAAAGCAAACGTGGACTGGAATTGCATCTGCAACCATTCCCAGCAATTCAAAAAAGATAGAGAGAATAGAATCTAATCCAACGCCACCAACTTTTGTCAAACCTTCCGCTGTCATAACATCTTTTCTTTTGTATTCATCATCTAGGCCAACTATTCTATTTGCAACTATGTCTCCTATGAGAGCCCACCCGATCTCATAGTACTCTTCTGCTTGCCCTCCCGCAAGCGTGACTCCAAAGTTTTCTGAACCGTTAGCACCTGAATATTCTTCAAGATCTCCGTGACGCCTCGACCTCTCACAAATTGAAATGATATCATTGCTGTACCACCTATTGACAAGATCAGCAATGTCTGAAGCTGATGCATCTATCAGCATGTTTCCATTTCCTGTATAGCCTCCCAGCTTTCCGTAAAAAACTCTAGAGTTTTCACTAGTAGGGATTCTTATTTTTCCTCCATACTTATTGGGCATCTTTATGTACCCAAAAAATTCTCCCTTTTTATCTAAGTCTAGCCCTTCCGCAGAAATGTGATTAATTTTTCTAGAGGCGTCTGCAGAAAGACGATTCCCGTATGCCCTAAAAGGAATTTTCCCTAGGCCCCCTCGAGGAACATAGGGGCGCCGAAAGGCCATGTCCACTCCTCCTAAAACAAAAGGTGAGCCTTCAGCGTTTCCTCCCCTGCTTAGAGAAGTTTCAACCCCCTGATCTCTAGAGGCACCTGATGATAAATTGTGATCAACATAAGCGAGATTAGGGTCAGAAGACAAAAGCCCTTCATAGTCCTGAGTTAACTTCGTAAAGACACCGAACTTAAATCTTGAATAGAGTCTATGGTAATATTCTGGCTTGTTGTTGCTCCCCTTCGTGTTTCTTTTTTTCATTGCACCAAGAACCAATGCAAGGCCCATTGCAACTCTCTGATGTCCGATCTGTCTTTTCCAATTAGACCCCTTGGTTGTCACTTCAGAATCTATGTGGATGACCCCTGAAGAGGCTGCGTTATATTTGCCTGGAGCAGGCAAGTCAGTAATTTCTCTTAAAAAGTCGTTCAGCAGCTCTCTTAATCTTTCCTTGTCTTCATCTTCTACTGATGATATGCCGGCGCCGCCAATTCCCCCTCCTGCCCTACTTAGAAGAGATTCAGTTCGATGTTTTGCGTTTCGCCATGCCCCTCGATCTGCTGCAGGGCTACCCTCAGGATTTAGGGTTGCTAGATAGTCTGCTTTTGATATTCCGGCAGCTTTGGCTCTAGTTTCGTCCATAAAAGTGAATCCTTCGCCACCTCCATCTCCGCCATCAGCAAGATATTCATCAAAAGACTTCGGGTTAATTCTTTCGAGCCCTCTGACCATTCGGGATACATAGAGGTCAAGTGTTTTTAGGAAATTTCCGATCTGAGACGTTAGACCGCTTGAGACGTTTTTGAATCCCGTGTCGACTAGAGCAGCCATTGAATTGATTGCTCTTTCTCTTCTATCTTCGTTTATGTCCTCTAAGAGCATAGAAGAATTAGATCCACCCTGAACTAGTTCATAAGCTTGACCTGTTGAAATTGTCATTGGAGAATTTCTTCTTCCCCTTGCAATTCTCTCATTTCCCACTCTTTCATATGAAAGAATTCTGGCAAATTTTTGCCTAAAGTTCCCGTTAGAATCTCTCATCGGATATTCTCGCCTAGGAACAACAACGGAGGCTGCTATGTGATTGTTAGCCTCTTCTAAGTCCTTAATGACAGTTCTTAGTCTTACAGAGTTTGTGATCCTAGATACTTGAAGCCGGCTTTTCTTTTCGGTGTCTAGAACAAAAGAAGAGACTTCTGCATCTCTGGAGATAACATGTATCATCGCTGCCAGCATTTTTGGTGTTGAATGAGACCCTCTAATCTTTTTAAAAGGAGCTCCTTCAGAAGTTCTTAGTGGATCTCCTTTCGTATTGCACTTGATGGTGGGAACCATCGCAGCGTCATGAATTGTCATTTCTACGATATTATGTCTATCTTTAAAGCCTTCTGCACTTTGATTGGCTCTTTCATTGATGTAACCAGACAACCTATCACCCATTCCAACAAACCTTGTTGCACGATTGTCGTACCTGAAGTAATTTGGGCCGGTCCTAGGAAAGAAAGAAGCGTAATAGTCAGAATACAATTTTAAATACTGGATTGTTGGTCTTTCGTTATAGAAATCTTCTATTCCTAGGTATTTCTCCACTGCTTCCGGAAAGTCTAAATCAGACGATCCTGCTCTTTCCTCTTCGGAAGGATAAAAACTGTATAGTGACATTCTTGGAGACCCTCCTTCTCCAGACCGAAAATACGACCTGAAACCTGAATTTGATTCAGATGGATCTACCCCTTTAGTTATGTTTCTAAGAGCCTCATGATAACCGAAAATCATATTTCCATAAATTCTATGTACTCTTTGTTGACCTGCCACCATCGCAAGGACTCTCTTGTCTTCTCGATCGCTTAAGTCAAAGTTTTCTAGCTGAGTTTCGAGTATTTCTTGTGTAAGCTCGGACTCTATGCTTCGGAGCGTAAAGTAGTTGAAAAAATTGTCAAATCCAACAGAAGACGCAATTGTATCTAGCCCCATCATTCCGACTATTTGAGCCCTCTTCTTGTTTTCCCTCCTTTCTTCCTCCGGGGTTTGAGCTTCAGAAAGAGGCGTAGCCGTCTCTATAGAAGACGCATCAACAGTAACAGATGCCTCATTGTCATTTTCTCTAGGACCACGCTGAATCGTGATCATCGCTTTTCTTTGTGAATTAGGTCTTACAGTCATTTCTCTACCATGTCAATCTATCTAATTCTTCCAAACATGTTTTTCAACACCTCAATATTGAAAGGATATTCCAGCTCTTTGTCATCTGAAGCTTCTTCAGCTATGACTTCACCCTCATCGTCATACGCTCTTATGATATAGTGTCTATCGTATGTCGGGTCACTGTTTACTAAGTTAAAGCTAAATCTATGGGAATCGTCATCAATGTGTTTAGCACCAACAGGCACACACCTATCTTGTGACTTCTCTAAGATCACAAAGTGGTCTAGGTCAACCACCCTGCCAGTATACTCCCAAGTCAATATATCAAACTGGTTAGAAACGCTGTCTATGTCAACATTGACAATCTTATTTTTAGACACAGGAATTTTTACAGTAGTAGTTAGTTCTACACCGGTACAATTTCTAGAATAGGAAAGAGATCTCTTGGAATAGTTCCTGTCGTTTTTCACAAACCCCTCGCTTCTCATGATCCCCCTACTGGAAGACTCATCTTTAAAAAATCTTCTTTCCACCCCAGTTATCTTAGAGAGATTACCGATCGGTCTTTCAATTTGAATAGAAGCTTCGGATTCTTTTCCCATTAAGTCTTCAACCGAAGTCCTGTATAGTTTTATTTTGTAGATGTATTTTCTTCCCGGAATAGGAGGTAAAGCGTTTCTGTTATCTGATTTCTGTCTTGTTCCTGGTGAGTCACTCACCAACACTCTGTTGTCAGAAACGTTTAGAGGGACAAAGTCAAACAGTACTCTTTCGCCAGTAAGAGAGTCAATCCTGGTTGCTCTAATTGCATAAAAATCTTCTAAGCTATTAATTGCAGACTTTTGATCTTCTGAGTTTAAATTATCAACTTCTTCGTTTCTTAGAACCTCCAGGACGCTTTTAAGCCCCTCAGTAGAAGGGTTTAATCCTAAGCTGATCGACACACTGTCATCTCTCAAAGACGAAGATGTCCCGTTAGATGTTTGACTCCCTCTTATCGATAAATTTAAACTCTGAGCAGTCTCATCCAGCAACCTGTGTTTATACACACAGTCTTTATAGGATGTCTTGAAATTAGGGATAGGCTCTGATATATCATATACAGCATAGTATCGATACACAGAACCTACCTTTACTGATCGATCACTAAAAAAAGTACTACCTTTTCCAGACAGGGTGGCTGAATATGCTTTGTGGGTTTTTCCAGTAGACAGGTCTTCCCTGTACACTGTAACTTTTCCGGAACTTTCTAGATTTTCTAGATAGACTCTGGCTCCGTATTTTTCTTGTCGAGCGTAAACAGTAGGCATTTTTCTAAATGATGCATAATTTTCTTCTAGGCCGGCCCTTATTATCGGCCTTGCGTTCTTGCATTGGGCTGATGTGTACGAAGAAGTTTTTCCCATTCCATTTACACCAACTGCCCGCAGACAAACAAAAGTATGCCTAAACGAAGAGAAATTCATAAAAGTTGTCGTCGCCTCTCGACACTCAACGGTCTTTTGCTTAGTCCAGCCCACAACAGTCTCACCGTCTGCATCGAGAAACTTTGCGTAAATCGTGGCATGAGTCCCTAGATAATCTTTCTGGACAATGTCTATTTTTACGTTTCCACTGCCAAGGGGTTGTGCTTTTATGTCAGGTGGCGTGATCGGCAAAAGGCAAGCTCTCATTCTTCTATCTATAGAATAAGCTCTTGATCCAATTGCCACGACTTGTTCTCCCAGAGAATTCTTAGACTTTAAAGAGATCCTTGCAACTATGTTGTTGATATACTTTGGATTTTTGATATAAAAATTTACGACTATTGGGATCAACTTTGACTTAATTTTCAAGAAGTTTCTTTGAACCTCAGGAGACGTAACAACTGAAAGTGAAGCCGCGGCAGGACTCATCTTGTTTGTACCGATAAAGGCACCTGTTGGAAGCCCAGAACGTGACAAAACATTGCCCACTTGAATCCCAAAAGATGCGCCTACAGTTTTCAGCAAAGATCTTGGATCCCCTAGAACTCCCTGAGCTGGACTTATCGCAGGACTCTTGTTAATTTGGTCTCCTGGGTCTCTTCCTTTTCCTTTTCGCCAATCTTTAAATTGACTGCTGTAGCCTTTTGTTTGTAATAGCGGTGAAGATTTGACTATGGAAGGAATCTTAACTCTAGAGCTCTTGATATTTCCAAAATGAAGCTCAGGTAACGTTTGAACAGCTTTCAGCTGCTGCTTAGAAAGATACACCTTGTATTCGATATCTTCTTTTAAGTCGTATATGTTTTCGAATCCGACATATCTTCTTCCAATAATAGACTTTTCTGAATTATCTGCCTGTCTTTCATAAAAAGATCTATCGACGGAAGGACTAGTTACAATATTTCTGTTTCTTGTTGTTCCTCTTGTTGTTCTGGGTTTCTCTAAGGTGATATCAGCACTAGTTATTTTATTGTCCCTTATGAGATTTGCATCAACAAAAAACCTAAGAGAAACAGGTATTGAGTCAGTAAATTTCAAAGACCTTTTTGCCTGATCTACGTCAGGTATTGTTAAGTCTCCTTCGCTCATCTTGACGATGTCGTCAAAAGATCCAAACCGATTCATGTCAGGTATAAGTTCAGTCTCGATTTTTCTTTTTCTTGCAAAGTTTTTAGGCTTTTTTAGAAAAGGCTTTTTGACAACAAATTTTCCAGGGTTAAATCCGGTGCCCGCCTTAGTAACTCTAGTTCTATCTGAGTTTTTCTTTTTCCCCTTGTAAGCTCCGGGAGAACCTTTCTTTCTAATAATTTTGCTTGTTTTTCTTTTTTTGACTTTCGCTTTTCTAGAAAATTTTGCCTTAGACTTTTTTCCTGATTGGGTTTTCGAATCAGACTCTTTCTTAGATAAGTTTAAACCATAAACTGGAAGTTGAATTCTTACTCTCAATTTAATTTCTCTCTCTAAAGACTAAAGTAAACAGGTGAATGTAGGTGGTAGTTTTTTTCGTATCAGCGAAAAGTCGACCTATGTAAAAGACATGACGTCTTTCTCCTGTCGTCTCTTTAACGTATTGGCCTCCATCGACTACAGAAAGCTTGTCAACTCCGTCTTCACTAAAATGAAACGGCTGAACTATTAGATTGTTGTCAGGAGTTCTTTCGTTAAAATAGATTCTTCTTTTTTCAAAGCCAGAATTTAGAGAATCATCGTAAGCTTTTCTTGGATTTTGCTTGTCGTCATATTCATCTCTAAATTTTGCATATTCACCCAGAGAATTTCCGTCATTATTCTCAGGGCTCGGCATATTCCTAGGTGGTAAAAAATGAAAGCTTGGAATGTGAGCAAGTTTCTTGTCTTGAAAAAGACTGGTTAATTGATCTACCAGAACAACACTCTTCGCGCTTTCTGAGTATGGTGATGATGGCAAGTCAGGATCGTCATTGTAAGAATAGAAAAGAGTTTTAGGTTCTGCAACAAAGTCTCTATCTTCTATGAAAAGATCGGTGGTTCTAATATACTGAGTGCTTTCTATTGAAGAAGTTATACTATTCAATATCTTAGAAGCGATCGGCAATATCTGGCCTGTCTTTAAAACAATATCTTGACCTGGAAGAGCTGTTTGTTTTATTACATCAGATCCATCTATTTTAAATTCATCGGCATCAAATGGTTTTATATTTCCATCAAAGTCAGATTCTATTACAATAGAGTCATGAGGCGAAGATGCAGCCTCGAAGTAAAGTCTATTTTCTGCAGGATCTGCAACTCCTTTGATTGAGCCTGAAGAATAGAATGCCGCGCGGTCCGTAAACGTTGCGTACTTAATTCTCATTTCTCCTTGAGCAGCTTGCTCTCTACCCAGCTCTGTCATGATAAAGTCCATGACTCTAGTTTTAGGATCTAATATACCAGCCACTTTGCATACTCCTCAGAAGTATAAGTATTCAACACAGTGAGTCTACAGTTAATCTAGTGATCCCACAGTCGACCTCCTTAAACAGTAGCCCGTTCAATGGTATACTTTTTCTTACTCGGAGTTAAAAATGAATCATATAGCAATAACAGGCACAAAAGGAAAAACGACAGTCACTAGAATCGTTCAGCATGTTCTCATGTCTAACGGAAAGTCAGTTTTTGGAGAATATGGAATAGACGGTCCTTATGTTGATGGATTTCCTGACAACCCTTCTAGAAGTGCTGAGCTTTACTTTGACCACCCAGCAAAAAATGAGTCAGACGTCATCATATCAGAAGCTACTTCTTTCGTCCTAACTTTAGACTGTTACAGAGACAATCCGATAGATATTGGTGTCTTTACAGGTTTTGAAGAAACAGAGCATTCCGAACTCTATGAAACTTCGGGTGAATATCTAGAAGCGAAAAGAAATATCTTTCATTTCACTGCTCCAGGAGGCAGAGTTTTTGTCTCTAAGGACACGGAATTTTTTGATGACATTATTATTGGACATGAGGACAAAGTTGTCTCATATGGTTTCTCAGAAGGCTCTAATGTCATTCTATCTAATCTTGTGCACACTTCGGGTCTTATGACTTTTGATCTCAAAGACTTGAATGGTGACACACACACTATCTCAACTGTTCAGTACGGAGAATTCAATGCTCAAAACTGCGCTGCTGCTTTTCTATGCTGTCAAATGTACGGCATCGCATGTGAAGACATCATAGCGTCTATCAAGTCTTTTCCGGGTGTCAAAGGTAGATCTAATGTTTATCACATAGTTGAGACAGACTCTCTAGTAGTGATAGACTACGCTCACACGCACACAAGCTTAGAGAATCAGCTTAATTTCCTAAATGAAAACAAAGGGATTAGAAAAATAGTAACAATATTTGGGTGCGGCGGAAACAAGTCAAAAGAAAAAAGACCTCTAATGGGAGAAGTGGCGTCAAGGCTAAGCAGCTACGTTGTACTCACAAACGACAACCCAAGAGAAGAAAACCCTAGAGAAATTATAAAAGACATACTGACTGGTATTGAAAAGATAGACAGAGTTTCAATAAAGCTTGACAGAAGAGAAGCAATCACTACTTCCCTTTCTGAGTTTACTAATGCCACCATTCTTATTGCAGGAAAAGGTAACGAAAATGTAATGGAAATGGGAGGAATGGGTATTCCTATGAGTGATCTTGAAATCTTAGACGTATGGGCTTTTCAAAATGGTTATACTATTAGAGGATATTTCGACTACATCGACTAGTCAGCCACAATGATATGTGCATCCCACAAACGCCTTCCTATAAGTGACTCCTTCATGCTCAAATTCCTCACAAGGGTATTCACCTTCCATATCAAAATTACAATCCTGAGTTATTTTAGCAACTGTGAAGTTGTGTAGAAGGTCATCGTCTTGTTTCATTCCATAGCCCGAGACTTCTGACGTCGTTATGTAGTCTCCGTTCTCTAAATTTCCGTTCAAGTTAGAAACCCAAATTGACCCTTCGCCCAGAGAATTTATGATGACCCTATCTTCTTTCTTCGGGAGAACTGTGCCAAACACTCCTTGCAAGTAAGTTTGGTGTTCTTTTTCTGGGTCTGTAATTGCAGACACAACACCATAGACTGTCTTTTGATTCGGTGAAGAGCTCAGTTCTATTTTAGGAAGCGCCGTGTCAATAGTGTTAGATTCTCCTTCGTGGTTTAGATATTCTCCTGTAGACACTACTATCATACCGATTCTATTTTCATACTCGGAGATCGATCCTGACGCAGGAACAGATCTGTGCTGACCGGTAAAGTCAATGGTTCCAACAAATGACCCGTTTCCGCTTCCCAAAAGATAGCCGCCTGCGTTTTCACTGGGGTTTCTGTTATTGTGAGCAAATACCAACTCATCATCGCTATCTATTCCTATGTACCACTTGCTTGCTCCATTTACGTTTTCTATTACTAGAGCGTCACCTGCGTAGTTATTAGCAGCACCGTTCGCTACCTGCTTTATGTGCAGCTTGCCTTCCGGGCCGCTTTCTCCTATACCTATTCTTCCATCACTTCCTCTCAAATAAAATCCGTACTGAAGTGTGTCGCTTTCCACTCTAAGGTCTATGTCGCCGCCGTCTTGATTTATGACTAAAGAGTCTGTTCCCCCTTCTACTATGTTAATGAAAGGTACGCCTCCCGCCGAGATAGTAATCGAATCATCTCCGAAGGTTAACTTGGTGTTAGTGTCACCGTAGTGATATATGTTTCCACCAACATAAACATCTGAAGATGCTCTAAGGTAATCGTTACTGGCTATGCCTTTCGTAGCAAGCAATTGAGAAGAGTTGATCCTGAAAACTTCGCCTAGAGAGTCGTTCTGGACTACTTTGAAAATCATTTCACCATCAGTGTTAGGACCGCTGTTCCACCCAGAAGCCTTTATTACCTCTATTTGCCCCGCTGTTTTTTCTGTCCCAGAAGTGTTCTCTAGCTGGAACTGCATTCCTATTCCTGCTGAAGTTCCAGTATCTTCTTTGTTGACCAGCTGAAGAGGGCATACGACTGCGTTTGTTTCCCTTAACATCCTTAGCCTGTAGTTGTTACCATCAAAATTAGCGTATCTTGAAGCTCCATAGTAGATATCAACGTCATTGTCAGGAATCATATTGATGTTCTGATCTGCAGCGATCTCAAGATCTTCAGGATTATCAGTGTTTGCAGCAATGTATGTGTCTGCGCTGTCAAATGTGATTTTATTTTGACCTGATACTGTTATATTCCCAAGTGAAGTGATTCCTCCTCCAGCTGTGATAAGCCCAGTCGGCATAGTCAGGGGTGTATTGAAGACTGAAGCTCCATTCTGAACTGTCAAGAGTGTTGTTAAAGTGCCGTCTGACACAACATCAAATACCATTCTTGCGTCAGTGTTAGCATTAGAATTCCAGGCGGAAGTTTTGTCCACTGTGATCCTTGCTGCGGTAGTCTCAGTTCCAGAAGTGTTTTCTAGCTGAAACTCCATTCCTATTCCTGCTGAAGTTCCAGTGTCTTCTTTGTTGACTAGTTGAAGTGGGTAAACATTTGCATTTGTTTCTCTAAAAAGGCGCAGCCTATACTGTGATCCATCAAACGTTCCGTATTGTGTTCCACCGTAGTAGATAGTGACATCGTTGTCTGGTTTTAAGTGAAGATCCTGATCTGCGTGTATCTCCAGATCTTCTGGATTCTCTGAGTTTGCAGCAATGTATGAATCCGAAGAGCTGAATTTTAATTGTGTTTGGCCAAACATGGTTACGGGACGATAAAAGTAAATGGAACCGTCTGAACCATATATCCTCGACGCAATTCCGGAGTCATAGTAAACCTCAAAGTCAACATCAGCCTGACCCACATTGACCTGGACTTTATCTTGCGAATCGTCTTCCGTCATAGTGATCATAGAGACATTTCCCGCATAAAGGTCTATTTTGTCAGTTGTAAACCTCATGTACGTATCTGTATCTCCATTATGACGCAAGTACTCAGAAAAATAATTACTAGCAGCAAGATGATATATCGATCCATCGGGCCTTAGTTCTATGTTGGCGTCAGCGTGAATTTCTAAGTTTTCCGGGTTGTTGGCGTCTGCAGCAATGTATGTATTGACCAAGTCAGAACCAAATGCAATCTTCTTTTGACCGGTCAACAATATGTCTCCCGCGGAAGTGATTCCTCCTCCAGCTGTGATAATTCCAGGCGAAACAGTTAGAGGTGTATTAAAGACTGAGGCTCCATCCCGAAGTGTTAAAATCGTTGACAAAGTACCGTCTGAAACAACATCAAATACCATTCTTGCATCAGTGTTGACAGCAGAATTCCAGCTGGAAGCTTTGTCCACTGTGATCCTTGCTGCGGTAGTCTCAGTTCCAGAAGTGTTTTCTAGCTGAAACTCCATTCCTACGCCCGAATCAGTTCCAGCATCTTCTTTGTTGACTAGTTGAAGTGGGTAAACATTTGCATTTGTTTCTCTAAACAGACGAAGTCTATACTGGGATCCATCAAACGTTCCGTATTGTGTTCCACCATAGTAGACAAGAATATCGTTGTCAGGTTTGAGATGCATATCTTGATCTGCATGTATCTCTAAATCTTCTGGATTCTCTGCGTTTGCAGCAATGTATGTGTCTGTGGTGCCAAAAACAGCCTTGTTTTGACTAGAAAGGGTAATGTTACCGTTTGAAAGAATACCAGATTCAGCTGTAATAAGGCCATTGGAAGTCAAATTAGTAGTAAATGATGAGATTGTGTTTCCAATGGTCAGCTTGTTTGACAAAGCGCCATTTTGAGAAACATTAAAATACAAAGCCGCGTCGGTAAGTGCTGCTGTACTCCAGTTGCTAGATTTTTTTGTATAGATTGATGCAGCAGTCGACTCAATTCCTGAAGTGTTTTCTAGCTGGAACTGCATCCCTATTCCCGCTGAAGTTCCTGAAGTACTGTCGTTGTTTATCACCTGTAAGGGATATACAATTGAATTTGTACTTCTAATCATCCTGAGTCTGTAGTCGCTGCCGTCAAAAGTTGAGTAAAGAACGTCTCCTTTATAGATGTGAATGTCATCATCAGGCTTGAACTTTATATCGTCATCAGCGTGAATCTCTAAATCTTCTGTTGCTCCACTTCCGGCGGCAATGTAAGTATTTGTGGGATCAGTATTGAAAGCAATCTTATTTTGTCCGGATAATAGTATGTTTCCTTGTGCACTTATTCCACCTAATGCTGCTATCATTCCGGTTGCGGAAATGGAACTATTTGTAACCACTGGCCCATAAAAGTTCGAAGATCCTCCGGAATTTATAGACATTCTTAAGGTCTCGGACGATCCATTGTTGACATAGACACTAAAATTACCTTTTGTGTCATCAGAAGATCCGTCGTGTGATCCTTCTACTTTGACAAGGTTGTTATTACCGTGATCCTTGAAAAGTATCTCAGACTCAGCTCCTCCGCTTGTGTGTTCATTTGTATTGTTACGGAGAATTATCTGAGCTGGGTCTCCTCCTGTTTTTGTTGCCAAGAGATAGTTGTTTGACCTTACTGCACCTGAACTATTGATATCTCCCGTAACATCTAGCTCGTATCCCGGATTGGTGTTTCCAATTCCTAGCTTACCATCGTGCGTCAATCGCATTCCTTCGATACCAACACTTGCGTCAGTATCTTGCTTAAGACGCCAGATATGGTTTCCGCTGGTAAAGAAAACATCGTACCTTATGTCTCCCGTATTGTTGTCGTAGTTTAGAGCGAAACCTTCGGTAGTGTCACCAGACTGGCCTGTCATGTAGAATTGTGGATCATTTGACACATTATTTGATGTGTCTAGACGAATGAGATTTCCGCCGGCCGTGTCTGATATGTGAAGATTTGCTGCAGGTACACTTGTCCCAAGCCCAAGCTTTCCATCTGACTTTAAGATCATTTGTTCTGTTAAAGTCCCGTTTAGAGATGTGAAAAATGACATCGAAGAGTCTTGGGTACTAGATGTAGATGTAAAAGATTGCTCTTTCGAAACCTTTATTTTTCCAGAGTCTACTGAGTTGTTCGATGTGTCGACAAGATCAAACCTTGCTGAGACTGATGCATTTGTATTTGAATTCTTGTTGTACAGCCTCAAAGGTGTGAACTCTGAAGCATTTCCTGTTGTAAAGACAGTAAATAGATTAGTCGACGGATTATAGAGAAGCCCGCCATCAGTCTTTATAGCTTGAGCTCCAGTCTGATTTGCAAAAAATGGAACATAGTGGTTAGCGGCTGTGCTTGAAGCTGCTGTTTGTATGAGGTTAGCAGTTGATCCCGCCGATGCTAAAAGATCAGTTTCTCCAACGTCGCCTGACTTAAAATACAGGCTTCCTCCTGACTTAGTGTAGAGAACTCCTACGCCGGCAGAGACTGTTGGTGTTGATGATTCAGAAGATATTGCAATTCTTCCGGCAACGTCCAGTTTTTCATCAGGAGTCGTAGTTCCTATACCGGTATTCCCGTCGGACTTTATAGTCACCCTAGTTACCGGAGACGCAGAACCAGCAGGAGTGGTTCTAAGGAGAATTCTTCCTGGCATGTCGTTTTCAGCCGGGGTGCCGTCCGCTTGAGCCCATATCTGTGCTGCGTTAGTAGCGTAGTCTGTACCATCGTATCCATGAAAAGTGATTACTCCGAGGGCATCTCCATCTTGAACTATAGCTGGTGAAGCTTTTGTCCCTCTAGCTCTTAGCATTCGAACGTTTGCACCATCGGTAGCTGTGTCATTGTTTATTTGAGTAACCCCAATCTCTGCTGCTGAAGCTGTGTCTGACATCAAGTGGAATCTGTAAGACGGGGTTTCCGTACCAATCCCTAAGTCCGCTTCTGTAAGACTCCCAATCGAAACTTTTCCTCCATCTCCCTGCAAATATAGGGTGCCTGCTGTGGTCGCGTCTGACTTGGATGCAATTTCATTTTCGTCAAAAGATAAGTGCTGCCCCGCCTTATTGCCTAAGATTAGCGCTCCACCTGCAGATGCTAAGCTCACTCTATCACCTGTCGTAGTCACGTGCAGAGAAGTACCATCAAATGTAACTCCCCCACTCGTTATGGAAGACAGATCACCTCCTGAAAGTAGATTCTTTTCTGCTTGTTCATGGGAAGCATAGTAAAGCTTACCATCATTTTTGACATATAAGACGCCTCCTTGACCGTCGGTCGGTCTAGTGGGAGGATTGGATAATTCCGAAAGCCTAATGTTCCCTTTTGCTACAAGCTCTGATCTAAAGTTTTCGTCGTCTAACCCAACTTGAAACTTATGAGGAAAAGTCACGCTTGTGACATTAGAATTAGTTGCGTTTCGATTGACAAGCTTTTCAGCTCTGTCGATCTCTGCTTTGCTGTAAGTGTTGCTCACTATGACACCTCAGTTACAACCGTAACAGAGCTATCATCCGGTAACGATGATGATCTATCTCTCCCAAACCTATACTGTGTCGGAACTGCTTCGTCCCATTCGTCAAAGTAAGGAAAACTAGAAGTTGCGTAATTAGATAGGTTCTGGCTATTTGTTTCAGTTGCTGGAATAGCTCTTTTTCTCACTGCCCTAATGTTCCCTAGTTCGTCATAGGAAGGTCTAGACATGTATACTACTTCAACAGGCCTGTCGTTTGATATAGTTGAATCCTCTGGTTTGGTTTCTGATGTAAACAACCTTTGCTCTAAGAGATCTCTAAACTGACCAAATCTATTAAATCTAACTTTCACTGTATTAGATGTGGGTAAAAAGTTGTCTAAGCCATATCTCATTCCCCTGACAACTACCGGTGCTTTAACCGGTCTAGCTCCGTGCACATCAACATCGGATGACTGCGGTGTCAATACGGTGGTAGTCTTCAGAGTGAAGGGAACTACCCCGATGCCGGTCTGAACCATTCCATTCGAAGGATCGTGCTTTTCATCAGTCTGATTTCCCGCTCTGGAATAAAAAGAAGTCTCGAAACCATAAAGAGCTTTCAGTGTATCTTTTGCGACGTTCTCGTTTAGAAGTGGAGAGAAAATTGCTGTTACTGGGTCATGGAGTATAGAGGTCCCTCCGATGACTGACAACTGAGATCCTGATGTAAGCTTTTCTGACTGCACTACTCCCCATGGCGGTGCCTGGTTGCCTTTTTCGTCTCCGGTCCTTCGACCAAAACCTGTAAGAGATCCTGTATAGTGACACGGATGTGCTGAGGTAGCGATATTGTCGCCGGCTCGTGTGGTTCGGCTAACAAATACTTGAGCCCCAAATCTATTCATGTCCGGGACCTGAACTCTTGCGATCGGGGTAGCCTCTTTGAAATCATTCGGATGGGTGACAAAATTACCAAGGGAAGTGCTAAAAGTCGCAGAATCCACTCTAAAAGTTTCTGGATTTAGAGGGTCTGTTGTTTTTGCCATTACCCCTCTTTCGTTGACCCATCTGCTCCACAAGTTTGTAATATTTTTGTCAAAACCTATAATTCCGGGTGCTTGAACGTAAGGAGTACTGTGAGGAAAAGCTCCTCTTCCTGTGCACGCAGATCCACTTGTGTTGATTACTTGACACCGCTGAAATATCGGCAGAAATGATCCACTTATAAACCCACCAACTCCGGAGTCGCCAGAAACAGGAACTTTGACATCAAAGTTCTTGAGAAACTCATAAACAGGAGGAACCAGAGAGTCATACTTGACGACCTCGCTATCGACAAGGGTTGCAAAATGTTGAAGTGATCCTGTGATTCCGGAAGTTCCTTCTGACGGCTTTGTTACAACACCTCGATTAAACACTCTATCTTTTCTCAACATGTTCCATGGAGTGCTCAACCCCTGTACAGGCCTAGCTACGTGGTGCGTGGAACTTAACTGACCGAAAGCGGGCAATAATCTTACAGACATCTCGTCTGTCCATCCCCCTCCTGCAAGGGAAATCTCAATAAGAGAATTCGTTCCTTCTCCGTGAGGACCCATAGACTTGTCATAGAGGTCTGCTTCTGCTCTAGAGAATATTCTAGGAAAAATCTGTAAGGCTGCTACGTAGTGCCCACTGTCAGGAATGAGATCTGAATTGGAGTCAGTCAAATCAAGCAAGGCAAGCGCGAAAAAGTTGTCATGGACGGCAAGAGGAGACTCAGGCTTTAAAGCGTTATCAAGTATCGCGTTGGCGTCGGCTCCTGCCTGACCAAAGGCAAGGGGCTGTAGAATAGCTTTTCTTAGCTCTTGTATTTTACTCCGGATGTTGGCAGCCGCAGAGGTCACCACTCTAACATACGTAAATCCTCCTGAACTCACAAAAGTAGTTCCAGTAGTCCCGGTCGTTTGAAAGATAAAACGCCTCACCTTTTGATATCTATGGTCTGTGACTTGTATCCACTTTCCTGTCCAGGAGTTGGCCTGGCTTGCTGCATTCCAGTCTGTGCCTTTTTCAACAACAATAGTTGCGCACATTGGCAAGAAGTCTCCGTACTTTCCAAATCCATCTCTGTTCTTTGTTCCTATGGGTTTGGACTTAACAGGAACGTATCTTTCGGCGATGATACCATCCATGTAAGCTTTGAACATGATAGTGTTTGCATATATATTGGAAACGTTGTAAGACTTTCCAATCCCGATATCAACTAGCTCAGCTCCTCTTGCAAATTTTGTCAAAGAAGGATCACCAAACATTATTTTGTCCATGTAAGTATCGCTAAGGTCTGATCTTGAATAAGCTTCAATCTGGTCCCTTACAGGAATGTCACCAATGACTTGGTGAACTGAATCTGTGTTTAAAGAATCCTTCTGATTATTATGCGTGAGCCTTTCATTCAAAACTCTAGATCCGTAGATCTTGACTCTGACCTTTCCTTGCAAAAGATCAGTCGCACCGGCTGTGGTGCTTGATTCGCTGATAAAATAAGACATAGGTGCCTGTGCCCCAATTATTATCTTGTCCGACTTTTTAAGCAAATAGGGAGAGACTTGAGAATTATGTCTGGCGATAGGAACTCTGTACTTAGTTCGAAACTGTCTTGTTGTATATGCAGGCTTATTTCCTGGCAGTGACCTGACAACTGATCTGTTAGAAGGCATCCCGGCGATGCCTGATCTTCCTAGAGAATCCCAGTTCGTGACTATGAGGTCGTAAGGGCTAGCCCCCACAGAGCTGTATGCCGAGATTGTTCCAACGTCTCCTGGAACCGGAGCTAAAGCTGGAAATCTTGTTACGTACCTTCCAGTCACTGGAATGTCTGAGTCAATCACGGTGCTAAATCTCTCTCTAATGTCGATCGACTTAGAAGAGAGGTTTTTTTGAATCTCGTTGTAATCTTCCGGAAAAGTTGCAATATTTCCCCATCCAACAATGTCTCTAATGGTGTCAACATATTGAGATTTTTCAGTTCTCGAAATTTCAAGATTAGAAATATAAATTGACTCATTGATATCACTAGAGCTGGGTTCCATAACAGCATTGGAAGTAATCACTTCTATCATTAAGTTGAATTTTCTGGCGTTGGCAGAATTACTAGCAAACTCAGTTCGAATTGGAACGTCATATATTAGAGGTATTGGAGATCCGGAAAAATGGTCCTCAATGTCAACAGAAGCAACAAGATTTCTAATCCCGTCAGATTTTCCACTCTTAACGCTGTCTAAGTAAGTCGCAAACACGTTGACGCGATTAAATCTCCGCCAATAGCCCCTCTGAAAAGCTGCGGCTCCGCCGGGGCCAAAATCACCGATATCTTGAAGAATGTCTGGTATCGAATCGCCGTTTGCGTCTTCAAATGCAACATAAGCCTGAAATCTAAGACGATAACCGTAATCTGTAGTAAGATATGAGTTCTCAGAGTAGCCCTCAGACAAAGGAATGTTTATGTGTGGTTTGTGGCTGTTTGCCGTATAGAGAGAATCAATCTGAGATACCGGATTGATCTTATCTATATTTGAAGTTGAAATATACTGCCATCTACACTGTAGCCACCGATCACCGCTGACTATTGGTGTATCCCAAACTCCGGAGTTGCCCATAACATCATAAAAAGACCACCCTCGAGATGCCGCGACGCCGGCGTTTATAGTTGCTGCTGATTCTCCATTATAAATGGTAGAATTAGGTATAAACTCAGAGGAACCCGGGTCAAAAGACGCAGGCCACGCAAGACTTTTACCATAAGGATACCAGGCTGGTATAGAAAAAGAAGAAGCATTAGTAATTCTAGAGACATTATTTACATCACCGTTTAAGTCTTCATCAATCTCCATTTGAAATGCTATTTCTGAGGCCTGATCTGTGATTTTTCCTTTTCTTTCGCACAGCATGAAAAAAGTTAAACCTTCGGGCATGAGCTCCGCAAAATCACCGAGGTAGTTCAGGTTGGTTTTAGTAACAGTACCACCCGACATTGCCAGCTGACAATCAACGACTATGTTTTCAACAAGAAAGTCGTCATCTATATAGTCAGACATGTCAAACTTTAAGCTGTCATCTCGAGAAAACTTAGGGTGAGAAGGAAAACCAAAAGTGTTAATGCAAGAACTTGGAGCACCTTCTACAAAAGCAAACCTTTCTTTTTCAGATTCAAAAGTCTCTTCGGACATTCCTAAAGATGATCTCTCAATATAAGTAGAGTTTTCTAATCGAGATATTAACATAGAATAGTTTTGGCTAAATCCTATCATAGCTCTCTCAGATATCTGATGATACAAAGCTGAGATGGCGGCCAATGGATTGGGAAACTGAGAGCTTTGTGCTCCTGGAAAACGCGTGTCACAAGGTGGGTCGTGAGTCAAGGGAGTCCACACACCTGTCTTTGAAAGATAAGCCATGGAGGGTCTAAGATTATCTCCGGCGCCATTGCCTGATCGATATATAGTGGCCGTAGTAGCTCCTGATCCGTCCAACTCTATTTCTATGCACTCTTTTGAAGAAAGTGAACCCTCAAAACCTTTACCAAGAGCAGACGTCAAAGAGGCTTCATTTTGTCTAGCTACGTACGTGTGCTCTAAGTTGACACCAGGACCTGTTTCTCCATCGAATGATTCATATAGGCCCACTTCTTTAAAAGGATTAAAAGATCCTGTGGTAGGATTAAAGATATTTTTATTTGGTCCTGATCCATGCAAAACAGGAGATCGAAACTGAATGTCTGGGGCTTTGTGGTCATTGACACCAGCCTCTTTGGCGACATCTATATTAGTATAGTTTATTCCAGCAATGATATCTGGAGTCGGGCCGCCATAGGACACAATTTCAACCTTGATAGAACTAACAGACTTTTCATCCCCCTGTATGGCTTCAACTATTTTTCCTCCTGAAGCTCCTTTCCATGTGCTGACTGTTGCTGCTCCGCCAGCCGTAGACGTGACTGATTGTGTACCCCAAGTATCAAAAGAATACTTTGAACTAGTTTTGTCCGTCAAAACGTACTCGTTCGCACCTGCTAGTGGTACGACTTTTCTAATTTTAACCTTCCCCCTTTGACCGTTTTTTGAATTGATTGCCTTTACAAACTGTTCTTCAAAATTAGAGCGATCGTTGGCAACGACAGCAACTCCTCCGATTCCGGCGGCTCCAACTGCTGTACCTGGACCATCTACAATGTCTCCCGACTTAAGAGTATCTCCCGTGTTAACATCTCCGTCTGATCTACACGAAACATATCTTTTTAAGACATTGTCTCTAGGTCTAATCTCAATATACGAATTAACTGCTGGCAGAGAAGAAAAAGTGATAGAAGCAGTAGGAGGTCCCATAGAAGTTTCATCTCTAATTGTATCGACTAGAGTAAATGACGCAGTATTTTCTGACACCTGAATCCCTTGACCTTCTCTCAAGGGAGGGACAGCTGATCTAATTTGCATGTACCCATACGTTATAGTCTCGTAGACATCACTCACAGAAATTCTTCTTCCGTGACCATTTTTGTGATTTATCGCAACTTTCAACTCCTTCAGGGTAGTCGACGATAGTGTTGATGATATGTTAACAGCAACTGCTATGGCTCCCTTTAAACCGCTGCTTGCAGTTCCAGATCCTATATCATCTCCGGTATTAATTACAGTTCCGGTGGTCATTGAAGTCTGAGAAGAATTTACTAGAGCGTAAACTCTCTTGAGACCCTGAGCATCCACTATCGTGATCGTTTTTCCCTCTTCGGTGTTAGCTAAGTTTGTGTGCGTACCCCGCGCGTATCTAATCGCTTTGGCTGGGTGCTGTATTGCTCTGGGTGGTGAGATACCAGAGATGTAACGCACTGGGTGTGGAACTGCGCTTTCTACGTAATGATCTTCAAGGTATACTTTGTTGTCAGAAGATCGTGCTTTTATCTTGAGAGACTTATCAGCTTCTATTGCTTGTGCTAAAGAGCTGGCAATTGCCCTTGCAATAGAAGCCCTTTTTTTCCTCAGTTTAAAAGGAATCTTTCTTAATTCAGTCAAAATATTTATTTTTGTATCGGCTGCGGTCAATCCTCCCTCAAAAGATTCAATGTCATCTCTGTCAGATGAAACAAAAGCATATGACTTCATCTCAATTCCATCAGCTCCTCTGATGAATATCTTGCACCTGTCTATGAGACCCCGGGCTGATTTAACGGATATGGAGATCACTTCTTTTCTGGTTGTATTGGGAGGTCTCAATTCCTTCTGGTCGTCAAAAGACGAATTTCTTATGCTTTTAGAGATGTTTCTTCTATTTTTAATAGATAGGTTTTGTGCCACATAAGAATCTGACTCTGAATTATCGTGAATGATCTGAACAATCTTCGGATTTAGAGTTGTAAAACCAGAGGCCATCCTATTGCCTCCCCCGTAGGTTGATCTATTGCCACCCGATTCGTCAACTACCAGACTCTTGACAGCGTAGTGGTCATGAGTGTTGCCGTGATAATTTTTCTGGTTCACTCTTATGTAGACACTTTGACCATCAGGTGGTGTAAAAGTCGTTGTGACTGTTCTAAACTCTGAAAAGGTAAGATCTCGAACACCGTTCCCTGCATCATGGGGTCTGACATTTCTAAACGTTGTCCATGTGTCTCCGTCCACAGAGTGTTGTAATTCCAATATGTCACCCGACGCGTTTTCAGGTGTTGACAATTCTAGGACACTGCCTCCCTGTCGAATTACTGCAGGATCGGTTGTATTGTCTCCGCAAATCGCTGTAATCGAAACAGTGATCTTTGGGTTTCCCGAGTACTTTTTATTTAAGTAAAAAAAACGATCCTGGTGAGAAGCTGCATTGCCGGCTTCAGCGCTTTGTCGACCCAACAAGATGACTTTTGTTCCTGGTTCGATATTTTGCATGGTGCCGACTTCGGCCGCAGATCCAAAATTAACAGTTCCTGGCTCTTTGTTCGGCTGGTCGATTAATTCAACGCTTTTTTGAACGACAACAGCACCTGACGAGGCTGATCCTGTGTTTTCAAAAGGATCTATGGTACTTATGTCGAAGTTTTGTGTAATAGATTTACGTTCAATCCTAGGCATTTTAGTTCCTCTTCATTCCTACAAAGACAATTGAGTCAGTCTTATACTGGCCTGTATCTCCCTGGATTCCTCTAGTGGAAATAGTATAACCCGTCTGGGGACCTTCGTGAATAGAAGACCCAGTCATGTACATTTTCTTTAGAGTATCTACGAAGTCTTTGTTATCAGACTGTTTTCCTCCAGAAAAGTTTGTCACAGTAAAGTCTCCTGATTGATTCTTAGTGACTGCTGTGTTTCCTGCAGTTCCACCAACTGCTTGAGTGAACGTAATCGTGCCTTCGTCATCATTGATGGCTGCCTGCTCTAAGATTATTTTACTGTTGGGAGTACCGGCGTTATGACCATTTGATGTATTTATCGCAGCCACTATTTGGGCGGCAGTCGCACTGTTGTTGGCTCCCAAGACAACAACAATTTTGTTTCCGACAACCATTCCTGATGAAAGGCCTCCTCCGGAGGAGATTCTATAAGACTTTGTTGTCTGGTCCGTGGACGTTATGGTGATTGTATCTAGGTTACTAAGGTTCGCACCAATTCCATAAACTAATTGAGCTGAAGCTCCGACTCCTGCATCAAAATTAAAATTTGAAGAATTAAACTTCTCTTCAACGAAAGTTTCCTTAGACTCGTCTCTAAAGGGTTTGTCAGCTGAGCTTACCCTATATCTCGCTGTAAACGTCCTGCCCTGAAGCTTGTCTGCTCCTGGCAAACCGTAGAAAGTATCAACTGTCGACTGAGCATACACACCGTAAGGCTCAGACCTCCTACTGTAAGATGTATCAATATGTCGTGGTCCGGAAGATTGACTTAAGATAGTTTCTATTGTTCCTCGTCCTGCATGCATATATCCATCCTTGACTGCCGATGAAGTAAAGTGCATGTCTCCTTCTCTATAGACTTCGTAAAAGGGGATTGAAGATTCTCTGTTGTCATTAAATCTAACATCTGTAATTCCAATACAGTTACATTCTCCACTAAACCCTCTTGTACGTGCAGGTATGGTCATCGATCCACTTCTTGTAAGCCTTCTGGATCTTCTAGTAAAATCTCTTTCTCCGTCTCTTAGGTCCGGAATTATTGACCTTAAATCAATACTTCTTTCGAAGATGTCTACTCGGGCTTCTTTGTCATAAACGTCTGTTGAATTGTAGAGCTCGTTTGGAGTCTCACCTATATAAACCCTCAGGTGTCGATCGTCAGGATCTCCTGCAATCGTTCTCACATCCTCAAGTACCTTCTGTGGAGTGTCGAAAAGAGTATCGTTAAAAGGGGTTCCGTCTTGGTGCCTGTTGAAAATTCCAAAGTCTCTTTTTTCAACTTCGTGAAGGAGGACTGAACTATAGCCGCTATGACCTCTAGTAGAGTCCAAAACTCCCTTGTAGCTTCCGGAATCTTGTGCTACATAAAAAGGAATGTTTGCGTCATCAAAAGGAGAGTCAACTGAGACTGCAGAACCTGAGTGTGCTCTTACAAAGTCTAAAGTTGAATGTATTTTCATTCTTATTGACGTGGACAGGTCTTCACCGTTTCGGATGCTCACGCCCTCTCTAAAGCCGTCAATCTCAGACCCCTCAGGAGAACTAACTTTTGAACCTTTTTTAAGATAGTTTCTAGTTCTTATGAATGATCCGTCTTTGGAGTAGTACAAAGCTTTAACAGAATCAGAGTCAATTTCTTTGTTAAAAACTATCAAATCAGAAAGAAGAATATTTCCGCCTCCACCGACATCTCCAATTGTAAAAACATTCAAAGGATTTGTTCTCATCCCGGAATAGTCATCTTCTAGTTGCTGTGCAAGATTTGAAGTCTGAACCTCACCGTTTACATAGATTTTCAATCCAGAACTTGCCATTGTAGATCCGTTGAAGATGGGCTTCCCCGAATACGAAAAAACATAATGCTTCCACTCTGAACTACTTAAGAGTGACGAAGCATGCTGGGCTTTTATTGATATTGACTCACTTAAATCTTGATTTCCGTATACTTCCAATATAGGCTGAGTGCCTAAAGCAAAAGCAACTGTATACTCTCTCCTACTAGTGTAGCCAGACGGGCTTGAATTTGCAATGATTATCTTTGAACTGGCGTCGCCGCCCACTTTTTTTGCCCAAAAAGAAATACTAAAGGGATCATCTCCGGAACTAATTGACGTATTAGCAAAACTAACTGCATTTGTACTAGTCTGAGCTATCTGACCTGTATTTCCGAACTTGATAGAACTTTTAGTTATTTTTCTAGAGGGGACGTCGCTTGATACGTGTGATCTTGCCGCATTTGAAGCGTAAATCAAAGGTATTTTGCTTCTAGCATCGACGTGATCTTCAGATCTATACGTTGCTGCATCAGTCGGCTCAATGTTTACACTCTCTAAGCTCCACCAATTTAGAACAGCATTAGACATCGTGTACGCGAACCCGTCGCCCGGTCCTGCTCTGAAGTTTATTGTTGGTCTGTATTTTATATTTTGAATAGCAAACTTGCTCATCTACAACCTCTTTATGCTTCCAGTTATGAGCTGAAGTCTTATTTCTCCCTTTAGCCCGTCTCTGTCAGATTCTCCTAAGTAGATATCGTCAAAGTAGTATCTATACTTATGCCTTTCTAGAAAGTGACTTTCAATTATAAAATTAGTTCCTAGAAAGTTTGTTTTAGAGGGAAGAAGATAATCAATAAACCCGCCGATAGATCGATCAAACCACTTGAAGAATTCAAAAAACTCCTTGTAGTTGACCTTAGCAGTCAACCTCTTGAAATAAGTCTCTCTCAAAGATGATAAGTCAGAATACTCACTAGCAAAAACCAGATTAGGCTTTCCGATGGCATCCTCAATCGAATCCATTGTTCCCAGAATATTCATGATATCTTCATTGAGTCCTTGAACTGAAGAAACTTCAACAGCGAATCTATTGTCATCTAAATTTTCCTCATAAGGATTGACATCGTACACCGGAGAAAATTGTGAATAGTGATACTTCTTAACATGATCCCTTGACTTGTATCCTCTAACTCTTACTTTGCTGCTAGTAACAGATCTATCAATGTAAGGTGAAGGTATAGAGTATTGCATAGTTTCATGATCAAAAGGGCTAACTTTAGGATCTAGACCTGTCACAGAGATTTCGTTTTTGTTGTTTGAAAAGTCAACAAATTCCAGAAAACCGTTGCCGTCTGGGACTAAATCTTCCTGATCTAAGTGAGCATCTAGTCTGAGTCTTTCAAATGAACCGGTTCGAAAGATGTTGAAGTTAAAGTTTCTATGTGGATTCTCCACTCCGACAGACCTAAAGTTCTTAATGTGCTCTTTGGTTTCAGAAAGAGTTATCTCTTTTGAGTAAAATCTGATGGGGCCTAGCTGACCCTTGAATTTGGTTACTCTTGTTTCTTCGTCAAAATTTTGATTGTGAAGAAACAGTCCCCCATTCGAAACATTAGTAATTTGACTGTCTCCAATAACAAAAAACGTTCCGCTACTGTTTAGCTCTTTAGAGCCGCTGGAAAAAAGTGAAGTTCTTTGATCTTCTCTGGCACTATAATCTGAATTGTCTTTGTAGCCGCCGATAGTCTCAACAAAACCACTAAGCTTTCCGTTGCTCACAGATCCTGCTCTTAAATAGTAAGAAGATGACACTGCTGAACCTGTAAGATCGTTTCTCGCTCTCCCGAAAGATACTTGCCACGGATCTCCATTGAAGCAATTCACACCGGTGAGCGCTAGACTAAAAAGATCTCCAGATACATTCGGTCTCATGTGAAGAACCAGAGAGTGACCGGCGTCATCTGAACCGGATCGCAAAACAAGATTGCCTATCAGGCCTCCTTTACTAGAAGGAACGGAAGATCCTGTCGTATACATTCTAACAAGACTTTGAGTTATTGGCATCTTTCGAGGTTTACCATTTATGAAGAACGGTCTGAACTTATACCACCCTTCGTATCCCCATGATCCTGATGTCAATAGACCATGTGGTAAATCTGGGCCAATCTTTTCCTTGTCTTCTTCCCGCCTGTATGAATTGTACACTGCCTCCACGGTGGTTGCATCAAGACTTGCACTCCAAAGTGCTAAGTCAGCTAGATTCACCTTACAACCCGTATTGCCTCCCCCGGGCTCATAAGCTATAAACAGATTGTTTCCTGTGTTTCTCATTTGAGAGAAATTTCCTCCAGAAACAGTGCCTCCTGTTGCCTCTAGCGAGCCATCGATGTATATTCTCATCTTTCCAGTGTTTACACCATTGTTTCCTCCGCCACCTTCATGGGTAAGTGTAATCATGTGCCATCGGCCATCAAAAAGATAATGTGAAGAAGGGGTGTCAGCAGATACCACCATTGTTTTAGAGCCGCCGGCGCTGTCAACTAAAGTATAGGTCAAGTCTCCACTAGCGTCGAATTTAACTGTGTATTCAGTAGACTTTTTAATTATCAGCTTGTCATTACCCGGATGTCCTGTGCTAAATTGAACCCACATAGACACAGAAAGAGCGCCTGATCCGAATGACAAACTATCGTTGTCGGGAATTTCTCCATACTGAGCCTGCCCATCTGGATATTCTGCGAATTCTAACTTTATCTTTGGTGATATAGACCCAGTAATAATTCCGTGACCAACAGAGACGCCGGCACCGGCTTGGTGGGCTGATGCCGTAAGAGGTGAAACAAAACCTGTAACATCCTTTAGGGTTAGACCAACATCGTGGTTAGGGTGTGACACTTTCCCACTTGATCCGGACGAATACCTAAACAGAGCTACTAAGTTGTCTGCAGACCCATACTCCTTGCCTCTCGCAACGTAGTATTCAGCTAGATTATGATGCTCTGTAATTTGAGGCGTTCCCGGTTCGCTTCTAGAAGCAATGAGAAACGGTGATTTGACTACTTGAAAATTTGTAGACATATTATTGGCGTCATAAGCAGGAGAGAAATTATTGTATGAAGACGTAAAGTTAAGAAAAGGAGTTACTTCTTTTCTCTTCAGCCGCTCTCTTCCGAGGTATATCTTTCTAGAACCTCCGTATTCTCTAAGCCTAAACAAACCATTTGGTTCTATGCCTACATTTCTCAAAAAAGTCTCAACTGAGTGAATTGTTCCTTTCGATCTCATGATTTCAGGAAGATCAGACAGGACTCTTCTCCACACCTCATTTTGAACTGAGTTTAAAGATTTTGTGATTAAGCCTTTTTCCTTCTGAGTGCTCGCAGCAAAAAGAAACTGCGATAAAGACGCATTTGAATATAAATCAGGAAGTGGGAATCCCATCCTTTCGGCTTTGTCGATCAGAAACTGATCTGGAACTGTTCCTGACTTAACAAGCGAAATAAATTCTACATCTCCTAAAGTTTGCACAAAAAGTTTCAAGTCATCAAAAAGAGATGCCCAGGTAAAAAGAAGGCTGGATATAATTTGAGGTTGTGATATTTTTCCGGAACCTGGAACACCTAAAGAAGTCCCATATGGATCTCCAACTCCACCATCAAAAGTTGAGAGTGCCTGATCTATTTGGGCTTCTTTTAAATAATGAGTAGGAACAAGACGAGTAATTACATTAGGGTTAGAGTCATCATACCGAGATGCTGTAAAAAGAAGCGACTTGTTTAAGTCGATCAAATCTACATGTGAAGGAAACAAGACAGGAGAGAGGATAGGATCCTCCTCTGCGAGTCCAGAACCTCTAAGACCTCTGCAGACCCCCTGATACCCTTCTATTCTTGCATGCAAGCTGTTTCCAGAACTATCTAGAACTACATCGCTCCCTCCATGAGAGCCAGAGGGTTCGTTGAACTTGTAGTAAAGCTTAAGATAGTCAGAGCTATACACATTAGAGTCCATACTGTAATTGATCTCGTGCTCTGTTCTGGTCTTGTGAAATATTCTAAGTTCATCCAGAGATCCTGAAAAATATTCTGAAGAAGCAAACTGAAGCTTTCCTCCCTCGATGACATCAGCTGCATGTGAAGACGCTGATCCTATCAATAGAGGAGCCCCTTTTGTGTCGATTGTATTCAGCAGCCTTTCCTCAGAAGTTTGTGTCAGCTTTCCATTTCTAAACATGGAGATCTGAGTGTCTTTTCCTGACCTAGCTACGTTTATAGAAACATGATCAAATGTTCCTTTTTCTACCTCCATAGACGAAGAAAGAGAAGATATGCCATCAGACAACAAGATTGAAAGTGATCCCGAAGGTGCTGTCCCAAAAGCATCGGATTCTTTCATGTAAACTGTCAGCCCGACGTCTCCTGCTTCATTGACTTTGTGAAGAATCGGCTTTCTTGCTGTAGCTCCTAAAACATTTTTCGGGACAAATATCTGAAAGTCTATACAGAAAGATCCCTCTTTAGGATCCACGACAGAAAGGCCTTCTTTCTTTCTAGACAAGGAAGGAAAGAGGACTCCTGATCGGTCACTTACATTTATATATTGTGACCCCAAAAAAGCCAAACTACCTATGCTGCTAGGGATTCTTTCAAAGACGTATCTTTCAAAGCCGTTGAGACCATCAATGAATTCTTGGACTTCTTCTTTTGACCCGTCAAACGGATATCTGTTAATGATCTTATCAAAAGCCATATTGACTTTTGCTCTTGCGGAGTTGAAAAATACGTGGTTTTCAAATTTAGAAAAGTCTATGTGAAGCTGCTGTGTTGACTTTACTCCAGACCCGGGAGGATCAAATCTCCAAGACCCAGTTGGATGAGAATAAGAGCTGCTTATGGCATTTAAAGTCTTCTCTTTTACAGGACTGCTATCGCTTAGAACAGACTTGATAATCGGTAGAGGGTCTCTTATGGTAGCGTCAAAAAGTCTTCTTCTAGTCACTTGATCACCCTAAATCTTGCAAATCTTCTTTGCATCATTATCTGAGCCTTTCCTTGATTTTCCCTGCAGAACTCAAACCTGCACGTCACGCCAGGCGGAGGTACTGACATTGAGAAATCAAAATAATACCCTTCTTTATCAAAACTAAGTTTTGTTGAACCCATGTTCTTTTCATAATCGATCATCACCCGGCCCGTGGTTTCATTTACCAGTCTCCAGTAAATGTCGCCTACGTAAGAAGGTTTTCTAGAGTGAGGAATCTTCACTGGGTTCTTAAAGTCTTCGTTCATATCAAAGGGGAAAACTCTTATTCTGACTTCATCTTTTTGAGAATACATAGACTTCAAGTTTGACATTGTAATTGAAGGTGTTTGAGTTCCATGACCATGCGGACCTACTGAATTATCTCGGACTTTTATTTTCGTTTTATGATAGGTAACAGTTTCATCATTGGACTTCCAGAATACATCAAATGTAATGCTTCCGGAAACTCTCGCTTCTTTTTCAACTGTCTTTGAATCTGATCCTCCTGTGAACTTATAGAAGTTTCGAGTAAACCTAAGTCTTCGGGAGCTGTCTCCCACGACATCAATGCTTCTGTTACCTAGTCCACCCGCAGTAGTTTGTGTCAAAGTCACTACACCCTTAGAGTTGTTTGCTATTGTAATTTTTGAATTAGCATTACCGGCATTGTGACCATTTGCCAAGTCTATAGCAGCAGCAAAATTATTTGCAGCATCAACGTTGCTGCTTCCTGCCATAAAAGCAACAGAACCTATTCTTTCGTCCCCTGCAATTATTGCTCCAGATCCGTCCGGATTATCTCCTACTTGTATTAAGTCTCCGTTAGCGATAGATCCATGGTCTTCTGTGATTGCAAGATAAGACTTAGAAGTCCCGTCTGTGGAAGAAAAAGTAATTTTTGTATTCAAGTCCAGTGGACCACCTAGGAAAGTAATCGTTGTAGACCCGGACTTACTGGCAACTAGAACATCACTTGAAAACAAGTCTATGTTAAAAGAAGCAGTATAATTTCCTTCTTCACCTGTACTGTCTGTTCCCTTTAGGACTTGGGAAACGTTATACGTCTTTTTTAGTTCACTTTTGGAAAGTATAAGCTTCATGCAGTTTGCACCTGCAATGTCTGACATTGTGGTAGTAGCGGGATCTCCTCCGACTGTACCTGATCTTATGTTTTTAGGCATTCCCTTTTTGTAGTTTTTTAGATACACGCTGTTGTCCGAGTCAAATTCTGCATTTTCTAAACTGTCTATTTGCGAATCATTCCAGAAAACATGAAGCTCAGGCCTAAGATCTATGTTTCTAACGTGTCTAGACCCTAGTCGCTTAATAAAATAAGTTTGTTTGTTGTTTTCTTCACTCTCTTCAAAGCTAACTCTAAATCCGTGATTTGCAATATCTGACTTTAACGTAGAAGAAACTGCGTTTGTCACGTCAAAAATAACATCTTCGTCTCCTCGAACCGCAGTAAAAGTTGATTTGAGATTGACTGTGGTTGGAGAATTAGCGGGATCAGAGTTTGGTGCACCTGAATATGGCGATCGAGCTTGAACCGCTGTCAAAGCATCCCAGTTTCCAGGTGCAGAACCTGTTGCGTTCGCCCCTTCAACATTCCACAAAACAGGTTGACTTCCTACAAAAGAAGCAGTCACAAAGTTAGCTATATCTAAGTCGTTAAATGTCGAAACAGATCTTCCGATCCCTTCATCAAAAGACTTAGAAAGGGGAAGAGCCATCAATGTAAAGTTAGAAGGTGCAGCTCTGCCTGTTGTTATGTCTCTAAGTCTAAGCTCAGCTTTAAAATTGACACTGTTTATGTCCAAGCTTTTAGACAAGTGAGAAATGATAGCATCATGATCGAACTTTATCAAGGCTCTGCTTAACTCAATCAAGTCGTCTTCGTTTCCTGCTATTGTATTTTCTCCGTATAGCTTGAAAATGTCCAAGGTACCTGCCTGTCCGACATTGGCATCTGTTGCTCTTATGGGTGCAGCTGTCTTACCGCCTGCAAAACCTTCGTCTGCCAGTGTGATAACATTGTTTGTGTCAGATGTTATCACAATTCTTTGATTGCCGGATTCTCCGGCAACTGCCTGTGTCAGGACAAGAGATCCGGCGCCGTTGTTCGCGATAATAATTTTGGAGTCAGACTCACCCAAGTTGTTTCCATTTGCGCTATTGATAGCAGTTTGCGCATTGTTTGCTGCAGTTCCTGCACTGTTACCTGCATGAATTGCTGTCATCCCTATTCTTTCGTCTCCGCCGACTATCGCTGTGTAAGTGTTGCCACCTGAAAAATTTGTAACAGTAATAACGTTTGTTGAGTCTCCTTCTTCTACTATATTAGTGTTTCCTGCAGAGCCGGCTGTGACCTGTGTAAGCGTTAGTTTTCCGGCTCCGTCATTGCTTATAGAGATTTTTGAATTAGGAGTTCCGGAGTTATGACCTGCTCCAGAGTTAATGGCAGTCTGAAGATTATTTGCACCGGATGCAGCATTTGTTCCTACTTGAAAGGCTATCATTCCAATCCTAGGGTCTCCTCCTGCTATATTTCCTTCCCCATCAGGATCATCTCCAATGGCAAGAGATTTTCCGGTCGCGACGGACCCCCCTTCTGTAGCACCTATGTAAGTCAAGGAAGTAGTATCTGTAGAGATTAACGTTATTTTTGCGTTGACAGCAACAGTCCCGCCTGAAATTCCAATTTCCCCGGATGATGATGTGTTTGGACCCTCCGGAGTGTCTCCTATTTCTATTAGGTCTCCGTTAGCTATAGATCCATGTCCATTTTGAATCACCAGATAAGTTTTTGCCAATAAGTCAGTGCTGGTTATCGTAATCTTTGTGTTGGAATCCATTCCTCCGCCAAAGTTTAAAGTAGCCACACTTCTCTTAGAAAAAGCAGGACCATTTGAAATAATTTTATTAGTTATGTAGTTATCTTTGCTAGCTGTCAGTATTAAGTACATTAGGTTGTGCTCCCAATTATGTCAAACTCAGGAAATTTAAGTTCGAATATTGATCCGGGCGGACCGACTACTAGACCGTTCTTGACAATAGAAGTCTTTTCAAACGATTCTGTGCTATAGTCTCTGTCTGCCACGACTCCAACTCTAGAAATTATCTCCAAGTTCTTTAGAGTAACCACACCAGGATTTTGAAGTATTGAATATCTCATGTCGTCTAGAACCAAGGGCTGATCTATTTGCATATTTCTTATTTCGTACATCAGGGAAAGCTCGTTTATAATCCCTTGCAAGACAGATTCCTTATTTGCATTTGGTTTTGTGACTACCTGAAACCTTATTCCAAAGTTTAAAACCCTACCGTCCAGTATTTCAATAGACTCTGAGACTAGTCTAAATTCGTTCAAGTAGTTTGCTATGTTGTTTTTCATTGTGTCAGGTGCTATTTGAAGATCTCCGGCTGCACCTCTTGTAAGAATAAAAAGCCTGGAGGATAGTGGGTTTATAGGATTTTCTCTTATCCCAGCTCGAAAGACTCTTCCAAATTCTCCAGGAAGCGTGTAAAGCCTAGCTAAAACGTCCTGCTTAGTGACAATTCTACCTTGAAACTGAGATGCTACAGCTATTGACGCCCTCATTTCATCGATTGTGGGCTCAACATCACCACCCCTAGCTGGAAGAGTATTTACTACCTCCATAGAGCTTCTAACATTAGTTTTTTCATTCTCAGTAGCATCCTGATGAAATACTGTGACAATCGCTCCTACTTCAGTAATAGATCTTGCGCCTACATTATGACTTAACCCTCCACCAAATCTATATCTAACTGTAATTGTCGTGTTTTTTGGGGAAACTCCAAGAGTTTTAGTGTTGAGTATTGAAGAAGGATCTATAGCGAACCTCTTAATAGACTTTCTGCCGTAGAGAGGCAAAGATATCTTTGAAGGATCAGGAACGATGTCGTTATCTAATGTGTTTGCGTCTCCGGAGCCGAATCTAATAGACGTAAAACCAGAGTCAGGATCTCGATTTTTCGTAAATCTTCTAGGTGCTGGTCGGACTTCTAAATTTTTAGAGACTTCATCTTTGTCAGATTTGACGTTTGTTACGGGAACAAAGACAGTATCTTGAGAAAGAGTCTCTACTTCATAGTAAGGTTTTCCTTCTAGGTCATGTACCTCTACTATCTCAGTCACGTCTGGGTTTGTAAGAGTCAATTCTCTAAAAGGTACATGAACTGAACTTATGTCAAACTCTTCAGTTGTTTCTTGACCTGATACAAAAAATTCTTCTCTGGAGACTCTGAACTGTACAGGGTTTGAATTTCCATCAACACTTACGACTGAGACTTCACCTTTCATGTTTCCCAACGTGTCTTTTTCAGCAAAGTCTACATCAGAAGTCAAATTAAAAATTATTCCTCCCGGAGATGTAACGGTCGTCCCGGTTTTGAAAATCGGAAGCTGAGTTGCTTTTGGCACATAATCACCATTTCCGTCTTTTTCTGAGTCGACCGTGATAGAGATTTTACACTTAGCAGAAGCAGGACTGGGTCCTGGTACTTCTAGGCCGGCGTTCACCATGTGCCTAACTACATTTCTTCTTTCGACAGCACGAACAGGATCTAGCTCTCTATACTGGTGGTCTAGATAATACGACATAGTATCACCGACATAAGCAGCCATATCTAACAATAGACCGCCAACAGAAGATTCTGAAAAGTCTTGGATGTTATCAGCAAAATAAACTCTTGCATAGTCCAAAAGTTGGACTCTAAAACCATCGAAATCTTTTGCTAGAAAAGATCTCTCTCTAGACTTTTTAACTTTATCTCTTATGTCGTTTGCCATTTAAAATCCTGTCTTATCCATCAAAGTTCAAATATACTTCTAGGCCCTGTAGATGCTCTTTGTCTGGATCTAGGGCTGGTACAAAGAAAGTGAGTGTTATAACTGAAACGGGACTTCCCCCAATAGGGGAAGTATTGACTTCAAATCCTTCCAAAGAAACAAAAGGCATATACTTCGTAACAGTTTGAGATATCAAAGCCATGGCTGTCGCATCTCCATCTTCACTTCCTAGTTCATTGACTACAGAGATCAAGTTGGCTCCAAAGTCATAGTGGGCTAGGCGCTCTCCGTGATTAGTTAGTATTAAATTTCTCAAATTATCTCTAATAGCAAGAAATTGATCATTGTGCATCTCCAGCAGGTCACCATAGTTTTCCGATAAACGAAGTGGTGTCTTTATGCTTATGGGTCTTCCTCGTTCGGATTGGGCCTCTCTTCTTTCCTCTATTTTTTCTAATAATTCTCGAGGATCACCGACAGACTGAAAATTGTATTTTAAGGTACTACCCATTAGATACACTCCTACTACACTGGATTAAATATATTTGTCCTGGAGTAATCTGTGAAGGTAATGTGCGCTATTTGAAAGGTGAGGTGTATGGAGGTGTAGGTGGAGTTTGAACAAAAGCTGCTTTTGCATATGGGCCGGCAGCTGTAAATACTGTAGCTGTTGTTGCGGTGTGTATTTGGTTTGCCAGCTCTTTAGCAACTTCTTCATGGCTGAGGCCATCTTTTCCTTTATTGAAGGCAGCATCTATATTTGGAGGTGTCGCACACACTGAGGCACCAGCAGCTGCATAACCATTTGCATCAGACACAGCTGCCATTGTTGCCATGTCTGCAACGAATTTTACTCCGCATGTAGTAAAGTCTCCTGATTTTCCCGTCATAACTGATATTAAGTCCACCTTAAACTGTGCAGCAAGTAGTGGAGCAGAAGGTTCTGCTTTTGGAGCAGGACCCGTTGGGTCTGGCGTGGGAGTTGGAGCTGTAGGCTGTATTCCTGGTGCAGGAAACGCATTAAGTTCTATATCAGCAAGATATTCGTCAACATATTCAGATATCTTGGTGGCACAATCAGTCTCATCAGCAGCTTTAGGATCTTTGTTCAGGTCTAAAAGATCTCTTATTTTTCTCTCTAGAGCGTCTTTATCCAGAGCCATTATTTGGTCTTTGCAATCTTGCTTAACATTAGCTTTAAATCGCTGATATCGTCAACAGTGTTTGTAAATGCTCCGGGCGCAACTTCGGATCCTCCCGGGACTCGCTTTCCCGATGGTCCTGTTCCTGTTGGGTGTATGTGGTTGTCCAACACATTGATAATTGCAGAAAGTATCCCATGCAACTGGTTTCCCATCACAACAGGCTCATGTGAATCTATTCCTAGGGAAATTTGTGTTCCTTCTCCGTTGTCTTTTTCATTTCCGGACCCAATCACTATTCTTGGCCCGTCTATGTATATGGTTCCGTCGGCGCCTAGTGCTATGACTGCTCTTCCGTTTCCGGCTTCTGACGCATGCTCAATAGTGAATTTTTGGTTTTCAGCTGATATATCTTGTGTCTGATCACCGAACTTACTTTCAGAAGCATACTCCTTGTCTTCTCTTTGTGAAGGATCCAGAGTGCCTAGGCTATCTATTCTTCCCTCTTTGATCAATATGATTGATCCCTGTTCTCCGTCTATGAAGACCTCTTTAGAGTCGTCATCATTTTTTTTTCGAACGTGAATGGACCTAGAGTCTTTGTCAAACGATGATGCTACTATTCTTATGTTTTTTGACCTTGCAGCAATGCAGGAACCCTGGCTGTCTTTGGCGATCGGAAATACTGATTCATACGACTTCTTAGACTTAAAAACTTCTGGGGAAGATCCCTTGTCAGATCCGTTTAGTTCTTCACTGCTTACCGATTTATTAAACATGTTGTTTGCAAATAATTCTGGTATTCCAAAAAGATCGTCGACATCTTCTTCACGTCCTAGATAAATTCTAGACGCGTCGTGCAGAATATCTGGATCACCTTCGTTAATATTGTAAAGTCTAGGGTGTGTTATGCTTTCTTCGGTTATGTCTAGAAATGTTGGGTTCTTTTTTACTTCTAAGTGTCCGTCTTCATTTCTAACCGTCAGAGGTTCTCCGTTTTTTCCCATCGAAACAACTTCAGACCCCTCTTCTACTTCTATGTTCTTTAAGTTATTAGATCTCCCGACTACGATGTCGATAGCTCCTGTCATCACGTCGGGATCAAAAAATGCCCTAGAAGCTTGAGTTTCATCCTGGCTAAATTCTGGGTTTAATATTTCATCGAGACCTCTCATGTCAGAGTAAGAAGTGCCCATTGTTATAGAAGTATTATGAGACCCCTGTATTACTAGGTCTCCCGGATGTTTTGTAAGCCTAGGAACCGGCTCTTCGACATGATCTCTCGCATCATAGGCAGTCAGCTTATTGTCTTCAGAAAATATCCTGTCTCCTCTAAACGCAGGCTGATACTCTCTCATTTGCTTCTTTGTCTGTTCTTCTCCTCTTGACTCCTTGCTGAAACTTATGTTTAGAACATTCATTTGCCTCTCATAGTGTGTAAAAGAAACATCTTCACTAATTAGAGATCCGTGCACTCTGGACATCCAGTAAAAAGGGCCTGACCCTATGTTTTCTTCGTTGTCAAAAGACTTCTCTGACATCACCCATACAAATTCACCTGCTTTTATCGGAAGTACTAAGTGTGAAGAAAAGAAAGGGTAGCATATTATTTTCTCGTCTATGCTAGAAACTTGATGAGAAGTTCCAATCGGGGTAGCTACTATTGAATTTCTGGGCATGTCTGATATCAACTTCCCAATGTCTACTTCTGATTCTTGGTCTCCCTTTTCGTCAGTTCTTCTGTCTGGTATATTATCAGGTGCAGATAAATCTAACTTTATTTCGGTCATCTCTTCGTCTGTGATATCTCCCGGATGTGGTATGACTCTATCAACTAAGCACTTTAATATCTGCATCTTTACTCATCCATGATTTGATCAAAAAGATCATCCGGATTTATCTTTGAAGACTTGTCCTCGGCCTTATGTATAAGCTCCGCCAGTCTTAAAATTTGCTCATTTGACTTGCACATCCGCTCTAAGTACTTAGACATCGTAGATCCGACCACTTCGTGAGTGAGAGGATTTGATCCGTTCATTCTTTGCCAAGAATCTGTAAACAACATGTCTGCCATGTTTCTGTCATTAACTGCATTGTCATAAATCTCTTTCCAGAGAATTTTCTTTTTGTCGTCTATTTCTTCTAAGTTATCTAGAAGTTCTTTGAAAGCTTCTACTTTTTTAGACACAGACTTTACTCTGTCTAGACTATCCGTGAGAGTTTTTTCTTTTTTAGTCATTAGAATATATCAAACCTCTCCTTGTCCTTCGTGATTTTCTTGTACTGCTTTCTCAAGGAAGACATCGCGACGGAAAGTTTTTTAGGCTCTAGTCCCGATATGTCTCTTACATATATCAAGACTGCTCTTTTATTTAAAAAGTCTAATGTGTCAACTGATTCAAAGACTTTTGTTATGGCTTTGAGACAAACTTTTTCTGTTTCATTATGGGTGCACTGTTTGAGGGTTTCGAGAACCCTAAAGATTTCACCTTTTCTTTGTCTCTCCATTATGAGCTCATCTGGAGGAGGGACGACATCATGATTAGCGTAAGATGTTTTTTGAGCAGCAGAAAAATCATTCATGTCAGAAGTTGATATATGACGAGACACCCTCTTTTTTTGTTGTCTAGTTTTTATTATCAGCCAGTTTTTTCCACATACGTTAAAATAAGAGAAAGCTTTGGTGCCTCTTTCAGGAGACCACTTGTGTATAGACTCATAAAGAAAGGAAACACAGTCTGCCTTCAAAGAATCAAAAGTATCGTAAGGAGCATTAAAGTTGTAGACGTGAATTAAGTTTTCGACAAGTTTCTCAAAAGCATTTTTTATCTCTTTTTCGTATATAGTCTGCTTTTCCTTGATGCAGTCAGAATTTTGATACTTTACTATTGATTCTTGAGTTTCGGCGGTGAAATAAGGTCGACTTTTGGTCCCCTTTTTTCTTCTTCTTATTTTTCTTTTAATTTTTGTCAATTTTTTTCGTCTCTTCTTCTGAAGCATGACGAACTAACGCGTGAGACACCTCGAGAACGGCGTTTCGAGTTTCCCTGACGGCGTTGACAATCTCCTTAACTTGAGGACTATCGCTGGCAAGAGGTATTTCTAAAATGTATGTCATCTTATCGTACTGTTCGTCTATTATATCTAAAGATTCTTCTATTTGATCTTGAATACGCAACAATATAATGCCGAACTTAATTGCGTAAAAACCAAAAAATACCATCAGTATTATGGAGACGCAAAGAGCAGCTATAGTGACTGTAGGGTCCATTGCTTTCTTTTTTCCTTGTTTTCTTTCCAGTCTTCGACTAGATTTTTCAAAGAGTCATGCCACAAGTCTATAGTTTTTTGATAACCAAATTCTTCACGGACATATTTTTTGGCCTTTCTTCCCAGAGAATTTCTTTCTTCTTTCGACATGTCATACATTGTCAATAAAGCATCAGCAATAGTGTCGGTTGACACATAGTCTTCAAATATATAAGGAACATGTTGTGAACCTACGATTGACTGGAATTCTACGTCTAGCCCGATTCCGTTTTCTGTTCCGTCGCGGTGGTCAACAACCTGTCGAGTCAGACCTCCAGTCTTTACAGCAATAATGGGATTAGCACACTGCATTGATTCTAAAGTTGACAAACCAAAACCTTCAGCATAGCTAATTTGTATACAACAGTCTACGCCGTTGTGAATTTCGTTCATTTTTGCAAAGTCAACTCGGTCTGGTGAAAGTATTACAGAATCAACCACGTCCATCAGCTTTATGTTTTCGTAAAGGTTTGGTCCTTCTGGGTCGTTTGGATCCGTGTGCATAAAAAGAAAAGCATCATTCTTAAAATTAGAACCTTCTCTTTCCTTGACTTTCTTGATAAATTTACTCCATGCCCAAATCATGTCTCCGGGCCGTTTTCTCTTCGCATTTCTATTAACCCAAAGTGATATAAAAGCATCTTCATATCCCGGGCCTATCATTCCATTTCTAGCTGATACTTTTTCTGATTCTGACATTTCATAAAAAACTTCATCAGGTAATGCGTGAGGAATGAATCCTGCTTTATCCGGAAACATTTCTTTGACAATATTGTATGTCAAATAGCTGTGACAATTGACGAGATCTGTAGAGTCGTACAATACTTTATTGTATTCAGGGCTTGGGTAGTTGTCCCACACATGCCAGTAGGCAATTGGACAAACTTGATGTATTTCGTCTTCCATCTCCCAAAGCCAAGTAAAAAACCTAGGATCCGTAAAAATAAAAATAAGATCAGGCTTCTCGGTAACAAGGATTTGTCTTATCATTTCTGGATTTCCAAAACCATCTACGGGCTTGATATAGAAATCATCTGTGACTTTTACAACATCATAGTTTTCATGTGATATGGCTGCACCTAACTGTCTAACAGTCCACTCATTCTTTTTTAAAAGACCGTTCACTAAAAAACGACTTTGACATCCTACACCTGATGTGCTCAGGGCGTGGTCTGACAACATTAATATTTTTTTCTTTTCTGTCATTCTCAACTCGGGCAATATTCTGTATTTTTAAAGTCACAAAAAGTACATGAATTTCTATTCTTCAAAAACATACCTTTCTTTACAGACTTTATCATGGACCTCGTAGTTTTTTGAGCCTTTTCAATCATCTTTGGTCCAGCACTAACATTCACTAGAGAACATATGTTTCCTTTCTTTCCGCCCCTCTTGAGCAAAACAAAACCGCATCCTATGTCTCTCATGTTAATATTATGTTTAGTCCCCCAGAAGTGTTTGTATAGGATCAGCTGAGCCTGCATATTGAAATCTTGCTTTTTATCTCGAGACCACCCTCGAGGTGAAGCAGTCTTCCAGTCTAAGATCCAATACTTCCATGTTCCGTTTTTTCTGGGCTGTTTTATTATTACGTCTATGAAACCTTTAAATTTGACATCAACTCCAGGAATTTCTTCATAGAGCTGTTCTTCAGCTATTACCGGCTTCCATCCTGGAAATTCTTTGTCAAGATAATCGGGAATCTCATCCCACATGTTGTTTGCCCAGTCAACCCACTCTTCAACTGGGTGGTACTTGTACCACCCTGGCTGTTTCTCTACCCATTCTTTTTTGTCGAAACCATTTTTCAGCCAGGCTTCTCTAATTTCATTTATTAGTTTCTCTCTGGGGACTGATCCCTCATTTAAGAAAGACTCAGCCCCTTCATGAACTGCTGTTCCAAAGTCTAAAAAGGGTGAGGGTTGAAAAGTATCTATTTTGTCAATGTATGCCAGCTTATGCCTAAATGGGCACTCTTTCCAGGACTTCCATTCAGAAAATGATATGTGAGGTTTACCGGTAGGAAAATTAACTTTCATGTTTAATAATACAACAGATCATTACTTTTTTTAAGAAAAATTTTCAATTCAGGTCTTTGATGTATTCTTCTAAAGAAACAGAAGGGCTCCACCCAAGAATTTCATTTGCGTCTTTTATGTCAGCCAATGTCGTCCAAGCTTCACCAGGCCTTTCGGGTATGTATTCTATGTTGGATGAAAACATTTTAGCTAGTTCATTTATGGAGTAGTTTTTTCCGGTCCCTAGTTGATATACATGAGAGTCACCTTCGTCCCTTTCCATCGCAATCAGACCTAGAACTATATCTTCTACATGTGTAAAGTCTCTTCTCTGCTCTCCATTTCCCGTCACTGTTAGGGGCTGATTATTTCTTTTTTGCTCTTCAAAGACTCCTACTACTGTAGCATAGGGGCCGGTAGTGGGCTGCCTTTTTCCATACACGTTAAAAAATCTTGCTATTGAAGTTTTGACACCGAAAACCTTTGTAAACATTTCACATGTTTGCTCACCAGTAAATTTTGCAAAAGCATATGGGTTAAGCATCGGACCGCCGAAAGCTGAAGAAGATCCTGCGTAAATAATTCTAGAATTGCACCTTCTAGCCAGGTCACAAACTTCTGCAGTTCCCATGATATCGATTGACATGTACTTCATGGGGTCTTTAAAAGAAGGTTGAATTCTAGCTAAAGCTGCCAGGTGATAAATGACATCAAACTCTAAGCTTTTATAAAATACGTTCGAGAGATTTCGGATATCATCAATGATATAATCAGCTTCGTCTCTCATGTAGTTTTTACTAGAAGACTCAGAGCATAAGTTGTCTATAACAGTAACCTTATTGTTTTTGTCTTTTAATAGCTCGTCAACTAGATGAGATCCGACAAATCCTAAACCACCTGTAACTAGTATTTTCTTAGTCATCGCTGACTGCTCTTCCCTTCATTTTCTTCCAGTCTTCTACGGTTCTGTAAGCTTCGTTTTCCCTTTCGACACTTTGCAAAAATCTAACTCTTGTATCATTACTCTTACCTAAGTAAGTCATTGCTGCTACGTCTTTAGGAAAACAGTGGCCGCCATAACCTCGGTCGCCATCAGGTCCGGGAACTGCCAAATGACTCTTGCCAATTCTTTTATCTAGAAGAGCATATTCACTTACTTTGTCGTAATCAATGTCTAAGTTTTCGCATATGTCGTACATCTGATTTGCAAACGTAACCTTTGTGGCTAGAAAGCAGTTGGTGTAATATTTTACCATCTCAGCTGTTTGAGTCTTTGTTACAACAATCGGTATGTTGGGAAAAGGTTTTCGGAACATTTGTTTGACTTTTTTTGCTCCTTCGCCTCCAATGATAATCCTGCTCTGATTCTTAAAATCATCAAAAGAATTAGCTTCTGTTAAAAACTCAGGACTAAAGCAAACTTTTAAACTAGTTTTGCTAGAGATAGAATCTGTTGTTCCGGGAGGAACCGTAGACTTTACGACTAGAACAGGAGTTTTTCCTGAAACTTTACATTGCTCACTTATTTCATTTACAGCGCCTTGTAAAATTCTAGTGTCACACTCACCTGATTTTCTCATGGGAGTTGGCACACAGACGAATATTATTTCACATTCTGTACATACTTCTTTATGAGAAGAATTACACTTACTGGTGTCTGTGTCGTAAGTTAAAACTTCGTAAAAACCTTTCAGGCCTTCTCTTATAGCAGATCCTACAAATCCTTGCCCTATAATTCCTACCTTCATCCTATGATTTTCTCCACAACTTCATCAATTTTTTGTTCTATGGCTTTTTGAGAAAATTCTTTTCGTATGACTTTTCTTAAGTCTTTTGCCCATCCCAAAGGAACGTCATGACTACCTCTAAGCTTTTTCAGCTTTTTCTTAAAGTCAGACTCATGTACTTGAGCCCACTTTGACCCTTTCATAAAAATGTTGTTGTCTGACATGTCATCAGGGATTGACTCCAGTGTGTAGTCTAGAGATATAAATCTTCCCTTCTTAAGAAAGTCCAGGTGTCCGGACCAGTTTGTGGCAACTACCGGGAGACCTGACGCAGCTGCCTCTAATAGAGGCAAACCATAACCTTCTCCTCTAGTTGCTGAAACTATTGCTTTGATTTTAGGGTGAACATACAGGCCTGCCACTTCTTTGTTCTTTAGATTTCCGTGCAAGAGATGAATTCTTGGAAAATTTCCCTTTCGAACAGTCTTTATAAGTTGACTCAAGGTTCTATGAGTTACCATCCTGTCTATCTTTGTGTTTTTTCCTGAATTTGTTTTTATTACTATTCCAACATTTTTGTCACCTTCAAATGTTTCACATAGCCACTTTACTGTATAGAAAAGATTCTTTCTGTCATTTTCAGAATTTGTTCCTGTGACTTGTCCATAGACCAAGAAGTTGAAGTCTGTGTCCAATTCTAAATCCAGAGGATTAACTTCTTCTTCAAACTCTTCAGGAAAGGCCTCGTTTACAACCACAAGATTTGTTTTTACAGTTCCGGACTTTTCAATCACACTCTTTGTAAAACTAGAAGGAACGATTACAGCATCCATTTGATTGCATCGATCTACCCACATACCATTGCAAAAGTCAGTCTCTACGGCGGCTGTAACACCGATATTTTTTTTCGCAATTCCCGGGTTCCATTCGTTAGGAAGCTGAATCTGAATACTTAGGTCAGCGTTGTCATGAGGTGCTGTTCTTTTAGTAACAAAGTCTACAACAGGATCAGAAGTGTCTAAGAGCCAGGGGGTCATCCCCCAAGGCGTGACAGAAAAAGACAAATCCCAATCTTTTTTTCTCATTGCGTACTTTACAAATTGCCTGGCATGAACGCCGTACCCAGACTGAGTTAGAACCGGTCCTCTTATCGTAACTTTTTTCATTTATTCTGAATCCTTCTTTAGCACTTTACCTACTTCCGGAAAGTAAAGGCAATCAATGTCTGTCCCTAAAAAACAATTTATTGCGTGAACGGGAGTTTCACATATGGGCTCTCTATCATTAAAACTCGTATTGAGCAATATTGGAACACCTGTTTTAGACTTCCATGTCTTTAGAAATCTATAGTACCAAGGATTGTGGTTTTCGTTTATCGTTTGAAGTCTTGCTGAACCATCAAAATGAACTATGGCAGGAACTTTTTCTTTCTTATCCTCTTTGATTGGCAAGACAAACTGCATGTAAGGACTTTCTATAAAATCATCGAACCATTCTTTCCCGTCTTCTTCTAGGACAGAAGGTGCAAAAGGCCTGTACCATTGTCGATGTTTTACTTTCTTATTAATGTCATCTTTCATTCTAGAACTTCTAGGGTCAGCCAGTATGCTTCTATTACCCAAAGCTCTTCTACCAGACTCTGACTTTCCATTAAAAACAGCAACTATCTTTTGGTCAGCTAGCATGTCTACGACTTCTTCATCTGTTCCTGTTTCGACTTGGACGTGTGGATTCTTTTCTACCGCTGCCTGAATCGATTCATTTACAAAGTCTTTCTTCCACACCTCCCCTAAATAAGAAGGAAAGTTTGTGTCCCATTTGACTCGAGGTTTTCTTTGTATTCCGTGTGTCACAATTTGGGCTGCACCAATCGCTAATCCGGCATCGTAAGGAACAGGAGGAATGTAAATGCTACTAAAAGCTCCAGGCATCCATTTGTTTATCTTTCCCATAGCTACAGAATTTAGTGTAACTCCTCCGGACAAACAAAGATTTGTGGTTTCACTCCCTGCTGATTGATGTGCAAACTTCAGTATTGACTCAATCAAGCTTTCAGTGGCCAACTGAAGACTTGCGGCTAGATTATAAGTCTCTTGATCAGAAGACTGGGCTATTTGAAACCATCTGTCTAGGTATGGATGGACAGGATCTTTGCCTGGAATTCTAGCCCCTTTTGGTTGATTAGGTGGTTTAAATCCGGCTGACATCTTGTCAACTGTAAGCATTTTTAGAAAGTCATCGTAATACTTTGAAGGATCTCCTAGTGCTGCCATTGCCATCACTGTTCCTTCCTGACCTCCTCTAGGCCACCCATTTTGAAGACCAAAGACGTACCTGGTAATTCTAGACCAAACTCCGCCGATATTGACTTCTGAAGGTGTGAATATCTTAAGTGGGTAAAGCTGATTTCCGGAACCTCTCCAGACTGTACAGCAAGTCTCTCCTCCTGCCTCATTTTCAGATCCTCCCCCGTCCATTGTCAGAACTATGGAATCTTCAAAGTTGGAAGAATAAAATGCATTAGCAGCGTGACAGTAATGGTGAGAAAAGAAGTGTATGTCTCCACCTAGTGACTTAACATGACTCTCCAAATTAGCAAAAGATTCTTTGTAAGACTTTATTTTTTTGACTGGATATGGAATGCCAAAGGTTCCACACCGATCATAAAGATCTTTTGATCTATGAATCATGAATTCAACTACATCTCCATTGGGAGACTTTTCTCTGTTGTATCTCTCTAGTTCTGCATGAATCAAAGGCGTGCCTTTTTCGTCTAAAATGCAGTATGCACAGTCATGGCCGGCCCACAAACCTCCTACTAAATTATTACTCACTTTCCATCCAATCTTTCAAGTAGTCCTCTGGAATATTATTTACTTGTCTTTTTTTTTCCATTTCAGGATTTATGTAAGACCAGTCTTCCGGGTTACAGTCCTCAACCCTTATGGGGCTTTTTTTCCAGTCTCCGTTTCTGTCTAGATATATACCGAATCCTTCCCCAATTGCAACTTTCTCTATTTCTAAAGGAAAGTCTCGAACATGAAGTCCATACTTTTCTTGAAGCTCTTCTATAGATCTAAACTTGTAATATGTTCCGGAATCACCTTTTCCTTCTACATATTTTCCATACACCTTTTCGCCTCTGATTCTTGCATTGGTTCCTCTAGGGTCGGTCGTTATCATGACGGTTGCAGGAAAACAAGACTGATACTGGCTCCAATCTACTTTGTTTTCAACACAGTAACTAATCACTCTTTTGAGCATTTTTGTCTCTGAATCATCTGTTCCTTCATGATTCTTGTTTTCTTCTGACCATGGACCTAGCTTTTCTAAAACCTCTCTTCTGTAAAAAGAGTTGCCACTTGTAGCTATTGGAGGCCTGGAAGTGTTCTTCCAAAATTTCATTTCTTCATAGAATACAGGTCTCTCTAGAGTGTTGCCTGCTATAGTCTTTCTTCTTTGAGAGTCAAGCATCAAAGATCCTAAGTCTTCTTTTTCAGCAACTATTTTCAAAAAAGGTTTAATCCACCCGGGGGACAATACAAACTGAAGATCTCCACTAAGTGGACAAATGACGTCTCCGGTAGACTCTTTTACTATAGTGTTTAGTGCCCGAGCGAACTCGTTAATAGGATCTCTTTTGGTAGTTTGAATTACATTCACTCCTCGAGAAGCAAGGATTTTTAAGTAATCTTCTGTTCCCGGTTCAATGCTGGCGTTGTCAACTACAATTATTTCTTTATTGTCATAATCTGAAGTTGAAATAAAAATGGATTCTACACACGCCCTTAGATAGTGAAGTCTATTACAATTAACAATGCCAAAAGTTACTTTCACAGATACCTACCTTAATATTTAAAACCTCTAAAAAATATAGACGCTAGCAGGAATTGTATTAGGCTATATTGTCAAAAGTTTTTTCTTGATTGATAACGCAATTCTTTGACCCGACTTTCCGTCCCAAAGTGGCGGTATTTTACCTTTCTTGTAGGCTCCACTCTTTATGTCTTCTAAAATTTTTATCATTTCGTTTTTTGTAGAAAATAGTGTATTTGTACCTACGTCTACCGTTGAAGGTCTTTCAGTGTTCTCTCTGTAGGTCAAGCATGGAACTCTCATAAAAGTAGTCTCTTCTTGTATTCCTCCGGAGTCTGTAATCACGCAATTGCTGAATCTGACTAGTTTGATGAATTCTTTGTAGCTCATGGGGTCTATTATTTTGAGACTCTTTATTCTTTTTGCTTTTGTTAATAGTCTAAATTTCTTAAGAGCGCTCAATGATCTTGGATGTATTGGCCAAAAAGTTTCTTCCTTTAGCTCAGATAGAATATCCAGGACCTTCAGTAAAGATTCTTTGGAGTCAACATTAGAAGGTCTGTGAAAGGTAACTACATAGTAAGGTGAAGTATCTTTGTGTTCTATTTTTTCTAACTCTTTTGACAAAGAGTCTATCATTGTATTACCAACAAAGAAAACAGAGTCAGACTTGCCTTCTGTTTTTAAATTTTCAACCCCAGACGATTCTGTAACGAAATGAATGTCAGTTATAGCATCAACCATAATTCTATTGACTTCTTCAGGCATCTTTTTATCACCACTTCTAAGACCTGATTCAACATGAGCTAAAAGCTTGCCGGATTTCTTAGTTGCAATAGAAGCCAAAAGTGTAGTGTTGATATCTCCGTACACACAAACCAATTTTGGGTCTAGTGAGATAATACTTTTCTCAATATCTTCTATGACTTCTTTAAAATTAGATCCAAATGAGGTTAAAACAATGTCAGGAGGAGGAATCTCTAAGTCTCTAAAAAAACTATCAGACATATTACTGTCATAATGCTGGCCACTATGAAGTATTGCCTGTTTGGTTCTTAGGTTTTTCAATTCAGAAAAAACAGGCCCCATCTTAGCAAAATTTGGTCTTGCTCCGACAACATGAAGGACATCACAAGTCATAATGCTTCTTCATCCATTCAACGGTTTTCTTGACGCCTTCTTCTAGAGAAACTGTCTCTTTCATACCTAAGTCGTTTCTAGCTTTTTGAGCATCAACTTTTTTATGAGTAGTAGTCAGTATTTCTTTGTGATGTTTGAAAGTCACCAAGGAAGGATCAGCACCTGTATGCTTCAAAATCAAATTAGCTAATTCTTCAATAGTGTGTTCAGTTTGACTAGCAATGTTGTAAGATTCTTGATTTTTAAAATTAGAAGATATGTTTGAAAGAGCTTCGACGCAATCTTCTATGTAAGTACTAGTCCTAGAATGCCCCTTAAAAACAGTTATTGGTTGTCCGGTCAAAAGCTTATACGTAAATACACAGTTGACGCTTCTAAACGGGTGAAACCATTCTCCTGGTCCGTAAGTGTTGAAAAGTCTAACTCTCACAGTTTCAGTACCAAACATTTCATGAGAGTTTTTAATTTGCATTTCATTTACCCACTTAGAAATTGCGTAATCATTCATTTGAGGTATAGCAACTTCATCCATGACATCTTCGTACATCACCCCCTCATAGTCACCGTAAACTTCTGAAGAAGAGCAGTGGACCATCTTAAAGCCATTCTTTTCTTGAAGGCGTATCATGTTTTTCATTCCGATAGCGTTTGACTTCCATACTTTTTCATAGAAGTTTTCACCGTTCCACCTCCCAAACTCAGCTGCACAATTGTAGACAAAATCAGGCTTGACATGCTCGACAACGTCTGATATTTGTCTAAATTCAGCGATGTCTGATCTAAAATAGTTTTCTTTCGGGTGTTTTCCTAGACCGTGTCCGTAATTTTCATCTGCGTGATACAGGTCTACACCGAAAACATCGTGACCCTTTTTTTCCAGAGAGTTTCGAAGCTTTGTTCCAACTACACCTTTTACACCGGTTACTAAAATTTTCACGTTTTTTTCTCTTTCTTTTTTCTGCTTTTTCGTATTCTTCAGCTATTGCAGAAACTGCTAATTCTGCTGCAATTCTTCTAGCTGCCGCAGAATGCCAATTTGTATTTCTAGCCATTTTTGTAGAAAAATATAATTCAACTTTCTCTACTAGTTTTTCTTTAATTTTTTTCATGAATTTTTTTCATGAAATCATCAAAGGGAGAAAATCCTTGTGGCATCAAATATTTCTCAACAGAGTTTTTACAATACTCAGTGTCAGGTTTTGCTAGCAAGGATTCACCAGGAGTAAATATAGACTTTCTGTTTAAAATCATAGAAGCAGCACCTACGTCTGTAGATATGATAGGCGTCTTTGTTTCTGCACACTCAAATATTGCTTGAGGGCCTCCTTCATATCTAGCAGCTACAATATAAAGATCTAAGATGGAATAGAAATCATTGATTGTACTTAGTTCTGGAAGCTCGAAATAGTGGTAATTTATCTTTGCGTCATCTAGTCTCTTCATCACATATTGACGTCGCCATCCTGCCAAAAGAACCTCAACCTCAGTCATTCCTTTGTCTGAGCGGCTGTTTCTTCTTTCTATGACAGCGTCGCAAAAAAGATCGGGGCCTTTTTCTAGTTTGGGAGAGATTAAGTCATGGCCTTCGGTGTCTCTTTGAAAAGATCCTATTAAGTAGCAATCATCTTTTATTCCGTACTTTTTTCTTAGTTCTTTTTTTTGATCTCTCTTTTCAGACCAGACACTTCCGTTCACCCAGAATGGATTACAAAAAATAGGCTTTTTGGTGAGAGAAGATACTTGGTCTCTAGTCTTCAAACAAGGAACATGATAATAATCAATCAGGCTGTCTCTTACTTTGAATTCTCTCTGCTCATTTATTCCAAACTTTTCCGGGACAATGTGATGAACGGAAGCTAAAACTTTCTTGGTAGAAAGGAGTGTGTGAGGCAAATGATTCCAGCACCAGTCTGCCAAAAGCCAGATAACGTCCGCCTCATGAGGGTTTTCAGTTATGGATTCTTGATGATTCTCTTTCCATTCGCTGACAAACCTATCACATATCCAGTTTTCTTTTGGTGCTAAGACAAAAACTTTCAATTTAATCACCCAACGCCAGCCTAAACTCTTTCAAGTAAAGATCAGCAACATTTTTTATGTCTAAGTAGTTTGACTCTACCTTAATATTTTTTGACCAGTCTATTTCTTCCAAACCTTCTAAATTAAGATCATATGGTTTGTCGTAATCTGTCAATTCAAAATTATACCTAATATTTTCAGGAATTACAATGCCATTCTTTCTCACTATTTCATGTGTACCACCGGAATCTGTGCATATCACCGGACACCCTTGGGAAAGAGCCTCGACAACTGTGTTGGGACAGTGATCTAACCATGCCATGTGAATCATCCAGTCTGAGACTTTAAAAGTCTGTAGGCACATTTCGTGTGTAATCGATCCCGTGTAGAGAACGTCTTTTTGGTTTGCCTGAACATAAGGCAGAGATCCTAAAACTAGAAGAACAGAGCTTCCGTCGATTTTCTGCTTTATGATATTGTATGCTTCTATGTTTTTCTCTAGTCTCTTTTGTGGGTGCCAATTTGCAGAACAAACGAACACATTATCAAAACTTTTTCTTATGTTCAGAATATCTTTGTTCGTAATCTCTACAGTCTCCATAGAGATTCCATTGTTGATCACACTTCCGGGTCTTGGTCCCCAATGAAAATTAGTCATATTTTTGTCAAAGTTAGACTGCCAAATTACTCTACTGCTTTGGAGGTAGTCTTTTTTGATCTGTACGTTGTGTGAAACAAACTGTTCAGGCTTAAACCATATTCCATCTAAGCGATGGACCTTTGGATGATCATTTGGTATCGAAGAATTACTCTGGATAAACACACAAGAAACATCCGATTGATTATAAAGGTCTACAATAGAGTGTCCTCTAGAAGTTAATTCTACTGCCAATCTTTTTGCAAAAGAGTTGGGGCCGGACCTGGCACTCAGGTCTACATTCTCTAAGTGTATTTTCATGCCATTTCCTTTATGACTTTTAGATATTCAGATAGACATCGATCCAAAGACAGGTAAGGGTAGTCTATTTTTGCCTGATACTCTTCCTTCTTATCTTTAATCACATTGACAGCTTGTAGAAATTCTTCAAAGTTATCAAATTCAATTCCGTGTCTGGTACAAAGCTCATTGATTCCTCCACCATCTCTGTGATACAATACCGGCAAGCCAGATGCTGAACCTTCTATGTGGTGCATTCCACACGGTTCAAATCTACTGGCTGTTACGTACACGTCATGTTGTCTTATTTTGTCACCCAAGTCTTTTCCAAATGTTGGACTCACTATCTTGGTGGAGATAGGTGTGTAGTCTTTGAAGTACCTTCCTATGTAAGTAAATTCTAATCCTGAGTTTGGATTTTCTGCTATATATTGATCCAGCCGGTTATAAAGATCAAACCCTTTCATCCAGTTATCAGACCAGTGGTGAGTAACCAGTCTTAAGTTCTTGCTAGGTTTCTTGTTAACCTTAGGAAAGAAATGATCTAGATTGCACCCGTTGTAAATTACATCACTATTTTCTTTATAGCCTTTCTCTCTAAAGTGCTGTTTGAGCCATTCGCTGATAAAGATCACCCGGTCAGAAAGATTCATTCCGGCCAATAAAAGATCGTCTATCTCGTTTGTCCCCTTTCTCTTGTCACACTCATTTACCCTGTGGATGACTTTAGTTTCTGGAAACTGTTTTTTAAAGTTGAATATATGTTGTATGCTATACCCGATATCTCCGGGCCTCGGGTCCATCATGAAAATAAGATCGACACCTTTTTCTAAGTGGTAAACTACTTCAAATCCGGAGATTTTTAAAAGAGAAGTAATCCCAATTAGAAACTGGTTTCCTCCTCCATAGGGCTCATTCCTAGGAACTCTATTGAAAAATATCTTCATCAAAATGTAGGCTTTGCTATAATGGAAAACTGACGTAGATTTTCAGTTACGTTTAATGCAATCGGATTTAATTTTTTTTGATCTAAGACCTTGGACATAAAGTCTATATTGAAAAGCATGCTGTAACCGCCCTCTTCGTGTCCGGAAATTTCAAGTGCGCCGACGCTTGGTAACATATTATTGAGACCAAAATACAAAACTGCCAAACCGTCTTTTTTCAAAACTCTTCTTGTGTTTTCTATGTGGTTTATGACTTCTTCTACTGTATCGATATGCTGCATCACTATCAAAGAATACACCAGGTCAACAGAACTGGTTTTTATCTTGCCCATATTTTTACAATTTATAAGTTCGAAGTTTTTTAGATTTTTTTCTGTCAGGATACCTTCAGTTCTTTCGAAATATTCATGAATGTCTAATCCTTTTGCAATTTTAAATGTTTTGCATGCCTCTTGAAGAAGTCTTCCGCCGCCAAAACCTATTTCTAAACATGTTTTCTCGCCAACGTTCCCTAGGAATTCGGAAACCGTCAAGTCTTGTGACAGTCTAGCGTTCATTACTAGGTCATGGAAGTCTTTCGATCCCTCTTCAAAGCTCGAGCTGTATTCAGGGCCGGTCTTGTTAAAAAACTCCAAAAAGTCTTCATCACTTAGTGACTCGGCGTTTTGTGACCAGTATTCAGAAGACTTTTTTTTATCAACGTCTACTCTTAGTTCTATTTTTTGATACTCATAAACAAACGGCCTCATGAAATCAGAAAAGGACCAACCTATATAGTCTCCTTTAGCAACCGAATCTCTAATCTTATCTAGATGACCGTAATAGTCAATTGGTTTTTTGTTGTCGATAATCATTTATTTGATAAACCCTCTTTCTCTTAAAAAATCTGCTTCTGACTTTTGGAATTTTGCATCATCTGTTTGAAAAGTCTCAGGAGACATATCTATGGTGTAGTGATATGCAACAAAAGGTTCGAAATGCCAATTTCCAGCTGAACGGTGAAGAACAGGCAGATAGATTGCCTGATCGCCTATTCTCTTAAAGTATTCTCCGTTTTGATTTCTAAAGTTCTCATCTTTGACACCTTCAATTAAAAACTTTCTAAATGTCTTGAGGTGAGAACTAACCCATGGGTGTCTATAGGGATCTGCACCTTTTGGAAGAGGTCCTGATATGTTCTGGTGTGAAAAGTCCCATCTATGAGCAGTCCACAAAACACTAACTCCTAGAGTTTCGTACCTGCTATTGATAATAGAGAGAGCGTCACAGTCACTAAGCCAATCATCGGCGTCTAGTCTGCATATAATATCTCCGGAGCTGGCTTCTTCTAGACAGTCAATTATGTTTGCTACTTCCCACTTTTTCTCTGTATTAGACTTGATAGAAATCTTATCTTCAGGTATATTGAACTTTTTCTTTACTTTTTCTATTTCGAGCAATGTGTCGTCAGTCGACATATCATCTCTAATTAAAATTTTCCAGTTTGAATAAGTCTGAAACGCAACAGATCCGATCGCTCTTCCGATAGTTTTTTCCGCATTATAGGCAGGCATGATAAAGACAAACTTATTGCTCATTTTTTAATACATCCAACTCTTTCTATTTGTATAGCTCCCGCTATGTTTTTTTGAACTACAGAAAAGACAGTAAAACCTACAGCTTGACACATCTTAGCTAGATCACCCGGGTGAAATCCAAACAAGTGACCAAACTCAACCTGAGGATTTTCACCTTCTATGGGGACCTCTATGTGAAAAAATGTCTTGCTTGACATCAAGTCGAACAAGTATTTTAGTGTGCTAATTGGGTTTTTGACATGCTCCAAAACGTGATACATGCATACAATGTTGGAATCTTTCAGCTCTATCGGTTTTGTGTCTAGATTGTTTAGATCGCACTCATGGACATTGTAGTTTTTTGATTTTCCAAACTCAACAGCTAGGGTTGATATATCGTATCCAGCTGTATTTATTTTGTACTTTTTAGAATAAAACTCAATCAATCTTGGGTAACGAAAACCTATTTCACACATTCCTAGCGGTATGAATTCATCTAGACCGATTTGATCTTTAAATTTATTCCATGTGTGCACACACTCATCTATTTCTTCTGCCCTTAAATAATCTGTGTGTGTTAAAGTCATTCCCACTTCATATCCAGCCTCTAAATCTTCTATCGTTTCTACATCCCTCATGGACACAGATCTAGATGACTGCAAATCTTTATTGTGAAGATCATCTTTGGGAATCCAAGCAGTTCGAACACCCAAAGGAGTGTCTATTCTTCTTTTTTCAAAGTTGACAGGGTTTCTGGTAGTTTCCCAGTGATTTTGATCTCTCAGGCTCTTGAGTCTCTCTAGTTCTTTTTCAAGTTTTTCTAAACTCATTTTTTATTATTAACCATAATCTGAGGTTGCTCTCTTTTTACAGTTATGTGAGGAGTCTTTCTAGAAAAGTCGACCTTGTCATGAAAAATCCAGCCTCCCATTTCCGAAGCTAGTTTTTCTCCCAGCTTTTTTATTTCCGAATCTGTGACATTACTCCACTTTTTGTCGAAAAACATGTTGTTCTCCGGGGTGTCTTCCTGTTCAATATTGTACAAGCTCTGCCAATGCTGTGACCAGTAATTCTTGTAGGTTCTTATTTTTCTAGGAATATCTATCCATGAGTAATGATGGACGCAGGGAAGCATGTCGACTGCCCTGTTAAACCATTCCTCGTAGTTTTTCATCGCTTCATTGTTGCCCTGAAGCGCTTTCATTCGCATGTCATCAGCTTCATGAGTGTAAAAAGAAGCATGAGGAATTCTTTCATAATTTTCGCTGTCTACATAGTCACAACCATCTGTCCCCAAAGAGGCGTAAAGCTGTTCATTTTCATCCTCAAGTCTAAGCTCTTTAGGAATCCCGTGCGTAAAAGTAGGCATGTTTCTACTTAGTCTCCATTTCCATGGTGTTATATCCATTCTAACTTTTGATGGAGATCCCCAATACTCTATGACCGGAAGAGAAACTAGATCAACTTGGCCTGGAAATTTCTTGATCAAACTTTTGACTTTGTCGTAATCTTCTTCATGAACTACTTCGTCAGCATCCATCTGCCAGCAAAAATCCATAGTACATTTACTTCTAGCAAGTGCTTTTTGTGCTCCATCATAGACGGCAAATCTTGGATGGTTCCAATCTCTCTTTGCTTGAAAAACTTTAAGCTTTTCTTCTTTGGAAGCCCACTCTATTAACTTTTCATATGTTCCATCTGCAGACCCTCCATCCATTACTATTACTTCGTCACAAAATCCAAGCATCGATTCTATAGATTGTTTCCAGGGATAAGCATGCTCGATGCAATCTTTTGTGGTTGTGTAGCCAGAAATCGTTGGAGACCAGCTTATTTTTTCAATTATACCATTCCAGAACACATCTCGAGCAGCGTACAAATAGGACTCAAAAGTTAAAGTATCACTAGTAGCAAACCACTCTTCGTCTTTGTGCTGAACGTTTTCGTTTAAGTGCAGTTCACATCCCAGCATTTTTGCTTCGATTGTTATTCTAGGACATGTATCGCCACCCTTTGGAAGAAAAACTAAACCTTTTGACTGTGCTAGCTTCTCGAGACATTCACCATGAGACAGGTTTTCTAGAATTTCGTATTCATGATTGTTTTCCTTGCACCAAGCTATAGCATTGTCTGTCCCTTTTATCCAACTAGTAGATCCCAGAACAAGCCACTTGTCATTCTTTTTACCTAGGTACTTGTCTCTTAGAACGTTCATCGCAGCGAATGCTTCGTCTGAAAATGTACTGCTTAGCACAGTTGAGTCTACTTCAGAAAGAAAAGGAAATTTTTCTATGTAGAGTGAATGCTGTTTTTCCGACATGAACCAGACTGATTTTGCTCCGTACATAAAAGCAGAAACCATCTTTCCTATGGGTTCGTTGTGACAATTGCATTCATTTCCAGTTTCAGCTTTGTGTTTTTCTATAGACCTGAAAGCACAAAACTTATAGTCATATTCAACTATCGAATATTTGATATTCGTTACAATTGTGGGTATCAGTTGTGGGTCCATCCCCGCATAATTACAAAATATCCAAAAACAGTCTTGTCCCTGCTCTAAAATATTGAGACTCAGCTGAGTAGACTTAATTTTCTGGACCTTGACAGGAGCCTTTTTAATCAAAGCCTCTGTTGTAAGTTCGGCTCCTCCCTGAATATCTTCTACGAAAAAATCCGCTACAAAGATAACTTGAGTATCTTCTTCTATTTTTGGAACTTGGCTTTCACCAAAATGATTTTGATCGAACATAAAAAACCTCTGAAATTTAAAACTATAGCTCTAGAGCTGTGCGAAGGGAACTTTAATACAATACGTGAACATTTTTTTTTGTTCAATTAAACATTTAAAATGAGGAAGGTATTCTAATAATAAGGGAACACAATTACTAGATATCTGTTAACTGATTACAGAAATACAGAAATACAGAAATACAGAAATACAG